>Ga0080006_1174077_pt1 | contig 17858 bp, 12 predicted proteins | sample RS3BMetagenome_FD_69209 | JGI IMG/M metagenome (GOLD analysis project Ga0080006, IMG submission 69209) | Ferric oxide microbial mat and aquatic microbial communities from Rainbow Spring, Yellowstone National Park, USA - RS3B (SPADES... ... | reverse complement strand
AGTAGGAGTATAGAAATTAACTATTCTTTCGAAAACTTTTCTTCCATACCTGTCGTATACTCTGCCTGTTTCCTTATCTGCGCTTGCAGGTATAAACCAATTGGCAGATGCTATTAGTTCACCTTCTTCTTCTAAAAAGGTTCCTGTTCTTATTTTACCTCTAGCAAAGAGATCTTCCCATTTAATCCTTTTATTTGGATCTCTTTTTGAAATTACAAGCCCTTCTCTTACATCTAAATCCTTAGGATCTTCGCCAATTTTCTTTGCAGCATATTCGGCAATCTTGTTTTTTAACTTCTTGCATGCTAAAACAACGGCGTTTCCTAAAGATACAGTTGTTCTTGATGACATTTGTGCTTCATCGAATGGTGAAAATTCAGTATCTGCTGCAGCAGCAATCGAAACCATATCAATTGGTATCTTGAATTCTTCAGCAACCAATTGTTGCATTATAGTATAATTTCCCATTCCTATTTCTGTTGAACCTAAAAATACCTCAATCACACCATCTTCTCTTAATCTAACTGTCGCAGATGAAGCTGTAGGAGCCAAAGAATACTTACTTGATAGTGCGAAACCTATTCCACGCTTCCAAGGAGAAGGCGGCTCCTTAATATCTGTTTTAAGTCTCTCCATTAGTTTATTATAAGCGGTTAATAATACCTTTCCGTAATCTTCATCCACGACTTCGCCGAATATGTTCTCTTCTCCTTGCTTTGGTATATTCTTTAGCCTTATCTCTATGGGATCCAAACCAAGCTTATTAGCTATTATTTCCATCTGTCTTTCAAATGCAAAATCAAGAATAGCTGGTCCAACGCCTCTCAATGGACCTTGAGGTGGTAAATTTGTATACACCGAGAATATTTCTAATTTTACATTATCGGGTTTATAAGTTGCTAACGCTTGTGCAGCCAAATAGGTATACACAGCTATTCCAGATCCTCCTGAATATGCGCCACCGTTTACATACATCTTAACTTGTCTTGCTAAGAGTTTTCCATCCCTTGCAACACCGTCCTTTACGTATATCTTTGCTGGTGGCCTTACAGTAGTAAAAGTGAATACTTCTTCCCTCGATAATGCAATCTTTACAGGTCTTCTAGTTTTTTTAGAAAGAATACAAGCAATAGGCTCGCTGTATATTGTTAATTTGCCGCCAAACCCTCCTCCAACAAAGGGAGAAATTACTCTTATTTTGCTCTCAGGTATTCCTAAAGCTAAACTTAATTCGAATCTAAATCTAAAAGGAGTTTGAGTTGAAGTATATACTGTATAGGTATCATCAGGATTGTATACAGCAATGCATGAATTTGGTTCCATATAAGAGTGATGGACCATAGCAGTTTCATACGTATTTTCAACTACTAAATATGATTCATGAAAACCTTTTTCTACATCGCCAAACACCACTCTTCTATAGTTATTTAAATTAGGAATATCAAATGGTATCCAAGGTGCACTTACTTTGGATGTACCATATTTTTTTAAATCAGGATGCAAAATAGGAGCATTTGCTTGAATAGCTTCTTCAGGATCAAAAACTGCAGGTAGTTCTTCATATTCCACTTCAATTAAATTAATAGCTTTTTCTGCAATTTCTGGCGAATCTGCTGCAACGGCCGCTACTGCTTCGCCAATAAATCTTACTCTATCTTTTGCTAAAATATACCGATCAAAGAGTACCAAACCATATCTGTGATCAGGAATATCTCTCCCTGTAATAATAGCCCTGACACCAGGTAATCTTTCTGCTTTACTCGTATCTATTCTTTTTATTAAACCATGAGGAATACTGCTATGCTTAATTTTCCCGTAAAGCATTTTAGGCAAAGATAAATCATATCCATATATTGCTTCTCCGGTAACTTTAGGCTTCGCATCTACCCTTTCTATGGGTTTTCCAACAATTAAATACTCTTCCTTTAATTCCTTTTCCAAAATAGTCCTACTCATTTATTCTACAATAAGTAATTCTAATGCATATATTTATTCATTCCTAAAAATTTTCAACGAAAAGCGTTATAGAGTTTTATAATAAAAATCTAGCAAAGGATTTTTAAAATAAAACTGTTATAATTAATTACTCTTTATTATCTTAATGGAATCAGGCCTTATGTAAATGAATACTTCTTTAGAATTATTGTACACATTATAAAGGCCACAATATTTATGTGTAGCAATTTTTAGCAGCCCCTTTGAAACCTGAACAATGTGCTCAGTTATTTGTCCTTTAAACTCTCTATGTAATATTTTTCCTCTCAAAACATTTTCTTTTCCTTTAACATCACTTTCATTATCGTAAATTCCTATTTCGTTACTCCTGATTGCTACGTATATGTCTGAGCTTTTCTTTTCATTGTTGTCTTTAACATTACCAATCAAATCAGTTTCTAATTCTGGAACTTCGATTATGCATATCCCATTATCATAAACTTTTTTAATTTTAGCTGCGAAAATGTTAGGTTTTCCAATAAATTCGGCCACGAATTTATTAACAGGGTATTCATATATTTCGTAAGGCGTTCCTTCTTGAACTACTTTTCCTTTATTCATAATTACTACTTTGTCAGCTATAGCAAACGCTTCTTCTTGATCATGTGTTGAATAAATCCCTGTTATTCCCAGTTTCCTTAAAAGAACAGACAATTCACTTAATACTTTTTCTCTAATCTTTGCATCCAAATTACTTAAAGGTTCATCAAGTAAAAGAATTTGTGGTTCATATACTAAACTTCTTGCTAAAGCTACTCTTTGCTGTTGACCACCGCTTAACTGTGTAGGAAATCTTCTTTCTAGTCCTTCTAATTCAACAAGCTCTAATACCTTTTTAACTCTATTTCTAATTTCTTCCTGTGACAATTTCCTTATTTTGAGTGGGAAGGCTACGTTATCAAGAACGGTCATATGCGGCCATAACGCATAATTTTGAAATATAAAGCCTATGTTTCTTTTTTCGGGAGGAACAAATATTTTCTTTATTGGGTCGTTTACTAAAGAACCATTCAAATAAATTTGTCCCTTATCAATTTCTTCTAAACCAGCGATGCATCTTAATAATGTTGTCTTTCCACAACCGGAAGGACCAAGTAAAGATACTATTTCTTTTTCTTTAACCTTGAGACTAACATCATCTACTGCAATAACGTTTTCGTACTTCTTAGTAATATTAACTACTTCTACTTTAAGCATACACTATTTTTTATTCAATAACAAGTATTAAAAAATTATTGTTTAATTATTTATCTTCCCAATTTTCTATTTACTACTTCTAAGATAATAAGTATAACAGAAACAATCACTGTTAATATAACAGAACCTGCAGCTACAACATTAAGAGCCCAAGCTGATTGATCATACAATTGGAGTAAAAGAATTATCAATACGATTGATTGAGGTGTAACCAACAATATTATTCCTCCTAATTCTCTTAGGGAATCTATAAATGTATATAAAAAGCTATTTATAAGTCCTTTATTTAATAATGGAATTAGTATTTTTCTTACAGTTGTAAGAAATGAACCACCACAAACTGTCGAAGATTCTTCTAATTCAGGAGAAAGCTGCAACATATTATTAGAGACTATTCTTACGGAATAAGGTAAGCGGATAAAAATAAGAGAAATTATTAACGGTATAAGTGTACCATATATAAGGTAGGAAATAACTGGAAATAACAAGAAAGTCCAAAATAATGCCAAGCCATAAACAATTCCAGGAAAAGCTAAGGGAACATTACTAAAAATTTCGATTATTCTCGATCCCTTAATTTTACTTCTTAATGCTGAATAGGATAGCAGTAAAGCAATGAGAGTTGCGCCAAATCCTGCTCCAAAGCTAAAGAGCAAAGAATTTTCCATCGATTGATAAACCAGGGGCAAATTAAAAAATTGAATATAATTATTTAAAGTGAAGTTATTTAACTGATATGAACCAGAAAAGGACATTAACATAACTATAGAAAAAGGCAAGAAGAAGGAAATGATTATGATAATTATGCATATAGATAGAGCAAGATATTTCCACTTACCTAAATTGTACAAAGTTCTCTCGCTCATTTTACCTGTGACTGTTATATATTTAAATATTCTCTTAGTTGATAAGTAGTACAAATAGAAAAGAGTAAAAGTAATTACCACGTAAAAAACGCTAGTAAGAGACGCTAAACCGTAGTTAGGAGGTATATACTCATATACCCAATAATATATTAGTGTTGCTAATGTATAAATATTGACAGGAGTACCTAAAATTAATGGATAATCAAAATTATCGAATGCGACTATTAGCAAAAGTATAAAAATGGATAAAATAGCAGGAAAAATAATTGGAATTGTGACTTTTCTAAACACTGTTAAAAGTCCACTTCCACAAACTCTCGCATTCTCTTCTAAGCTAGAATCTAAAGATTTTAATACAGGTTCAAAAATAATATAAGCCAACGGTATTCCTCCTAGACCAAAAGCAAATATGATTCCAGGCAAAGAATAAATATTAAATAATACTTCAATACCGAATATTTGCCTAGCTAAGTTGTTTATAATTCCTATTTGGGGACTGAATAGGTATATCCATGCGAAAGCTTTTATAAGCATAGGCGTTGCCAATGGTAGTAGCGTTAACGCTCTGAGCAGCCTTTTTAACGGTACATTAGTTCTAATCGAAATCCATGCATATATAAAACCTAATATCGTAGCTAATGAAGCCCCGCCTATAGCAAATATAAGAGAATTTAATATAGCATTTCCCAATTCGCTAAAACTAAATTGATTGATCTGCTTCAATGTAGATGTTGCCAGAATATAGTTCCCAAGAATCAGGTAAGCTACGGGGATAAAAAATAAAGCTAAAAAAAATAATGAGAGAGAAAAAAATATTTTATTTCCTCTCATTATGTTTGCTAACCAAATATGGTCTTGAGTACGTTTATCCACTTAGTAGGGTTAGTATAAAAGTCTGGAACGTTGTATGCTGCTGGTAACACCGTGAAACCACTCGGCATAATTTTAAGTAATGTACCTTCAGCTATTATCAAATTCATAGGCACTCGGTTTATTTTAGCAAGAGCTAATTGTCCTGCTCCAGACAAAAGCCACATTAAAAACAATTTAGCAAAATTAGGATGAGGAGCGTTTTTTGTTAGCGCAGTCGCTATTGGTAAGGAGAAAACTGGGTTAATCCAAACTATCCCTACAGGAGCTCCATGTTCTAAACCCTCTAAGTAATCATTGATTAATCCAATACCAATGGCTGCTTCGCCTGAAGCTACTTTATCATATGCTTCACCGGCGCTTTCTGTTATTATTGGATTATTAGCAGCGATAGCTTTCATTAAATTAGTCCAAGTTGAATTTCCTAAAATAGGATATAGGCTTGTAAATAATGATCCAGCAACGTTCAAAATTGTTGGATCATCAAAAGCGATCAGCCCTTTATACTTTGGATTTGCTAAATCACTCCAATTTGTAGGAGGAGGTAAACCTAACGATTTAAGTTTCTGTATGTTATATACCATTACGATGGGCAACCAGTATGAAGGGCACCATGTATAGTTCTTATTATCGTAAGTTCCTAAAGTATAATTCATTAAACTTAACATAGGGTTGTTACAGTTAGATGCTGCTCCTGCTAATATAAATGGCATTAGAGAACCTAACGTATCTATAAGTATATCAGCCTGCACCTTGCCTGCTTGATATTCGGAGAGAGCTCTTGTGGTTATTTGTCCAGGATCCAATCCTACATACTGTATCTCCCCTGCAGCCCAAGGATATTGTGAAACGAATGCAGAAATTATAGTTACAAAATCGGATGTATCTATTACTCCATATATTGTTAATTTTCCTTCTTGCATGGCAAGTTGTTCTAATGTTAGTGAAGTAGAACTAGGAGTAGATGATTGAGTTGGTCTTAACCAACCGTAGGCGGCAATTATTCCTAGAACTATTATTACTACAATTAGAATGGCGTTCAATACTTTGAATTGTGCTTTCATATATGTTTTTAAATATTTGTTATATTTAAATTTTTTTTTACATACGCATGCAATTATATTATGCGTTTTTAAATTCGCTTGAAAAGTAAGGAATAACTCTTTCTCCTAACAACCTTATGCTATTTTTTATTTGTTCATTTTTTAATTTCCTTAACGATAACCTGAAGATAATATAATTAAAACCAGCATTCTTAACTTTATTTATAAATTCTATGGCTTTTTCAGCATCACCTACTAATATTCTATCTTCTACCCATTCCATTATATCCATTACTTTTCCTCCTATGAGTGGATGTCCAGAAGGACTATAATCTAATTGATACATTTCTTTTATTGAACTTTCTGCTTCACTCATAGCTTTATCGTTATTCTCAGCTATATATGCATCTCTGATTATTGGCCAAATTTTTACATCCTTATTCAGTTGTTTTATTTCTTCTTCATATACCTTCTTCATTTTTATAACATCAACCAACTTAGCTGTTTGACCTGGTAACCATGCATCGCCTAATAAAGCCGCTCTTTTTATAGCCTTCTTTTTCCATGCACCGACCCATATTTGAGGTCTGGGGTTTTGATAGGGTCTTGGAACAACCCTCGCCTTGTTTAATTTAAATATTTTCCCATCGAAATTGACGCTTTCATATCTCAATAGGTTATCAAGTAATATTAACCCTTCATCCATAAGTTGAGATCTTTCCTTTAATGAAAATCCGAAATTCTTAAAGTCCTTTTCCCTATATCCTAACACAACACCTATAATCACTCTTCCTTTAGAAATCAAATCTAGTAGGGCGATCTCTTCTGCCAATCTGTAAGGGTGGTATAAAGGTAGTATAACAATGCAACCAAGCTTTAAATTTGTATAACTAAATACCGAATATAATGCAGATAAGGGGCTAGGTAAATACAATTCATTCTCATGATGTTCTTCAAACCATACCGAGTCAAAGCCATACTTTTCAGCTACTCTTATCTGATCCAGTGCTTCGCTAAAGTAATCATTCCATTCCTTAGGTATAAATCCAAATTTCATTGTCTTTAAACAATTAAGCATGTATAAAAACATTTCAAATATTCAATAGCAGAGTTTTTCATAATTTATTTATACATCCGTTAAAATTAGTTTAATATGGTAGAAATAGGCATAGGCCTCGGATACAGTCCTGAACTAACAATTCACGACATGGCTAACTACGTTGTAGAAGCAGAAAAGAAGGGATTTGAATTAGCCTTTTTCTCAGAAACAATAATAGGCATAAGAGATGCTATTACCTCATTGGCAACATTTGCCAATAGAACAAGTAAAATAAAACTTGGCGCAACACAAATACTAAGATTAAGAACACCTCTTACAATTGCGGAAACTTTTTCAACATTAGATGAACTATCAAATGGCAGAGTATTTCTAGCTATAGGTGCATGTACCGAATCTCATTGTAAAAAGCATGGTTTGCCATTTTTAAATCCTGCAAAGGTATTGGAAGAACATGCGATATTGATTAAGAAGTATTGGAGTGAAGAATTTGTGAGCTTCAAAGGCGAAACAATACAAGTAGAAAGTGAAGGATTATTGGTAAGACCTAAAAATAAAATTCCGTTACTTATTGCTGCTACAAGTAGAACAGGCTTAAAAATAGCAGGTAAAGTTGGAGATGGTGTAGTTGTGAATGCTACAACTTCACCTGAATATGCAAAAAATGCTTTGGAAATTGTTAGAAAAAGTGCTGAAGAACATGGAAGACACTTCAATGATTTCATGATAACAGGAATAGTGGTAGCAGGAATAGAGGATGGAACAAGAGAAGCCGAAAGAGCAATAAGATGGGAACTTGCAAGTAAATTTGAGCCATTGCAAGTAGATTTTGCAGTAAGACCAAGAATAAAAGTCGGTGAACCATACGTATCAGAGGAACTAATCACTAAGCTTTTAGAATCTTATAAAAAAGGAGGAAAAGAACAATTAGCAAGAGATATCCCAATGAATGTTATAAAAGGCCTAACTGCTTATGGTTCAAAAGAGGAAGTAATAAACAAAGTGGAAGAATACAGAAAAGCAGGTGTGAAAATACCTATCGTAAGACCTGCTTCTTCTAAACTTGTAAAGCCACTTATAGAAGCTTTGGCAACTAAGTAGTAATGTTTCGATAAAGAATGCCAGGAATTTCTCAAATAGAACTAAAAAGAAGACTAATAGGCGAGGGAGTTTCGCGGCTTGATGCGCTACCAAAAGTTATAGGAAAAGCAAAATTCACGCGTGATTTAGATTTTGGCAGAATATTTATTGGAAAAATTAAACGTTGTCCTTATCCTCATGCAAAAATTAAGAAAATTGATACCGCTGAAGCAGAAAGAATGCCTGGCGTAAAAGCTATAATAACAGGATGGGACTTTCCGCCAGCAAAGTCGGCCCATACACCACCGCTTGCAAGAGGAGAGGTACTTTATTCAAACCAAGGTGTTGCAGCCGTAGCAGCTATAAATGAAGAGATAGCGCATAAAGCAATAAACAAGATTTATGTTGAATATGAAATTTTGCCTTACGTGCTTGATCCAATAGAAGCTATGCAAGAAGGTTGTCCTGTAAGAATAAAACATCCAGGAGAAATAGAAAGTAATAATAATATTGCGGTATATGAAAAAGTAATAAGAGGCAATGTAGATGAAGCTTTTAAGGCATCGCATTTAGTTGTAGAAAATACTTACTATACCTCCTTAGAATCGCACGTCCAACTTGAGCCAATGGTGTTTATAGCTATACCTAATTATGACGGTTCCATTACGATATATGGGACTTCTTCAGGGGCTCATAAAATAAAAGCAGAAGTTTCTAGTTTATTAGAAATAAGTTCAGATAAGATTATCGGTAAAGTTCCCTTCATTGGTGGATGGTTTGGTAGTAAAGAAGAAAGTCATGTAGCTGCTGTTGCTGCTATGTTAGCTCTTAAATCTAAAGGTCCTGTCAAACTAGAATTAACAAGAGAGGAAACTATGACTGCGACTGGAGCAAGACATCCATCGATAATAACAATAAAAGATGGCCTAACCAAAGATGGCAGAATTATTGCGAGAAAAATTGTTGCAATTTTTGATGGTGGAGCTTACTCTTTTCAAGGGAATGATTTAATCAAAAATGCCATTAAGCCTGCAGTTTCAGTTTATAATATACCTAATTTCGAAATGCATGCATACAATGTACGTACTAATAAAATACCAAGTGTACCAAAAAGGAGCCCTTATGGATATTCAACCGCATGGGCAATTGAATGTCAAATGGATTATTTAGCCTCTATACTAAAGGCTGATCCTTTTGAATTCAGATTAAAACATCTAATTAAAGAAAATGAAGTAAACGCAGCTGGTGAAATTATGGAAGATGTCAATCCAGAATACGTTATTAAAAGGATGATGGAAGTTTTTAATTTATATAAACTTGAATATAAGCCTGAGTATCCATGGAGATATGGTAGAGGAATAGCCTTTTCTGCAAAATGGGGTGGGATAGGTCCTCATCAAGCCATGGTTAAGGTTAGAGAAGATGGAAAGATTGAAGTTTGGGCTGCAATTACTGAAAATGGTGCAGGTACAACAACCAGTATTGCTCAGATTGTGGCTGAAGAGTTTGGAGTTGATTTAGAAGATGTTATTATAGTTTCGATGCTAGATTCAGCTGATTCATTAACAATGGGCTTAACATATGGAGCTTCAGCTTCTAGACAATTGATTCATATTGGGAACGCTGTTAAACAAGCTTGTGCTGATGCGAAGAATAAGATCATTAAATATTCAGCTATGAAGTTAGGTATAGAGCCTGACAAATTAGAAATAAAGGGAAAATCAATTCATATTAAAGGAAGTGATAAGAGTGTGCCAGTCTCTCAATTATTCAATAGAACTAAATTGTATTCAGCTATTATACCTTATTCAGGAGATATGGATTATTTTGTAGGCTATGGGGTTGACCTAGGAGAGCTTCCTCATGGAAGATTATCCCCCTACTATACTCATGTTGCAGCGGGTTCTGAGGTTTTAGTTAATATAGAAACAGGACAGGTTAAAGTCAAAAGAATAGTATTAGCTCAAGATGTAGGAAAAGCTATAAATCCTAAACTTATTGAAAGCCAAATTATAGGAGGAGTATTAATGGGAGTAAGTGCCACATTATACGAAGAATTAAAAATTGTTGATGGGCAAATAGTGAATGCAAACTTAGCAGATTATAAAATAATTCATACGTCAGATGTTCCTGAGATAATTCCTGTGATTTGTGAAATCCCCTACAAGGAAGGACCTTATGGGGCTAAATCAGTAGGAGAAACCATGATTATGCCTGTTGCTCCTTCAATAAGAAATGCAATCCACAATGCAATAGGAATTTGGATTAATTCTATGCCAATTACCCCTGAAAAGGTATTAAAGGAGTTAGAAAAACAGAGCAATTAATTCATTTTTGATATATTTATGAATTTTAAAGAGGATTTAATATTTAAACTTTATTTACACAAATGAAAGCCTCGCTCTTCAGGGCCGGGATGAATAGATTTAAATAATTATTTCATTTGAACTTTTAGGAAATTTAAATGCTTCTCCCCAGCTCGATCAAAGCCTAATGGGACTAATGAGAAGCATTCAGTATTTCTATTTAATGAAAGATTCTTTTTAGAATCCAGCTTTTGGGCTGGCAACCCTTTTTATGAATGTTTCTTTTCTTTGAAACCTGATTGCATGGGAGAAGCTCTGAGCTATAAATTCTAGCAGATGAGATATTAGCTACTAATCAATGCTGGGAACCAATGAGCTACTCTAGAAAGTAGAGGGTTTTCCTTCTAGAGCAGCGAGGAGGTCGGTTATACTAATAAGACTATTAGTGAATCTTGCAATTACCAATTTAAGCCTTAACACAAGCTAGCAAGTATAAATCCTATTATTACTAAGAGTCCAGCTATTATAAGTAAAATACCAGAAGAAAACCAAATATTGGCACCCTCAATTCCTTATACTCTAATTTCTGTTATTAACTAGTCCTTAACTGATTAGATGTACTTAAAAATTAACTTTCTCTTTTTAGAAAAATGAATAATGAAATAATTAAACTTTATATAAATCCATTAAGAAGAATCTAATAAAGGAAAAATGGTAAAAAAGAAAAAATTACCGAAACATACACAACTGTTGAAAGAGCTAAAATTATAGTTCTGTCTACATTTGGTTCTTTTTTAGAATGGTATGATTTCTTTATAGCCGCAGTAGCAGCATCCCTTGTTTGGCAATTCATATATTTTAACGTTTTTCCGCAGTTGTCTGCAACATTTTCGATAGCAGCTTTTGGGGTATCATATTTTACTAGACCTATTGGTGCATATTTATTCGGACATCTAGGAGATAAGAAAGGAAGAAAATATACTTTAATACTAACTTTGGTTACTGTGGGAGTAGCAATGCTAGGAATATCTGTACTGCCTCCTGCTTCTTCCATTGGCCTCCTTGCACCTATATTGTTATTCGTATTTAGAGCGGTCCAAGGCATAGGTTTTGGAGGAGAATTTGGTGGTGCAGCTTCTTGGGTTTTAGAATCCAACTCACATAGTAAATGGCGAGGAACGTTCACCTCGCTTACGAACGCAGCATTAGGATTGGGCGGAGGGACAGCTGCAGCATTGCTTTTTTACTTATCTTCCGTGGTTCCAAGATCTAGTTTTCTTGATTTCTGGTGGAGAGTGCCATTCATAATAGGAGTAATTTTTCTCTTTAGTGCAGCTTTAATTCGATATTTCGCTTTGGAAAGTAACTTATTTATGAAACTTGAAAAAGAAGGGAAGGTACTTAAAAGTCCTGCTAATTTTGCTATTAGGAAAGAAATAGGACTTATGTTACTAGTAGCGTTAGCATGGTTATATGCTTGGTGGATAAATCCTACATTAATACAAATCTTTGCACCTTTTTATTTAAGTAAGTTTGGTATATCAAGCACGTATGTAACTTATACAATAATGGTTACGAATTTTGTCATCGTAGCTACAATGACTTTAGGAGGTCTTTTATCCGATTTGATAGGAAGAAAGAAAACAGTCATCATAAGCGCTATACTTTCTGCCGCCTTCATTTATCCTTATACACTCTTACTAGCTTCTCATAATTTATTTAATATACTTATTGCCCAAGTGGTAATTTATTCATTAGCAACTTTAGGTTCAGGTAGCCTTACAGTATATTATACAGAATTGTTTAAGACGCAATACAGATATAGTGCTAGTGGGTTATCTTACCAATTTGTTGCATTATATGCTGGCATACTAATAACATTTGGTGTCCCCTACATACTTTCTTCAGCTAACCCATTATTATACGTCATACTAATTGGAATTATATTATCAGTAGCAACAATAGTTATAATATCCAGGATGAAAGAAACTAAAGACCTTAACATATCAGAATAGTCTAATAAAAATTATATATTTTTCTATGCTTAATTTAGATTATAAATCCTTGAATTTAAAATTTTTAAATGGTTCAAGTATAAAATCGCTTTAAATCTATAAAACTATATATCAATCTTTAAAATATCCTTTGCATTTCTCCATAAGATATTTTCCTTTTCTTCTTTAGTTAATGGCAGCAATTCAATAGCTCGGATATTATTTATAATTGATAATTCTTCATTTACAAACGGCCAATCTGATCCAAATAATATTCCTTTAGAACCAAACAATGAATAACCAGTCATTAATATTTCCACAGAACCACCATCTATGGCGGTGTCAGCAAAAATTTGTTTACCAAAGTAATCATAAAAATCTCTTTTTAAATTCTTTCCAAATCCCTCATGATATAACCTATAATAAGCCCTTAGCTTATAAAAAGGAAACATTCCTCCTAAATGATGGGTAACTATTTTTAAATTTGGATATTCATCAAGAAGGCCGCTTACTATCATCTTCCAAATTGCCTGTGTAGTATCAAAAGGCCAACCAAAAGTTCTCATAAATCCTGGATCTTTTGAATCTTCAACAAGTCCATATCCTTCCCAGTTTATTGGATGAAGGAAGATAGGGATTCCTAATGACGATATCTTTTGAAAAAAAGGACGATATTCTGAATAATCCAATGATTTTTCACCGTAATGTGTAGCAATGGTTACACACTTTAGACCCAAATCATTGTATAACCTATTTAATTCATCAATCGCAAATCCAATATCATATAAAGTTACAATGCCTGAACCCACGAATCGTTGAGGATATTTATTTACAATAGATGAAATTATATCATTTACTTTTTTGCATAAATTTTCTGCTTTAATGGGATCTAATCCATATATTTGAGTTTGGGCTAGATGGATAACTTGAACGCTAATATTATATTTACCCATAAGTTTTATTCGATATTCAGGATCATAGTTATTTGGATCAATTTTTGCATATGATACAAACTTGAATTCCTTAACTATTTCCTTAGGTATTATATGCGAGGAAAAATCTATGGCATACATAATTTGTTAATGGTTTCAGAGGATTTAATATTTAAACTTTATTTACACAAATGAAAGCCTCGCCCTTTAGGGCCGGGGATAAAAAACTTAATTATTTAGAAATTTAAGTTTTTCTCAGGAAACTCAGTTACGCTTCTACTAAGCTAGAATGAGGGCTTAATGGGATTTGATGATGTCAATTCAGTATCGCAATTATTGCTCTTTAAGGTTTATTTAAACTAGATCAAATGAGGTAAGCTCTGAGCTATAAAATGTCCAGCAAATGACAAATGAAGCTAAGAATCAATGCTTGGAACCAATGAGATTCTCTAGAAGTGGAACCCTCTACCTTCTAGAGCAGTGAGGAGGTCAGCCATGTTGCATCATGGAGAAACGATGAAACTCTTTGAAAAGTAAAATCTCGATTTTTTCAAAGCATGGAGAAAGTCAGCGAGAAATTGATAAGTTATAGATGTAATTCAAAATTTCTAAACGCGTAAACTTTATATATCCTTATATTTACACAGTTGTTAGAATGGTTAAAATTGAGCAAAAAGGATATTTTGAAGTAAATGAGAACATTAATTCAGTATATGAATATCTGACCAATCCAGAAAAAGTTGCTAAAGCGTTTCCTATAGTAGAGAATATAAATATTATTGATAAGGATAGTTTCGATGTAAAAGTAAAGTTGAAAATAGGAATTATCCATGGAAGTGCGGATCTTAAGTTAAAGTTTGTGGAAAAGAATCCTCCTTTTTATGCAAAAATTACTGGTATCGGTAACGGATTAAAGAGTACAATGAATTTAGAATTGAGTTTTGAACTAAACGATATAAACTCTAATAAAACTCTTGTTAATTGGGCTTTCGTTGCAGATATATCGGGGATGGCAGCTTCTTTGGGCTCACATGTATTAAAGTCTTCTTCTGAAAATATAGTGAATCAAGTCATAAATAATTTAAAAAACAATTTAAGCAAAAAAACGTAAAATTATTTTGATTTCTAAGATGGTAGAACGATATTTGTAGCAGTGACAAAATCGTTAGTGTAATAAGCGTTTATATTCGATACATATTTGCCGCCTAAATAATTAACTACGTAAGACCAAGCATTCATCCAATAATCAGGCACTATATATCCTAGCAATTTATTTTGTATTGGTGCTTTCATGAGTGCATTCTTAACTAAATTAACATAGTCGTTCACCGCAGCCTTAACTATATTCAAATCTACTCCGGCAATGTGTCTTGCATATGCTACTGCCGCATCATTAGGATTAATTAACGTATCTCTTATACCCATTAATAATGCTGTTACAAATTTGGCAACAATATCCTTATGAGCATTAAGAAAATCACTTCTAACCCATAGAACATAACCAGGCGCTGTTATACCGACATCACTATATAAAAAGTAGGAAGCATTAAGCCCAGCTTGACGTGCGGAAGCAATAGCTGCTGATCCTATTCCGCCTATTACCAAACTAACAGCATCTACCTGACCATTTATAAGAGCTGTAGGCAATGCGTTTAGGCTCATGGTTACAATTTTTACTCTGCTGTAATTTATTCCTGCGAGCTTACAATAAAGCGGAAATAGTTGATAAGATGCAGAACCGGGCGCCATACCTACTTTTTTTCCTTCCAAATCTTTAGGCTTAGTTATTCCAGATTTAGTAAGAAATATTATTGCAAGACCTATTAAAGGCAGGATGGATGCTACAGCGACAATTGATGCATTATTTTTACCTATTCCTAAAATGCCTGTCATTGCATCAGAAAAAGCCATAGGGGCTACTCCAGCAGCTAATTGACTTATTGTGTTTGCAGATCCAGATCCTATGTTATATATGACGTTCAATCCTTGTGAGGAAAAATATCCTTTATCTAAAGCTAAAAAGAATGGAGCATAATATTCTGCATTTGAATCCAATATTACTGACACTGTCGCAGGGGCGGGTTTATACAAATAAAACGTAACATATACCGCTATAGTAGCTGCAATAATTATAATAACTACAATTATAGCTATAACTAATCTAGAAACCGCATTCATATATATCTAAAATGTATTGTTGTATATAAACATTTCTACTATATTTTCTATTCTGATACTACGTATTCCCCAGCCTTCTTCCATGGTATCAAAAATCGTTCTATAAAACTAATAGATGAATACAAAGCTAATGATGCCAAAACTAATATTAAAAGAGCCGCAAACATGTTAGTCGTGCTTAATGTAGATTGCCCTATATTTATTATAAAGCCTAAGCCGGCTTGTCCCGCTATGAACTCAGCGACAATAGCGCCTATAGCTGCTTGAGTCATTCCTGTTTTCAAACCTGCAAATATAAATGGCAGCGAAGAAGGTAATCTTATATTGAGAAATTCTTTTAATCTACTGTTTGTCATTGTTCTAATTAGCTCAATCAGTTCAGGTTGAACATTTTCAAAACCTACTAAAGTGTTTATTAATATAGGGAAAAAGGCTGTAAGAGCTACAATCGTAACTAACCCAAGTAAACCATAACCAAACCATATTATTATTATGGGCGCAATGGCTATCCTAGGCGTTGAGTAAAGTATTACAATCAAAGGGTATATGCTATCTCTTAAAATTTTGAAAGCGAATATTAATATTGCAAGAGAAATACCTATTATTATTGCAATTAAAAAACCTAGTATAATTTCATTTACCGTAACTATGAGATTGGCAGCTAATACGGTATCATTCTTAACCATCGCAGAAATTATCTCAGAAGGCGTAGGTAGTATAAATGAAGGTATTTTAAAAAGGGGTGGCAATACTTGCCATAGAACAAATATTACAATCAACGATAAAATAAAATTTCTTACAGTACCGCCTTTTTTAATTATGTACATTTGCTTCTTTTAGTTCAAATTTCGTAGAATCTTCAATTAGCTTGCGAATATGAACTACTAATTCCCCATATTCTTGGGTAGCTTTTGATTGTAATGTTCGAGGTCTTCCTAATCTCAAGCTTATATTCACTGTTTGAATTATTCTTCCTGGTTTATAAGACATTACAATTACTTTATCTGCAAGGAAAACCGCCTCAGATAAATTATGGGTGACGAAAATCACTGTTTTACGCGACTTTTCCCAAATCTTTAGTAACTCTAAATCTAAAATATCTTGAGTGTAAGCATCAACGTTTCTAAATGGTTCGTCCATTAGTAAAATAGGCGGATCATGGATTAAGGCTCTACAGAGCGCTACTCGAGCTTGCATTCCACCTGAAAGTTGGCTAGGATAAGCTTTTTCAAATCCTTCAATCCCAACCATTTTTATTAATTCCTTACATTTTTCTATGTAATCGCTCTTCTTTAACCCCCTCATTTCAATTTGAAACAATATATTATCCATAACATTTTTCCAAGGGAGTAATGTAGGAAATTGAAACACTAATCCAATGTTTGTTAGCGGCTTGTTAACAATTTCATTGTTAACAATAACCCTACCCTTTGTAGGTCTTATTAACCCAGCGATTATACGTAATAATGTAGTTTTACCACATCCACTAGGTCCCACAATAGCAATAAACTCACCTTCACCAACATTGAATGTTATATCTTCTAAAGCCTTAACATGACCAAACTTGGTTTCAAAAATTTTGCTAACATTCTCAACCGTTATTGCATTATTCTTCACCTTTCTCAATTTACCTAATACCTCTAGCATTATATAATCATTATTATTTTAACATAATAATAGTTCAAACATAAATACAATTAGTCATCTGTATAAAAAAAATTACTTACCGTAATTATTTTGGTCTCAATTTATTATTCAATCATTAAATTTCTCTAAACGATATCATATTATCAATATATTGAATTCAATATAATCATCTTAGTGCAAAATTGACGTTTTTAAAATACTTTTCAGACCAATGTGCTTCCTTTTGTTAATGTGGTCTAAAAATGTTAGATGATTTCCTAAGACTAGCTAAATATAAATATTTCGGTATAATATATACGTTATGCGAAAAATAGAAAAACCTTTTAATGTAAGCTTTTATAACTACGAAAAGGAAGTGCTAGGTAATATTGAATTGCCTAGTAAAGTGTATATACATGATGTAACTCTTAGAGATGGCGAACAACAAGCAGGGATAGTGTTCAAAAAAGAAGAGAAAGTTGAAATAGCACAGGCTCTAATGGAAGCTGGTGTTGATAGGATTGAAGCTGGGATGCCTTCTGTTTATGAAAAAGACTTTGAGGCTGTAAAAGAAATAGCTAGCTTGAAAACAAGCTCCTTAGTTTATTCCTTTGCTCGTTGCATGAGGAATGATGTAGATTTCGCTTTGAAATGCGATGTAGATGGAGTTGTTATGGAAATACCATCAAGCGAACATTTAATTAAACTTGGTTA
>Ga0080006_1125244_pt1 | contig 17866 bp, 18 predicted proteins | sample RS3BMetagenome_FD_69209 | JGI IMG/M metagenome (GOLD analysis project Ga0080006, IMG submission 69209) | Ferric oxide microbial mat and aquatic microbial communities from Rainbow Spring, Yellowstone National Park, USA - RS3B (SPADES... ... | reverse complement strand
AAATAATGCATTATATGGGTGCCTGCCTTATGACAAGTATGGAAGCGTAACTGTATCAGGAAATACCCCTCTAACAATAAATTATGAATGCTGGATGGAAAGTGTTTCATCGAGTAGCGGCGGTGGTGGCGGTATTATTACTGGTTAAAGAGTGCAGCTTATGGAGTATAAGCTTAGATGTATAAAATGTGGGAATGAATATAGAAGTGATTACAGAAGACAGACATGCGAATCGTGCAACGGTGTGCTCTATATTGAATATGAAGAGAGGCCAAAGCTTTCATTCAGGGGAAACTTCTGGGACCTTGAAAATATGCTTCCAAAAGCTAAATACAAACACTACATGCTCGGGGCAACTCCATTGATACCCGCATTGAATGATTCATCTCTCTTACTAAAGCTCGAAACCTCAAACCCCACACACTCCTTCAAAGACAGGGGCTCTGTTGTAGAGCTCGCCAAAGCCCTCGAATACAACTATAATGAGGTTGTATGTGCATCAACCGGCAACATGGCTTACTCAATAGCATATTATGCAAAGCTATCAGGAATAAGGGCTAAGATATTTATAAGCAAGAATGCTAGCAAGGATAAAGTGCGTGATATAAGGGAAACACATGATGCAGATATAGTCCATGTTGATGGCGACTTTACAAAAGCGCAGGGGCTAGCAGAGCACTATGCTCAAAAGCACGATGCATTCCTAACAGGAGATTACGGCTATAGAAGAGAGGGGCAGCGCACCATTGGATTCGAGCTCGCATTTCAGGCAAAGGATATTGATTATATATTCACACCTGTTGGAAATGCAACGTTGATAAGCGGGTTGATAAAAGCATGGATTGAGATGAAAGATTTAGGAGTAGTAAAAAATATACCAAAAATAATAGGGGTTGAGGCAAGCAGATGCGCACCTCTCTATAAAGCGTTTAAGCAGAATAAGAAAGTTAGGTATATCGAGCCGAAAACAAAAGCGGATGCGATTGCGGTTGGTTTTCCGACATTTGGCGATGAGGTTGTGGAAAGCTTGAGGAGGATAAAAGGAGATGTTGTTACTGTAAGCGATAATGAGATGATGAGAGAGCAAGAAAGATTCTACAAAGAGTATGGACAGATTGCAGAGCTTGCAGGTGTTGCTTCCTTAGCTGCATATAGGAAACTCAAGCCGAAAGGCAAGTCAGTCGCAATAATAAGCGGTGGTAATGTTTAAGTATAGATAAATATTAGAAAAGTAGGAAAGAAAAGAAAAATAAAAAATATTAAAAATTATTTTTAATTTCTCTATTTTCTGGTAAATATGGTTCTATATCTTTAGGTCTTCCAGAAGTTGGGGTCTCTTCTTTTGGAATTTCTTTTCGAGTTATAATTGTAGATTTTGGATTTATAAAATTATAAAAATCTATCATAGATATGTTTAGTTCCTTTATAGACTTTGAATTTAAATTTTTCTTATATTTCTCAAAGTTTTTTTCATTACATGTACCATTTTCATTTATACCTAGAGATTTCTTCACTATTTCTAACCTACGCGTTAATAATTTTAGTGTATTAATATCACTATTTTCATCATATAAAAGTAGATGAATTGTTTTCTCAAAAAGATATGGATCATTTTTAAAAATATTACTTAAATTTGTAACCTCTTCCTCAATTTTTTTCTTCTCATTTTTTTTATCTTCTTTAGTTAATTCTAGTTCCGGAACACTCTTTAGAATTTCAGAGAATTCTTTTTTAATTTCATCTATAGCCTCTTTTTGTCCTTCATTCTCTTGTGCTTTAAAATTCATCATAGTTTTCAACCTTTTGGTACTATATATAATTGCGCAAGCAATTTATTGATGCAAATAAATCAATAAAACATTATTGACTAAGTTTATATTTAATTCTATATAATATATATGCTTTTTGGATTGACTTTTAACGTATAAAATTACGTCCATTGTGCACTAAGATTTCACAAAAAATAAAACGGAAAATTTTAATATTTGTTTATTTTAGTTTATATCATTTAAGATTGTTAAATTAGTTTATATTGTACAAATTTATTGAAATTTATTGAGTTTTATAAAATTTATAGGGGAATAATAAATAATAAAATGATTTAAAATGTGGATCTACGAAAAAATTCAAATAAGAAACTGCAATAATGTTTATGAGCCTAGAGAAGATTCTCTAATGCTTGCAAAAGCTGTTGAAAAGCATGCTTTTGGCGATACCGCTGACCTTGGAACCGGCACAGGATTCCAGGGGATTATAGCTGCAACGATGGGATGTAAAGTAGACTTTATAGATATTGATCCAAATGCATTGAAATGCGCAGAGTATAATGCTAAGATAAATAATGTTAATGGAAACTTTATAAAAAGTGATTTAATTCCTAAAGGAAAAAGATATAATACTATAATTTTTAATCCTCCGTATCTTCCAAGCACAACCCTCAAGAGTATATATAAAAGGGATTTCGCACTTGACGGAGGTGTTGATGGAAGAGAGGTTATAGATAAATTTCTACAAACATACAAAGATCATGTTTTGGATAAATTTGTAATACTGATTGTTGAAAGCTCGTATAATAAATATGAGGCAGATGTGGAGAAATACAATGCTGAAATTGTTGAAAAAGAGCATTACTTCTTTGAGGATTTGGTAGTGCTTAAGATAGCCTCAAAATTATAATTATAACCTACTTTTAATATAAAAATAGAAAGAATCACTTAAAGATTATAAGCAATAGCGATATAAATAATTAATAAGTATATGAATAAGTAAAATATTTAACCCCACTATTTATGTGGGGCTTGCTAGTTTTCAAAACAAAATTACCAGTTCTTCCTGTCGACCATTACAAAATCATTTACAGCTTGAACCGCAGTATATGGAATTCTAAGCTGACCTCCTTCTATATTGAGCTTGCTGATCAATCCACTATCTAAGTTTGGTTCAACTATAATGTTTGTTATCTTGCCCGTTACTTCGCTAATCTCTAGGTTGAGGAGCCTGCCCACATCAAAACCATCTATAGTTATGACCTTCTTTCCAACTAACTGCCTTGCTATTATATATTTTACCATTAGAACACCTTTTTTCAAACCAGTCGTCTTACTAAATATTTAATAATAGTAATTTATATACTTTGTGCTTAATTTTTTGTAGTAAAATTTTAGCGGAATTTTAGATATTTTTTATTTTTTATAAATTTTTTATCTTATTTTTATTGTATTTTGTAATCAAAATTTTATTGTTCTTCTTCATTATATTCTTCATTATATTATATATATTATTATTGCTGCATTTTATTATTCATTTTTTATTTTATTTTTATACTTACTTTATTTATTAACGCGTATATAGATATATTTATTAATACTTATTAATTTATACTTATTAATTTATTTATTATTAATTTAACCAAATATAATTAATTATTTTATTTTTATTTATCTATTTAAAAAATTTAAAATTATAAAAATTATAGAAAGATTTATATAAGTTTCAAAATATAAATAATAAAAAGAACAGCTGATCTAATCTAATATTTGTGAGGCTGAATTCTTACAATCAATTAAATATTTTACTTGTATAATACTAAAGCTAGATATAGGTGTTAAAATGGCAAAGTCATATGTAGATTTTGAGGTTTCGAGCGAAGTTATGGCAAAGACTGCAGAGGCATTACAGATAGCCAAGCAGAGTGGTGGTGTTATAAGAAAGGGTGCTAACGAGGTTACAAAAAGCATTGAGAGGAATCTGGCAACCTTTGTTGTTATAGCTATGGATGTTGAGCCTGAGGAGGTTGTTGTACACATACCAAAGCTCTGCGCCCAGAAGAAGATCGCATATACATATTTAGCAACAAAAGCGGACCTTGGAAAGGCGATAGGAATAAATGTTCCATGCGCCGCAGTAGCTGTTGAGAGCCAGGGCAATGCTTCAGCCGCAATCAAGGAGGTTATAGCAAAAACAACAGGAACAACAGCAAAAGAAACAAAGGAAGCGCCAAAGCAGGAGGAGAAAAAGGAGGAAAAGCAGCATGCAAAGAAAGCTTAATAAACTATAAATTATAAATAAATTAAAAAATTAAAAGAAAAAATGTGATATAATATGCCACAAAACGCTCAAGAGGGTGAACCTCTTTTTGCAGGCTACCTTGCAGAGATAGTTGAAATCAACGAAAAAACAAAAACAGGCATATATGGAGAGATTTATGTTGTTTCATGTAAAATACTTGAAGGAAAAGACAAGGGAAGAATAATAAGAAGGAACATGCTAGGACCTGCAAGAGTTGGCGATATAATAAGGCTTCCAGATACAAGCAAGGAAGCAAAGAATATAACAGTTAAATAATTTATTTTCTTTTGTTTTTATTTCGTTTTTAATTTTATATTTATCGGAAAATTATTATATATAATATTATAAATATTTTAAAAATAATTATAAATATTAAAAATAAGGTATATAGAGTATAAAATAAAGAATAGAATATTGTGATTTTTATGAAGTGTGTTTACTGTGGTGCTGAAATAAAAAGAGGTACAGGTATAATGTACGTTCGCAAAAGCGGAGATACTTTCTATTTCTGCTCAAATAGATGTTTTAAGAATAGTGTAGTACTACGCAGAAAAATAAATAAAAAAATAATAAAGAAGAATGAAGCTAAAAAATAATTTTTAATTTTTATTTTAAACTTCTGCTTTTTAAATTATAGATTATATTAGATTATTTAATTTTAAATATAGTAGATTATATCGTAGGTTATATTTAGATTAATATTATAGATTATTTAATATTTAATTATTTTATATTTTAATTATCTTATTCAAAATATTTCATTATCATATCTTTTACTTCTGTTATCTTAGGATCTTTTACTTTTATTTTTGGATAAAACCCTAGTATTCCATATCTTGTATGATCTCCGCTTTTTGTATTCTGTGGTTTTGCAAAAAGTGAAGTCTTTGAATATGTAAATATATCTATTGTATAATGTGGTTTTGCTTCTATGAAGATATCTGGAGCTATAAACAGCTTTGTCCCTTTGTAATATTTATCAGCATCCATAACATTTACAAACATACTGTCGCCTTCAGCACTCTTTACACTCTTTAATTCCTCGATAAGCTTCTTCTTCAATGCACTTTTCTCTTCATTGCTTACTATACCTTTATCGAAACGTCCGTCGTTTATCCATATTGTGCCAACACATAAATTTGAGATCTCTGCAAAAGCTTTTGTTTTACTCATATCAAAATCAAAAAGATGTAAATGAACATTATCTTTTGACAAATCTGCAGGAAAATATCTGCTCAGAAAATTTCTTGTTAGCAATTTAACAGAATAGGGCATCTTATCAAACAGTTTCCTGAATGTACCTTTGTATTTCATTAATGATTCTCTTATTTTATATCTTGTTGCAGAACCTTTTTTCTTTTCCTGCTCGAGCTTCAACGTGAGATATTTGTTATTGACAAGCCATGTATTAATTAGAAACTTATTGTAGACGGATTGAGCACCGTGATCAGAGACAATAAATACTGCTGCATTTTCCTTCTTAGCCCTTTCTAATATAAAGCCGACAAATGAAGATATGCTTGAATAAACAGGCAGCAGATATTTTTCTTTATCCTCTCTATTAAGAGTATAATGTTGTATTCTATCGGTTTCAGTAAAACAAACATAAACAAAATCATAGTTGTTTGTTTCAATAAGCTCTTTTGAAAGATTAGAGCGCGCTTTTATTGTTTTTACAAACTCAGCTACTATATAATCTAAAGTGATCTTACCTTCAGCAAGATCCTTTTCAAGATCTATTTCACCGTAAAATTTATGCTTTTCCATCATCAACTTCATTTTTTCATTACTTGGTTTTGATGGAAGTGGAAAGCCGGTAATAAGATCAATGTTATTGTTAAGCGGGAGTTTTGTTATCATTGCAGGTGTTATGACAAGGCATTTATGCCCCTTAGCGGCAAGCTCCTCCCAGAATGGTTTGTATTTATGCGAATCAAAAAAAGCAAGATCCTTAACATAGCTTCTGCTGATTGTAAAGAAATCCGGTACACCATGCTCGCCCGGGTCTAATCCAGTATAAAGACTCGGCCATGCGGGACCCGTCATCGGAGGCATTGTAGATTCTAAATCTATTATTGAATCATTACCTAGAAGCTCATCCAATGCCTCCATACCTGGCTTGTCGCTCAATTCTTTAAGCAATGAAGAGGGTGTAGAATCAATTCCTATGAGATATACCTTCCTAGTATTTTTAGTATTTTTAGTCTTGTTAGTATTTTTAGTGCTTCTGTTTTTAGGATTACTACCTTTATCTTTAATATTTTTTATTTTATTATCTTTAGCCATACCATCATCTAATTATCTAATTTTATTATCCTGTTATCTAATTTTTATTTTATTTTTGCTTTTCTTTTAATTTAGTCATAAATATAATAAATTAATATAATAAATAATATATAAACTCATCTTTATAAATTATAAGATTAGTTTATAATAGTTTATAATAAGGTTGGTCTATAATGTCTATAATTATTAATATAATTATATTTTTATTTTAAATTTTATTTTAAATATTGTAAATATTATGTAAATTATTATTGGGTAGTATATATAAATTAAAATTATATATAAATTATATATGAATTTTATTTTAATTAATATAGATAAAGATACTTAATAATAAAAATAATAAAATATAAAAAAGAAATAAAAAAATGAAAAATATAATAGAAACATAAGTGGTTTTTTGACAGATAAAAAAATAAATGTTGTAATCCTTGGCTTAGAGGGTGATTTTAGAGAAGATATTGGAGAAGGAGTGCAGAGATATGTTTATGAATTGTACAAAAATTTACAAAAAAATCCAGAAATCAATGTAACCAAAAGAGAATATAAGAGCATTGGAAGTGGTTATATAATAAAGAAATCTTTAACAACACTCTCTTTTGGCCTTGGTTTTATCTTTGATCGATTTAAAAATATTGATATAATACACAACCCAACCCAAAGACCTTCGTTTCGGCCAAGATTTACAAGAAAAAGCCCGCTTGTTATAACCGTGCATGATTTTAATGCAAAGCTTGACTTTAAAAAGTTTGGAATAAATGAAAAACATAGTTTAAAAGAAGCGCTCCGTGGATATTTTGTAATGCTAATAACAAAACTCAATATGAAATTTGCGGATTATATAATTGCAATTTCAACACAGACAAAAGAGGAATGTATCTCATTAGGTTTTCCCGAAGATAAAATATATGTTGTAAACAGCGGGATGGCACCAAAATTCGGAATGATAAAAATTGATGAAAGAAATAAATACACTAAAAAAGATAAAAAAATTTTTAGAGTTGGATATATTGGGAGCTTTATAAAAAGAAAAAATGTTAGATTTGCTGTAGAAGCATGTATGAAAACAAAAGGAAATGATATAGTGTTTGAATTTTATGGAAAAGAAAACAAAGAATATAGGGAATTAAAAGAGATTGCTGCATCTGATAAACGTATAAAGTTTATGGGTTTTGCACCTGAAGAAAAATTAATAGATATCTATAAATCATTTGATTTATTCCTTTTCCCAAGTGTTTATGAAGGGCTTGGTCTCGAACCACTTGAAGCCCAGAGCCTGGGTTTGCCCGTAGTAATCTATAAAAAAGCAATGATACCGCAGGAGTCACGTAAGTATTGTTTTGAGGCGGAAAGCCCCGAGCATATGGCCCAGATAATAGAAAGCATAAAAGAAAATGGCTATGATGCAAAGAAGAGAAGGGAGGCAATGGAGTATGCAAGAAGCTTTACCTGGGATAAAGAGGTTGAAAAGATAGTTGACGTCTATAAAGATATATTAAAGAGAAATAAAGAGAGATACAAAAATGTATAAAAATAAAATAATTTATAATTCCTTTATTTTTTAATCAATCTTTACGTAGTTTTTCTCTTCTTGCTAGATTTTCACGTGCAAGATATCTAACAGTTGGATCTTTATCTTCTGATAATCTTTTAAGAGTTTCTTCTGATGCATAAGGATTATTTGCCACATTTCCTCTTACAGAAGGTTTTGGATCACCTGCTAAATAGTCAAGAAGTGGTTGTGGTGTTTCAAAACTACTCGCTACAGATCCTCTTTCAAATTCATTATTACTTGCTGCCAATCCCATAAGATACAAATTATTTGAATTATTTGCTCCTTCCTTAAACATAAGATACAAAAGATCAGTTAATGATTTAATATTATTTTTATCATTTTTCTTCATTTTATCACCTTTCTAATTATTATGTATATATTTCAGATATTTAAATTTATCGTTTTCATTATTTATTTTTATTTAATTTTGCTTTAAAAAATAAAAATAATAAAAAAGAAAAAGAAAAATAAGAAAAAATAAGAAGATGTCTTAATATTTATACATCTTCAAATTCTTCATCACTGCTGTCATTTGGCGCTTCTGCTGCTTCTGAACCACCCTCTCCCTTTTCAATTACCTTTATTTTTCCAAACTTGCCTGTTGAGAGCTGTGGTGCACCTCTAAATTCATTTACAAATGCATTTGAGACCTCTACCTTGTCGCCTACATTAACTGTGTTTATATCATTGCCCCATAAGGACATTGCTATCTCGCCAGTTTCATCCTTTAGAGTAATGTTTGCAACTTGAAGCCTTTTACCAAATTTAGTTACAACCTCTCGTGGTTCATCCTTCTTAGTCACTGTGGCAGTAACAGTAACATTATTAGCTCCTGCTTTTAATTCACTTATTTTCATTTATACACCTTTTCTATAAAAGAACTCCAGCGTTAGCTTGCTTTGTTCTTTATTACATATTATTAAGATAAAGTTATTTAATATTTATTATTTCTATTTAAAAGTGGAATAAAGCTATTATAGTGGATTTTATGCTCGAAAATACAATCAAAAAAGAGGATAAGAAGCTTGAAAATATTAAGGCGCCTGATCTGGGGCTGATGCGTGTAATCAATACGCGCGAAGCGCTCAAGACAAAGCTCAAGGAGATAAAATATAAGATAGGAATATACAGCGCCAAGGGCGGAGTGGGCAAAACAACGATAGCGGTTAATCTTGCATATACGCTAGCAAATAGAGGGCTCAAGGTGGGCCTGCTCGATGCTGATATAGACTGCCCCAACATAACAATGTTTTTAGGTATAAACGAGAGGCTGAGTGGCGAGCTTCCGCTTAAGCCGATAATATATAAAGATGTCAAGGTTATCTCAACAGCGATGCTAACCGACGAGCTAAGCAAACCGATAATATGGAGAGGGCCATTAATCGCGAAGATGGTTACAGACTTCCTTGAGAATACCGAATGGGGCGAGCTCGACTATTTGATAATAGACCTGCCACCAGGAACCTCTGACGCACCTCTTACAATAATGCAGCTTCTAAACCTTTCTGGATTCCTTATAGTAACAACACCACAAAGGATTGCAGCAACAAATTCAATAAGATCCGGCTTAATGGCAAGGAGATTAAATATGCCTATTATAGGGGTTCTCGAAAACCTTTCTGAAGGAAGTATAAGCAAAAATACACTAGAGGTTGCAGAGAAGCTCAAGACAGATGTGATAGGATCGGTTCCTTATAAAAAAGAATTTTCAGAGCTTTCGGATCATTCGCAGATACCTGTTCTTGTAAATTCAGAAATAAAGGAAGTATTCAATAATATTGCAGGTAGAATTATAAAGAAGTTGAATGAATGATGAATGATGCCTAATGCTTGATACTAATATACTTGAAAAGAAGAATGCCAAGGAGGTAATATCAATACTTAAATCTGATCTTAGCAGGGGTTTGAGCAATACAGAAGCGGAGCACAGGCTTTCAGAATATGGATATAATGAGATACCTGAGAAAAAAAGCAATCCAGTCCTTATTTTCCTCTCAAAATTTTACGGCCCCGTACAGGCGCTCTTATGGCTTGTTATATTCCTTTCCTATCTTCTAAACCACATGCGCACCTTCTATATTGTTATAGCGCTTCTTATATTCAATGCAATAGTAAGCTTTTTCGAGGAGTATAAAGCGGATAAATCAATTGAAGCATTAAAGAAAAGACTTGCACAAAACGCACGAGTCCTAAGGAGTGGAAGCTGGATCACTGTAAAAACAAGGCTTCTGGTTCCTGGAGATATAATAAGGATAAGGCTTGGAGATATAGTGCCTGCTGATGCAAAGATAATATCAACAGAGGATCTTGAGATTGATGAATCTATTATAACCGGAGAATCACTTCCAGTAAGCAAAATGAACAACAATGTCGTCTATAGCGGATCAACGGTTAAAAGGGGAGAAGCAACCTGTATTGTTGTAGGTACTGGAATGAATACCTTCTATGGAAAAACAGCTGAGCTTATAGAGAGGGCAAAACCAAAATCACATCTCGAAGAAGTTGTTATGAATATCGTACGCTACCTTATGTATGCTGATGCCATCATTCTTTTATTGCTTTTTATATATGGATTCTTTCTTTTACATATTGATCTTCCAACACTAATACCATTCCTTCTTGTAATATTCATTGCATCAGTACCGGTTGCGTTAAGCGCCGCATTTACAGTCGCAATGGCGCTAGGAACCGAGAAGCTTGCCAAGAAATCTGTTTTAGTAACAAAGCTTGAATCATTGGAAAATACGGCAACAATGAACATATTGTGCATGGATAAAACAGGCACCCTTACACAAAACAAAATAACCGTAAAGGATATTGCAACTATAGGCAAGCATACAAAAGATGAGATTATTAAGTATGCATCTGAGGCATCAAGAAGGGAAGACAATGATCCTATCGATAATGCAATCATTGATTATGCAGAAATCTATAAAATAAAAACCAACAAACAGATATTTTTCAAACCTTTTGACCCGCTTATAAAAAGAACATATGCTTATATCGATGATAAGAAAAAATATTATACAACAAAAGGCGCCGCCCAGGTGGTATTCCAACTCTGCAAGCTCAATAATATTGAAAATAAAAAGGCATTTGAGAAGGTTGCAGAATTTGCGCATAGCGGCTATAGAACAATTGCAGTGGCTGTTTCAAAAGACAACAAAAAATGGGATCTTGTAGGATTAATAGCACTGCATGACGAACCTAGACCGCAGGCTAAACCACTCATTGCAGAGCTTAAAAATCTTGGAGTAATGCCTAAAATGCTTACAGGAGACAACATAGCGGTTGCAAGAGAGGTCAGCAGCGAGCTCGGCATAGGAGAAAATGTTATAGATATGAATACCATCGATAGAAATTCGAAAAGCTTTAACAGAGATATTATAGAGGCAAACGGTTTTGCAAATGTATTTCCAAAGGACAAATATGATATTGTAAATGCACTGCAGATCAAAGATAATATTGTTGGAATGACCGGCGATGGCGTAAATGATGCACCCGCACTGAAGCAGGCAGATGTTGGGATTGCGGTTGCAAATGCAACTGATGTTGCAAAGAGCTCTGCCGCACTTGTGCTTACAGAAAACGGTATCAATGTAATAGTTGATGCAATAAAAGAGAGTAGAAGAATATTTGAGCGAATGGTTGTATATACCGAAACAAAAATCTCGAAGGTTTTTCAAATAATAAGTGTTGTGGCAATTATCTTCATTGTCTTTAAATTTATGCCAATAACACCATTCCTTCTTATTCTGCTTTTATTTACAAATGATATTACAAATATATCAGTATCGACAGATAATGCTATATATTCAAGCAGTCCCGACATTTGGAATGTAAAGAGAATGGTTACAATATCTGCAATCTTGGGAATAAGCCTTGTCCTGCAGGGATTGCTTCTAATTCCCATCTGCTTTTCAATATTTAACATGTCAGTAGCTGCATTCCAAACCTCATTATTCCTGCTTTTTGATATAAGTGATAAATTTGTTATATTTAACTTAAGGACTAGAAAGGAATTTTGGAAGTTAAAACCAAGCAGCACGCTTTTCAGCGCTTCTCTAATAGGTATTATTATTGGAGTATTATTTGCATACTATGGAGTTTTTATAACACAGATAAGCATGCCCGCGATCTTATTTATAACCCTTATAGCACTTATGTTCTTCTTTATTGATGATATTATAAAGATAGCAGTATTTAATTTTTTTGACAGGAAGGATGCAAGAATGAGAATCAATAAAATATAAAAATATTAAAATAAAAAATAAAGAATAATAAATAATTAAAATAAGGATAATAAATATAAAATAAAAATAAGTAAAATAAATAAGAAAAATAAATAATTATAAATAATTAAAAATAATCCAAATAAATAAAGATTAAAGATAAGTATAAAGATAAGTATAAAAAGTGAGAAAAATAGAAGAAAGCTTAAATATTATATAACTTTCTATATATAAACTATATCTAAACAAATATAAAATAAACTAAAATACAATACTTAAGTGATATAAATGGGAATGTATCAGCATATGAAGGAGAATTTTATTCAGGAGTATAAGGAGCGCTCACAGCCTTATAAGGAGAGACTAGTAAAATGGAATAACGAGCCTCCAATAGTAAGGGTTGAAAAACCAACAAATATTGCAAGAGCAAGAGAGATCGGCTACAAAGCAAAGCCCGGAATACTTGTTGCAAGAGTTGCTGTTGTAGGAGGTAAAAAGAAGCGAGTTGCTCCAGGAGGCGGTAGAAAGCCTTCAAAGAACGCACGCTACTTCTCAAGACAGAAATCAACACAGGCGATAGCAGAAGAGAGAGCAGCCAAAAAGTTTACAAACTGCGAAATATTAAATTCATACTTTGTCGGCGAGATTGGCTCAAAGAAATTCTACGAGGTAATAATGCTTGAAAGGGACAACCCAGTATTGATCAACGATCCAAATTATAAAAATATAATCGCACAAAGAAATAGAGTATTTAGAGGTCTAACATATACAGGAAGAGTGCATAGGGGAATTGCAAGAAGAGGTTTTGGAACAAAGCACAACAGGCCAAGCAAGCGTGCAAATAATAGAAGCTAATTTTTAACTCTTATTTTTATTTGTTTTTATTTTTTATCTATTAAATCTACTTTTATTGTTTATAATAAACTAATATTATTTATTATTATTTATTATTTCAATATATTATAATATTATTTCAAGATATATTATAATTCAAAGAGCAGATTTGCTAAATATCCTTTTATAATTTTCCTTTATTATTCTATTATATTTTGTTTATTATAATTTTTTATTATATTATTATATTAATTTTTGTTAATTATTTTTGTTAATTATATATTTTTGTTATTATATTATTATATTGTTGTTTAATGTTTATTATTTTTTTATTTTATTTGGTGTATATATGCCATATATAACCTTCTCAAAGAACTTCCCCAATCAGGCAAGGCTCGCCAAAATGCTAAAAAGTAAAAGCAAAAACTCGATAATAGAACCACGCGGAACAAAAAGCTTGGATAAGGTTATAGAAATTGCCGCATTCAAAGGCTTCAACAATGTTATTGTAGTAATGAAGGATAAGGATAATATTATAGCACTTAAGATAATCTCTAAACGTCTTAAAAACGGCTTAAGCTGGGATCTCAAAAAAAGCCAGAAGCTTAAAAATATTGAAGAGGTACTAAAAATAAAATAAGAAGATTAAAAGATTAAAATAGAAATCAATAAAAAAAGAAAGAAAAATAAAAAAGAAAATTAGTCAGCGCCCATATCTGACATGCCGCCCATACCTCCTGGTCCTTGTGGCGTGCCGCCTGCACCTGATTTAGCTTTTGAGCCGATCATATCATCTATCCTCAATATTATCTCTGCTGCTTCTGCGGCGCTCAATATCGCCTGCTGCTTTACCTTCAAAGGCTCGAACACGCCCTGCTTGTTCATATCTCCGATTGTATTTCTGAATATATCTACACCATATGCGGTTCCATCCTTTGTTTTGTGCTTGTTCCTAAGCTGCATTAGTATATCAATAGGATCCATACCTGCATTTTCAGCTAGCGTTGTTGGTATTACCTCTAGAGCATCTGCGAACATCTGAACCGCAAGCTGCTCCCTTCCGCCGACATCTGTTGCGAATGTTCTTAGACCGTTTGCGAGATCGACCTCTATTGCACCGCCTCCATAGTTGTAGTAGCCTGTTTCAATAGCGCTTGAGATTGCACCTATTGCATCCATTAATGATCTCTCTACTTCATCAACAACCTGGGTTGTACCTCCTCTTACGAATATTGTAACGCTCTTTGCATTCTTGCACTTTTCAACAAATAGCATCTGCTCGCCGCTTATCTTGCGCTCTTCTACCAAGCCAGCATAGCCGAGATCCTTCTCATTCATATCATCAAGGCTTGTTACTATCTTGCCGCCGGTTGCCCTTGCGAGCTTTTCCATATCGCTCTTCTTTACCCTTCTTACTGCTATTATATTTGCCTTTGCTAGATAGTGGAGTGCAACATCATCGATACCCTTCTGTGTTACGACAACATTCGCCTTTGATGCCTTTATCTTTTCGACCATATCCTTGAGCATCTTCTCTTCCTGCTGCAGGAATGACTGCATCTGATCAGGTGATGTTATTTCTATCTTTGCATCAACCTCTGTCTTCTCGATTTCCAATGCAATATCAAGAAGTGCAATCCTTGCATCTGCACAGGACTTTGGCATACCTGGATGTGCAATCTCTTTGTCTATAAGGACTCCATTGATAAGCTCTGTATCTGCAACACCCTTGCCAGCCTTCTTTTCAACCTTGATAAAGTCGTGATCGATAACAAACTTCCCTGCTGCATCCTTGTCCATTACCTGCTTTACCGCTTTTATAACTATTTTGCATAGATGTGCTTTTGTCTCATCATCTCCAACATTCTTAGAACCCATTGATACCATTGCTATCTTCTGCAGTACATTATCGTCATCTATGTCTATTTTCTGAGCCTTCTCTTTTAATATTTCACCAGCTTTTTCTGCCGCAATCTTATAACCTTTTATTATTGTTGTTGGATGGATTCCCTGGTCTATCAAGGTCTGAGCTTTCTTCAAAAGCTCTCCCGCAAGAATTACAACACTTGTTGTGCCGTCTCCAACTTCCTTGTCCTGTGTCTTTGCAACATCAACCATTATCTTTGCAACTGGGTGCTCAACATTCATTTCGCTGAGTATTGTTGCTCCATCGTTGGTTATTGTTATATCGCCGAGATCGCTTACTAGCATTTTATCCATACCCTTCGGTCCAAGCGTTGTCTTTATTGCGCCTGCAACAGCCACAGCAACAGCTATGTTTGTCCTCTGTGCATCTCTACCTAAAAGCCTACTTGTTCCTTCAGGAAGAAATAAAACTTGTTGTCCACCTCCCAATCTATTTTCACTCATATTTTCACCTTTCAATCTTATTTTTAATTATCAAAAATTATTATTGATTATTTTAAAATTATTATTAAAATTATTATTAAATTTAATTACTAGGTTAGGCATCTTATTTTATTTATTTTATTTAGATATATTTAGATATAGAAAATATAGAATAAATGAATATAATAAATTAAAAATAAATTAATTAATAAATATAAAATAAATAAATATAAAATAAAATATAAAATAAATATAATAAATATAAAATCATAAACACGATACGCGATACGCTAATAAGCTAATAATTATATTATATATTTATATATAAAACTTTATATATTTTTCTTTTTTAGTTAGTAACGGTGATTATATGGGAATCTTTGTTGATATATTGACATCGCAGCTTGTATCTATAGGTTTTGCTGGATTGCTTTCTGTATATCTGGTCCTTGAAGGCTATCTAGCATACAAGCACAAGGAGACGCTTTTAAATAAAATGCGGGATGCATCAATACCGATGCTTGCAATAGGCGCATATATCTTTATAACAGGGCTTTACTGCCAGTTTGCTTGGCCGCTTCCAGGCTCATACAATATACTCTTCTATGATATATATGCTTTGTTTGGTATAATTATACTCGCATTAGGGCTTGCGCTCAAGGAGGGCTCAAAGCTACATTATACCGGCTTTATAGCATTCCTCTTTGGATTCTTTGCTATCTACTACGGCTATATAGGCTATACCATCGGCATGACCAGCTCGCCGTCAGGCATGTTTGCAATGTACTCGCTATTCGGAATCGGAAGCATTCTAGCTTATCCGCTAACTCTAGCATACGATAAGATTATGGACAAAAAGAGGGTTGAAAGTAATTGGTATAAACTTGCCCTTGTAGTATTTGTTTTGGCAATCATTATAGCAAGCCTTATAGCATTCTTTATAACCTTCTCTGCAATACCAATACATCTTAGGACTCCACCTTGATACCTTGATTATTTTATTTTAATCTTATTTTTGATTTCTTTTTTATTCCTTTTTATTTCCTAATTATAGATTTTGTTGGCTTCATCAAAAACAGATAACTAATAGCAAACTTATTTTATAATAAACTAATCTGTGTTCTAACAAATATATTTTTAATATTATATTTTTAATCTTATTATAGTTTTAATCTTATTTTTATTTCTAATGGAAAAAGTGGTTGGTTGGAATCTGCAATCATTATAGCATTATTAGTGGGGCTGGCTTGGAGCATTGATGGGTTATTATTCAAAAAGTTTGACAAATCATTTGGAATGCTATATTCATCACTCGCAATAACATCGCTCAACTTTACCGTTTCAATTATAGCATTTCCATTCTTCTATGCAGGCTACCTAAATATTAATGTTATATTTATGGGGCTGATTGCTGGCATATTAAGCGGCATCGGCTATCTGCTATTCTTCACATCGCTCAAATCAGAGCAGGCCTCAAACACCTTCGCACTCATGGAGCTTCAGGTTATAGTGCTCATCCTCTTCGGCGCTCTGGTTCTTTCAGAAAAAATTTCTTATATCTCTCTTTTAGGAATTCTGCTTATTATATTGGGAGTGCTTGCGGTTCTTTACACAAAAGAGCTCAAGCTCAACCGCAGGCTCATTCCAGCAATGCTCGCAAACATCATCTGGGGCGTCAGCTGGATCTTCTTTTTCTACTCTTATAAATTTGAAAATGGAATACCATATGCAATGATTATAAACTTCGGAACCGCACTGCTTGTTGTTGCTTTTTACCTTCTTATAAATAAAGTTAAAAAATATAATTCAGGTAATTTAGGAATGTTAAACATAAAAGCAGATAATAGGTATAAATACAATGCTGGATATGATAGAAACATAAAGAAGCTCAATAAAAAGAGAGATAATAAAAAATATGTAATATACTTAGGTATTATAGCGGGATTATTGAGCGGTATTGGAAACGTCGGCTTTTCATTCCTTGAATCGATCAACAAAGTTGCTATAGGTTCTGCAATATCAAACATGCAGCCGATCTTTATAGCTATAATTGCTTATTTTATTTACAAGGAAAAGCTCTCAAAACTCCAAAGCCTTGGTATTATTATTGCGGTTCTTGGGGCTGTGGCTGTTGCTCTTTTTTGAAATTTTCATTTTTTGGAAGAGGATTTCTTTTCTTTATATAATCCATTATTGATAATATGATATTATTAAATTCATCTGGATCTTTTAGATAGCATGCATGGGATGCACCCTCCATTATCCATACCTTTGCATTATGTGCTTCAAGAATCCTTTTTCCGCTAATCGGATCTGATATATTATCATTTGAACCCCAGATTCCGAATATAGGTGCTTTTATTTTATCAAATTTAATATCAAGATTTACCGCACCAACAAGTATCAATCCATTAACACATTTTGGATATCTTTCTGCAAAACTTGATGCAAAATATGCACCCGCACTGCTGCCAAGCACTGTAATTTTTGAACCTGTCGATATTTTAATATATAGGTCATAAAGCGCATCAACAATCTCGGT
>Ga0080006_1230447_pt1 | contig 17868 bp, 17 predicted proteins | sample RS3BMetagenome_FD_69209 | JGI IMG/M metagenome (GOLD analysis project Ga0080006, IMG submission 69209) | Ferric oxide microbial mat and aquatic microbial communities from Rainbow Spring, Yellowstone National Park, USA - RS3B (SPADES... ... | reverse complement strand
TCTATAACTTTAGGTATAGGCTCATCATAATCCAGAGTATAACTCATATAATAATTTTTTTCGACCCAACTTAAATATCTTGAGGAAAAATCTTAAGTGTTGTTACCTATGTAAGTCTCATGTAGCCCTTATTTTATCATCTCTTCAGGTTTAAAAGAATACCAGGTATCTATTCGGTGTATAACTTCACTATCACAGCCTTACGATAACTGGTTAAAGAGAGATGCTACATCTAAGATAACGACGCACTACGTGAAGGTTCCGAAAGGTCGATCAACAGGATTTCTGTAACCATTCCTTGACCTTCCTCAATTTTTTGTTGCTTTTTGCTATCGCGAGGCTAGTACCTATAACGCATAAATAGTCGCTTTTTTGAAAAAATAACGCATGGTAGATTATGGGAAGGCTTTAGACAATGTGTGGGAGAAGATGGACAGGCTCTTCTTTAGGGGCGAATTCAAACCCGAGCAAGAAAGCGACGTTCAGGCTTTTTTATACCATGGGCTACTCGGTCGCCTTTGCAGGCATGACATAAAACCGATTAACCTTCATACGGAGCAGACTTTCCCGGGTGTTGGGCGAGTAGACCTGAATGTCAACTACAGACCTTTCATTGAAATCAAATTACTCAGTAGAAAATATAGCTACAAATCTAATCAATGGCGGAGTCGAGTCGAAATACTTGAAGAGGACGCAAGGAAACTTGAAAAGTATGTCGAACGCACGAAATCAGAGAAGCCAGAGTTTCTTATCAGACATCCGGTCCTTGCGATCTGGAATCGAAAAGCAGGCCACCATGAAGGAATAAGCGAAGACCTTTGCAAGAAGTTAGATAAATTCAAACAACGGATGGGAGAGCAAAACATAGTTGTAATGTACGGTCCGAAGAAACACCGATAACTAGGCAAAAGGCGGCTGAAACAATCGAAAGGCTCCAAAAAGAGCTCAAGGGTCTTACCGAGCTAGTTTCCAGCAACTCTAAAAAGTTTGAAACAAGGTAAAGAAGAAGGAAAAGGGCAAAGATGGGTTCATTCCCAACAAAGGAATAGAGTAAAAAGTTCTGTTCTAACTTCGGCTCATCTCTGAAGTGTTAAGCGCCGGCTCATTCGAAAGTTAGAATGTCAGACTTTACCCGCAATGCATTCGCTTTTTGTATGTTAGTTATGCATTTAGTTACTGTGTTGAGCGACTCGTTCCTATTCGACCCTTGCCGCGTGTAAATCACACCCTCAGACACCAGTATCACAGTTCTCTCGTCCACGCTTACTCCAAAAAATTCCACATTCCCGCCTATGTCTGCATCTTTCACATATTTCTCATAGATTTCTGATTCGCCAAGGTAGTTCCCCTTGAACTTGGCCTTTCTTATGTAGGCATCCCGGACACCATCAATGCTAATCTCTGTCATGTTGTCGAAATACTGCCGCAGTTCTTTCTCCTTCTCTTTGAGAAGGAAATATGTTTCAAAGAATGGCAAAGTGACCTTGTCTTGCGTCTCTCGTAATACCGCGGTCATTGCTGTTGACAAAACCGAAGCTATTCTATCTGAGGCAAACATCCCGACGAAATTGGGAAGAGCCGAGGTCTCGAAAATTTGAATGTCCAGCTTCGTAGTTATCTTGACTGGGAATCGCCCATCTTCTCTGTTGAAAGCGTAGATAATTCTGTCAATGTCGATAGAACAGAGTTGTCCATAGATGTTAGACTGAACTGCAGAAATATGCACTTTGAGGGAAGTTGCCTCGTCTTTGTACTCGGATTTCTTGTATTCGTATTCCTTGCCGACATCCGATAACAGGCTCTTTACATGTGAATCAACTTTAGGGTTAAGCTGATAGAGCTTACATGACCAAAACAAATCTATCCGACCACCTTTGATAGAATCTCTGCATTCTCTGAACTTGACAAAGATAAGACGACCATTCCTAATCCATCTGGGACTCGTTGCAAATCGTGGTGTGAATCAATTTTACCGCCTTTCAGTTTCTTTACCAACTTCTGATAAATCTGGCCAAGCTCATCATACTTACCTCTCAAGCATATCTGCTTGTCCACATAACGAACCTTCACCGAGGGATACGCCCTCAACTCCCTTTCGAGGGAAGTCATCATAGCATTGGCATTCAGTATGATTTCGCGTAGCTTCTTGGAAGAATTTGGAACCACGTAAAGGTTGAACCCTGACACATAGAAAGCCGGAAGAGTATCTTCATCCTCCAATTCTTCTTCTATGTCGGATTCTTCACCAATGGATTCTTCGAACTCTTCATGCCATTGTATCTGATAGTGAAAGGCCATGTCGCCATGCTTTAGTTGACCGTGGCCATGCTTTAGCGATTTAATCGCTGTCTCGAAATGTGACTGAGAATCCTCGTATTTGGTCAATTCATAATAGGAGACATTGATCACAAAGAATGGTGCGATTTCTATTGCTCTACGCGCCAATAACCCTTGGCGCACTCTGTAGACTTTCACACCCATCTCCCCAACAAACATCACAGCTTCCGCTGCGGACAAAACCATTGTCAAGCAATATCGCCAACGGCTGATGCATGCACATCGTCCGTTAAGGACGTTTCGCCTGATGCGCCATTGAGTGGCGAGAGGGTTGTGAAACTATTCATTTCGTTGCCTCTAAGATGATGAACTAGGCCATGTTGGCGACGCTCCGATGCTTCTTCTCGGCCTTCTTCAGCTTGTTGAAGACCTCATCCCTGATCGTGACGTTCTTCCATCATTTGAGTGGTATGCTATAAGCCATACAAGGACGCCACTTAAACCTACCGTAGCACAATGTAGATTACCATAGTCTTTAAGTAAACTATTACCGCAAATTACGGTATACAATCAGTGCAGGTCCGGTGCTAAATGGGTGACGAAAAGGCTTGTGATTGATGAGTTGAAGTTTCTTGTTCAAGGCGGCTTTCAAGTTCTACAGGCTTCTCTGGGTGAAAAAATTGCTTCGATGCTGGGAGGAGGCAAGGCAACCCCATCCGTTGAAACATTAAATGGTTCTATACATGACGAAATCAAACAAAAACTGTTTGAAATAGGATAAATGCAAGGATTCGTGGCTGAGAGCGAATACGAAGCTGATGGGACAAGGTTGGATGTAGTCTGGAGGAAAATCGAGAAGGGCACGCAGAGGTACGTATTTGAGGTACAAGTGAGTGGCGACCTTTACCATGCACTGGGAAAGTTAAAGCATGCTTACGATCGATGGAATAGCAACATATTTCTCGTTGCTAAGGAGGAGGACATGAATAAAGTGAACGAGTTGCTGTCAGGGACATATCACGAAATACAGAGAAGAGTGAAACTCGTCGAACTAAATCAAGTCGAAGAATTATTTAGACGAAAGAGAGCATATCGTGAATATGAGAAAGGACTGGGAATAAGCTGAGAGAACTTACTTCCCTAGTCGTATTAAACAAAACCCTTGTTTTGTCTTTTGTTAACTCATTAAGTTAGATGTGACATTTCTCCTTAACGAGTTACCTGAGGGTTATGGCAGATAGTAAGGTTACCCCTCAAACAGATAATTGGCATACCCTCCGACCTGAAGAGGCGATAATATAATAGTTATATGCAGCTTACATAAAATGACACCGCTGAGATCAAGTAGAAAACTACAAAACCTCTGCCATTCTAAGCTTTGGGGATGAACCCAAGACGCATCTGGCTCCGAGTTAGTGGCGTACTCGTTCTATTTGGCGTCTGGTGGGTTTTGTCCCAGTTTCAAATTGTAAATCCTCTTTTTCTTCCTGGCCCACAGGTTGTTATAGCATCTGTTTACGAGAATGCAAATGCTCTATTATCTGCTTTTGGAATCAGTCTCTACAGACTGCTTGTCGGCTTTGCCTTGGGTACAGCAAGTGGAATAGCTATAGGAATTCTTGTTGGGTGGGTGAAAACTCTGCAGAAGACCTTGCTACCAATACTCGATATGTTACGTTCAATACCAAACCTGGCTTGGATACCAATTGCAATAGTTTGGTTTGGAATAGGTAATTATTCCAAGTTCTATGTGATTGCCCTTGCTGTATTTTTTCCAGTAATGACAAACGCATACTTGGGCGTAAAAAACATCGACCCTGTCATAATCAGAGCTGCAAAAAACTTCGGCATTTCAACCTTCAAGATGCTATACAAAGTACTGCTTCCTTCTGCTTTTGGTGATATCTTCATAGGTCTGAAGGTGGGTCTTCAGTCAGGTATAGTAGCTATGATTGCTACGGAAGTCGTCGCTTCAACTGCTGGGTTAGGCTATATTATGGACCAAGCAAGTTCTTTCTTTAAATCTGGTCTGGTCATTGCCGTTATGCTTTCCATAGGAGTTTTGGGTTACTTTTTGACGCAGGGTATGGTAAGACTGGAAAAAAGATATGCAAAATGGTCAATCCGTAGTGGTGAAAGTTAAATGATGAAAGAGAGAATAACGGAGATTATGCTGCCTGTAACAAGCGTTGTTCTTCTACTGATAGTCTGGCAGGGGGTGGTATCACTACACCTGATAGACCCCTTTTTCCTCCCGCCTCCTTCGAGTGTTGTTTCAGCAGCAATACAGCTATCTTCCAATGGTGAACTCGAAAGAGATATACTCATAAGTACCGAGAGGGCTCTAGAGGGCTATGCGTTGGGTTCAACCATAGGGATAGTTGTTGGCCTAGCTATGGGAACCTTCAAGACCCTCGCAGACATAATAGAACCCATAATAGAGTATTTCCGACAGATACCGGAAGTGGCTTGGATACCTCTTGCAATACTTATCTTTGGGTTAGGTGGTAAGGCAGTACTGTTCATAATAACTTATGGTTCTCTTTGGCCTGTTCTAATAAATACATACGACGGTGTAAAATTTGTGGATCCATTGTATAAAAGAGCTGCTCTTTCTCTGGGTGCAGATGCTCTCAGGATGTTTTATAAAGTAAACCTAAAGGCAGCTCTTCCAAGAATATATTCTGGGTTATGGATATCTATCGGTATAGCGTTCAGGTCACTTGTAGTTGCTGAGCTAGCAGTCGCGACGACGGGTGTGGGTTCTGGGATAGGCTATATGATGAACTTTTACTATAATCAATACGTCAGAACAGATGTCCTTCTTCTGGGAATGGTGATTCTCGCCTTGCTCGGTTTTATAGCGCAAAGAGGATTGTCTGTAGCGATGAAAAGGTTGCTAAAATGGCTACCGCAGTTTTGACTAATATAGCATAGAACAATAAAACAACTACTCAGAAATGATTATCTTCTCGTAGTAGCATGCCTGTGTAATCATGAGTGCAAAGCCCTACAATGGCAGACAAAAGACCAAGATTCAGATTCAAGAGATCAGCCACGAATATTTTGATGCGAGTAGAAAAGCTACACTGTATGCATTAAGGGATATCAACATCACAATAGACGAAGGGGAGTTCACCTGCATCATAGGCCCTTCAGGCTGTGGTAAAACTACACTCTTGAACATAGTTGCGGGGTTTATAAGACCGACTAAGGGAAAAGTTCTACTGGATGGTAAAGAAATAATTAAACCAGGCCCCGATAGGGTCATGGTATTTCAGGAACATGCCCTCTTCCCCTGGCTTACTGTTCAGGGGAACGTAGAATTTGGTCTAGAAATGCAGGGCAAGCCTAAAGAAGAAAGAAAAAGGATTGCAAAAGTCTTTATCAATATGGTGGGTCTAGGCGGTTTTGAAGACAGGTATCCTTTCGAACTTTCAGGAGGGATGAAGCAGAGGCTAGGGCTGGCAAGAAGCCTTGCTGTCGATCCCGAGGTTCTTCTTCTTGATGAACCTTTTGCATCTTTGGACGCACAAGCAAGAAGGATCATGCAAGATGAGCTTCTTGGTATACTAGGACAGAACAGGAAGACATCAATACTAGTTACACACAGCATAGATGAGGCTGTCTATTTGGCCGATAGACTGGTGCTCCTTTCAGCAAGACCCGGTAGAGTTCTGGCAAATGAAAAAATAGAGCTTCCAAAACCAAGATCAAGGTCTGATGTAAATTTTGTTAAGACGGTAGAAAAATATGACTCTATAATAAGAATGGAGGTTAACCGCGCTGAGGGAAGGAACGTAGATAATCAGTCAGCTTACATAGGAGGTAGTGATCGACTGAGCCAACCATAGCGTGACCTAGTTGGAGATGCTCATTGAGGTAATAATCCTGTTCTGCATAGGAACGCTTGGCATGCTTCTTTCTACGCTTACGGGAGGCGGCACGAATGTTATATTGGTTCCCCTGCTTATACTGATTTACCATTTGCCACCAGGAGAAGCTATAGGAACTGCGTTTTTCGCTCTGACGGCTGGTAGCGTAACCGCAGCATTTGGCTTTCTTCGGAAGGGAAAGGCAAGAATGAAGGACGGAGTGATGCTTGGTGTTCTTACAGTCCCAGGCATTATCTTAGGCACAGTTCTGTCTACCTTTCTTCAAGAAGAATTTTTTAAAGTGGCCTTAGGTTTAGTTATAATTGTACTTTCTTATTTGATAGCAAGGGGGAAGGATGACAAGATGGAAATATCTTCAGTAAAAGGTTCGGATGCTTCACTGAAAATTCGAAACCTTTGGCTTTCCTCAACAATGTTTGTTGTTGTGGGTTTTTTCATAGGATTCTTCGGTCAAGGAGGAGGTCTTCTACTTCTTCCGGTTATGCAGTTTGCTGGTTTTACTTTTATTCAGACCTTAGGAACTCTACGAATAATAGCCATAATTATTGGTGCGATAGCTTTTGGTAGCCGGTTTGCCATATCACAGGTTAACCTATACATGGCTATTGTTCTTGCCTTTGGAGCAATCTTTGGAGGGATAGTTGGAGTAAAAACCGCAACAAGCGTCAAATCAGGAATTCTGCGATTTACTGCTGCAGTTTTGATCGCATTTCTCGGTATTGCGCTGATAGCTGAGACATTGCTTTAGGTTAGATTCTAAATTCCTATGACAACTCTCCCTTTTAATCCTGCTTTCTTAGTCAAAGCAAGTGCTTGGTTTGCGTCTTTAAGCGCAAAGGTAGAGTCTATCAGTGGTGTGACTTTTCCTAATTCAACCATATTTACAGCTAGTCGCAGGTCGGTTCTTGTGTACGATCTTGAGCCAATTATCTGCATTGCATCCAGAGCTAGTTTCTGGTATGAGATATGGAGGTCTTGGTCGCTGTAGCCAACTGTTACCAATCTTCCCCCTCTTCGCAACACTTTCAAAAGACGTGGAATCTGCTCTGCGGAACCAGCGAAGTCAATTGCTACATCAACTCCTTCCTCGTTTAGTCTTGACTCCCAGTCATCTTCTTCACTGCTGAACACTTTATCTGCACCCAGTTTTGTAGCAATTGCCAGTTTTACGGAATTTCTTCCTAAGGCTATCACTTCCGCTCCCGCTGATTTGAGGATCTGTATCGCATTCATCCCTAATGCCCCAAGTCCAAAAACAAGGATCTTGTTACCAAGTATATTCCCTAATCTTCTTATCGCGGACAATGGAACTGCAACAGTACCACCAGCTAAGGCAGCCTCTTCATATGATATTTTTTTATCAAATTTAACTAGGTTGTCCTCCTTTATTTTGATATATTCTTCTAAACAACCATCAAGAGTCATTCCAAGGCTCCCTTTTACGTTAAGACAAATGTTTTCGTTTCCTGAAAGGCAGTTTGTGCATTTTCCACAATAGATGTGTGGATGTATTACCACGCTATCACCAACTTTAAAGTTTGAATCTTTTCTCACATTTGCCACTATACCTGCGCCTTCATGCCCAAGTACAAGCGGGAGTTTTGATTTAGGTCCTTTTCCTTCACTTATCTTTACATCAGTCGCACATATACCACAGGCTTTCACTCTTACTAGCGCTTCACCCTCGTTGATATCAGGTACAATTCTTTCTTCTAATACCAAAGCGTCGTTATACTTTTTTAATACCATCGCCTTCATTTTTACTCAACCGCTTTCTTTAAAGTCCAGCTGGTAATGGAGCGAATTCGTTATGCTTTAATGCTTCAGCCTTTGTCAGCCTTCCGTTCATTACCCTGATTGCCTCGCTAAGTATGACTTCGCCCGCCTTACTAATGCTCAACTCACCAGTAAGTATATCGCTTATGTCTATGTCTATATGTTCTTTCAATTTTTTAGCGGTGTTGGGATTTGCTGTTATTTTTACCACAGGTGAAATCGGATTACCTACTGGATTACCTGTTCCTGTCGTGAATAATACAATTTGACAGCCTGCTGCGCTTAACGCAGTCAAAACAGCTTGGGCTGCAGAGGGAGAATCCATGAAATATAAGCCTCTTCCTTTGGGCTCTTCTTCATAATCAAGTACTCCTTTGATGACAGAAGTGCCACTCTTCAACACAGCGCCCAAAGACTTTTCCTCTATGGTGGAAATGCCTCCTCTTATATTGTCAGGAACCGGGTTTGTTCCGACAAGGTCTATTCCTTCCGATATTGCAAGCATTTCGTTAAACTTTGCAACCTCAAATATTCTTTTTTTAACATCATTGCTTGCTGCTCTTCTGGCAAGGATATGTTCTGCACCAATGATCTCTGTCGTCTCGGAGAAGATTGCCGTTCCACCCCTTTCTATGATTAAATCTGTAGCAACCCCAACAGCTGGATTTGAAGCAATCCCTGACGTAGTATCGCTGCCGCCGCACTTGAGTCCAAATATGAAATCAGATATATCAGCAGGTTCTCTTTTTACCTCTGATGCATCCAACACTAGTTCCAGTGCCTTTGAAGCTCCAATTCTTATTGCACCTAGAGTTCCCTCTTCTGAAAGAGTAACAACTTCTATTCTCTTCTTTGATTTTCTTCTGAAATTATCCAAATACTCTTCTGTTGATTTTGGTTCATAACCAACCAACAGAACAGAATGAACATTGGGATTCAACGCGGTTTTCAGTAGAGAGCTCTCTAATCTTTTCTTATTAAGACCTATTTCGTTTCTACCGAATGCGTGGGTTAGCGGAACGATGTCCCTGACCTGGTTGCAGATCATTTCCACGGCTTCATTGCAGAAAGACGAGAGAGAAAGTGCAATAACATGATTCCTAATCCCTGCCTTATTATCATCGTTCCAAAATGCCTTGATCTCAGATTTTTTCATTTTGCCTTCTCGCCCTAAGAGATATTATGTTATGAATGTGAACATGCTCTCCCATTTGAATGTCCCTGATCGCCTCACCAATTGTCTCCCCTCCTTTAATTATTCTCTCTCCCTTATTGATCTGTTTCAATGCAAATTTGTGACCAAATTCGATGCTATCCTTTACCTTTAGTCTCGTTCGATCAATTTCAAGAATAGTCCCTCTCTCGATCTTTTCAAGAGCTAATGCTACGTTGTCGGCTTTGTTAAGAATCAGAAACCTTACCCTCTTTTTTTCTGTTTTCGACAATTCTACATTTCATCTGTTGCGATTACTCTTAAGGGTGAACCTGTAGCCCCTTTTATTATTAGAGGATACGCATAGACAAAAACATCCTTCCCAACAAGTCGTTCAAGATTTGCCAGATTTTCTATTATCATAACATCGTTCGAAAGGAGCTTGATATGTAAGGGATCTCCTTTTCTTTGCCCACTTCTTATCGGAGCATCTGGTCCAGGGGTATCGAGCCCAATTGCGTGAACCTTCTTTTCAACAAAATACTCCCCTAGTTCGGGGGCCAAGAAGGGGTATTCGCTTTCGTATTTCTTAGTCTTCCAATGCGTTTCCCAACCTGTTCTGAGAAAGACCATCTTTTTCCCCCTTATAGAGTCATCATATCTTTTTACATCTTCTAACTCCACCCTGCTTAAAGCCTGTTTTTTCACATCTATGATAATTGTATGCCCTACCAGGTAGTCGAATGGCATTTGGTCAATAGACCTTCCGTTCTTTGCATAATGTGATGGAGCATCAACATGCGTACCACAATGTAGATTCATATGTAGATTGTTCTGAGTACCACTGTTAACACTTACCCTATAAGTTACAAGTTCGAATTCTTGTCTTTTCTCCCCCGGCCAGTCGGGGACTGGCATGCCACTTTCGAACGGATGCGTAAGATCGTACCAAGTCATTCCACCGAGGTAGGAAATCAAACGTTATTTATTCTTTTTAGAAGTCACAACTTGATCCCATGATTAGGACTTTGGCCCGATTTATTCTTGTTTATCTCCAAGAGCTTTGATGAGGGCTTGTAGAGAGCCTTAGTGCTGCGCACCTTCCCGTGGACCAGCTCCTCCTTCTCCACAAAGCCGTCACTCTATGTTTGAGACGGGTCATCAACATCGACCTTGCTACGCCTGATCTCTGCACCACATCGGTGAGGATTCACGGTGTGGACATGCTTCCTTGACAAAGCAGGTCTGCCGGTTTCTTGCAGTACGAATCAAAGACATGATGGACTAATTCCGACTTGAGTTATGGTACTACGCGAGAAGTCACATATTAATTTAATAATAATGATGATGAAGGGTTTATGCATGATAGTATGTGAGCTTGTCAGCTTCTATGAACAGCCTTCACAGGAACTTTTGAAGAAGCACAGAAACTTTCTAAAGAATAAAGGCGAAGAAGGAAAGCTGCTAATGGCTGGACGTTTTTTCGATGGGACGGGTTCTCTCCTGATTTGGAAGTCCGATAAACTTGATGAAATCAAAAAGATTGCAATGTCTGACCCGTATTACCTCGAAGGGCTGACATCTTTCATTCTTAAGCCATGGAACTTAACTTGGGACTTTACAGAAAACCCGCCATTGCAACCCGAATTGTAAAAATCTATTCCACTAATCAGAATGACCTTGTCTCGAACGTTCTCTAATTCTTAGGATTGCATAGCAAAATAAAGAGTTCATTGCATCATATTGTAACTCTCTGGCTTTTCTAATAAGGTAACCCCAGAGTGCGTCCATCTCGGTTTTTCTCCCGGCAAGCAGATCTTCATACAGCAAGGAGGTCCAATCACTCTTTTGCCGTTTCAATTCTCTGTATGCTTCTTCCACATTTTTGTCACCTATCTTGACCCTTAGCAGCGAACCTATCGCCTTCATCTCATTTAGTATTCGAAAAATAGTTGCGGTTCCGTACTCATCTTCAAGTATCTTCCCTATTGGTTGCTGGAACACTGCTGTAAGGCTTCCTGATGTGACAAACAGATATTTTTGCCATAGTGCCAGCATTAGGTCATTCACAACTATTGTATGTATGCCGGCTCTGTTTATGTCATCAGCTACGTCGACAGTAAACTTGTCAGGATTTTTTTGAATCTGACCTAGGACAAGTTTGGGCCTTTGACTTCTATGTATAATCTCTCCGTTTGCTCCGAGCCTGCTATCTATATATGCCGATCCTCCAATGATAGAATCCTTCCCTGTCTCTGCTGAAATTTTCTCTATGTGCTCCACTCCGTTGAGTAGAGAAATCAACTTCGCACCTTTTTTGGCCAGACTTCTGACATGGTCGATCACTTCTGGAAGGTTATAATTTCTGACAGCGATTATGGCTACGTCGCAATCTTCTACATCTTCAGTTGACGTTCTTGCATCAACATTCAATTGAAATCTTCCTTCAGGAGTAACAATATTCAATCCTTTTGTGAGTTGTTCCCTTCTCTTTTCTCGAACTATGAACGTCACTTGATCTTTTGCCATCTGAAGCTTTGCTCCAATATAACCCCCAACAGAGCCAGCGCCGATTATCACATATTTCAATCCATAGCACCTATTTTACATTAAGATTTGATATAACATCACAATCCGTATTTTTGAAGTATTTCTTTAAACTCTTCCTCGGTAATTGGCCCTTTTTTCTCTATTGACTTTGACTTGACTTCTCTCAATATATTATCTATTTCTGTTTCATCCTGAAGTTTTAGTCCTAGCTTCTCAGCGAAATAATATATAGAATCTCTTCCACTTTTCTTACCGAGAATCACCTTAATGCCTTCGTGTCCTACAAGCTCCGGCTTAAACGGGTACATTTCAAGAGGCATGTCCAATTTTTCCAGTCTCCTCCACCACCCTGCAATTATCCCAGATTCTATTGTGAATATGCCATCTCCTACGACTGGTTTCTGGGGAGGTAATTCCACTCGGGAGTGCTTACTTACAACTTTCGATAGATATCTTAATTTTTCAAACTTAACTGAAGTGTCGACTCCATAAAGCAGGTGCAGAGCAAGTACCAGCTCTTCCAGTGCGGTATTCCCTGTCCTTTCCCCTATGCCGTTCACCGTGACATGAGCTACTTTAGCCCCCGCCATAAGAGCAGCTATTGTATTTGCTACCCCGAGTCCGAAATCATTATGCGCATGGATCTCTACTTCTTTTCTCAATTTACTTCTCATCTCTTTTACAAAATAGGATGTTGCTTGAGGATTGAGAACCCCGAAGGTATCGGCTAAAGCCAAGGAGTCCATATGACCTTCCTCAGCAACCTTGCCAACGAGCCTAGATATCACTTTAAGTGGTGCTCTTGTTGAATCTATTGTAAAAAACGTGACCTTCAAGCCATGCGAATGTGCATAACGTGTGGCATCGACTGATAGCTCAATAGCCCTTTTTTCCGTCCATCCATAGCCGTATTTTATAAGGTGGTCACTTGAAGGAATTTCCATTATTAGGCCATCTACATCCAAGTCAAGAGCATTATCCACATCTTGTCTCATGCACCTTGAAAAGGCATAAATTTTCGGTCCTAATCTCAATTTTGTGATTTCTCTTATCGCTTCTTTATCCGACTGCGAAACAGAAGGAAGACCGGCTTCAATCCTATCAATCCCTGCTTCAGAAAGAGCTTGGGCTATTTCCACCTTTTCTTCCTTTCTGAATACTATACCTGCCTGCTGTTCTCCGTCTCTTAGTGTTACGTCGTGCAGTATCACTCTTTGCGGTAATTTTATATGTTTTGTTACCTCTGGGAGAAAGTTGTAGAAGCTTACATTGAAATAATCGGTTAAATGACTTTTTTTCAATGCCATCACCACTCTAACCAAAAAGGAGCAAAGAGGAACAAAACCGATTTCGGATTCATAGTCATCTAGCCAAAGAAACATGGCTATATATTTAACGACTTATGATTGTTAAGGCTTGAGCTCATCTGAGGTATAGCCTTTAGTCGTTGGGCCTTTAATTCATGGCCGGGCGAGAATTTCTTTCAGTCAACGGCAGGATTCCTTTTTTCGCTCGTACCGAGAAGCAATTTGCTAAAACTTCTAAAGTAACAAATTATCTGTTGCAGGACGTAAATGAATAGGAGTTCTAGACTATAAACAAACAGATAATTATCTTGTGGTGAATAACTGATCTGTTCGTCAAAGGTTGTCGTTTAGCTTGCAGATTTGCCATTACCGACGCTTTCTGAGCGCATTGTCTGATAGGCATTGGAAAAGGTATAATGATGCTCTGTTGGGAGAGGGGAGATTCTATTGAATATGGGTTTTGCAGCAGGCCGGTCGAGAAAGCTTGTGTCTATGAATTATGGTAAGGAGAGTGTGAGATTCAGATATCCCGAATCCACCATCAAGCTCCTTGCTTTGATCGATGCACACCTATTCCCCTTGAGGCAGCTCGAAGACTTCACTAAGATGTTGACTAATCGTGTTAAGGGCTAGTATGCTCCCGACTATACATCTATTGAGTGTCAAAGATGAGGGCTGAACTTCGATCAAGACCGATGAAGATGTCACCATAGCATTATACTGTTCAGGAATAAAGGTCTCTAGCAGAGGAGAATGGATCAAGCAAAAATTAAAGGTGAAAGGAGGATTCATCAATATCCATTTCGCAGTAGAAATAAAGACAAAGCAGATCATTTTGATAGAAGTGGCTAAGATGGATGTTCCAGATGGGAAGATGCTCAAACGCGTAGTGGACGTAGCATCATAGAAGGTAGAGATCACAAAGGTGATAGGAGATGGAACCTATGACTCAAGAGAAAACTTCAGGTTCCTTACAAAGGAGGCATAGAGTCTATAAGCATGGTAAGTAAGGATTTTTCCACAAAAGCCATGAACTGGACGCCTAGGAAACTCTCGGTCATACAACAGCTCAGACGCAGACCAATGACAGAAGAAACATGCCTACAGATTAAGATGGATGGTCGAATTAGCCATGTCATCACTCAAAAGGACATTCAAAAAATCCTTCATCAAGTGGATGAATATAGCCAAAGAATTCCTACTAAAACTCTCGATCTACAGGCTCTCCATAGGAATTATACCCTAAAAGACTAGAAACCACCTGACAGAGAGATAACCTGTAGACCCACAACCTTCAGTTATTCAACGCGCTTCGATTTTCGTAAAATTTTTAAATGGGCGGGCTATCTTTAAATATAATGGGTCTGAGAGGCAAGAGTCGGAAAGTGGAAGCTCCAAGCTTGACGTTAAGAAAAGCAATATCGACTGCCCTTGTGGCTGTAATCATAGTAATTGTGATAGTTGCTGCGGCAGGAGGTTACTTCTACTATGTTTCCATCAACCATCAAAAGAGTTTGACTACTCTTCAAATTGGTTCTTCGACTTCCACAACAGTTGGCGGACTAGTGGCGATTGCACAAGCTGAAGGATTCTTTGCAAAGGAAGGAATCAACGCTAGCATAACATATTTTCAGTCAGGTGCAGCCGAAACTAATGCCATAGCATCGGGACAGATTCCTTTGGGTATATCAGGTGCAACGCCTTTCTTGGGAATGGTCACAGGCGGTGTACCAGTAGTATTGATTGCTACAGCTTACAAGCCTACAGCCACACACTTTTTGATCGTGAACAAAAACCTGAACATTACCTCTCCTCAGCAGCTGGAAGGTCTCAAACTTGGTCTTCCCTTTGGTTCAGACGCCCAATATCTGACTTACGCATTCCTTAAGCTTTACAACATACCTGTGTCTAAAGTGCAACTTGTCAATTTACAACCGGCTCAGCTTGTCACAGCTTATAAGCAAGGGCAGATAGATGGAATAAGTTTTCTTTGGGTTCCACCAGTGAGGCAAGCCATACAGTCTGTACCAAGTACGATACTAGCTCAAAATAACGAAAGTTTTTTCAATAACGGTGTTCAACCGCTTAATCTCACTCATTATGGAGCAATCTTTACTCGAACTGATTGGCTTAAACAGAATCAGCAAGTAGCTATCAACTTCCTCAAGGCTATGTATATGGCTGTACAGTTTGTGAACAATCCTAGCAATTATAACAAATCCATTTCAGATATAGCCGCAGCAATTGGGGCCACAGATTCATCTGTGGCTGCAGATTTTTCTGGCCTAGTATTTCAAATATCGATTACTCCGGCAGTTGCGCAGGCATATCAGAATGAAGTTAACATAATGTATAGTGCTGGAGTATTCAAGGCAAGTGTCAACGTCTCTTCCTACATTGATACAAACCTTCTGTCCCAAGTCAGCTCAAGTTTGGTCTCGTACCAAGGTGGGTACGCAGGATAGATAGTTCAAAATAATAACTTTTTTGTCGTATCTAGCGCTAGACGCGGTACTATCCTGCTTTTTGGTTGAAATGCTGTGTTGCATAAATTGGGCTCATAGTCCACTGATTTCATTCCAAGTGTACCTACACCAAGAGTACGCTCTCTAACCTCATATTCAAACATAGAGATTGGTATAGTTACAAAGTCCTTTCCAGAAGGAGGTAAAGCTCAGTCTCGACTCCTCCGTGATCGAGTGGAACAGGAAACTCAAGAAGAACGAAGATTCTTGAGGAACTTGTATAATAACACCTTAAAAATGTCGATTCTGTCTAAGGTTCGGGGAACATGGTTCATTGTCCGATTTTCGGGAGATAACAGCCTTTTTCTGCTTCAGCTATGGTAGGGTGTCTATCATATAGTGAGTTTTTGAAAAATGGGAGACGCAAAGTTTATACCGTCAAGCAATCAACAGCAATAAGCTGAGGTGACCAGATACGGCCAAGAAGAAAGCGAAGAAGGCCCAGGAAGAGAAGAAAGAAGAGACAAAGGCCGAAGAGAAGAAGTGATCTGATGTTTGTTTTATGTTACCTATCATGTGGATAAAATGTTTCTGCAGCTAACTCTACTCATATGAGCTTTTACATCTTTATGTTTTGTTTTTAAAAGCAACTCTTTGCTTCTTTATTTATTCTTGTCAATAGTCAAACCAGAATGAATAAAGCTCGTGACGAAAGCAGGTTGCACGACCTCTGTCACTACGGAGCGAAGCGTGCTATGACAGTCTGAACAGGACAGCTACGGACAACTACAACAGGTCTCAATCCTAAAGTCCTCATATGCTCTGGAAGCGGGCCTTCAGAAGTCGCTTCTTCAGTCTCTCACCTTCAACTTCTACTTCCAAGGTGACGACTATTTCCAGGGATTGTTCCACCTCTTGCTTCCCAGTATTTTGCAGGTCTGCCCACCACTCTCCTGATGCCACGCCAGCCTCTCCTCCCACAGAGAATCCATTTATGCTCTGGTATTTCGCTAGAAAGCTAAGGAAGAATCGTCCCCATGAATGAGAGGATCAGGAAGGTTTGGGGTCAATTGATTTAGAAGTCTTGGACAATTTCGCTTATTTTTATTAAGAGTCGCTCCCTTCATTTAACATGTAAGAGTTGTCTGGTGCTCAAAAATGCCCAGATTGAAGAAGATTACTAAGACATTCCTGAACCCATTTTTAACCAGTGTGTAAGCATCATAACGCCTTTGAAAATATCAAAATTGATGTGAAGAGCTTCTACACATTCTTCAAACTTGCCTTTCGTAACATTGACTCACCATATAATATCCTTAGCTCCGGAAACAATACAGCTCAACATTTCTTCTCTTTTCTCGTCAACAAATGAATCGTCTATTAAATCTAAGAGTTCATCCTTTTTTCTATTGTTTAGCATTATTACAATTATGGAAATTCTCAAATAGTCAAGCAATAACTTCAAGAAATTCTTAACATCTTTATATTTTGATTCTATTTTTCTCTTTTCTTTATCACTGAGATGCCCTCCATGTGCAAAAATATTTCTTACTCTATATGCATCGCTGACTATTTTCTTCACCTCACGTGGATCGTATCTCAATAAACTTAGCAACTTACCCGTTCTGAGACTGAGTCGGTAAACAAGCTCTTGAACCTCACCGGATTTAAGGAACAGGGCCTCCAAACCCATTACTGCATTAGCAATCCTTCTTTCTAAAACACCATTTTGAAATAGGGAATCATTATAACGATTGTATGCAACAGTAAGGTAATCGATTTTAGTTGTACTTGACTCAAAGAAACCTGAAGGCATGGCATTGCTTATTGCTTGCCAGAATTTCCTTAATTTTGGCAAGTCTTCTTCAGTTATCAAATATTTTTCAAGCACAAATCCTTGCCAGCCAGAGGTAAATGTAGCGTGAGCCCCAAGATCAGTTATTGAATCTGAGTACATGTGATATCTTATCCATCTCACACTTCCTACTTTGAAAAGCCTTAGTATTGCAATCGACTGTTCGACTCTTCTCTGTATTTCATTGGTACCTCTTCCCAAAAATTCAATATTTAAAATCGCGGATGGTTTGGGTAAGTCTGGTTGTATAAAACCGAATACATGAACCTCCCTTTCAAGATCTTCAATTTTTGTCTTTCTTAATGTAATGCCATAACTTGGTTCAAACTTGTCTGGACGTAATACTATACCATCAAGTTCAATTTCTGCACCATACTTTACTGGCTCTTTGCGTAGATCCTCTAAGAAAGTTTTCACAAGAGTGTCTATAGTGGTCTCTTCAAATTCTGGGTTGTAGGGCCATTCCCGAATTAGTCTTCCCACGAAATATTGTAAAGCCTGAGAGATTGTCTCATCTTTGCCAAAAATCTCTGCTAACTGTTCCAAAGTAGATCGATATTCATTAGATTCCTTAAGGGATTCTAGAAGC
>Ga0080006_1218557_pt1 | contig 17880 bp, 16 predicted proteins | sample RS3BMetagenome_FD_69209 | JGI IMG/M metagenome (GOLD analysis project Ga0080006, IMG submission 69209) | Ferric oxide microbial mat and aquatic microbial communities from Rainbow Spring, Yellowstone National Park, USA - RS3B (SPADES... ... | reverse complement strand
GGCGACGCTGAGCGCGCGAATCTCGGACTTGGTGATCAGGCCCTTTTCGGGTTTGCGCTGCAGGAAGGCTTCGTCGGGCAGACCTATCGTAAGCCGCCTCATCATTCGTTAATCACCTTGCGCCGCGTGCGCCGCGATGAGAATCAAAACGTTGAGATCCGACACCGAATCGAGGCCAGCCAGTTTTTCGAGCGATAGTTCGCGGACACGCTCGTTCGAGCTGCCGAGATTCTCGCACAAAAAGGCGCGATAATTATCGGCGCCCGCCTCGAGCAAGGCGCGCGCGATAACGCCCGGCGTGTTCGACGGATCGGTAAAAATCCCCACTTTGCGATGGGGCACGATTTGTTCGATCTTGAGCGGCCGGCTGTGGAAGCTTACGAAGACCGCGTCGTCCCACGGCTCTTTGATTCTCGCAAACGCTTCCTGCATCGCGCTCGGAGCAGGCACGATCTCAATCCGCGGCTTGCCGAGCCTGCCGACCAGGTACTTGGCGACGCCGTAAAAGTTTGGGTCACCGGAGGCCAGGACGACGGCCGGACCGTCCGCTTCGGCCAGTATGCGCGCAAGCTCGGCGAGGTTGGAACGAATCACGAAGCGGCGTCCAGGATGGTCCGCGAACAGGGCGAGGTGGCGCTCCCCGCCGCAAATCAGAGCGGCGCGGCGCACGGCCTGGAGCGCGCGCGCAGACAAATCCAGCGGCCCGCCGGCGCCGATACCGACGACCGTGATCGGCGCCGGCACGGACGACTCCGCCCTTGGCGCGCGCGCTTCATCGCCACTTTGCGCGCCACCGATGTTCGCCTGCGCGCCGGCGCTTTTGTTCGCGCTGCTCGCGGGCGCCGGCGCGCCATCTGGTCGCCGAGATGCGCCCGTCTTTTGCGCTGCGAGCGCCAGCAAAGCATGAATAATTGCGACCGCAATCGTGCTGCCGCCCTTGCGTCCGCGAGCCACGATCGCGGGCAGGTCAAGGCGCAGCACCTCTTCCTTGGACTCAACCGCGTTTACGAACCCGACGGGCACCGCGATCACCAGCGCTGGTCTTATTCCTTCCTCGCGCGCCAGCCGCGCGACCTCCAGCAGCGCCGTCGGTGCGTTGCCCACCGCGACCACGCTGCCCGCGAGCAGCCCGCGCGCGCGGCGCATCGCGGCCACCGCTCGCGTCAGGTTGAGGCGCGAAGCCTCCTCGATCACGTGCGGGTCGGATATAAAACAGTGCGTGACGACCCCGAAGCGGGCCAAGCGCGGCGCTGAAAGCCCGGCGCGAATCATCTCGACGTCGACCACCAGGTTGCATCCCGAAGCCAGCGCGGCCACGCCGGCGTCGAGCGCGCCGCGATGAAACACGATAGTATCCTTGAACTCGAAGTCTGCGGTGGCGTGAATCACGCGCCGCACCACCGGCCACTGTTCGGGGGTGAAATGGTGAGCGCCGACCTCGCGGTCGATCGTCGCGAAGCTCTCATCTTCGATCTCGCGCCCCGGGGCGGTTATCTGCTGCATCGGCTCCTCGTCATGGGGTGCTGGCGTACCAATGATGCGGTTCGCTACGGGCGCGCATCGCCTGCTCGCGCCGCCCGCAAATGTTCCAACGCCGGGTCGGCGGCGTAAAGTCCCAAAAGCTTGCCGTCGAAGTCGGTCAGAATCACGCTGACCGCTAGTTCACTTCCGGCGAAACGGCGCAGATGGTCGGCGGCCGTTGCGCACACCTCATCGGGCAGCGCGTTGAGCCCGCTGGCCAGCGCGATTTCAAGGGCGTGACGGGCGGTGTTGGCAGCCTCGATTTGCGCGGCGAGAGCTTCAGCGCCGCCAAGCTTTCGCGCCATGTCGGCCAGCAGCTTGAGGTTCACCTTCGAGCCGGCGGCGTGCGTCATTTTCTTGCCGTCGGCGATCTTGGATAGTTTGCCGATCATGCCGGCAAAAATCGCGTGGCGTACTCCTTTGCGCGCAGCCCAATTAGCTGCGTGGCCGGCGAAATCTCCCATCTCGATAAAAGCTATCTCCGACAGATGGGGCAGCAGCGCCATCGCGAACTTCTCCGATTGGCCGCCGGTGGTAAAGACCAGCTCGCGCTGACCGGCGCTCAGCGCGACGTCGATCGCGCGGGCGATGCTGGCGCGGAAGGCTGCGGTGGAAAATGGCGTCACCAAGCCGTTGGAGCCCAAGATTCCGATTCCGCCGATCACGCCGAGTCGAGCGAGCAGTGTTTTTTTGGCCAGTTCGACGCCGTTGGGCACGAAGATAGTCACTCGCGCGCCCGCATCGTTACGCTTTTGGTCGGCGAGCGCCTGGCGCACCGATTCGGTGATCATGCGTCGCGGCACCCTCGTGATATCAGGTTCACCCACCTCAAGCCCCAAGCCGACCCGCGTGACTTTTCCTACACCCTCGCCGCCGGCGATTTGGATCGTCGGTTCTTCGCTCAGCTCAACTGAGGCAAAAATCTCGGCGCCGTGGGTGACGTCAGGGTCGTCGCCAGCGTCTTTTATTACAGAACACGTGGCTGAGCGCGCGTCGAACTCGCAGCGCGCCACGGCAAAACGCACCGGTGTGCGGTTAGGCAAAAGGATCGTTACCTCGCTTTGCGGCCGACCAGCCAGCAGCGCCGCGGTTGCTGCCTTCGCCGCGGCTGCGGCGCAGCTGCCGGTGGAAAAACCGGGGCGCAGCTTCTTTTCAGGCTCGACCTGTCTCTCACCTTGCGACACCAAAACTACCCGCCCGCGCGGCAGCGCGACTGCGCGCCCGATTTGCTCTAGCCGGCGCGCTCAACCGTAGCCTCGCCTACTTCACACTCCTTGACTCACGCTGACAGGAACTGGCGTTGCGCAAATCCGCCGGCCTTGCTGCTCCCCGCAGATCAGCCCCGGAACGCCATCCGGCAGGTCTCCTGACTTTCGGATCGTCCTACTTGCGACAACCTTCCCGCTGCCCACGCGCGTGGGGCGAAAAATGCAGCAGTGGCAGAGGAGCGCTTTCGTTCCCGATCACAGTGGCGGGGGCCGCGTCGGATTCGCACCGACTTCCCTATTAAGGCCAAGCCGCCGTCTGGCTTATTACTCGCTACACCGGCGCACTGTAAAAAGTCAAGACAGAAGCTGCGTTAGTTAATTGCCGACCGATTTGGTTTAGCCGAGGACGCGGCTCTGCTTAAGGCGCGCAATCTCCTCCCAGCTAAAACCCAGTTCCAGCGCGACCTCTTCGCTTTGCTGTCCCAACTCGGGCGCCGCTTTATGCGCCGTATCGCTGCCGCTTGGGCTGAAGCGAATCGGGTTATTGACGAGGCGGCATTTGCCGATGCGCGGATGGTCCACGGGCACGAAGGTGCCGATCGCCTGGGCCTGCGGGTCTTCCAACACTTCTTCGTTCGTCTGCACGGGCGCCCAGAACAGGCCGTGGCGGTCAAAGACCGGCGCCCATTCGCTGCGAGTTCGCGTCGCCACGACGGCGCTGATCGCGCTGATCAGCTCGCGGCAGTTCTGCCGGCGCGCTTGGCTGTCGCTAAAGCGCGGGTCCTGCAGCCATTGAGCGCGCCCGAGCGCGGCGCAGAACTCAGGCCAGTGGCGCTCGTCCTGCAGCATGACGAAGTAGATCCAGCGTCCGTCCTGGCATTGATATGAATTCCACAGCGGATTGGGTCGTGCGCTCCTGCTCTCAGGCTTGGGGGGCAGGCCGCACAAAAGTCCGATGGTGAGGTCGGTGGCGTTCATCCATAGCCCCATCGAAAACAGCGAAAGCTGAACGATGCAGCCCCGGCCGGTGCGCTGGCGGGCAAGTAGCGCTGCTGAAATTGCTCCGGCCATGCCCAGCCCGGCCGCGTGGTCGATCATGCCCGGGCGCTGAGCAGGCGGAGGCTCGCCAGGTTCGCCAACCGTCGCCATCAGACCCGAACGCGACCAGCCCGCGGCGTAGTCAAACCCGGGGCGCAAGCGCTCGGGTCCGTCGTGGCCGTAAGCGTTAAGCGTAGCATATACCAAGCCCGGGTTGCGCGCCGCGAGCGCGGTGTAGTCAAGCCTCATTTCTTCGAGGGCGTCAAGGCGCAAGTTGGTCAAGAATACGTCGGCTGTCTCGATCAGGCGCATCGCGAATTCGCGCCCCTCTGGGTGGCGCAGGTCTACGGCAACCGAGCGCTTGTTGCGGTTGTCCAGTTCGTAGCCGGGGGCGATCGTTTGCAGCGGGTCGGATCGAGCCGGAGCGGTCAAACCGCGCATCGGATCGCCGCCTCTAGGATTCTCAATCTTGATCACGTCCGCGCCCCAGTCTGCCAAGATAGCGGCGGCCGAGGGCCCCGCTACCCACATCGCGACCTCAACCACGCGAAAACCAGCCAGTGGCCCCTGCATCACGGTCTCCTCTTTGCTGTGAATCTCAAATTCAATCACGGCGCCGCGCTAGCCTGGAAGACGCTAAGCCGCTGCTCGAAGGGGACAGGTGTAGCCGCGCTCGGCGTCCGTGGTTGTATCCGCTTCATTGCTTTTCGTAGCAAGCCATGCGAGCGCGGGAAACAGCCGCGAGCTAGGTTTAGCCGCACCCCGGCAACTTTTGGCAAGCTTAAAGCGCAAAGTGTTCGGCAACGGTTTCGTTGCCGGTCGGGGCCTAGGTCCGGCGCGTGAGCCGAGCACGCGTCTGGGCCCAGCGGCGAGACCTCTGCGGGCGGGAGTGATCAGCGATTGCGTTTGCCTTGACCGTGCGCTTAGGCGCGTTGTATAGGTGAAATACTGCCGGGTCTTGGGGGTCCTCACCTGATTGCGCTGTCGATTGCCTTGCGCGCCGAGGGAATGTCGCGTGAGCAGGCCGCCGCAGAAGCATCCGGGCGTCGTTGGTGACGCAGGCGTCACAATTTCGCGCCGCGCCGTCTTAAAAGCCGCCGTAGGCATGGCAGTCGCGCTCAATCTACCGCGCACGCCGGCTGCCGAAGAAATCCAGGCCAAAATGCTGCGACCTCAGGCCGGTGACATCCTGGTCTTCGCCGGCGCAAACGACCCGCGCGCGATCATTCGCGCGTCTAGCTTGACGATCGGCGGCGCACCTGTATTCGCCTGGCCGATGGATCCTAGGACGATGCTCATCCGCGACGGCACCAGGCTAAACCGCTTATTGGTGCTTAAGTTCGATCCGGCGATGCTCTCGCCGCGAAGTCGTGCGAATGCTGCCGGCGGGGTGGTCGCGTACTCGGCAGTCTGCACCCACGAGGGTTGTCCGGTGACGGAGTGGCTCGCGCGAGAGCGGGTGCTTGAATGTCCGTGCCACGGTTCGCAGTACAATCCTGCCGACGGAGCAAACGTGGTCAGGGGACCCACGCGGTACGGGCTGGCAAATTTGCCGCTCCGTGAAGTGAATGGGGCTCTGGTCGCGGCGGGTCGCTTTATTGGCAGGCTTGGAGCTCAAGGGGCTTAAGTTGTGACTAGGACTGGCGACGAAAGATTCGGCGTTTGACGGTTCCAGTCGAGGCGCAGGTCACCGCCTTTTCTTCCCACCCGGGTGGCCGAGACGAGCAAAAGGGGGGGTAAAATCATGAGTTCAAACTGCCTTTGCCGCTTGGCGGCGACAGTGACGATGGCATTGCTTGTGCTTATTCCGGTGGTAGGTGCGAGCGAGACGATCGAGAACTATCGCTCGGTGTCTGATCAACGTCTCCAGGCGCCAGAGCCCGAGAACTGGCTGATGATTCGCCGGACGTACAACGGATGGGGCTACAGTCCGCTAATGCAGATCAATCGCGACAACGTGAAGAACCTCTTGCCGGTCTGGGTTTTTTCGACGGGGGTTACCGAGGGCCACGAGTCGCCGCCGATCGTCAATAACGGTGTGATGTTCGTATCTACGCCGCAGGGCCAGGTTATCGCTCTTGATGCGAAGAGCGGCAGCGAGCTGTGGCGTTACCGCAAGCAGCTGCCCGAGGATCTTTTTCAGCTCCATCCGACCAACCGCGGCGTCGCGCTCTACGGCGATCGGGTGTACCTGGCGACCACCGACGCGCATCTGCTCGCGCTTGAGGCGAAGACCGGGAAAGTGGCCTGGGACCGTACGGTTTCGGACTACAAGAGCGGGTATTATATGACATGCGCGCCGCTAATCGTCAGGGGCAAGGTGATGGTCGGAACTTCGGGCGGAGAGTACGGCGTGCGCGGCTTTGTGGCGGCCTTTGATGCCGCAACCGGCGAGCCGCTGTGGAAGACGTTCACCATTCCCGGCCCTGGCGAGCCGGGCAACGATTCTTGGGCGGGAGACTCCTGGAAGCACGGCGGCGCACCGGCTTGGATGACCGGCACCTACGATCCGCAGCTCAACCTCGTCTACTGGGGCACTGGCAACCCGGGACCTTGGCCGCCGGACGTGCGCAAAGGCGACAACCTCTACGCGACTTCCGTGTTGGCCCTCGACCCGGACAGCGGCAAGATTAAGGCCTACCACCAGTATCAGTGGAATGATGCCTGGGACTGGGATGAAGTGCGGGCGCCGCTGATTATCGATATCGACAAGGACGGCCACGTGGTCAAGGAGCTGGTGCACTCGGGCCGCGACGGCTACCTATGGCAGTTCGAGCGCCGGCCGGACAAGATAAGCTACCTCTCAGCGCAGCCGTTCGTCTATCAGAACGTGTTCACTAGCCTCGACCCCGAAACCGGCCGTCCCCAGTACGATCCCAAGCGCATTTTTAGCAGCGCGGGCAGCGCCTCTTTCTGTCCCTCGCTATGGGGCGGCGACGACTGGGCGCTCGAGGCGTACAGCCCGAAGACCGGTTACCTCTACATCCCGGTGAACGAGAACTTGTGCAGCAAGCTGGAGGGAAAGCTTGGCCCGTACGAGGCCGGTCAGCTTTATATCGGCGCGGATATCAGCAAGAACCTGGCCTATGTTCGCGAGGGTGCGGATCATATCGGCGAGCTTCAGGCCTGGGATCTGAAGAACAATCGCAAGGTGTGGACCCATACTTTCCCCAAATCGCAGAACTTCGGCGGAGTGTTGGCAACGGCGGGAAACCTCGTCTTTATGGGCGGCACAAACGACCGGATGTTTCGCGCCTTTGATGCCAAGAGCGGCGACGTGCTATGGCAGCAGCCGACGAATTCCGGCGTGATCGCACCCCCGGTCGCCTACGAGGTCGACGGCGTGGAATATATCGCGGTGCAGTCGGGATGGGGCGTAGACCCGCAACGCGTGCAGGATATCTTCAACAAGGACTATCCTCAGTATCGCAGGGAAGTTCCGCAGGGCGGGGCGGTCTGGGTCTTTGCGCTCAAGAACTAGCGCCTGCGGCCTATTGACCATTGGGCGAGGGCGGCCGGACGCGAATCTGCGCTCGCCCAGCGCGCTTAGAGCGTTCGCGGCGTTGAGCGCGTTGCGCTTGCTTCGACTGTGACTCGTAATCGCAAGCGCCGAGGGCTTGTGCGCCGCCCGGCGCAAGTGCTGTTTTTTCGAAGCTTTTTGACTTCTCGTTGGAGTTCGCCAACAATCCTAGATTAACGGACTCACAGGCGGCCCGCCGTTTGAGGGTTGCGGCTTTGGAAGCCGGTCGGCGTGAACAGTCCAATTTGGTCAAGGGGACGGCTATGGCTAACGACCTGTTCGACAAGGGGCTTAGGATTCGGCGCGAGGTCTTGGGGGCGGAGCACGTGGAGCGCTCGTTAGCCGGCGCGGATGACTTTTCGCGCCCGCTGCAAGAGTTGATTACCGAGTATTGCTGGGGAAAAATCTGGGGCCGGCCCGGTCTGGAGCGCAAGATCAGAAGCATGCTCAACCTGGCGATGCTGACCGCGCTTAACCGGCCCCACGAGCTAAAGCTTCATATCAGAGGCGCGCTTAACAACGGGGTCACCAAGGACGAGATGAAAGAAGTTTTTCTTCAGGCCGGAATCTACTGCGGCGTCCCCGCGGCGGTGGAGAGTTTCAGGGTCGCTCGGGAGGTTTTCGCTGAGGAAGCAAAGGCGCGCGGCGCGAAAGAATAGCTTTGCGTTTGAACGTCGCGGGCTTGACGCTGTTGGTTGCATTGAGCGCAAAGAATGAGCAGCGGTTGGCCCAAAGCGCCACCAGTGTTTCGGATGTTCAACGACCACGCAGCTTCTCCGCGTGGTCATTGTGTACATGGGCGCCGCAGGCATTCGAGAAGCCGCCAGATGCCGCAGCTGTGCGGTCCGGCCCATGCGGGTGAAAGGCGATGGATGCGTCGTACCAGCTTTTTGCGATTCGTTTTGCCACGATGGAGCGGAGCGCGGCCGAGAACTTCCTTGGGGGCGACCCGCACAACGGGCCGATGCCGATGGACTATTTTGTGTGGGCGGCGATTGGCGACAAGCACGCCTACGTTATCGATACCGGCTACAACGCGGCGGTCGCGGCCAAACGGGGGCGCACCTTCTTGCGCTGCCCGGTGCAAACGCTTCGCGAGATTGGACTTGACCCGGCGGCTCAGACCGACGTCATCCTGACCCACATGCACTATGACCACGTGGGCAACTTCAATCTGTTTCCGAATGCGCGGTTCCATCTGCAAGACAGCGAGATGGCGTTCGCGACCGGACGCCATATGAGCCGCTCCGCAACCGCAGCCGCATATGAAGTGGAAGACGTCGTGGGGATGGTGCGCGCGGTTTTCGGCGGAAGGGTGAAATTTCACGCTGGCGACGTTGAGCTCGGTGCCGGCCTGAGCCTTCATCACCTCGGGGGCCATACGATGGGCCTGCAGGCGGTGCGCGTGAAAACAGCGCGCGGATGGGTCGTGCTCGCTTCCGACGCTAGCCATTACTTCGCCAACATGGAACAAGGTCGCCCATTTCCGATTCTATGCGACGTGGGCCAGGTGCTGGACGGCTACGAACGGCTCGCGACCCTTGCCGACTCGCCGGACCACATCGTGCCCGGTCACGATCCGCTGGTGCGCAAGATCTATCCACCAGCTAGCGAGCGCTTGCGCGATATCGTCGTGCGACTGGACGCGGCGCCGGTGAGTCGGGCACAAGGCTCCTAATAAACGTGTTTTGCGCCCAAGCCGCTTTGGCTGCAGCCCAAGCTGACTTCCACTGCGGGTCGGGAAAGGCCAAAGCTCCGCGCACGGGCTAGACTCGTGAATAAGCGTCGAGATGCGCCAGTCTTGACTTTATGGGCCTTGATGGCGCGGTAAACTTGTTCGCGCAGCACAGCGCGCCCAGGGTCGGTGCGCAAGACGTGGCGGACATGACGCGAGTGGGTTCAACGACACGAGCCTGGATCGCCTGCGAATGATCAAATCCAAATCATCTGCTAACCTGCGGTCGAAAGCGGGCGACAAACAGCGCGGTATCGAGCTTTGCTCTGCCCTTACGAAATAGATACGGCAGAAGACTGCTCGATAAGACGAACTGTGCGGCCGATCAGAGGTAAGTGAGAGCCTTGGACACGCTTAATCCTGCGTCGCCGCTTGCGGCGGCGATTACGAAGCTTTTCGTCGCGGTGCTGTTGGTCCTTGGTTTTATCTTCGCCTTGGTCGCTGTGCTGGTCGTGGTCGCGATTGTGCGCTATGGGAGGCGGCCGGCAGACGAGCTTCCCAACCAAATCTTTGGTTCGGATCGCCTAGAGATAGTGTGGACGGCTGTTCCTATCTTTCTGCTCGCGGTGATCTTCGTGTTTACGGTCAGGGTGATGCACGCGGCCAACCCTTCGCCCGCCTCGCGCGCGCCGGATCTTTTGGTTGTGGGCCATCAGTGGTGGTGGGAAGTGAATTATCTTAAATCCGGTGTCGTCACAGCTAACGAGCTTCACCTGCCGGTGGGGCAGCGAGTGTTGATTCGTCTTGAATCGGCCGACGTGATCCATGACTTTTGGGTGCCGCGTTTGGGGCGCAAGCTCGACGCCGTGCCCGGGCATCCTGGTTACCTGTGGCTTGAGGCTGACAGGCCAGGGGTTTATCTTGGCGCCTGCGCCGAGTTCTGCGGCGCCGAGCACGCCTGGATGCGTTTTGAGGTAGTGGCGCAGCCCCAGGCGGAGTTTGCGGCGTGGCAACAGGCCCAGCTAGCGGTTGCGCCGACGCCGAAGTCAGGGAAGGCGCTTGCGGGGATGAAGCTGTTCGCTGCGCGCACCTGCGTTAATTGTCATCGTTTGGCCGGTACTGCTGCCGATCAGCGGGTGGGCCCCGACCTGACTCATCTGGCCAGCCGGCGCATGCTGGCTGGGGGCGCGGTGGTAAACACGCCTGCGACCCTCGCGCAGTGGCTGAAAAACCCCGACAGCATCAAACCTGGAAGCCACATGCCGAATTTTCAACTCAGCGACGCCGAGGTGGCCGAGCTGGTAGCCTACCTGGAGGGCGCCAAATGAAGGGCCATGAGCTCAGCGAAACCGCGATAGCAGGCACCCTTGCTGAGGCCGGGGACGTTTGGGCTCCCCATCGCAGTCTGCTCGGATGGGTCGCCTCGGTCGATCACAAGCAGATCGGCATCATGTACATGGTCGCCGCGCTTGCGTTTTTTGGCCTCGGCGGTATCGAGGCCCTGCTTTTGCGCATCCAGCTCGCCGTGCCGCACAATAATTTCCTTACGCCGGAGACCTTCAACGAGCTCTTCACGATGCACGGTACGACGATGATCTTTCTGGTCGCCATGCCGCTGCTGACCGGGTTCACGGTGTATATGGTTCCGCTGATGATCGGCGCGCGGGACATGGCCTTTCCGCGGCTCAACGCGATGAGCTTCTGGCTGCAAGTGTTCGGCGGCGTGATGCTCTACTTCAGCTTTTTCGCGCGCGGAGCGCCAAATGCAGGTTGGTTTAGCTACGCGCCGCTCAGTGAATCGGCATACTCCTTCGGCAGCGCCCAGGACTACTGGATACTTAGCTTGCTGGTTATGGGGATCGGCACCGTCGCCGGGGCGATCAACGTGATCGCGACGGTGGCGACGCTGCGCGCGCCGGGTATGACGATGCGGCGGTTGCCATTGTTCGTATGGATGACCTTTGTCAATTCGTTCTTGATGTTGATGGCGCTGCCGATACTCAACGCGGCATTGGTGATGCTGTTGATCGACCGCACGCTTCACGCGCACTTTTTCACGCCTGCGACCGGCGGCTCCGCGATCCTGTGGCAACATTACTTCTGGGGCTTCGGTCATCCCGAGGTGTACATCGTGATCCTGCCCGCGTTCGGCATCATATCCGAGGTAATTCCGGTCTTCTCGCGCAAGCCGATCTTTGGCTATGAGTTTGTGGCCGCTTCAACGGTCGCGATCGCGTTCTTGAGCTTCGCCGTGTGGGCTCATCACATGTTCGCGGTCGGACTGAGCGACACCTTCAATCTGTTTTTTGCTTTCGCAAGCATGTCGATAGCTGTGCCCACGGGCGTCAAGATCTTTAACTGGACGGCAACGCTGTACGGCGGCCGGCTCAGATTTACGACGGCGATGATGTTCGCGCTCGCGTTTTTGGTGATGTTTACGGTTGGTGGGCTGTCCGGAGTGAGCTTTGCCGTGGTGCCAATCGATTGGCAGCTCACGGATACATACTATCTAGTCGCCCATCTGCATTACGTATTTTTCGGCGGTACGGTATTAGCCTCATTTGCCGGCATTTATTATTGGTTTCCCAAGCTGACCGGCCGCATGCTGTCGGAAAGGCTTGGCCGGTGGCACTTTTGGTTGACCTTCGTCGGACTTAATCTTACGTTCTTTGTCCAGCACCTGCTGGGCATGATGGGGATGCCGCGGCGAGTGTTTACATATCCGGACCTCCCTTACTGGGGCGCGCTGAACATGCTTTCCACGGTAGGCGCTTTTGTCCTTTTGGCCGCGGTGCTGGTTTTTGCGTGGAACTTAGTCTTCAGTCTCAAGCACGGCGAAGCGGCCGGCGATAACCCATGGGAGGCGTGGACGCTCGAGTGGGCCACCAGTTCGCCGCCTCCGGTGGACAACTTCACTCGCGTGCCGCCAGTGCGGGGGCGGCGCCCGCTATGGGACCTCGCTCATCCTGAATTAGCGGACGAGCTTCGGAGCCGGGCGGCTTGAACGGAGGCGATGTTGTCCAGGGGCAAGCTTGCGATGGCTCTGTTCATCGTCTCCGAGGCGAATTTTTTCGCTCTGCTGATTATCGCTTACGCGTATTACCACGCGCTGGATTCCAGCGGCGCGAACGGGGCCGGCGCGTTGGACGTTGTGACCACGCTTCGGTATTCGCTTTGCCTGTTTGCGAGCAGCGCGACGCTCTGGGTCGCGGAACGCAACCTGCGCCGGCAAGAATACCGTGGCCTCATCTATTGGCTGCTGGCGACGATCGCGCTAGGGGCGATTTTCCTTTACGGGCAGGGACGCGAATATGCGCGGCTTTTTAGCAGCGGTATCACCATCAGCCGCAACCTCTTCGGCACAACCTTCTTTACCTTGACCGGCTTTCACGGATTGCACGTTTTTCTCGGTCTTAGCGCCTTGGCTACGCTCTTTTGGTATGCGGTGCGCGGGCGCCTTCGCCAACATCAGACCGAGGCTGTCGAAGCGGTCGGACTGTACTGGCACTTCGTCGACGCGGTTTGGGTTGTTATCTTCGGCGTGGTTTACCTAGGGTCACTGCTCTAGCGCATGAAGGAGCTGTTAACAGCCTGGGATCTAGAGCCCACGGTGATCGCCGGCGGGCTAGCGCTGCTCGCTGCCTATCTGGCGTCCCATCCTTGGCGCGACCGGCGTGCGGCGTTGTTTTTTGCGGGCGATCTTATGCTCGTGTTGGCGTTAATCTCGCCGCTTGACGTGCTTGCCGACAACTATCTTTTCAGCGCTCATATGGTGCAGCATCTGATTCTCGTCCTTGTCGTGCCACCGCTGTTCTTGCTCGGCGTGTCGGAAAGCTTCGTACGGGCCGTGCTTACGTTGCCGCCATTGGCCAAGATGGAGCGCTTTCTCAGCCGTCCCGCGGTGGCCTGCGTGCTGTTTGTCTCGACGTTGTGGCTCTGGCATATTCCCGCACTCTACGATGCTACGCTGGCAAGTGAATCCGTTCACGTCTTCGAGCATATGACGTTTTTGGTGACGGCGACAATTTTCTGGTGGCCGATTCTTTCGCCACTTAAAAGCTTGCGCCTTACTCCAGCGAGCGCGATCGCATATCTTTTTGCGGCTGCGCTCTCTAACAGCCTGCTCGGGATTCTTTTAACCTTCTCTCGTGCCGGCCTTTACGCCTCCTATCTTAACCCGGTTGACCGCTACGGGCTTGGCTCCTTGCTGCGCGGCTGGTGGGGACTCGATCCTGCGACCGACCAACAGCTCGGCGGTCTTATCATGTGGGTACTGGGAGGGTTGGTCTTCCTTGGCGCGATACTCGGTGTTCTGGCGCGATGGCAGCGCGCGCTCGAGCCCGAAGAATGCTGGAGCGCAAGCAGATGAGCGAGCACGAGCGCAGTGACGGCCTCAAGGCCGCCGCCACCGCCGACCAATGGAACGCGCCGGCAGCTCAGGAGATCCCCGGGCCGAGCTACGCGCCCGCGACATTGGCGATGGGGATCGCCCTGCTGTTGTGGGGGGTTGTTACCGCGTGGCCGGTTTCCGCGGTCGGCCTCGTGCTGATCCTCCTCTCCTTGGGCAGGTGGGTTGGGGAGTTGATGGATGGCAAATGAGGTCCGATCGGGGGCGGAAAGCCGCGACGAGCTAAGCCCTGAACGCCGCGCCTTTCTTGGCCGGCTAAGCTTGGTGCTCGGCGCGCTCAGCGCGCTTATCGTGGCGATTCCGGTGGTGGGTTTTATTCTGGGCCCGCTGCTCGAGAAGTTCCCGCGGGTCTGGCGCCGAGTGGGTGCGGTCGACGACTTTAAGGTGGGCGAAACCGTGAAGGTGGATTTCCTCGATCCTTCGCCGCTGGCATGGGCCGGAGTGACGGCCCAGACCGCCGCCTGGTTGAGGCGCACGGGCGAGGGCTCATTCGTGGCGTTCACCTTGCACTGCACACACCTGGGATGTCCGGTGCGCTGGATCGCGACCGCGGACCTGTTTCTCTGTCCGTGCCACGGTGGCGTGTTTTACGCCGACGGCAGCGTGGCCGCAGGGCCGCCACCGCGCTCTCTGCCTCGCGTGCCGGTGCGGGTTCGCGACGGCCAGGTGGAGATTTTAGCCAGCGCTGTGCCGCTCTCGCGCTGGGTCCCGCGCTAAAGCGCCGGAAGTCCGCGTTTTGCCGTTTTTTCCTTTTCCGCCCGCCAGCGCGCCGCCGTGGTTGGCATCCGCGCGTCCCGTGAAGGGTCCGACTCGGTTCGAAGATCCGGGCGCGCGGATTTCGGTTCGCCCAAAACGGCATGTAGCTAGTTGCCTGGTCATGCAAGCCGCTTGAAGCGCCGGGCTGCCTTGAGGCCCCCAGTCAGCGGCGCTGGCGGGCGGTCGTTGATCGTTTGACAGTTAATCAATGATTCTATTGAATATTGTTCAACTGCGGCATTCTCACTTTCGGTCGGGATGAGCGGTAGAGACGCAAGCGACTCGGGCATTATGCGGGGAATATCGGTGCCACCTGACATGCACGTGGCCGCGCGCCCTCACGAGCTAGGCATCCGAATCAACCTTGGCCAGTTCATCCAGCAGGTGATCCAGGTTGCCTTCGTCGGTCTGGTCATCGGCATGGAGCGCAACGCGGTTCCCGCGCTTGCCGGCAGCGAGTTTGGCGTGGCCAAGGGTTCGTTCTTCTTCCTGCTTTCATTTGTGCTGTCCTTTGGCCTTGTCAAGGGTGTTGTCAACTTCGTTGCCGGGCGTCTGGCCGATCATATAGGGCGTAAAAAGGTCCTGGTCGCCGGCTGGGTCGCGGCTGTTCCGATTCCGTTTATGATCGGGTACGCGCCGAACTGGGGATGGGTGGTAGCGGCCAATCTCTTACTCGGTCTTAACCAGGGCTTGGCCTGGACCATGACCGTGACCAGCAAGATCGACATCACGCGGCCCGAGCAGCGGGGCTTTGCCACGGGTATCAACGAGCTGGGCGGTTATCTAGCCGTTGGCGCCGCCAGCATTGCCACCGGCTATCTGGCCGCGGTCTATGGCGCTCGTTCGACGGTGCTTGCTTTTGGCTTGGTGGTCATCGCAATCGCCTTAGCGCATGCCGTGATTTTCGTGCGCGAGACGCTGCCATGGGCGAGGGCTGAAAGGCGCGGACAAACCGAGGGGCGGACGCCGGGCTCGAAAGTGCGCTTTCCCGCCGGCTTTCCGGAGCATCCGAACGCGGCGCAAATTTTTTTGCTGGTGTCGGTGCGCGATCCTACTTTCTGTGCGCTCTGTCAGGCCGGGGTGGCGAACAAAATCGCCGACGCGTTGATCTGGTCGCTGCTTCCGGTTTTTTTGCATGAGCGTGGACTTAATCTCGTGGCCATCGGCTGGGTAGCGGGCGTTTATGCTATGGTTTGGGGTCTTGCCCAGCCTCTGGCCGGGCTGCTCGCCGACCGTGTGGGGAGAAAAAGGCCGGTGGTCGCCGGCTTATGGATGGTCGCCGCGGGCGTGGCCTCGACGGCTTTGGAGCGCAGCTTGATCGGATGGGGGACAAGCGCGGTAGTGATGGGGGTGGGCATGGCCTTGCTTTATCCGAATCTTATCGCAGCCGTAGCCGACATCTCGCAGCCGCAATGGCGCGCAAGCTCGCTCGGCACTTACCGCTACTGGCGCGACACCGGTTACATGATCGGCGCCATCGTTCTCGGCGCGATCGCGCAGTGGCGCGCCGAGCCGGTTTCCGCGTTTTGGTTCACTGCGGCCGTTCTGTTTGCCTCGGGGCTCTGGCTCGCTTGCCGCGCCGAAGAGACCCTTGTGCAGGTCGCAGACCGGGTTCGTTCATGAGCGCGTCGCGCGCCCCAGGCGAAACTCGATGAAGAGCGCGGGCGTGTGAGGCTGCAAAATGTTCGTTCTCTAGCCGCGGGGCGCGTATTTTGGCGCTGCGAAAATCAAGCCCGATCGGCGAGGGTGGCTGCTGCGGAGGGCGTTTTCGAGACAGAATCCGCTTGGCGACATATCGATTTATACTTACGGGAAAACCTCGTAGGCGAGCGCGCACAGCCGCCGTTCTCATCTTCACGCTCGGGGAGGATAAGAATCAACCGTTAGGGAACAAAGAGCAATGAACGTGAAGAATAGTTCGACTGGGTGGCCGCTCCTTAAGGTCCTCGGTTTAACTCTCGGTACGGTAGGTTTGGGCGTTTTTGCCCACCTTCTGCTTGCAAGGCTCATGGGGCCACAGCTCTCGTTCCGGCGCTTTGATCCCGTGCTGTTGGCCAACGCCAAATTGGAGGGTAAGCCGACGGTGATCGATTTCAGCGCGGCTTGGTGTATTCCGTGCCGCGAGATGGAGGCAAGCACCTTTGCGAATCCGAAGGTCATCAGAGAGGGCGAGCGGTTTGCAAGGCTGCGCGTTGACGTGACTAGCGCAACGCCTGAAGGTAATGCAGCTATCGATTACTTTCGAGTTGAGGGAGTGCCGACAATTATCTTCATCGATTCCAAAGGCGTGATCCGTAAACAGGTAGTCGGCTATATGGGGCCTGGCACGTTTCTTGACGAGTTGCGTCAAACTCACTGAGTCTTCTGGTGGAAAAATGACGGAGTTCCGAAATGACGGATTAATGCGCAAAGACATTATCTATACCGCAGCGCAAGCTGAATCCAAGTGGATTTAGCGGATATCCCAAGTTTTGAGTGCCCAAGACGGCTGGGCACAAATTGAAGCTTTTCCAAGGAGTGTATATGGTCGAGCGAATTAACGTTGAGCAGACGGTTCGCGAGCGCTATACGCGAGGCGCGCGCGAACCTGAGCCAAGTCTATGTTGCGCGGTGGAGTACGATCGGGCATACCTCGAAGCCGTTCCGCGCGAGATTATCGAACGCGATTACGGATGCGGCGATCCGACCCGGCATATCGCCCCCGAAGAACGTGTGCTGGACCTCGGCAGTGGGGCCGGCAAGCTATGCTTTATCGCGGCCCAGATCGTCGGACCCGGTGGCCGCGTGGTGGGGATCGACATAAACGCCGAGATGCTGGCGCTGGCGCGAAGGTATGCGCCGGAGGTGGCTGCGCGGCTTGGTTACGCAAACGTTGAGTTTCGCCGCGGTAAGATCGAGGACCTGCTGACCGACTATGATGCCGTCGATGTCTACCTGCGCGAGCATCCCGTGGGAAGCGCCGAGGCGCTCGCCGAGCTCGATTCGTTCATCGAGCGTCAGCGGCGGACGGCGCCGCTGGTGGCTGATTCCAGCGTCGACGTGGTCATCTCCAGCTGCGTGCTCAACTTGGTCAAAGATTCTTCCAAGCGCCTAGTGTTTCATGAGATTCATCGTGTGCTCAGGCGAGGCGGGCGCGCGGTAATCTCCGACATCGTGAGCGACGAGCCAGTGCCCGACAAGCTCAAGACCGACCCGGAGCTCTGGAGCGGTTGCGTGTCTGGGGCGCTTGAACAAGGAGAGTTCTTGAAAGCGTTTGAAGAGGCCGGATTTTACGGCGTTGAGATCATCAAGCGCGACGAAAAGCCGTGGAAGACGGTCGAGGGGATTGAATTCCGCTCGATTACGGTCCGCGCGTACAAGGGCAAGGAAGGGCCATGCCTGGACTGCAATCAGGCCGTTGTCTATCGCGGTCCTTGGCGGCGCGTCGAAGACGACGACGGCCACTTCTTGATACGCGGACTTCCGATGGCGGTGTGCGAAAAGGCCTTCCGCATCTACACCGGCGAGCCTTACGCGAGCGACATCATTCCTGTGGCGCCTAGGATTGAGGTGCCATTGGCGTCGGCGCCGGCATTCGATTGTTCACGCGACAAAATCCGCAGCGCGCGGGAAACCAAAGGACCGGACTACCACGCCACGGCGGTCACGAATGGCGGCTGCTGCGGTCCCCGCGGCTCATGCGGCTAAACCCGAAGCAGCTCTCGGATTCCGATGCGCGTAGAGGCTCAAGCTCAGCGAGGCGCTATCTCGGCGT
>Ga0080006_1096944_pt1 | contig 17888 bp, 11 predicted proteins | sample RS3BMetagenome_FD_69209 | JGI IMG/M metagenome (GOLD analysis project Ga0080006, IMG submission 69209) | Ferric oxide microbial mat and aquatic microbial communities from Rainbow Spring, Yellowstone National Park, USA - RS3B (SPADES... ... | reverse complement strand
TCCCCCCGCGGGGGGCCCCACCCCTGTCCGGGAAGTCCCTGCTCGGCAGGCCCCCTCGGGGGGTGCCGAGCAGGGACTCTCTTCGGTCCATCCGCGGCGGCCGTCGGCACACACCCGCCTCGACGTTGGGCCACCGGTCGGTGTGGGGCGCCGACGGGCGCGACGACGTGCTCGGCCGCATCGTCGCGCGCGCGGACGTGGCCCTTCCCAGCCTGATTGTCGTCGTGGGTGCGGTACATTCCTGCATCCGGCCGCGGCGGCGTTCCCGGACCAGCCTGGTTCGGGCCGTGCCAGCCCACGGCTTCCCCGGGGACCTGAGCCGTGACTCCGCGAAGGGGCCGGATGCGGAATGCCTTGTGGCGGCGGTAACTGCTCAGCAGCCCCGCCCCGGGGGTGCTGAGCAGTTACTTCTTCGGTCCATCCGCGGCGGCCGTCGGCACACACCCGACCCGACGTCGGGCCATCGGTCGGTGTGGGGGCCGACGGGTGCGGCGACATGCCCGGCCGCATCGTCGCGCGCGCGGACGTGGCCCTTCCCAGCCTGATGTCGTCGTGGGTGCGGTACACTCCTGCATCCGCCCGCGGCGGCGTTCCCGGACCAGCCTGGTTCGGGCCGTGCGCGCCCACGACTTCAGCAGTTACCGGCGGCGGATCGGGGATTCGGGGGAGAAGCGGGATGGGGGGGATGCGGCACCGCTCGGGACTCGGCGCCGGTGCCGCGGCCCGTTCTCGCAGGACCTGCGCGTGCCGCCGTCTAACGGCCCCGTACCAACCAGAAGGGCGGTGTCCCATGGCCTCCACAGCACCGGCCACCCCAGCGCGGCCGCGCCCGGTCCCCCTCTCCGAGCAGGTCGTCGGCGTCATCGGCGCCAGCAGCGGCATCGGCCGCGCCACGGCCGCGGGCTTCTTGGACGCCGGGGCCGCGGTGGCGGTCATGGCGCGCCGGGGCGAACTGCTGCGGGACCTCCTCGCCGAGCGGCGCCCGGGCGCCGCCCGCGCCTGGGCCTTCGCCGGGGACGCCACGGTTCGCGCCGACGTGCAGGCCTTCATCGACGGCACGGTGGAGCGCTTCGGGCGGCTCGACGTGCTGGTCGCCGGCACGGGCCTCAACATTCGCGCCCGCGCCTTCCCCGAACTGACGGCGGAGTCCTGGGAGCGGATGCTGGCCGCCAACCTCACCTCCGCCTTCCACTGCACCCAGGCGGTGCTGCCGCAGATGCGCGGTCAGGGCGGCGGGCTGATCATCTACATCTCGTCGGTCAGCGGCATCGGCCCGGACGCCTCGGGCGCCGCGTACCAGGCGGCCAAGCACGGCCTCAGCGGGCTCGTGGGGGCCGTGCGCTTCGAGGAGCAGGACCGGCATGTCCGGACCAGCATCATCTTCCCCGGTGCCGTGAACACGCCGCTGATCCTGCAGCGCCCGACGCCGCCCACGCCGGAGCAACTCGCCATCGCCCTGCAGCCGGAAGACGTCGCCGCCGCCTGTCTCTTCGTGGCCGGGATGCCGCCGCACGTGTCCATCCCCGAACTCGTGATGCGGCCGGCGCTGCTCTGAGCGGGGGTCACTGCTCAGCGGCCCCGCCCTGGGGGTGTTGAGCAGTGACTTCTCCGGTCCGTCCGCGGCAGCCGCCGGCGCTCACCCGCCCAGACGTTCGACCACCGGTCGGTGTGGGGCGCCGACGGGCGCGGGGACCCGCCCGGGGCCGCATGGTCGCGCGCACAGGCGGGCCTTACGCAGCCGGGTCGCCGTCGTGGGTGCAGTCCATGCCGGCATCCGGCCCGCCGGAGGCGTTCCCGGCCCAGCCTCCTTCGAGCCGTCAAGCCCGCGCCTTCTCCGGGGTGCTGAGCCGTACGCGTGAGGCTGATTCAGCCACCTGCCGCGTCACGGAGCAACCGAGCGTGGCGGCGGTGGGGGCGCGGTGCCGTGGGCGCCCTGTGCTGATCGCTGCCCGGCCGTCGGAACGGGTGCGTCCGACGCCGGCCGCGGGTGGAACGGAACGGTGACCCTTCCCCCATGACTGCGGCCGTGGAGGGATCACCCCGGTGCCAGGTCCGCGTTGGCGGTCACCTGCACCTTCCCGAGCAGGCGTTCGAGTTGCGTGGGGTCCTGGACGGCCGCCGCGACCGCCTGCCCGATGGCCTGCAGATATCTGCGGCTGCCGTCGGCCTGCACGGGGAGGGAGGCCTCCGGGGCGGACAGATCCGCGGCCGTGTATGTTCCGGTCGGTTGCCGCGCGAAGACGTCCTCTGTGGCGAGCGTGATGCCGGAGCCGGCCAGGGCCGGGCTCACGCTGGGCTCATACAGGACCGTCAGCCACCGTGCCGCCTGCAGCAGGGCGTCCTGACCGAGAAGGGGGCTGGCGGCCACGCCCCAACCGTAGGTGACGAAGGGGAGGACCGCTCTCACCGGCATCCGGGGATAGGGCAGGCTCACAAAACCGGAGCCCGTGTCCGCGGCCCAGAGGTTGAAGATGCCGCTGAACCCCGTGGCCGTGTTCGCCACGAGGTCGACCAGCGTTTGAAGCCCGGCCAGCGTAGCGACGGAAGTGAGGGACAGGCGCCCCTGCCCGTCGACGAGGGATCCCCCGAAGCCGTAGACGAACGGTAGCCAGACGAAGGGCGGGATCGATGTGATCTGGCCGGACCTCTTGCCCGCGGCAAGGCCGGCGAACTGACCGCCGAGCGGCGGGATCTTGGGGTACGCCTTGGACAGGTTGTGTATGGCGGCCGTGAACTCCTCCAGCGTCCACGCCGTCTGCGGGCCGAGCCCCGCCGCGGCGGCGATCTCCCTCGGCACCATGATCCTCGCCACGCTCAGCGCGTACGGGAGGGCGAGAGAACCGGCCGGCGTCTCGAATACGCGCATGGCCAGACGGGTGACGGCGTCGGTCGTCCGCCAGTTGAGGACGCGCAGCGCCGCGTCCAGGGGGACCAGCCCGCGGGGCCCGCCGAGACCGAACACGGGCGTGTAGGGTGCGCCCCCCGTGCCGGCGATCATCAGAGCGGCGTCGTGGCCATTCTCCTGACCGACCACGGCCGCCCCGTTCTCGATGGTGAAGAAGTGCAGGGTGGAACCTTCGGGGAAGCGATGCGCCATGGCCGATACCAGGGCGGCCCTGCCCGCCGATGTGATCGCCAACTCCGGCAGCCCCTGCTCCATCCGGAGTTGAACCGGTGTCTGTGGGTTGATGGCGGGGGGATGCGTCCCCGCACGGCCTCCAATGCCCCGGGGGCCTCCGCATGCCGTCGCCCCCAGGGCTGTTGCGGCCATGGCGCCGATGAAGCGGCGCCTGGTGAGGAAGAACACCGCCCTTCGCCTCCTCGACCGTCCGTTCGGGGTGCCATCGGCTGGTGACGGTCACCGGTTGGTGGATCCGGATGCCACGGAAGGGCCCGCTGTTGGGAAGGAGCTTGCCACCGAGGCCCGCTCGCGCCGGGCGGCCACCGCCTGCCGCATGTCGGCCGCGTACTGAGCGACCATCAGGTTCAGCCGGTTTTCCGCCTTCTGCAGCGCGCCCGCCACCCGTGGGGGATCGCTGGCGGCGGATTTCAGGGCCGCGAGCAGGACTGTGTACGGGTTGCCGTCGATGGGCGGCCAGCCCTGCTCGGTCGGCAGGTAGTGCTGCCAGTCGCCCAGGGCGCGGGCGCCGGGGTGGGCGGTGCCGGCCTCCTGCCAGTAGGCGGCCTGGGCGGAGGCGTCGGCGATCGCCGGGGGGAAGCCGGACTGTGCCGGGGCGGCCGTCTGGGTCTGCCGCTGCCAGAGCGCCAACTCGACCACGGCTTCGGTCGCGGCCTGGGGGACGTCGATCCCGTCGAGGGACACGAAATCCGCGATGCCGTGGTCGTTGGACCAGTATCCGAGGAAGGCCCCCAGCACCCGGACGGGCACCACCGGCTGCCTCGGCAGAACGGGGAAGCGCGCCAGACGCCACCCCGCACCGGGCGCATCCGTACCGTCGAACAGGGTGAACGCCATCGCGGAGCCTGTGCCCGGCGGCTGCGGTCGAGTCGGTTGCGCCACGTAGGCGCCCGCGTCACCGGTGGAGACGGTGGCCGTTCCGTACCGCGCCCACAGTTGGAGCACCCGGCTGAAGCCGGCCAGGGCGCCGGGATTGCCGAGGGTGTACCGCCCGCCCGCGGCCAGGGTGCCGCCGAAGCCGTGGGCGAGGCCGTCCCAGACCGCCGTTTCCACCGCCGCGGCGTAGCCGAGCGCCGGCAGGACGCCGGCGTACTGGGGGAGCCTGCCCCTGCGCATGCAGGCCGCGATGCCCGCACAGGCGGTTTCGAAGTCCTCCAGCGTCCAGTCGGCCGACGGCGGGGGAATGCCCGTGGCGCTGAAGGCCTCCGGGCGGTACTGCACCCCGACGACCCGCACGGCGTAAGGCAATGCCCACGTATGGCCGCCGTCCTGGAAGGCCGTCGCGGCCCCGCTGATGAAGCCATGGGGATTGAAGTTGACCCGGGCCATCGCGGCGTCCAGCGACGCGTAGCCCTGAGGCGCCCACGTGGGCCCGGGGCGGGACTGGATGGCCCACTGGCCGTTGGCGCCCGCTTTGATCATCGCCACGACCTGAGCGTAGGGCACGGGCATGATCTGAGGCGCGAAGCGGGCGAAGGACCGCAGTTGCGGCGCGCCGATTCCGGCGACCTGAACGGCCACCGGCAGCGGCCGCGGGCCGGCGGCCGGGCGTGACGGGCGCCGAGCGCAGGCGGTCAGCAGTGCAGTGCCTGCGGCGGCCAGAAGGCTGCGCCGGGTGCAAAGGCGCGCGGGCAATTCAGCAGCACCCCCCGCGGAGATCCCAGGCTACCCTCAGCACGCCGGCGTCGCGCCTGCGGCGGGCTCGGTGCGTGTTGGAACTCGCCTCCACCGGTGGCGGGCCGGTGTGCGAGGCCCCGTGCCCGTGGCCGCTCGGTGCCCCAACCGGGCAGGCGTGACGGGCGCAACAGAGCGGCACGCGGGCCGCCAAGCCGGATACGGCACACCTCGCCCCGCGACGTCGTCGCCCTTTCGTCGGAAACCCGGCTCTGCCGTTCCCCGTGGCGCTCATGTCCATCAGCGTGATCCGACCACGTCCTGGAGACCGCACCACTCCGGGCCGCGGGCGTTGTAGCCGCACAGCCGGCGACCACTGCTCGGCAGCGTCCCCTCTGCCTTCCCCGGCCCGCGGCCCGGGCCTTGCCGCGGCCGCGATCCTCTCCCGCCCACGCCCAACGGAGGTTCATCCGCCGGTATTCGGGCAATACCGCCGCGCGTAATCCGGGAGGGGGCAATCGGGGAACAGGGGACCCGTGGCTGCGCCCTGCGTTGCGGGCGACACCGGTGCCCGGGGGGCCGGCGTGTCGTTGAAGCAGTACATCTGTGCGTACGGCGGGAGTGTGCACGCGCCCGTGTACCGATACACCTCGGCACCCACGGGAGCCATGCGGCCGGCGAAGAACCGCACCTGGACCTGCCGGCCGCCCCGGCGAAAGACGGCGGCCACCACCAGGGGCGATGTCTGCTGGGTGGACCGGCTGCTCAGGGTCCAGCCGGCCTCGCCCATGCGCACGCGATACGCCGCCATGGCGAGGCCCACGGGGATGGCCTGCATCATGAAGCCGAAACCGGCCTGCGGCGGCGGGGGGACCTGGGCGATGAGCGCCCCCGTACCCCCGATCGCGCCGACGACCGAGACCACCGCCGCCGCGATCCAGTGGCGCAGGCGGCGGTGACGGCTGCGCCACTGGATCGCGGCCCAGCGGGTCCGCAGCGCCTCCAGCGGAGGGGGATCGACAGGGCGCTCGGCCGCGAGGTCGTTCAGAGCCCGGCTGATCGGGTCAGACACGCTGGAGGCCCCCCCTTTCCCTGTGTCCGGCTCCAGGTGTCGCTTCCGGCTGGAGCAGAGGGGAGAGGTGCGTACGGGCGGTGGCCAGCCGCCACTTGTAGGTGCCGAGCGGCCATCCCGCGGCGGCCGCCGCCGCGCGGTCTGGGAGGTCGCACCAGTGGCAGAGCACGATGGCCACGCGCTCGGCCGGCGGCAGGCCCGCCAGCGCGGCCCGAACCGAGGCCCGCAGGTCGGCCGCCCGGGCTTCGTCGGGCCCACCGGCCTCCAGGCCCGATAGCGGCTCCTCCTGTGGCGGCCGGCGCCGGCGGCGCTGCCGCGCGGCGTTGACCAGGATGCGGTAAAACCACGCCTGCAGGCGCGCCGGGTCCCGCAGGGCGGCGCGGTGGCGGTGCAGGCTGACCAGGGCGTCCTGCGCCGCCTCCTCGGCGTCGCGGGGATCGTGCAGCAACAGGCGGCAGGTCTGCACCGCCTGCACCCAGTTGGCGCGGACGAAGGCCTCGAAGGCTGCCTCATCCCCGTTCGCGATGCGCAGGCCGAGGGCCGCGTCGCAGCGGATCAGCGGCGATCCCTCCCCTGCGTAAGGATGCCGGGAGATCCAGCCGTGGATGGGTGGATGCGGGCGGAGCGGTGCCGGATAGCGTGAGGGCGTCGGGGGGATCGGAGTACCGGCGCCGAAACCCTTGGAGCGTAGGATGGCGGCGACGGGGAGGGTAACCGTCCTTGGACCAGGACCAGGACCAGGCGAGCGGCGGCCGTCCTTCCTTCCTCCGCCGGATGCTCGCCCTCCTCCTGTCGCGCTACGACATCCTGGTCGTGTTGGTCATTCTGGCCGCGATCTACGTGTTCGTCTTCCGGCTGCACCTCGTGCCGCTCCCGGGCGGCGGCGTCATCCGCGATGTCGCCTGCCCCTCGGGCCCGCACGCGGCGCACGCGGCCGCCCCCGGCTGCTCCCGCCTGGGTGGATCCCCGGCCGCCTCGCCCGGCGGGTGAGGCGGGGGCGGCTCTCGGCGCCACTCACATCCGCCGCTGTCGCGCGGACCTGCCGTGTGCACGCCAACGCCGCCATGATCCGCGGGCGGAACGCCCATGAGACACGCCCGCCCCGCGTCGAGGGCGCAGGCGGCAGCGGGGTCGAGCCGGCGCAGCGGTGCGGCCGCGGGACCTGACTCCGGCGTGCCGGGGTCCTGCCGTCCCGCGGCAGGGCGATCCAGGCGCCCTGGCGAAGCACCGTCCATGGCGCACCGGCTGACGCGCCGCGCCGCGCTGAACCGCATCGGTCTCACCGCTGCCGCCGCGGCGGCCGGCGCCGGACTGTCGGGGTGCGCCGCGGGTGCGCTCTGGGCCGGCCTGCGGCAGGTGTCGATACCGGCGGACCTGACCGTCTGCCTGGTGGAGTCCACCGTCGAGCCGACGCCCTACCTGCGAGACTTCGAACTGCCCCTCCGGCAGGCGCTGCGGGAGGCCGCCAAGCGTTCTGTCGCGGTCGGTCGCGTCACGTTTCAAACGATCAGCAGCGTCCACCTGTCTGAATGGTTCCCGCCCACCCCCGGCAGGACGGATACACCCCTGAACGTCGACGACATCGCCATCCCCATGCCCGACGTGGTCGTCGCGCCCCACTCGTATCTCAGTTCCCTGCTGTCCACGCGCGCCCTCGACCTGCGTCCGTACCTGGACATCGAGTCCGGAGCGATCGGCGACCTGTCGCCCGCGATTCTCCGTCAGGGGCGCGCCTATGCCCCCGGCCGGGGCACATTCCAGGCGGCCCTCCCCGTCCTGCGCGTTCCCCTCCTCTGCCTGCTGGCGCCGGGCATCACGGCCGTGGTCAAGGGCCGCCCCTGGGGCGCGGCGGAATTCGGCGAGACCCTGTCGCGCCTGGCGCCGCGCTACCCTGCCCCGAACGGGCCGATCGCCACTGGCCCAGGCCGCCGCCAACGGCGGCCGGCCCTATCCGCCACCTGCGCAACAGCTGCCGCGCCTGCCCCCCACGATCCACCCGTCCGCATGGTGGTGACATGCGCCGGACGCCGCGGTGGCAGTGGGGCTGCGTCGCGGTCGCCTCTGCGCTCGCCTCGGGCCGCCGATGCGTACTGCCAGCCGCCCGCCGGCCCGCCTCACGTGCCCCCTCCGCCGACGGTCTCCGTCGTCGCCGCCGCCTCCCCGTCCGGCCAGAGGAGGAGCGCGGTGGGGGGCAGGTCCACCCGGCAGGGGGCACCGGCTTGGAGATCGCCCGAGCGGGTGTGCACGGTCAGTTCAAGCGGACCCGGGAGCCGCAGGACCGCCTCGCAGACGCCGCCGAGTTCCACGACATCCTGCACCACGCCCGCAAACGGCCAATCCCGCCTCAGTATGATGTCGCCCGGGCGGATGGCCCATACCAATCGGTGGCCCGCGGCCGGCGCCGGATCGGGCACCCGCAGCCGCAGCGGGCCGACCTCGAGCAGGCCGTTGCCCAGGGACCGCCCGGCGTGCACGTTGGGAATGCCGAGCAGCCCGGCCACGGTGGGCGAGGCGGGCTGCCGGAACACCGCCGTGACGGGGCCGGCCTGCAGGACGCGGCCCTCCGCCAGCACCAGCAACTCGTCCCCGAGCAGCGCCGCCTCGACGGGGTCGTGGGTGACCAGGACCGTGGTTACGGGCACCTCGCGCTGCAGCGCCCGCAATTGGCGCCGCAACCGGTCACGCACGGGGGCGTCCAGCGCCGAGAACGGCTCGTCCAGGAGCAGGAGACGCTGAGCCCGCGCCACTGCCCGCGCCAGCGCGACGCGCTGCCGCTGCCCGCCGGAGAGTTGCGCGGGCAGCCGGTCGCGGAGTTCGCCGAGGCCGAGCCTCGCCTGCCAGAAGGCGGCCACCGCCGGATCGACGTTCCGGCCAAAGGCGATCTGGCGGTTGACGGCCAGGTGGGGCAGGAGCCCGTAATCCTGAGGGACGTAGCCCAGGTGCCGGCCCTCGGGCGGCAGGGCGGCGATGGCCGCGTCCCCGAGGCGCACATGCCCGGCGTCGGGGGCCTCCAGCCCCGCCAGCATTCGCAGGGTGAGGGATTTGCCGGAGCCCGACGGGGCGGGGCGTCACCGACCGGGCAGGCGGTCCGCCGCCACGTTCTGTCGATGCCGTCGTTGTGGCGACCGCCGCTGCGGAGCCGCACAGGGCGGGACCTTCGCGCCGTACAACGCCGCTCGGGGCGTGGCCGGCGGCACCACCGGATCCGGCGTGGCCCGCGCGGCGGTCGTCATATAAGCGGTGCTTATCGATCCAAGGGATGTCGGCATTGGACGCCGCGGTACGCCACGCCGATGCTGTATCCACCGGCCGGGCGGCGGACCAGGACCGCCGCGTCGCAGGATTCAGGGAGACCCAGACGGAGGGATGTCCTTCCGAGCGGGCCCGCGACGGGCCCGAGACGATCCGATCGATGCGTGTGCCCCCGATCGCGCTCGAATCCGGCCGGGCGAACCGGCCGGCATTCTGGAGGTAGCCTTGGCCACCACAACCGTGCCCCCCACGACCGCCCCGGCCCCCCGTCCCGAGCGCGGCCGGCCCGAGACCGGCCCCGCGCCCGCCCCGGGCCTGTTGAAGTACGTCCCCGGCCTCGCCCTGGTCCTCTGCATCTCCGCGGCCGCCTACCTGCTCGGCCGCGTGGTGCCCGTGATCGGCGGGCCGGTCTTCGGCATCGTCATCGGCATGATCGTGGGGGCGATCCGCCGTCCCGCGGCCCGCTTCAAGCCCGGCATCACCTACGCGGGCAAGCAGGTCCTGCAGATCGCCATCGTCATCCTCGGCACCGGCCTCAGCCTGTCGCAGATCCTGCACACCGGGGGTGCCTCGCTCCCCGTCATGCTCGGCACGATGGCGGCGGCGCTCCTGGGCGCCTGGCTCTTCGGCCGCCTGCTCGGCGTCTCGGCGGACCTGCGGGCCCTGATCGGCGTCGGCACCGGCATCTGCGGCGCCTCGGCCATCGCGGCCACCTCGACGGTCGTCGGTGCCGGCGAGATGGACATCGCCTACTCGATCTCGACCATCTTCCTCTTTAACGTCGTCGCGGTGCTGACGTACCCGACCATCGGCCACCTGCTGCACTTCTCGCAGTCGGCCTTCGGCCTCTGGGCGGGTACCGCCATCAACGACACCTCGTCGGTCGTGGCTGCCGCGTACACCTTCGGACACGCCGCCGGCAACTATGCCGTCATCGTCAAGCTGACGCGGACGACCCTGATCATCCCCATCACCCTCGCGCTGGCGGCCGCCCGTGTCTTCCGGATGCGCGCCGAGGCCCGGGCGCTCCGGGCGGCCGGCGCCGCGGACGCCGGCGCGCCGCGGATCCACTGGGGCAAGATCATCCCATGGTTCATCCTCTGGTTCCTCGTGGCCGCCGTGCTCAACACCGTGGGCGTCTTCAGCAAGGGCCAGATCCACGCCCTGGGTGCGGTGGCCCTGTTCCTGATCGTCATGGCCCTCTCGGGCATCGGGCTCTCCGCGGACTTCGCGCAGATGCGCCGTACCGGCGTGCGCCCGCTCATCCTGGGCGCGATCCTCTGGGCGACGGTGGGGCTATCGAGCATCCTCCTGCAGCACCTGACCGGCACGCTCTGAACGAGCCCCATCGGCCCGGGGCACGGCCGCATCCCGCGCGGTCGTGCCCCCGCGCGCCCGCACCGACGCACACGCGGCATGGCCGTGCACGAGGCGCACATGGGCGGTGCGCCGCGACCGCGTCGCGGCACGTTCCCACCCCCCCAGCCCCTGCGTCGCCCGGCGGCCCCGCGACCTGGTGGTGGAGGACGCGGCGCTGCACCTGCGCACCACGCGCGGCCTGCGGCGCATCGACTGGGCGCGGGCGGCGGCCACTGCTGGCGAAGGGAGCGTGGTCTGGTCGCGATTGCGTGTCGCGCCGGCGGCCGTGCGGTCTGGGGCCGGGTGATGGCCGCGCCGCGCGAACGTCACCCTACCGCTCCCCCCAGTACTCGTCCGCGTCGCACACCGGCTCGTAGCCGAGGCGCCGGTAGAGGGCGTTGGACGTGGGGTTGGCCAGGTCGGTGTACAGGAAGCAGAAGCGCCGCCCCTCCGCCAGCAGCCGCGCGCTCAGGGCCGCCACGCACGCGGCGGCATAGCCCCGGCGCCGCAGGTCCGGCGGGGTGTAGACGAGGCTGATCCGCGCGCCGTTGGGCGTGGTGCCCCGCCCGGCGGCCATGGACACGGCGCGGCCGCCGTCCCGCCACACGGCCAGCGTCCCCGCCGCCAGGTGCCGCTCCACCGTGGCCCCGGCGTCCGTGGCCGCCGCCTGTCCCAGGGCTTCCGCTGCGAAGTCGGCGATCCACCGCACCAGCAGATCCCGGTCTGCCGCCGCAGCCGGTTCCATCTGCCCCGCCACCCCGACCGGATGCCGCACGGTTTCCAGCCGGTGCACGCGCATCCGCATGCCCGGGGCCGCCTGCCGGCCCCCGCCTGCCCGCCACGCCTCGGCGAAGCGCGCCGCCTCGGCGCTGGGCCCCTGCCAGCCGGGCAGGTCCCCCTGCTCCGCGAGCGCGTCGGCCGCCAGGGCGTCCACCGCCTCCGGTGCGGAGGCGTCCGAGAGGAGGTACTTGATCGCGTTGCGCATCCCGACCGCGCCGATCCGCCCTTCCCGCACGGCCGCCGCGAGGTGGACCCCGTCGAGCCCCTGCCGCAGCAGGCCGATCATCAGGTTGTTCACGTCCTCGGCCCGCATGAGGTAACCGAGGGCGCCCTCCAGCACCGCGGGGCCGCTCCGCACGGACCAGCCGCCATCCCCCACGCGAAGCCCTCCTGCCGACGCTTGCTTGCGCACGTTGTGGCGGCCCGCCGACCGGCTCCACGGCTGCCGGGCCGCCGTTCGCGACCACCCGGTTCTCCGCGAGGGCCGGCACGCTTCTCGGGCAAGGCTTCAGGTAGCGTGTTTTAGGCGTGCCACCGCGTCGCACCCGCCCTTTTGGCTCAGGCATCCCGCGCCTCCGTCGGCCGTAGCGCGCGAAGCATCCCCCGTGGGGCCCGCCCGGACAGCCCCGCCCCCGCCGACGTCGAGGCCTGCGCCGGATCCGCGCCGCCAACGGGGTGGGGCTTCAGCCGCGACCATGTCGCGGCCCGACTTCCCCTGTCTGTTCCGCGCCGCCCTGGGCCCTTCCGCCCCCCGCCCGCGGCATGCGAGGTGCTGGCCGCCGTTGATCTCCAAGATCTCGCCCGTCAGGTACGCCTCCAGGGGCGAGACCAGGTGGAGCACCGCGTCCGCGCAGTCCCCCGCAAGGCCCGGCCGCTGCAGCGGGATGCCCTGCCGGATGCCTTCCAGGCGTTCCGCCGCCCGCCCGATGCCGGTGCTGCCGCCGGTGAGCAGGGCCGTCTGGCCCTGCAGATCGGTGGCACGCCTGCCGTCAGACCTCCTGTGGGGGTGCAGCGAGTGGGACTTGCACATCAACGCCGCCGGAGAGAAAGGCGAGCCAGGTCTCCCGCACCGGCCTGCCCCAGGCGGCGGCCGCCGCCCGGGCGTACAGGCCGAGTTGCACCCGGTGGCGCTCGGCCGCCTCTTCCAGCCCGCGCCGGCCCGTGACGCGGTCGGTCTTGTAGTCGATCAGCACCAGGCCCTCCGGCTCCACGAGGAGGGCGTCGAAGACACCCTGCACCAGCACCCATTCCTCCGTCGCGGCGGGCCCGGCCCCTGTCCCGTACACCTCCGCCGCCGGGAGGCGGAGCGCGAACGGCACCTCGCGCCGCAGGACGCCGCCGGCGTGCGCCGCGGCCCAGCGCCGTCCCAAAGGGCGGTCCAGATAGCGGGCGATCGCGGCGGCATCGATCGCCTCGGTCGCCCATGGCTCCAGCAGGGCGCGGGCCACCAGATCCGCGATGCAGCGCTGCACGGCCGCGATGTCCCCTCCGGATCCGGGATCGAGGTGACGGAAGACCAGATGCGTCGCGCTCCCCACCGCCGCCGGGGTCGGCCCGTCGTCATCGGCCCCGCGGCCCGGCCGCGCGGGCGGGCGGGCCTGCGCCCCGCCGCCTCCCCCCGCCGGCGGCGTGTGCGGACCTGTACCGGCGGGCCCGCCGCCGGGGTCCAGGGGGTGCGGCGGTTCCTCGTCGCCGGCGGCGGCGTCTCGCAATTCGCCGACCGTGACCTTGGCCTGCAGGGTCGCCACCGCCTCGAACGGATAGCGCCATGCCGCCTCCGCGTCCAGGCGCGCCGCGGTGGCCGCCAGGACCGCCGCCTGCTCCGGTTCCGGCGCGGCGGGCGCCACCACCGGCCCGGCCGCAACCGGCGCATCCGGCGGGGACGGGTCGGCGGCGCCCGCTTCCCCTTCCGCCCGCTCGGCCTGCCCCCCGCGGCGGAAGGCGATCATCCACCGCGAGCCGCCGGGATCGGGGGCCGCGGCGGGGGGCGCTCCCCCCCCGAGTGCCGCCAGCGGGCCGGCCACATCCGCGTGCCCGGCCACCACCGGGCCGATCCAGTCCAGGGGACAGTTCCCGTCGTCGAGGTCGATGTCCGGACCGGCCGCCCCCCACTCCGCGGCCCGCTCGGTCAGACCGCGCACCGTGCCTACGAGCGCCAGGCGCTCCCGCGCCCGGGTCAGGGCCACGTAGAGCACCCGGAGTTCCTCGGCCCGCCCGTCGGCGGTGATGCGCTCGGCCACGGCGGCGTGTCGGAGGGTCGGCCACCGGAGGCGCCGGTCCAAGTCGACGGCTTTGGCCCCGATTCCGGCCCCGCGGTGCACCAGGATGTCGCCCGTCCGGTCGGCGAGGTTGAAGCGCCTCCCCAGCCCGGCGACGACCACCAGCGGGAATTCGAGGCCCTTGCTCCCGTGGACCGAGATCAGGCGCACCGCGTCCCCGGCGGCGGCCGCACCCTCGGCGACGGTCTCCCCTGAATCGCCGCGTCGGATGAAGTCGATCAGCCGGGGCAGATCCATGCCCGGGATGCCCTCCGCCTTGCGGCAGCGTTCCTCCGCCCAGGCGAGGTTGCGCAGCCGCTCTTCCCCGGTCGCCAACCCGCCGACGTAGGCGCGGTAATCCGTGTCGCCGAGCGCGGTGGAGACCAACTCGCCATAGGCGCCGCGGCGCGCGGTCGTCCGGCGGTGGTGGAGCTGCGCGAGCCACGCCTGCGCGCGGGGTGCCAGCCCCTCCGGTCCCTCTCGCTGTTGGGCGGCGGCCCCGAGGCCGTCCCAGAGGTCGCCCTGGGGTGCGCTGAGGCGCATCCCGGCGATGTCCGCGTCGCTGAAGCCCCCGAAGGGGCCCCGCAGGGACGCCGCCAGCGGGATGTCCTGCCGGGGGTTGTCCAGGACCGACAGCCAGGCGAGGAGCGTCTCCACCTCTGGAGACGCGGCGCGGCCGCCGCCGGAGGGTGCCCAGCAAGGCAACCCGAGTGCGCGCAGTGCGTCCGTGTAGAGGGCGTCGACGCCGCTCATCGCCCGCAGGAGCACGGCGATGTCGCCCGGCCGGGCCGCGCGGTGGCCGTCGCCGTCCCGCACCCGCGCGCGTCCGACCCACCCGGCGCACACTTCGGCGACGGCGGCTGCCTCGCGCTCGAGGGCGGTGGCATCCTCGGCCTCCAGGTCGCCCTCCAGGAGGAGCAGTTCCACCGGTGGGTCCTCTTCCCCGTAGTCCGCGCCGTAGAGGAGTGGCCCGGCCTCCTCGCGGGGGACGTCCGAGCCCTGCGCCGCGAACAACCGGTTGAAGAGGAAGTTGACGCCCGCGATCACCGCCCGTCGGCTGCGGAAGTTGTGCGGTAGCGCGACGCGGACCCCCGCCCCGCCGTCCGCGTATTGCCGGGCGCGCGCCAGAAAGCGCGTCGGGTCGGCGAGGCGGAAGCCGTAGATGCTCTGCCGGGCGTCGCCGACGGAGAACAGGTGGGCCTCGCGGCATAAGGCCGAGAGTAGCCCGTCCTGGACAGGGCTGAGGTCCTGCGACTCATCGACCAACACCTCGCGGTAGCGGCGCCGGACCGCCGGTCCGGCCGGGCCCGAAAGGAGTGCCAGGCACTCGTGCTCCAAGTCGGAGAAGTCCAGGGCGTTCAGACGCCGCTTGGCGGCCAGGTAGCCCGTGTGCAGGTCGGAGAGCAGTCCCAGGAGCGGTCGCACCGCCGCCGCCACCGCGGCCGCCTCGGCCGCGAGTTCGGGCTCGGCGCGACCCCAGGGCCCCGCCGCCAGTGCCCGGACCTGGGCCTTGGTCGCGTCCCGCAGGTGCCGGGCCCGTTCCGCGGCGAGCTGGTCGTCCCCCCGGCCGGCCGCCGCCAGCCGGACGAATTCGGCCGAGCGCAGGGCGAAGGCGAAGTCGTCCCAAGGACCGTCTGCGGCGGCCAGCAGCATGGCGAGCATCCGGGCGTCCGACTGCAGAGCCGGCAGGTACGAATCCGGGCCGCCGGTGCCTTCGGCGAGGCGGAGCGCCTGCTCCGTGCGCCGGCACGCGGTCCGGAGCGCCCGCTGCGCCGCCTGGCGGGCAAGGTCGAAGGCGGGGTCCGCGACGGCGTCCGCCTGCGCCGCGATCCACCCTGCCGGATCCTCCTGGCTGAGGGCGAAGTCGTGGAGCCGGAGTACCAGCGGGCGCAACGCGGAGTCCAGGCGCCGCCCCCCGTAGCGGGCGACGGTGTCGAGAAAGGCCCCGTGGGACTTGCCGTCCGCGTAACGCCCGTCGATCAGCCGTTCGAGGCACTCGGCCCGCTGTGCGGCGGCATCGGCCGGGTCGAGCAGGGAGAAGACCGGGTCGCAGTCGGCGGCCGCGAAGTGCCGTCGCAGTGTGCGCTCGCAGAAGCCGTGCAGCGTGGTGATGTCGGCGCGCGGCAGGAGCCAGGACTGGCGCCAGAGCCGCGGCGAGGCGGCCGCCCGTTCGCGCACGGCCTCGGAGATGCGCCGGCGCATCTCCGAGGCGGCCGCCCGCGTGAAGGTCACGACCAACAATTGGTCCACATCCGTCGGATCCCGCGGGTCCGCCAGGCGCTGCACCACGCGTTCGGTGAGGACGGCGGTCTTGCCGGCCCCGGCGGCCGCCGAGCAGACCACGTGTCCGCCGCGGTGGGAAATGGCGCGTTCCTGGGCAGGCGTCCACTCACGCACCAGGGGTCCCCTCCTCGGCCTCCAGGGCCTCCCAGACGTCTTCGGGCCCACGGAGGAAGCGGTAGCGGTCCCCGCCCGTCGGGTCGAAGCGGCAGACGGGGCGCAGGTCGCACGCCGCGCACGGGGATGCGCCCCCCCACCGGTAGGGGCTGGGGGCGCATCCCCCCGAGGCGACCGCCGCCCGAAGCCCCGCGACGCGGCGCAATAGGGCCCGGTCGAGCAGGGCGAAGGAGACGGCCGGCGCCGCCGGGGCGTTCTTATACGGGACGCCCGCCTTCGTCAGCCGCACGCCGGTCACACCGCCGTCGAGGTGGCGCTCGTGGAGGGCGAGGGCGTCGGTCTCGGCCGGCGCCAGGCCCTGGAGGCGCGGGAGGCCGGCCGGTTCCGCATCGGGCCCCTCGACGCTCGTGATCTCGTCCCGCACCGACAGCAGGAAGAACCCGCCGGACCGCCGGAGGCCGGCCGGGACCCCGTCGCCCCCGGGGGCGATCCCAGGATCGCCGGGTGCGCCCGCACCGACCGCCGGCTCCCGCGTCCCGGCCCCGAGCGCCGCGTGCATGTAGAGTACCGGCTGCAGGTCGAGGCTGTGGAAGAACCCCTGCAGGGAAAAGCGGTCCTGTCCCGTCTTGTAGTCCACCACCCGCACGTAGCGGGTCCCGTCCCGTGCGGCGGCTTCGTCCAGCCGGTCGATCCGGCCGCGGACGCCTTCGCTGTCGAATTCGAACTCGATGCCGACCGGCCGGTAGGTCCCCGCCCGCGCATGGGCGAGGAGGGCCGCCACCGCCCGCGTCAGATCCCGCTCGGCGGCGGCCAGGAGGAGGGGGCCACGCGCGGCCCCCTCCGGAAGGCGCCCGAGGACGTGCTGCTCCGCCCCCCGCAGGGCCTGGGCCTGCCGTTCCGCAGCCTCGTCCGTCTCCACTGCTGCCCAGTCCCGGCCGTCGTCGAGCAGTCCCCGCACGAACTGGGCCAGGGCCGCGTGCAGCAGTCGGCCGAGGTGGCTCGGGTCGACGCCGGATTCTTGCCGCGGCGCCAGCCCGAGTCCATAGCGCGCGAAGTGCTGGAAGGCGCAGGCCGCCGCGGACTCCAGCCGTGTCGCGCTGAATACGCCCCGATAGAGTTGGGTGGCGAGTTCCCGCCCGATCGCCGCCGGCGGCGGCCGGTCGATACCGCTGCGCGCGGCGCGGGCGAAGGTGGCGCGCTCCGGTGCGGCGCGCAGCCAGGCCTCGGCGGCGGCCCACTCCGGCCGCTGCGGGCCACGGCCGTCGCGGGCCGCCCCCAGGTGCAGGGCGAGGGCCGCGGCGAGCGGCGCCAGTCCCGCCCGGGCGCCGGGTCCGGGCCGCGCCCCCCACGGGGCGGCGCGTGTCGCCGCCTGGGCGCGCCGGAAGAGGTCGGAGGCGCCGGCACCCTCTGGATGGCTGAGGTAGAGGCGTTCGGAGGCGCGCGTCAGCGCGATGTAGCCGAGATAGCGCTCCGCCAGCAGGCGCTCGTCGGCGGTCGGCGCCAGTTCGACACCCGCCGCGCGCAGCGCGAGCCGATCGGAGTCCGGCAGGAGCGGGGACTCCATGGGCGCCGGGGGGAACGCCCCCTCAGCCATGCCCAGGATGAAGGCGGCGCGGATCTCGGGGTGGCGGCTCCGGTGGACCGCGCCGCACAGGACCTGATCGAGCCGCGGCGGGACCAGCCCGACCGTCAGGTCCTCGATGCCGGCCTCGACCGCCGACAGGACCCCCTCGGGCGTCAGCGGGTCGTCCGCCAGGGCGAGTTCGATTTGTTGCAGGAGCGCGGCGGTCTGTTGCAGGCAGAGCCGGTGCCACGCCCCCTCCTCCGGGTGGCCTTCGGCTTCGGCCTGTGCCGCCCATGCCTCTGTTGCCTCGTCGGACCCCGCCGTGCGGAGGAACCGGCGGCAGGCCGCCGCCACCGCGGCGGCGGGGACCGCCTTTTCCAGCTCCTGCTCCCGGTGGCGGGGGGGGGCGGCCAGGGGCAGGCGTAAAAACTGCCAATCGCGGTGCTCGCCCGC
>Ga0080006_1169706_pt2 | contig 17892 bp, 15 predicted proteins | sample RS3BMetagenome_FD_69209 | JGI IMG/M metagenome (GOLD analysis project Ga0080006, IMG submission 69209) | Ferric oxide microbial mat and aquatic microbial communities from Rainbow Spring, Yellowstone National Park, USA - RS3B (SPADES... ... | reverse complement strand
TGACTCGTTCGCACGTCGCGTACCGGGCACCGCCCTTGCTCACCCGTGGACCCGATGGGCTTCAGCGCTGCCGCGCGTCTCTTCGTGGTGTGCGGCGCTCTTCTCGCGGCCGCGGCGACGCTGGGCTGCCACCAGATTCCGAAGGGGCGCGCGGCCGTCGACGCCGTCCGCTTCCGCGGCGTGCACGAGGTCAGCAAGTCCGATCTGTCCAAGAAGATCGCGACCGCGCCCAGCCCCGAGTTCCTCGGGCTCTTCGAGGGGATCGTCTACGACTACAGCCTCTTCGATCCGTACGTGCTCCAGAAGGATCTCGAGCGGGTCGAGCGCTACTACCGGGCGCGCGGCTACTACCAGGCTCGCGCCCGCGCCGGGCGCGTCGTGTACACGAGCGACGACCACGTGCGCGTGTACGTCGTCGTCGAGGAGGGGCCGCCCGTGCTCGTGGGCGACATCCGCGTCGAGGGCATCGACACGCTGCCCGAGGGCGTGCGGCGCCACGTGCTGCGCGCGCTCGGCGCCGCGGGTCTGCGCAAGGGCGTCCCCTTCGACGAGGACCATTTCGCAGAGGCGGAGTGGCACATCCTCCACGCGCTGCAGGACGACGCGTACGCGTACGCCAAGGTCGACCGCCGCGCGTACGTCGACTTGCCCGACCACACGGTCACGGCGGTCTTCTCGGTCACGCCCGACCTTCCGTCGACCTTCGGCCCGATCACCATCGAAGGCCTGGGCTCGTTGCCCGAGGATCCGGTGCGGCGCGCGCTCGACATGCGCCAGGGCGAGCGCTTCTCGGCGACGGCGCTCGATTATGCGCAGCAGGCGGTGCTCGACCTCGGCGTGTTCACGTCCGTCGCCGTGGTGCCCGAGCGCAGCGAGCCGCCACCGCTCGATCGCGCGGTGCCGATCACCGTCCGGGTGACGCCGACGCGGCTCCACACGGTGCGCCTCGGCGGAGGGCTCGAGCTCGACGTCATCAAGACCGACCTGCACCTGCTCGCCGGCTGGACCGACAACAACCTCTTCGGCGGCATGCGTCGCTTCGACGTCGACTTCCGCCCCGGGGTCGCGCTGTACCCCACGCGCCTGCCGAACCTGCAGTCCCCCACCGATTTGCTGCCGGAGGAGCGCTTTCGCGCGCAGATCAGCCAGCCCGGCTTCCTCGAGGCGCGCACCAACGGCTATCTGCGCGGCGATTTCGACATCTACCCGCTGCTCATCACGTCGAACCTCCCGCCCGGCGCACCGGTCATCGGCTATCGCGAGGCGCGCGCCGCGCTCGGCCTCAACCGCGTGTTCTGGAAGCTGTACGCGGACCTCAGCTACGACGTGCAGTTCAACTCGCCGTTCGCCTACGTCGGCCTGCTCGAACCCGACCTGCGCACCGCGCTCATCTCCTACGTCGACCTGCGCACGACGCTCGACTTCCGCGACAGCGACGTCGAGCCGCACAAGGGCGTGTTCCTGCTGAACGACCTGCAGTTCGCCGGCGGGCCGCTGGGCGGCGAACCCGAGGACGTGCGCATCCAGCCCGAGGGGCGCGCGTACTTGCCCCTCGGCTCGGCGACGCTGGCGCTGCGCGCCGGCACCGGCCTGCTCTTTCCGGCCAACTACGGCGGCTCGCTCGCGCAGGCGCCCCCCGGGCAAGCGCCGCCGGGGGTGGACCGCGCGACGTACGTGCGCGACCTGCAGCTCGTCTACTTCCGCGGCTTCTTCTCGGGCGGGCCGACCAGCAACCGCGGCTACCCCGTCTACGGCGTGGGTCCGCACGGCGTGGTGCCGTTCCTGCTGCCGAACGTCAGCCAGCAGATCTACAGCCAGTGCCTCCCGGGCACGCCCGGCGCCACCACCAACCCGAGCTGCGTGCAGCCTCTCGGCGGCCTGACGATGTGGATGGCTTCGGCCGAGGTCCGGTTCCCGCTGTCGTCCGACTTCGCGGAGGTGACCTTCTGCGACTCGAGCGACGTCGAGGCGAAGACGGCCGACTACCAGCTCAGCCCGCACCTGTCGTGCGGCGCCGGCATCCGGTACAAGACGCCGGTCGGGCCGCTGCGCCTCGACGTCGCGTACCGCATCCCGGGCCTCAATCCGGCGCCCGGCGACCCCGACTACCCGGGCGACATCCTGGGGCTGCCCATCGGCGTGGCCTTCGGCATCGGGGAGGCGTTTTGATGGAGGACGGGAGGCGCACGACGGTCGGCCGCGTCGTGGCGGCGGTGGCTGGCGCCGTCGTCACCGCAGCGCTCTTCGTCGCGGCGCTGGTCGGCGGCGTGATGCTGCACTCGGGAACGCCCGCCGTGCGCCGGCTCGTGCTCACGGAGGTGAACCGGTCGCTCGCCGGCGCCTTCCGCGGCACGCTCGAGCTCTCGGGCATTCGCCGCTTCGGGCTGGGCGGAGTCGAGGACGTGGACGTCGTCGTGCGCGACCCGCAGGGGCACGTGGTCCTCGTCGCCGACGGCGTGACGCTGCGCATCGGCGTGCCGGCGCTCGCCTGGGCGGCGCTGCGGGGCGGCGGTGCCATCCCCATCGTCATCTCCGACGCGACCAGTGCGAGCGCAGCCCGGTGGAGGCTCCGTCGACCTCGACGCGACCGCCGATCTGGGCGAGACCAAGACGGTGGACGCGACGCTGCTCGTCGCAGGGGTCGACCCGCACGACGTGATCGCGACGGCTCCGGAGGCCCGCGTGACCGGCGGCGCTCACGTGCGCGCGCGCATCGCGCCGGGTGGCGCGCTGACGGGGCAGGCGACGCTGCACACCGAGGCGATGCGCATCGCTTCGCAGCTCGTGCCCCCCGTCGACGCGAAAGCGACGTTCACGCAGGCGCGGGCCTCCGGCACGCTGCACGTCGCCGAGCCTGGGGCCCCGACCGACGTCCGCTTCGACGTACGGCGCCACGGCAGCGAGACGACGATCGCCCTGGACGCGCACGCGCACGCGCGGGACCTCGCGCTGCTGCCGCAGCTGCGGGGGCACGGAGCCGGAGGGGAAGCCGACGTCGACATCGAGGGGCGCACGCGGCTCGGGACGGGCACGGTGGACGCGCGCTTCGAGGCGCGCGTCGCGGGCGCGCACGTCGGCCACGACGGCGTGCGTTGGGCGGTCGTGCGCGGTCGCGTGCACGGACCACTTCGGGCTCCGCGCGGGCGCGTGACCTTGCGCGCGCTCGACGTGCGCGCGGCGGGCATCGAGGTCGTGTCGGCCTCGGTCGACGCCGCCGGCCCGGTGCGCGAGCCGACGGTGACGGCTTCGCTGCGCGGCGGCAGCATCCCCGACGTCGACGCGCATGCCACGCTCGGCTTCGCGCACGCCGTGCGGGCGCAGCGGCTCGTCTTCCGACTGTCGCGCAACGCGACGACGGTGACCGGTCGCGTGGCGGCGGTCCGCGCGGGCGGCGGGCGCGTGGACGTGACCGGGCTGGAGATCGACGGCATCGGCGCCCCCGTGCGAGGCGACGCCCACATCGCGAGGGGCGCGGTCGCCGTGCGCCTCCAGGCCACGGACGTGGACGTGCCCGCGGCGATGCGCTTCTTCGGCCGGCGCGACATCATCCGGGGGCGGGCCGCGCTCGATGCCGACGTGCGCACCGACGCGCGCGGAGCCACCGGACACGTCGACGGGAGGCTGACCGCCCTGGGGCTCTTCGGCATCCGTCGCGCGGACGCCCGCCTCGCGCTGAAGCTCGCGGGGCGACGGGTCGACGGTGGCGCGTGGGTCGCCCTCGACGGCGCGCAGACCCGCGTGACGCTCCGCAACCTGGTCCTCGGCGGTCCGCCCGACGAGGGCCGCGCCTGGGAACGCGCCACGGGCGCCCTCGAGCTCGTGTCCGCCGTGGACCTCGCAAAGCTGGGCAGGCTCCTGCCGGCCGACTCGGGACCATTCCAGCAGATGGGCGGCCAGGTCCAGCTACGGGCACAGCTCTCTCGCGCGCGCCCCGTGGGCACCCCGGACGCGCGAGTCGACCTCTCGACGCGCGGCCTGCTGCTCGTCGTCGCGCCGAACGAGCGAAAGCAGCCGAGCTACCTGGTGCGTCCCGAGGAGGCCAGGCCGCCCGAGCAGCCCTTCCGCACGAGCGGCGTCGACGTCCAGCTCTCGGCCGCCGTGCAGGGCACCTCCAACCGGCTGACGGTCGACGGCGCCCTCGTCGACCGCCTCGGACCGATCGCCAAGCTTCGGCTGCGCGCGACGGCGCCCGTCGCGGAGCTGGTGCACGCCCGCGGCCGCGCGGCCGAGCTGATCGAGCACGCGCCCATCGAGGCGCAGGCGCAGGTGCCGCCGCGCGAGCTCGCGGCGCTCCCCGAGGTGCTGCGCCCGAAGGCGGTGCGCGGCCGCGTCGAGGCGAGCCTCGATCTGGACGGGCGGGTGGTGGATCCGCGCGTGCACCTGCGGGCGCGCGGGATGGGCGTGACGTCGATGCAGTCGACGAGCGCGCTGCCGTTCGACGGCAGCGTCGATGCGACCTACGACGGGCGCGCCGCGATCGCGCGCGTGATCGCGAAGCGCCCCGAGGGGGTGGTGCTCGACGTGCGCGCCGACGTGGACGCGCCCATCGGCCAGTTCCTGCGGCCGCCGCAGGGCGGTCCCGCGTGGGACGCGGGCGCCACCGTGGCGCTGCACGGATTCCCGCTCGAGGGCATCCCAGAGGTCGCGACGCGAGGCGTCGGCGGGCGCGCCAGCGGCGTCGTGACGCTCGAGGGGCTGCACCGCGACGCGCGCGTCGACGCGGACATCCGTCTGGACCGACCGCGGCTCGACGTCGTCTGCTTCCAGGACGGCTTCGTGCGGCTGCGCATCGACCGTGACCGCCTCGCCGCGGCGACGCGGTTCGAGCGCCCCGGGTCGTTCGCGGCAGCCAGCGTCGACGCGGCGATGCGCTGGGGCGCACGGATCGCGCCGTCGCTCGACACCTCGCGTCCGATCGACGCCACGCTGCACACACACGACTTCCGAGCCGCCGCCCTGATGCCGCTCTTGCGCGGCGTCGTCGACCGCATCGACGGCCGCATCGATGCCGGCGTGCGGGTGCACGTCAATCCCGACTTCAAGACCGGCACCTTCGACGGCGGCATCGTCCTGTCCGACGGTCTGCTCGAGGTCCCCGCCCTCGGCGAGCCGCTGCACGGGGTGGGCGCGCGCGTGACGGTGCGGCCCTGGGGGACGCTGCGCGTCGACGACATCACCGCGCACGGCCCGACCGGCAAGCTGACCGGGTCCGCGCTCGCCCTGCTCGACGGCACGAAGCTGCGCAGCGCGACGGCGGACATCGACATCCCGCGCAGCGACCGCATGCCGCTGACCATCGAGGGCGTCCCACTCGGAGAAGCGTCCGGCCGCGTGCACGCGGAGGCAACGATGAACGAGCCGCGAAACACGCTCGACGTCGACGTCAAGGTGCCCCGGCTGCAGATGGACCTGCCGAGCAGCTCGGGCCGCTCACTGCAGTCGCTCGCCCCGGCGCCGCACGTGTTCATCGGGATGTACAGGCCGCTGGGGCGCTTCGTCATCCTGCCGCAGCACGCGCCCGAGAAGCCTCGAGCCCCCGGGGCGCTGGCGATTCACGCGGTAGTCGATCTCGGGCAAGAAGTGCGCATCAAGCGCGACGCCAACCTCGACGTCTACCTGACCGGACAGCCCGTGCTCGACGTCACCGAAAAGTCCCGCGTGACCGGGACGATCCACCTGGTCCGGGGCAACGTCGACGTCTTCGGCAAGCGCTTCACGATCGAGCCCTCCAGCACCGTGGCGTTCACGGGCGACGCGAGCAACCCGCAGCTCGTCGTCACGGCGCTCAACGTCGCGCCCGACGGGACGCGCATCTTCGCGGACGTCATCGGCACGCCCAAGAAGATGAACGTGAAGCTGCGGTCGGAGCCGCCGCTGTCGCAGGACGAGATCGTGGGGCTGCTCCTGTTCGGAAGCCCCGAGGGGCTCGCGGGCACGCCGGCGCCGGGCGAGCAGCCCGACCCGACGCAGCGTGCGGCGGGGCTGGCGAGCGGCATCGTCACCCAAGGCATCAACCAGGCGCTCTCGGGGATCACCTCGCTGCAGATCTCGACGCGCGTCGACACGTCGCAGGCGGCCAACCCGCGGCCCGAGCTCGACGTGCGCGTCAGCAACGACGTCCTCGCGCGCATCACCGTCCAGACGGGCATGCCGGCGCCCGGGCAGCCCCCGGACACGACGCTGCTGACGGTCGACTGGCGGTTCAAGCCGAGCTGGTCGCTCCAATCGACGGTCGGCGACGAGGGGACGACGCTGTTCGACCTGCTGTGGCACAAGCGGTACTGAGGCGGGGGCGACGCGATTTTTCGATCGGAGACGGGCGCAGCGCACTTCCACGCAACTTCCGGCGTGACCCATCCGATGGGGGGTCAAAACGCACGAAGGAGGATGCGATGGCGACGTCGTTCCAGGAGCGGCTGGAAGCGCTGAAGCGGCAGAAGCGTGAGCAGGACGACCAATGGGAGCGCGCACGGGAAGCGCTGGCGCGCCTCGGCGATGGCGTGCGGCTCGCCGTGCCGCGCGAGCTGCTCGACGACATCGACGGCGTCACCGTCACGCAGCCGACGACGATGGTCGTCGTCGGTATCCGCGGTTGATCGCACATACAACACGGAGAACACATTCATGTACGTCGATTCGAAGTCTCAACAGAATGATCAAGCCATCTTGCAGAGCGTTTCCGTTGGCGGCACCGGCCTCGAAGGCCTCGGCGGCGCGGACGCGAGCGTCTACCTCACGCCGGACGCATTGATGGCGTACTGCGAGTCCCGCCTCAATTCGATCGATTCGCAGGTGCAGACTGCCTTCGTGCAGCAGGAGCTGCGCAACGGCGAGCAGGGTGACCTACAGCAGATCCTCGGACTGCTGCAGACGTACCAGAGCGGAATCGGAGACATCCCCAACAACAAGTCGGATCAGGGCACGTGCGCGAAGATCGAGCAGGCCATGGCGGCCGAAATCCACAAACTCCAGGCCGAGGATCCGAACAACCCGGATCTCGGCAAGCTGATTCAGGCCTACAACGACTTCGTCTGGACCGGCACGGGACCCACGTCGAGCACGCCGTACATCGACCAACAGGACTTCCCGCCCAACCAGAACGGCAACCAGGGAGACGGCATGCTCAGCGACACCGAGATGAAGGGCTTCATGGATACCATCCAGGGCATCTCGTCGGACCTCAACTCTGGCGCCGAGCTGCAGATGATCCAGCTGCAGTCGCTGATGTCGCAGCGGCAGACGGCCATCCAGCTCACCACCAACCTCGTGCAGTCGATCGGCGATCAGCTCAACAAGATCGCCGACAACATCGGCCACTGATCGGAGGGTGCCATGACCAGGACACTCGCGCTCCCCGGCGCGTCGCCGGGCGCCGTCGAGGCGCTCTACGCGACCGGGCATTGGCTGTACTCGCAACTCCGGATCGACCACGCGATCAGCGTGTTCCGCGCAATGATCCACATCGCGCCGAACGACGAGCGCGGGTGGCTCGCACTCGGCGCCTGCCACGAATCGAAGGACCAGCACGACATCGCCCTCGAGCTGTACGCCGCGGCCACCGCAATGACGCATGCCGCGCCTCGCTGCGAGCTCGCCCGCGCCCGCCTGCTTCGCGCACGCGGGCGAGAGGCGGAGGCGAACGAGGCGATCGCGCAGGCCGCGCGCATCGCCGAGGAGTTGCACGACGACGAGCTACGCGCTCTCGTCGCCAGCGAGTGGTGGCGACCATGAGCGGCGCCGTCACGGGAGTGGGAGCCGCGACGCCGGTGGCGCAGACGGGGGCTTCGGCGGACGGCGCCGGGGCGATCGCGCTGCTGCCCGAGGGAGCGCCGCTGTCGTGTTCCGTGCTGAACGACGCGATGAGCGCCCTGTACGTCATGATGTCGCAGCAGCGACAGCTCGGCATGCAGGCGGGCAAGAACCGCGTCGACGAGAACCAGAAGCTGCGCGACGGGGCGCTCGCCGACGAGCGAGCAGCCCTGCAGCGGCAGCAGGCCAACGAAGCCGACAGTGGCCGGGGCTTCTTCGGGAGCATCGATCACCTGCTCCGCGATGTCGCCGACGATGCCGTGCACCTGCGCGTCGATCGCGCAGTGACCGCTGCGGTCCACGACACGGAGGACGCATGGAACAGCCCTGCGTTCTGGAACGACCTCGAAAAGGGTGCGCTCGCGACGGCCAAGGTGGCCGCCATCGTCGGCTCGGTCGCTGTCACCGCGGCTACGCTCGGCGCGGGCGCGCCGGGCATCGCGCTGGCGGCGCTCGCGCTCTCGGTCGGCGGCGAGGTGGTCAGCGAAACGCGCGTGCTCGGCGATGGCGCGTCGAAGTGGGTCGGCCTCGGAATGGAGGTCGCCGGGGCGGCGCTGTCGTTCGATGGCACCCTGGCGACGAGCGGCGCGTCGGTCGCGACACGCACACTGTCGACGGTCGGCGCGGTGGCGACGACGACGAGCGGCGCCGCGGACGTGGTCGCCGGCGGCGCGCACGTACGCAACGGGGACTTCGCGGCCCGTGCTCAGGAGGCGTCCGCGGACGCAGAGGCGGCCAGGCAGCGGAGCGAGCGGATGGACGAGCTCACGAAGTGGGTCGTGGACCAGCTCAAGGACGACGACAAGTCACACGAGCGCGCCCTGCAGACGGACGCGTCCGACTACGTCAAGACGGCCGTCGAGTTCTATCGAGACTACGTCTCGACCGAGGCCGAGACTCGCGCCGCCGCGCTACACCGCGCGTGACCTTGCGCCCCGTCGCGCCGCGCGCGACAGTGCGCGGGCGATGAAGCTCTACACCAAGACGGGCGACGACGGCACGACGGGGCTCTTCGGCGGCGGTCGGATCCCGAAGGCGAGCGCGCGCGTCGACGCGTACGGCACGGTCGACGAGACCAACGCCGCGATCGGCGTCGCGCGCGCCGCCCGCCAGGATCCCGCGATCGACGCCGTCCTGGCGCACGTGCAGGAGGATCTCTTCACCGTCGGCGCCGAGCTGGCGTGCGTGCCGGGCCGCGAGTCCAGGCTCGGGATGCCGCTCGTCGGCGCCGCCGACATCGAGCGGTTGGAACGCGCCATCGACGAGGCCGACGCGGCTTGCGCTCCGCTCAAGAGCTTCGTCCTGCCGGGCGGGTCGCCGCAGGCGGCGTCGCTCCACGTGTCGCGCACCATCTGCCGACGCGCCGAGCGGGCGGTGCTCGCGGTCGAAGACGCGCCTCCCCGGCGCGAGCTCGTCGTCTACCTCAATCGCCTGAGCGATCTGCTCTTCGCCCTCGCGCGGCGCGCCAACGTCGCCGCCGGCGTGGACGACGTGCCCTGGAAGCCGCGCTGATCGCTCACCGCGACTCGAGGTGTACGGGCCGGAGCTCGATGCCTCAGGCCGCCTCGCGCTCGCCGGACATCTGCGCGGCGAGCAGCTTGCGCCCGCGGTGCAGCCGGCTCATGACGGTGCCCACGGGCACGCCCAGCTCGCGCGCCGCGTCGCGGTACGAGCGTTGCTCCAGATCGACCATCACGAGGACGGCGCGGAACCCCTCGGGGAGCGCGTCGAGCTTGCGCCGCGTGGACGGCGTCAGCGCGCCCTTGCCGGCGTCGGGAGCGGCGAACGGTGTCGGGACGGTCCACGCGCACGGGTCGCTGGCCAGGTTCTCGACCGCGACGCGCTCGCGCCGGCGCCGCCGCCAGCGCGTGACGAAGACGCTGAACAGGATCTGCAACGCCCAGGCGCGCAGGTTGGTGCCGCGCTCGTACTGGCCGGAGAAGCGGAGCGCGCGCTCGATCGCGTCCTGCACGACGTCGTCGGCGGCCGCGCGGTCGCCGCAGAGACGCAGGGCGCGGGCGCGCAGCTCGGGGACCAGCGCGACCAGGCCCGCGTGCAGCTCGCGCGTGTCGCGCGCGACGACGGGGGTGCGGCGGGAACGGGACGAAGCCGGCGGTGCGGGGGCGTGCTCGCGGCGGGCGGCGGAAGAACAAGGGGCGGGTCGGGGTGTGGCGGAAGCGGGGGTGGCCATCGAGTCCTCCTCGGTGACACGCCTCTTCCGCAAGGCGGGTGCCACGAGCGAGCCCGCCGAAATCACGCTGAAATCCGAGCTCGAGCGCCGTCGCGCGTGTCCGTCCGCCCAAACACGTGTGGCTGCGGGCCAACGCCCTCGCACTCTCGGCCACGCCTGTCGGCGTTTGTGCGTTCGGTTTCGGCGAGCTCTCTAGGCCAGCGACGCGAGCAGGTCGGGCAAGGCGTCGGCGATCTCGGGGGCGAGCAACCCCCGGTCGGCCCCGCCGTGGGCCCGCGACCATGCCTCGCCGGCGAGCGCATGCACCATCACGCCGGCGCACGCCGCCTCGAAGGTGGGCTGCGCGCACGCGATCGCGGCGATGATTCCGCCGAGCACGTCCCCCGACCCGGCGGTCGCAAGCGCGGGGCACGCGACCGGCGTGACGGCGACACGGGAGTCGGGCGAGGCGACGATCGTGTGCGCGCCCTTCAGCACGACGACGGCGCCCGACGCGGCGACCGCCTCGCGCGCGGCCCGGAAGCGATCGGCCTCCACCTCCGCGGCCGTCTTGCCGAGCAGACGGGCCAGCTCGCCGGGGTGCGGCGTGAGGATCGCCTTCTTGGCCGCCATGAAGACGCTCGGTCGCCCGGCGAACATCGACAGCGCGTCGGCGTCGACCACGACCGGCCCCTGCCACGACGCCAGCAGATACTCGACCGCCGTGCGCGCGTCGTCGCCGAGCCCGAAGCCCGGGCCCACGACGACCGAGTGCTTGTGCGCGAGGATCGCGTCGAGGCTCTCGGCGGGCTTGGCCGGATCGATGCGCGCGGTCATCACCTCGCGAACCGAGCTCTCGATGGCGCGCGCGGCGTCGGGCCAGGTCGCGATCGTGGTCAGCCCCGCGCCCGCGCGCATCGCGCCGCGCGCGGCGAGCTGCGGCGCGCCGACGCGCCCGGGGGATCCGGCGACGACGACGACGTGACCGGCCGAGGTCTTGTGCGCCCCCGGCGCGCGCCGGGGGATCCAGGCGCGTACGTCTGCGCGCTCGAGCAGCTGCGCCGAGCCGCCGACGTGCGCGACGAGCGTGCCCGGAACGCCGATGTCCACGACGTGCACGCGCCCCGCCAGCTCGGCGCCCGCCGGCGTGACGAGGCCCAGCTTGTGGTGGGCGAAGGTGGCCGTGACGCGCGCACGCACCGCGACGCCGAGCGTGCCGCCCGTGTCCGCGTCGAGGCCCGAAGGAAGGTCGACGGCGAATCGCGGGCAGCTCGCCGCGTTCGTCGCGCGCACCACGTCGGCGAGCCAGCCCTCGATCGCGCGGTCGAGGCCCGTGCCGAAGAGTGCGTCGACGACGACGTCGGCATCCGAGACGGCGCCGGCGAGCACGTCGAGCGGCGCGTTCGGCGGCAGCTCGTGCACGACGCCGCCCAGACCACGCCAGGCGTCGAGCTGAACGCGGGCGTCGCCGGCGACCTTCTGCGCGTCACCGCACAGGAAGACGCGCGGATCGGCCCCGCGCACGAGCAGATGCCTGGCGATGACCACGCCGTCGCCGCCGTTGTTTCCGGTGCCGCAGACGACCACGACCCGCGCGCCCGCGGGGTGGCCCTCGAGGAGCTCTCGCACCAGCACGTCGGTCGCGCCGCGTCCCGCGTTCTCCATCAGCAGCAGCCCGGGGACGCCGCACGCGTCGATCGCGTGCCGGTCGAAGGCGCGCATCTGCGCGCGCGAGAGGACGGGGTTCACGGCCTCCCCTTCCGCATCGCCGCGCCGCGGGCGATGGCGGCCCGGTACGCGCGCACCGCTTCGCGCACGCCGACGAAGACGGCGTCGGCGATGACGGCATGCCCGATGTTCAGCTCGACGATCTCGGAGATGGCGACGAGCGCCGGGACGTTGTCCTGCGTCAGGCCGTGGCCGGCGGCGACCTCGAGCCCGAGGCGCTGCGCGTGCTCGGCGCCGCGCGCCAGCAGGTCGAGCTCCCCGGCGACGTGCGTGTTTCGGGGCCCCTCCCCCGAAGCGTGGCGATGCGCATACTCGCCGGTGTGCAGCTCGATCTGAGCGGCGCCGATGGCGCGCGAGCGCTCGATCTGTCCGGGATCGGCGGCGATGAAGAGGCTGACCTTGATGCCCGCGTCGACGAGTGACTTCACGCGGCGCGCGAGGTCGTCGCCCCCGGCGAGCACGTCGAGGCCACCCTCGGTCGTCCTCTCCTGTCGCCGCTCGGGCACCAGCGTGCACACGTCGGGCTTCACGCGACGGGCGATGGCGACCATCTCGTCGGTGGCCGCCATCTCGAGGTTGAACGTGCGCGCCGATCGCGAGCAGAGCGCCCGCAGCCGCTCGACGTCCGCATCGACGATGTGCCGTCGGTCCTCGCGCAGGTGCGCGGTGATGCCCTCGGCCGCCGCGGCCAGGCACTCCTCGGCGGCGCGCACCGGATCCGGATACGTCGTGCCGCGGGCGTTGCGCAGCGTGGCGACGTGGTCGACGTTGACGTGCAGGCGGACGCTCATCACGAGCAGTCAGTAGTCGAGGAGCGGCGGCGACGCCACGGCGACCCGCCGCCCGTCACGGGGCGCGCGAGATCCGGCGCGTCAACGCGTAGGCGACCGGTCCCAGGGCGACGAGGCCCGCCCCGAACACGCAGCCGTTCACGCCGGCGACGCGCTCGTCCAGGTTCTTGACGAGGGCCATCGCCAGCAGCGCGACCGGGCCGAGCCCCAGGGCCGCCGCCGCGACGGTGCCGCCGGGGACGCGGAATGGGCGGGGCAGCCGCGGCTCGCGTACGCGCAGCACGACGAGCGCGAAGGGGGTCGACGGTCATCGCATCGAGCTCGACGTCGGGCGTGACGCCGACGCCCTGGATGGAGACGTCACCCGGCTCGGTGAGGTACTGGGCGATGGTGAGCTTGAGCGCCGCCTTGTCCGGAAGGTCGGTGAAGACGAGCTGCACGCTGCCCTTGCCGAACGTCGTCTGTCCGATGATGACCGCGCGGTCGTGGTTCTTGAGCGCGCCGGTCACGATCTCGCTGGCGCTCGCGCTCGAGCCGTTGACGAGGACCGCCAGCGGGTAGTTCGGCTCCGTGCCGTCGGCGTGGGCGATCTTCTCCTCGCGCCCCTCGCTCGGGTTGCCGACGGTGGCGACGATGGGGCCGTCGCTCACGAAGGTGTCGACGACCTTGGCCGCCTGATCGAGCAGGCCGCCCGGGTTGTCGCGCAGATCGAGCACGACGCCGCGCAGCTCGCCGTTGCGCTTCATGTCGGCGAGAGCCGCTCGCAGGTCCGTCTCGGTGTTGGCCTGGAACTGCTTGATGCGCACGTAGCCGATGTTGCCGTCGAGCAGCTTGTGCTCGACCGCCGCCACGTGGATCACCTCGCGGGTCAGCTCGAACGGCCGTGCGCCCGCCCAGCCTTCGGGCCCGTCGCGGTGGATCCACACGGTGACCTTGGTGCCCGGCGCGCCGCGCAGGTGGTTGACGGCCTCGTTGAGGCCCATGTTGAGCGTCGACTCGTTGTTGATCTTGACGATGCGATCGTACTTCTTGACGCCCGCGCGCCCGGCCGGGGTGTTCGGCATCGGGTTCATGACCGTGAGGAGCTGGTCGCGGATCGAGATGACGATCCCCAGCCCCCCGAACTGGCCCTGCGTGGAGAGGTTCATCTCCTTGTACGCCTCGGGCGACAGCAACACCGAGTGAGGATCGAGCGTGTGCAGCATGCCGTTGCACGCCGCGTATTCGACGTCGCGCAGGTCCACGTCGCTGCCGCGCAGCCCGTCCTGCAGGAACGCGAAGATGCTGCGCAGGTGCGAGCTCACGTCCCAGGGGCCGACCACGTCGTCGACGCGGAAGGTCTTCTCCTGCGTGTCGACGCGCACCTTGACCTGGTTCGGGTTGGCCTCGTCGCGCTGGACGATGACCTGCGCCACGTCTTTCTGCACGTAGTCGAGCGCCGACAGGAGCATCTCCTTCGGCTTGACGCGCTTCGGATCCACGTAGCGGTCGCGGACCGTCTTGAGCACCTCGTTGACGACCTTGAGCTGGGTCAGGTCGTACGGGGCTGGCGTGTGCTCCGCGTTCGGGTTGTTCGCCGCGATGGCCGGCGTGAGCCCCTCCCACAAGCCACCACCGTGTAGGCGGAACGCGAGCAGAAGGCTGACGGCGAAGGCGCCGACGAGGGCGCCCAGCTTCGCGAAGCGTTGCAGCATGCGCATTGCGTCGAAGTATAGACGCACGTTTCGGACGCGCGATCGGGGCGTCTGCGTCAAGGTGTTTTTTTTTCCAAGGAGCCACGTTCGGGCGCTTCGCCGCACGCGGGCGCGCGGCGGGCCCGACACACGCGGCCGCCACGGATCAGTCCGTGGCGTGCACGCTCGCGCTCGGTGACGCGGATGCGTCTGGCGCCGTCAAGATCGCCCTCACGCCTCCTCGCGCGGCACCCCGCGGAGCAGATCGCGCAGCTGACGCACGGTGAGCCCTTCGGCGAACGCCCGCTCGATCCACGTGTCGCGCGTGGCGCGCGGCAGCTTGGCCAGAAGAACGAGGTGCGAGATCGAGATCGGCTCGCCGCGCACGTTGCGCCGCTCGGCGAGCAGCTGCTTGAGCTCCGGCGCGCTCCAGCGCGTCGCGACGATGGCGTAGGGCTGCAGCGTCTGGCGCGAGAGGCCGACGGCCCGAGCGCACGCGGCGATGGCGCTGCCCCGAGCCGACTTGTGGAGGAACGCCGCCTTGGCGAGCAGAGCCAGCCGGTAGGCCTGCTCCGCCTCGACCGCACGCTCCTTGGCGAAGGTGTCGAGCACGTCCTGCGCGAGCTTGTGGAGCTCGTCGGGCAGGGGCGGATCGTCCCCCGCGATCGCCTCGAGGGCCGCGACGCGGCCGCGGCGCGCCGCGATGGCGCGTTCGATGGCCGCACGCAGGCTGGGCCCGTCGTAGTCGATCTTGTGGAGCATGGCGTCGGCGCCGACGCGCTGCGCTTCGTCCTCGAGCGATTCGACGATGATGCCGCTCACCAGCACGATGCCCGACGCGCACCCGCGCGCACGGAGCTGCTGCACGAGCGTGAGGCCGGATCGGTCTTCGCCCGAGCGACGGAGGCAGGCATCCACCACGAGCGCCGCGTACTCGCTCCGCTCGAGGGCCGAGAGCGCCTCTTCGGCGTCGCCGACCGCGTCGACACGGAAGCGCGGGAGCATGCGCGTCGTGGCACGGCGAAGGACGGGATCGTCGTCGACCAGAAGTACGTTCATCGTTGACGTCGAAAGCAGGCCGCCACCCCCGGCCCTGTGTGCGATTGTCGCCTCAACCGGATGGCCAGCGACACAGCAACCTGTCATCGGCGCGTCGGAATGATGGACCGTCCGACAGCTGGGCCGAAGCTCAGCCGTGTCGTGCGCCCCTCACGGCACGCGAAGGCCCACGGGCGGCAGGGGCAGAAATACCGTGTCGCTGCGCGGCGGAAGTGCGCATCCCACACCGGCGTCGAACGCGTGAACGGGGTAGCCGGCGCCCGCCCGCCGCCGATCGCCGACCAGGAGCGCGCCCCCCGACCAGAGCAGCCCCTGGAGCTGGAAGCCCGGGGTCGCGAGCGGCGACCGGGGGGCCGGCGCGATCGCCGAGCCGGTGGCCGGATCGAACGTGACCAGCGACGTGGCGTTCACGTCGTGCGTCGCGTCGGCGACGATGGCCGCGCCGCAGCCCGACGAGACCGCGACCTCCGCCACGCTGCCGCCGAGATCCGTCTCGCGAGCGACGAGCGCCGTGGTGGAGGTGGCCGTGTCGAACCGCTCGATCCCCGCGTCGGTCTCGCCGGCGTCGTCGAAGTTGCCGGGCTCGGCGAGCCACAGCACGCCGCCGTCGACGAACATGCCGAACGGGTTGCGGCCGGCCAGCTGCACGTGCCCTTCGACGGTGGCGCTGGGCACGTCGATGCGCAGCATCCACGAGGGCTGGTCGGACCTGTAGCCTTGCGCGTCGTCGAGGCGCTGCAGCGCGACGAAGGCCTTCTCGCCCGCCGGGGTGTCGACGATGGCGATGGCGCTCGCCTGTGGGTTGCCGTCACCGTCGTAGGGGGACAGGTCGATCGTGCGCGCGACATCGCCCGACGGGTCGAGCACGGCGATGCGCGGCACGAGGTAGAGCGGCACCCACAGCGATCCGTCCGACGCGACGGCGACGTCCTGGGGGTCGGAGGAGCCGCCGGACGGCGATGGCAGGTGAACGCTCCAGCGATGCAGCGGCTTGCCGCAGTGCGCATCCAGCTCGAAGACGAGGTCCTCGTCGCGCGCGACGAGGAACGCGCGACCTCGCGAAGTGGCGAGCACTGGATCGACGCCCAGGTCGACCGCGCCCGACTCCGACGTGATCGCACCCGACAGCGCCAGCGCGCCGACGGCGCTCGACGAGTAGTCGCTGGCCGCCCAGAGCGCGTCCGTGCTCCCACACGCCGTTGCCGGAGCGGAGGCGTCCGCGGGGCTGCCGCACGCCGCCAGCGCGATCGCCGCGATCGAAGCCCACCGCCGCGTCACGGTCCTCCTCCCCGCTCGAAGCGAGCGGTCAGCAGCACGGTGCGCCCGGGCAGCGGGTACTCGTAGTAGTCGCCGATGGGCTCGCGCACGGGCCCGAGCGCGCCCAGGTACGTGCCGGTGCGCACGTCGAAGAGGTTTCGTACGTCGAGCGCGAGCCGCACGTCGCGCGTCACCTGCAGGCGCGCGCCCGCGGAGGCGAGCACGCGCGCGGGCACGACGATGCTCCCGGCCAGGTCGGCGTCCATTCCGCTGACGAGGTCGAGCCCCGCGCGCAGGCTCGCCGGGCCGGCGTGCGCGATGGCGTCGGCGACGAGATCGTGCTCGGGCCGCGCCGGCAGCGGCGGTCGCTGGCACGGGCCGACGACCGCCGTGCACGCGGCCTCGTTCTCCGTCACGAGCCCCGTGTACGACGCGCGCAGCTCGATCGGGCCCGCGGCGGCGCGCGCGTCGAGCTCGGCGCCGGCGAGCCGCGCGCGGCCGATGTTGGTCGCCACGGCGCGCCCGTACGCGCCCGTCGGCACGAACGTGATGAGGTCCTGCGCCCACGTCACGAAGCCCGCCGCCTCGAGGGCGACGCGCAGCGCGCCGACACGCCTCGACGTGCGCGCGCCCGCGTCGACCGTCCACGCGGACTCGGGGCGCAGCGCCGGGTTGCCGACGAAGGCGCCGCGGTCGCCGTAGCGCTCGACGAAGCTCGGCGGGCGCGCCGTCGTGCCGGCGTGCGCGGCGAAGACGACCCCGTCCCAGGTGGCCTCGCCTCCCACGTGGCCGGTCGGGCGCAGCTCGCCCTCGCTCGTGCCGTCGCTCGACGCGTCCGACCAGCCGTCCAGGCGGCCGGAGGCGGCCAGGGCGACGTCCGGCCACGCGCGCCAGTCGGCGTCGATCGCCGCGCCCACCGACGCCCTCGTGGCGCCCGGCGGGGTCGGCGCCCCCTCGTAGAGGCCTGGCGCGAAGCGCTCGCCGCTGCCGTCCAGGTGCCCCTCGAGGGTCGCCGTCGGCGTGGGGCGGCCGCGCCAGCCGATCGATCCGCCGCTCGCGGTAATGACGTCGTCGGCGCGCGTCGGCCCGAGCGCGGCCGATCCGGCGACGTCCTGCAGGCGCGAGCCGTCGCGCCGCCCCCAGGCGCGCGCGATCCACGTGCCGTGGCCGGCCGCGCCGGTCAGCTCGGCCGAAGCGAGCTCGCGGTCGGTGTCGAGGCTCTGGAACGGGGTCGGTCCGAGCACGGTGCCCGGAAGCTGCTGGTGGCGCGCCTGGGCGAGCGTCGTGACGGTGAGCGCGCCGTCGCTCGTGCCCGTCCAGTGCACCGGTAGGGCCCACGACAAGAGGCCGTTGGCCTCCGCGTGCCCGGCGTTCTCTCGCTGCGTGTACACGTCGTGCCCCGGGC
>Ga0080006_1098233_pt1 | contig 17894 bp, 17 predicted proteins | sample RS3BMetagenome_FD_69209 | JGI IMG/M metagenome (GOLD analysis project Ga0080006, IMG submission 69209) | Ferric oxide microbial mat and aquatic microbial communities from Rainbow Spring, Yellowstone National Park, USA - RS3B (SPADES... ... | reverse complement strand
AAGGATGATAGAATTAGCATGAAAAACTCCTTAGAATTAAGAGCACCATTTTTAAATCATATTTTAATGCAAAAAGTATTTAGTCTTCAAAATAATATGAAGATAAATCATGGAATGGATAAATATTTATTAAAAATGTATGCTATTAAATATTTAAAAATACCAAAACACATAATTTTAAGGAAGAAAGTTGGATTTAGCATATCTTTGAAAAAATATCATAAAGATTTCATAAACAAAATAGAAGAACTAAATTATTTAATGAAAGAATTAAACTTAGATTATAATGAGATAAAAAAATATTATGAATATAACGCATCCTATGAATATACAAATAGATTATTTTCTATTGCTTTATTATTGAATTGGTATAAATTTACGATTGCAAATAACTCTAACAGCATATTATATGTTGATATTTGAGAAATTATTTTTTATTAAAAAGTTCAACACATAGTATAAATATATTTATATGATATTTTGCATTAGGTTTTAAATAAGAAATGGTTTTTAAACCAATATTTAACATTAATTCATCTTATAGGCCTTTGCTTATAATAGTAAATCCAGGGCCTCTTGAAATTCCTACCGATCGTCCAGGAGGCATTCAAGAAATTTTACTTAAAATAAGTGAGGTAATCAAGGATAAATTTCATATTATAATTTTTTCTCCTTTTTTACATAAATATATTAATAGAGTGCAATATAATGGCATTTTAATTGAATACATGTATTATCCTGCAGTACGAAATTATCCGCCTAGGGGTGTTTTTAGTATCGCATTTGGATTTGTGGGAAGTTTAATTTTTTACTCATTAATTGTAAGCATGAATCTACTTAAGTATAAAAAGAATTTAAAATTATTAATAATAAATGATAAATCTAATATAATTCCAATTTTGGTAGCAAGATTGTTAAAAGTAAAGACAATATTTTCTGAGGGAAACAACTATCCGTGGTTATCACCTTTTTTAACTAAGAGACCATCTGCTATTAGTTGGGGAGTTAATTTGAGTTTTGGAAAGTTAGCATGCAAATTAGCCGATAAAATTAGATCACAATCAATATTAATAAAAAGGGGTATGATTAATTACGGAATATCAAAAGACAAAATAGAAATAATTCCTGCAGGAGTTGATACGAACATTTTTAGGCCTTATAATTCCAATGAAACAAATTATGTTGTTGGTTTCCTTGGAAGATTAACAGAAGAAAAAGGAGCTAGCCTTTTATATGATATTATGAAAACATGCGAAAAAGAATTGCCTGAAGTTAAATTTATTGTTCTAGGTTCTGGTCCTTATGAAAATATGTTAAAAAATTTGAAGAACATAGTATTTCAACAGGCTATTCCAAGAAATGTATTGCCAACATTCATTAATAAAGCAGACGTGTTTGTCAGCACATATTATGATTTCTCATTGTCAGATTTAGAAATCTTATCTTGTGGTAAACCTTTGATAAAAATAAACACGCCAGAAATGAATGGGCTTTTTAAAAACTATGAAGAGATTATTTTTTGTGATAAAAATGTAAAAGATTTTGTAAATAAAATAAAGTTATTGTATGAAAATAAAGATTTGTGCAAAAAAATTGGCGAAAATGCTCGAAAAAAGGTTGAGAAAGAATTCGATTGGAAAGTAATAAGAGAACAGTGGATAAGATTAATAAATAGGTTGCTAAAATAATGGTAAGAATAACAATTATAACACCCGTATTTCCGTATCCTAAACGGGGAGTCTATACAGGAATTGAAAGGCATATTGAAGGCTTATGCAAAGGCTTTAAAAAATTGGGTCATAAAGTCACGATAATAACTACATATTGGAACGGCGGGACTTCTTATCATAATTTTAATGATATAGAAATTTATAGATTTAAAGATCTTAGAGCAATCTTAGGAAAACTTGGAAAGCTAAGTGGAGTATTTGAACTGAATTTTTTAACTTTTTCTTTAAATGTTACACTAAATAAAAAATTACTGGATACCGATCTCTTATTGATAAATTTGCCATTCCCGTTTTTAAGTTTAATAGATGGCAATTTTATAAGCATTGGTCTTTTACATCATGCACAGCCTATTGTGAACCTTAAAGATGCTCTCTCAGCACCTTTTGGAAATATTTATGGGAAATTAACTAAGCCAGACTATTGGGTAGCACCGAGTAGATTCACAGCTGAACAATTCATAAAATTATTCAAAATATCGAAGGAAAAGATAAAGATTATACCAGAAGGTGTAGATTTGGAAAAATTTAACAGAAATATTGATGCTTCAGATATTAATGAAAAACTTGGCAATGAAAGAAAAATATTGTTTGTAGGAAATCTGCATCCGAATAAAGGAGTTCATTTTCTCATAAAGTCTTTTGCGCTAGTTAAGTCAAAAATTAATGATGTAAAACTTGTAATTGTCGGTGATGGCCCTTTAAAACATTACTTAATCAATTTAACAAAAAGCCTGAATCTAGAAAAAGATATTATTTTCGCAGGATTTGTTAGCGATGAAGAGCTGCCTAAATATTATGCTTCTTGCGATATATTCGCTTCAGCAAGTGTTCTTGAAGGCTTTGGACTAATATTCTTAGAAGCAATGGCCTTGGGCAAACCAATCGTAGCTTTCAATCTAGCAAGCATCCCTGAAGTAGTAGGGAATGCAGGGATATTGGTCAATGAAATAAATTATGAAAAATTTGCTAATGCGATTATCGAATTATTAAGGTATGAAGAACTGTATCAAGAAAAATCCCAAATTGCTTTGGATAGGGTCAGACTATTTTCATGGGAAAAGATAGCTGAACAGTTTGTTAAGATAAATGAACGAGTTTCAGAAAAGATATAAAAACTTTAACCAATCATGAAAAAAGCATTAGTTATTGGTATGTTTGATCCTAATCATCCAGGTGCATTTGAAATAGCTTATGAAAGAGTAAATATGTTGGCCTATTTAGGTTTCAGCATAGAAATGATTAATGTATGTAATTTCTCTTTAAATATTGGAAGGTATATTCAATTTAATAAAAATAATGTTGTAAGAGATGTTTATGCACGTAATAAAGGAATTAAGAAGTTACTCCAAAACAGATATGACATTTATTGGTTACAAGGGGTCGTGAAAGAAGTATTTTTGATAAATATCTTGAAGCAAATAAGAAGAAACGATGGTATCATAGTAATTGACTTGCCTTCTGAAGATATTCAGTATGAATTCTCAAAATTTAAATTTGTTATTAAGTTAAAATTATTACAAACATCTGATTTAATAATAGTGCACTCTCAAGCTCATAAAGAACATCTTAAGTCTATATATCCTAAGCTAAATATTTATTATTTATCATATAATATAACTGTTCCTAAGTATACAATTAAAAGTAGTTTACTAAAAGAAGAAAAACCAGCTTTTATATATATGGGTAGAGGAAATACATTTATAAATGGCATAATTAAATGGATATTAAACAATGATTGTGATATTTTTCTAATAGGTACAAACTATGATGATTTAAATAAATATTCAGATAAACTTCATATCTTGAACAAAATTGATAGCAAAGATATATTTAAAATTTTGTTATCAAGAGAATTTATATCCGTTATTAATTATGATAAATATTTTATGGATCAACCACAGAAAATGTTAAGATACCTTGCATGTGGAATTCCCTTTGTTACTAATCGCTTCTTAGGAATTGTAGGCTTTCTGAATAAAAACATTTGTTTATTTGCCGAAAAAGAAAAAGAATATTATGATAAACTAAAGGAATTAATTTCTGATCAAGAATTACGTTCTCATTTAAAACTAAACGCAAAAAAATTTGCTATGAATAATATTTTGACGGAAGTCGTCTCGAAAAAATTTCTGGAAATATTGAAATCAATTCATTGAATAGGATGAAGGACTTCTTAAAAATTTTATTTATTCAAGATTTTCCAAGCATGCATGCTTATAGTATACCGATCTTTTTTTCATTAGCGAGAGAACTAAAGGCTTTTGGTGTAGATGTAGCTTTTTCTGACTATAGAAGATTAGCATGGCTTAATAATAATGGTATCTCATTTTCAAAAGTTTATTTAGATTATAGGAACAGTAAAATAAATTTGAATACTACATCAATATTAACTCCATTACTTTACAACAAATTTTTTATTAATACAACTTATAAACTAGAAGAAAAAAATTTGGAGAAGTTCATATTAAGGAATAAGATAGATATGATTTTTACGCATAAATATTTTGAATCAATCATAAGAACAATAAAGAAATGTAAAGTTAAATTAATTTTATTTAGCGGTGACGAAGATTTCTCCAAAGTGTGGTTTGATTTTGCCAGAGAAAGCGATTTAGTATTTTGTGCTTCAGAGTATGGATTTAAAATACATAAAGAGAAAGGTATTCGTTCTGAGATACTTAGATTTGCAGTAGATGACAAAATCTTCAAACCGCTATCTAAAAAAGGGATATTAGATTTTGTATTTATAGGAAGAAACTTGTATGACAGAGAAAATAAGTTCCCGAAAATGATATTACCTTTAATAAAAGAATGTGGTAAGAAAGTACATCTATTTGGCTTTGGTTGGGAAAAATTTAAAGATATATGTAGTATTCACGAACCTGTATTTTGGTATTTGCAACCTTTGATTTATTCATATGCAAAGATTTCTTTAAACGTTCATAGATTCTCGTATGTTGTAAATTATCGCACTTTTGAAACACTTGCATGCAAGACCTTTTTGCTAAGCGATTATACAAACGAATTAGAAAGATTATTTGAGAATAAAAGAGATATAGTTATGGCTAATGATGAGAAGGAAATTATTGAGCTTGCTCAATATTATTTAGATAATAAAGAAGAAAGAGAGAAAATAGCAGCTAAAGGTTATGAAAAGGCGATAAATAATCATACCTTTAAACAAAGGGCTAAGCAAGTGTATGATGCAATCAGATTATTATGATATTATTACAAAATTATTGCGAGAACAAAACTTTCTGTCGAAGAAATACATGTTTATCATTATTTCATCAATACTTAAATGAAAACTACTAAACCAAGTGAAATAAATAAAGAAGCATTTGATGAAATATCTCTAGCTGAAGAATGGTATTACAAGCAACAATTACCAAGAATAAGAATCTTAATGGAAATTTTTAAAAGCATTGAGAATAAGGAAATTGTAGCAGATATAGGTTGCTTTACCGGAATAATTTCTCAAGAATATTTTAAGCTTGGCGCAAAAATTGTAGAAGGCTTTGATGCATCAGAAAAGGCTTTAGAAAAAGCAAGTAAAAGATTAACAAAGGTATATAAGTGGAAAGCTGGTGAAGAATCTTGTCCTGTTGAAAATGAAAGATATGATGTGATAATAGCTTCAGAAATCATAGAGCATGTATTTGATACAGATTTCTTCATTGAAGAATTGAAAAGGGTACTTAAGCCGAATGGAAGAATAATCATAACAACACCTAACATGCACTCTGCAACTAATAGATTGCTATTTTTAACGGGCAAATTTCCATGGACTCATCCTGGGGTATCTACAAAATATAACAAAGATCCAAGGATTGATTTAAAACATATTAGATTGGGAAATTTATCTGAATGGAATTACTTCTTCGAAAAACACAGCTTAATAATAGAAAATTCTATGGGGATAAACTACTCCTTGTTAGGTAAGCTTATTTCTTTAACAATAACTTCACTTTCACATAATTTAGCTTTTGTATTAAAGAAATCCCATTAAAAATAATAATTCTTATAATTATTAGGATATTTGCATAAGGAATATTTTATGATAGTAAAAATATTAAAAGATATTTTTCATATAATTCGTATTTTAAGTTTACTATTAATTCATAGGATTATAGGTGTTGGTATTGCAACGATAGTTTTTATAATAGCGTTTCCAATTAGATTATCCGCAAAAATACTAAAAATTTTGCCTGAAATAAAGTGGAAAGTCAATAAGAATTTACACGTTCGGACTTCTCATCTGTTAGATTTACGACAAATTCTGTTTGAGTATTTAGTTTATCATGATTTTTATCCAAATAAAGGAAACATAGTCTTGGATATAGGAAGCTATATAGGGGAATACGCCAAATTAGCTGCAAATTTGGTAGGTCCTACTGGCAAGGTGATTGCTATTGAAGCTAATCCAGTTACTTACAGATATCTTTTAGTAAATATAGCTGATTCAGATAATTTCATAAAAAATATAATCGAACCTATGCATGCATTGGTTTACAGTGCTGAAAGAGAAATTAAATTCTATATCGGATTGGATAAAAATCAAGCTTCTAGCATTTACATTGATCATATTTGTTATATTAGAAAAGTTTTTAATGTGCAAACTGATTTCAAAGAAATTGTTTTGAAAGCAACAACAATCGATAACATAATATATGGCAAAAATTTACATAATGTAATGCTTAAAATTGATACCGAGGGTGCAGAGCTAGAAATTTTAAAAGGTGCTATAAAATCAATAAAAGAAAATAGAATAAATAAAGCTATTATAGAAATACACGAAGATGTTAATAATGTTATTGATATAATTAGCTTTATTAAATATATATGCCCAAATTCTAAAGCTTCTATTGCTTATTTATCAAAGAAAATTTTATATGTAGATTTTAATAAATGAGAATTTTATATTATTTACCTTATTTTATAACAAGTCCTTTTTATGGAGAAAGTATTCGTTCTAGCATGATAATTAATTATTTAAGTAGATATCCCGGCATTGATATAATAGTATATACAAGAAATGACAATATTAGAGATCCTGTCAATAAGCTAGAAAAAGAATGGCAAAACAATCTAGGAGAACATTTACCAAAAGTAAAAATAATCTATTTACCAACGAGACTTTTTTATTTCCCTATTGTTAGCTCAATAATATTATTTTTAATGTTAATAAAAATAAAACCAAAATTTTTTATATACTTGACTTCTTTACCCTTTACTCATTTAATTATCTTAAAAATTTTAAGAGGTTTATTAAAAATTAAGATTATTAACGACATTATAGACTACTATCCTTTATATGTTGAAAACCAGCGCAGGCGAAGAGCTCATGCTTATTTTTATGCAAACTATATTAATGCAGATATTGTGATCTCATTCTCAAATAGATTAATAAAGTATTTACTACTACCCTTACATAAAAAGAAAATTTACTACTTACCCCATGGTGGTTTGATGTCACAAAATACTTCATCAGAAAAAACTTACGATATAGTTTTTATAGGATCCTTGAGACATTATAAAGAAGATAATATTATTCACCTCTTAAATGATAATAGAATTAAAATATTATTTATTGGAGAAGGATTAAGTAAAATTGAAAGACACTTATCAAATATAAATTGGATACCTTATAAGGAATGTGTATCACTAATGAAAAAAGCAAAAATAGGAATAATACCTGAAGCTAACGAGCTTGCATGGCAACTATTACAATCTCCCTATAAATTTTTTGACTATTTGGTCAATTCATTGTTTATAATTTGTCCCCAAAATACGGAATGTGCTGATATTCTAGATCAATTAAAAATTCCGCATGAGGAATTTAATCCTTATTCTAAGAATGATCTAATTAATAAAATACTATCATCGTTAAACATAGAATATGATATTAACAGACTTATAAATGTATATATGTATTCATGGGAAAACATATCAAGAAAATTACTTAAAATATTAATAGAAAATTTAAAATAAAAATATTATAATAAATTTATTAATGTAAAAATTAAATTGAAGGTCTATCTTAGATAAGAATGTTGTAACAGGTTTTCGGATCATTAAGATCCGGTGAGTAAAAAATGTCATTCTATTACTCAATCTGAAAAACCTAAAGCATGCATACTCACTCGAAATAAGATTAAGGATAATAACAAATGGAAGCCGAGCCACAAAAATCTTATTTAAAAGCGTTGAAAATAATGCTTTTAGTGCCTTCATGGTTTTCACATAAGATTGTTAGTGAAACTTTATCAAAAGCATTAAATGCTGAATTAGTCTATTATGAACCAAAAAAGATATTTTATATTTTTAAAAAATGCATACGTAATCCTATTATATTCATGGCAGGAGGTATGAAATCTCATGTTCGGGCAACATTATATTATTCTAATGTAAGAAGCAGAAGATATATTTATATTGGTTCTACTGGTATATACAAATATTCTTATTATCATCATCTTGCACACCAGATGGATTATAGATTTGTGCACCCTTCTAATTTCCATTGCGAGATAATGCGCAAAATAGGTTACAAGAATATCTATCACATTCCTCACGCTTACCCTATTGACTTAGACTTACCAGATAATGTCGTTATTAGTAAAATTAAGGAAAGAAAAAACAAAAGAAAAAAATTTACTTTACTATCAATCTTTACATCTCACAGCTTGTATAAGGGTATACAGCATTATCTGAATACGTTGGAATATATAAATTCAAAGATAAGAGTAGTAATAAAAATAAGTGATAAAGCATTCATACCAAATTCTAAAAATAAAGATGTAATAATTATACCGGGAACACTTAGTAGAAATGATATCATTAACTTAATACTTTCCTCAGATATTGTAGTAGTGCCTAGTTTAATTGAGGGATTTGGGCTACCCATACTTGAAGCACTTCGTTTAGGTAGACCAGTTATTACATTAGATGCTCCTCCAATGAATGAGATAAACAACAAAAAAGTTGGCTATTTAGTTAAAATTGAAAAAAGGAAAGTTATTGATAGAGGAGAAAGCATTGATATACTTAATTATCCTAATATCACAGATTTTGCAGAAAAAATAGAAGAAGCAGTCAATGACCCTAATTGGGAGGAAAAATGCTTTAATGCTTTCCAATACGCAAAAAATAATTTTAACCCTTACGTACTGTACAGAAAATTCTTATCAATATAATGTCTGATTTTGATCTAACTATAGCTTATAGAGTTTCACCGTTTTTGCATCCTAGTTTACCTAAAATTTTCAATGATAAGCTAGAATTGGTAACAGCATGTTTGTTATCGTTTAAAGAAGCTATAGAAGGTTTAAAAGTTAAGGTATATGTAATAATGGATCGATGCCCTAAAATTTATGAGAAGGTTTTCAAAGAGTTATTTGAGAATGTAGAAATTAAAAAATTAGAAAGCAATATTGCGGGATGGAGCTGGGATATGAATATTCAAACTTTTAAGCTTCAACTTGAATATCTCATGGGTCAGCAATATTCAGAAATAGTAATGTTTCAAGAGGATGATTACTTATATTTCCAAAGTATTAAGCCGATGCTTGAATTCATTAATAATGAGAACGTAGATTTCATATCACCTTATCTCCATCCTTGGATAATTAATACGCCTTGGAAAAAGTTCATAAAAAATAGAATTATTCAGAATAAAATTGAATGGATTCAAATTCCTTATACTACAAGCACTTTCATGACTAAAAAAATATATTGTTAGAAGCAAATAAATTCTTAAACCTATATTACAAAACAGGAGGCATGTATAGATTTATAATTTTAACTAAGAATATAAGACCTCTTAGGATAGACCTTCCCTATTATAGATACAGAATTGGTGCGTTAAAATTTCTAAGATACTATCTTAGCTTAAGAGAATACACTTTGTGGATGCCTAATCCAACAATTGCAGATCATATTGAAGGCAATCCACCAGCATATACTAGATTAAACGAACTTGAGAAGATTAAAAATAAAGCTATTGGATTTCTTAATAGCCTAACATCTTTAAATTAATGCAAATCTTAAAAGATCTCGAATATTATTGAAATAGCCATTACTGGTATGAATCCTATTAATCATGTCATAGATTTATGAAATATTATATAAGATATCTTACGCCTGTATACATGTATTTGCTTCAAAATATTAAATATAGTATATATAATCATATTAAAGTAAATATTGTTTCAAAATTTTTAGGTATAGATGAACGAATAATAAAAGATTATTATAAGGAAATATCTCATGTAAAAGTAAATGTTCCTGGTATGGCTAGTGCGTTGGATTCAATTTATGTAGTTGTCCGTGCTTTAAAACCAAATATTATAGTAGAAACAGGAGTAGCAAATGGTGCTTCTTCATTTTATTTATTGCTTGCTTTAAAAAGGAATAAAAAAGGTCATCTTTTTTCAATTGACTTTCCTAATTTGGATCCTACAGCAATGATACCTCAAAATAAAGAAGTTGGTTGGCTAGTTCCGCAAATATTAAGAGATCGTTGGACTCTTATTTTGGGAAAGGTTGAAGAAAAGCTTCCTAAGCTTTTAGAAGAGCTTGATAATATAGATATTTTTTACCATGATTCTTTACATACTTATGAACACATGATGTTTGAATACAGAATGGCTTGGAGAAAATTAAATAAAGGAGGATTGCTGATTTCAGATAATATAGATTTGAATAATGCTTTTAAAGATTTTTGTAAAGAAGTTAAAGCAAGTTGGATAGATTTATCAAATAACGTATTAGCAAATGTAGGATTTGCTTTGAAGAAGTAACATGTTATCATGAACCTATTAACAAGGAATAACGAAATTTATAGACAGATAAGATTGCTCAGACCAGCTATCGGCGCAGTCATTAAAGGAAACGTTAAACCTTTAATCGGATATTTTAGGTATTGGAACTTAGAAAGTAAGCTTAAAGAGGAATTATTAAAGAGAACTCATTGCAAAACTATTTAAGCTTCTCTCTCCAAATATTACTCATGGAGTTCCGTGAACTATCAGATGAAGAGTGGGAGCTCATCAAACCCCTACTACCACCTAAGGCAAAAACAGGCAGACCAAGAGCTGACGATAGGCGCGTTCTAAACGGCATACTCTACGTACTCACAACAGGGTGCAGATGGATGGACATGCCCCCAAATACGGACACTACTCCACAGCATTCAGAAGACTCAAACACTGGCAAACACAAGGCATATGGACACACATACTCAAAACCCTAATAACCAAAGGATACACAACAGGCAAGCTCAGCATAGAGAAAGTATCAGTAGATAGCACAACAATCGAGGCTAAAAAAGGGGAGCACTTTTAGGTTATGATGGTCACAAGCATAGGTGGGGTTCTAAAGTGCATGTAGCTGTTACGGCTGAATCATTACCATTGAGCATTATTGTTGGTCCTGGAAATGAGCATGATAGTAGGAGGTTTTTTGATGTTGTGGATGGGATTAGGGTTGGGTATGGTGTTGGGAGGCCTGTGTGTAGGCCTGGGGAGGTTTATGCGGATTCTGCGTATGATTCGAGGGGTGTAAGGTTGTATTTGAGGCGTAGGGGTGTAAGGGCTAGTATACCTTTAAATCCTAGGCGTGGGCGGAAGTTAAGGCGTGGGAGGCCGTATAGGTTTGATGAGAGGGGTTATAGGTGTTTGAGGAGTGCTGTTGAGAGGTTTTTTGCGTGGTTGAAGTCTTTTAGGAGGTTGGTTGTGAGGTATGAGAGGTTGGTTTCAACCTTTATAGGTTTCGTGGAGGTAGCATGCATACTTATATACTTGAGGGTTTTGCAATGAGTTCAGAGTTTTGCAGGAGATTTTGAAACTTTAAGTTTTGCTCTTTATCATTGTGGATTTAATATTGAAAATCAAATTTTAAGTTTACTGGCATTAGAAAAACCTCTTATCATTGAATTTCCTGATAAATGCAAGTTTTACATGAATCATTTATTTGATTATTTTCATGCTGGTTTATATGTTGAACCAAAAACTTTTAATTTCTTTAAAGAGCAAATTAAAAATGCAAAAGTATTCGTTGATGTTGGTGCAAATATAGGAGGCTATGCTATTAGAGCCGCAAAATATTGTAAAGTATATGCAATTGAACCTTTACCTAGAAATTATAAAATATTGAAGATTAATGAAAAACTGAATAATGTTAAAATAAATAGCTTTAACATAGCTGCAGGAAATAAAAATGATAAAATAAAATTATATTATAAACTAGGGGCTTATGGAACACCTTCAATTAAACGGGAATATAAAGGAATTGTAGAAGTAGAAATGAAACCTTTGGATGAAATAATAAATGAAGAAAACATTGATTTAATTAAAATAGATGTTGAAGGAGCCGAAGATCTAGTCTTAGAAGGAGCAAGGGATTTATTGAAAAGGACAAAAATGGTTATTATTGAAAGAAGTGAATCTTTTCCAAAGGCTTATAAAATATTGGAAGAGGAAGGTTTCAAACTAAGCAGAATCTTGGATAATGTTCTTTTTACAAAATATTAATAGAGAATTAAGTATACTAGAGAATAGTCCTTTCGGAGCAATTAATAGGATAAGCAGGATTAAAACAACAAAAATCTGTTTCTAAAAGCATGTGTTTTTCATGCTACTTACTAGGAATAAGCATGTAAAAACTGCAGTTACTAAAATATGCTTTATCCTCCACAATCCTCCCACACTCTCCCCTATTATCCTTACTATTCTCTCGTCATCCCTAGCATTATCCTTAATTATCCTTGCATTATTCAAAACTTAGGTGTCTACACCAATGGATGAGCTTGAGAAGATCGTTAATGAATTACACTCTCTAGCTAAAAGAAAACCTCTGAAAGGCAAAGAACTTACTAAAGCTAAAGAGCTCATGAGAAAGCTTAGAGAAATGGGATTTACAAACATTGAGATAAGCGAGTTAACGAATAGTACATGGAGCGAACCAACAATTAAGAACTACACTAGAGGTGCAACTGTGAAGGATCCTACCCCAAAGGAGGATACATTGAGAACTCTATCAAAGATGATAAATGCGGGCCTAACGCTTGAGAACATTAAAATGATCATCTCAATAAAAGAAAAATTAGATACTAAGGGGGTAAGCTTTGAAGATGTCTCAGTACTGCTTGAAGAGGTTAAGAAAAGCAATGTGGACATAAAGGAACTTTTACAAATATACAGGGATTTAAAGAATTCAAACCTATCAATTGCTCAACTAAGAGAAATCCTATCATACAAGTCTGAGCTAGAGAAGATTGGATTCACACTTGAAGGCTTAAAAGAGACTTACCAGACAGCAAAGACCTATGGAGATATACATGAAATCATGAAAGCCATAAACACCTACGCTTCACTTAAAAACATCGAAAACGAGGTTAAGAATATAGAAGCAAAGAAGGAGGAATTGAATAAGCAAGTCAGTGAGCTTAATGAAAATGTAAAAAAGCTAAAGGAAGAGCAGGCACAAATAGAGCACGCATTAAAGCTTTACGAAGAACTAAAAGTCCTAGGTTTTGATGAAATAACACTCAAAGCGCTCAAAAACGCTTCAGATAAATATGGAGGGGTAAAAAGTGTTATTGAGGCAGTGAATAAATACACCAAGCTAACTGAGCTCGAATCCAAGGTAGAAGAACTTGAAAAGAAAAAGTCAAATGTAGAGTCTGAGTTAAAGAAAACTGAAGCTGATTATGCGCATCTTCAGCCAGTTATAAGTATGTGTGAGGAACTCCTTTATAAATACGGTTTCAGCGTGTCAGCTATAACAGATATTTACAAGATAGCTAAGAAGTATAGGGAACCGATTGAGGTCATAAAGGCAATAGAGAAGTATGAAGAGCTGAAAGCGATTGAGGAACAGATTGAAACGCTTACAGCCAAGAAGAATGAGCTTAAAACAAGAGTAGATGAATTAAACAATAAGGCTCAAGAGTTAAGAGCATTAATAGAGGAACAGAAACAAGCTGCTAGAGGCCTACTCAAACCCTTTACTACAGAGATCAGCAAAACTATAGACCTCTTAGGAGAGAAATTCTCTGAAACCATTGATGCTATAGTAGGCAAATATGAAGAGTATGCTAAAAAGTATGGAGAATTGAGGGCTGAAAGTGGAAAGTTTGAAGAGGAGCTTAGGTTTGCTAGGATTATACGGTCGTTAATTAACTATCCATCAGAATGTAAGGAGCTACCTTTAGACTATGATATACTCATGCTAAGAGCTATCATAAATCATTGTAAAATTAAAGGAGTGAATCCAAAAGTTAAGGCTGGTGAAGAAATACGCACCAAATACAAATACTACGGCGACGTTTTTGAGAAAACTGAGTTATTAGATCTTCTTCAATGGGCTTTGAGAGGTCTTGAAAGTAGTTTAGGCTAAACTTCAGGTGAAAAACATGAGCCTTGAGAAGAGTGATCAATATATAAGGGAACTTGAAGCCATAAAATACTATGACAAAGTTAAGAAAGAGAGAGATGAAGCTTTAAGTAGGATTAAAGAGTTAGAAGAAGAGAATGATGGACTCGAGAAAAAGCTTGAAGAGAAGGAAAAAGAAGCAAGGGATTTAAAAGGGGCATTAGAGGGTATGAATAAGGAGCTTCAGGAAACTAAGCTTGAGATTAATAAACTAAAGAGCAAAATAAATGAGCTTGAGAACCTTAAAGTGACTGTTGAAGGTAAGACGCTAATTGAAGCTAAGAATGCTTTCTTAGTGGCTATGGATGATGAGATTGAGAAACGTGCTCATGCCCGCTTTAATTCGATGAAATCTAAATGGGAGAAGGTTGAGAAGCAGAAAGAGGTCTTTAAGACAGCAACCAAACTACTTAAGCAGGTCATAGAGAAACCAGATCTCCTGCCAAAGGAATTAATTGAGCTAAGCAAGAAAGTTAAGGAGATCATAAACTCAGAGGTTGAAAAGAGGCTTAACTCAGAGTTTCAGAGAAGGGTTCAGGAGGAATCAGACAGAAAAGCATCAGCCCAGCTTAAACAGATGATGGAAATTGAATGGCCTAAATGGTATAAGATGAATATTGAACCAAAGATAATTGAACTTGAAAGGAAGATCAATGAAAATGTAATATTCCTTTTAAGAGGACCTTGGCTCATAACCTGTGATAAGTGTGGCATGAAGCAAGCAGTAGAACTTACGCCAGAAAGAATGGAAATTTTATTGAGAAATGGATATGTATTGATAGAGTGTCAAAACCCAAATTGCATAGACCTTATTTGGAGACATAAGATTAATATCTCACTCAGAGATCTAATCTCTTACTACCTAATGGGAAGTTCGTAGAAAGCTCATTACATCTCTTTATGCCTATGACTGTTTTTTCTCTCATGCGTTTATGTCAATTGTTTTATGGTAGTAATGTCTAGAATTCTTTTCATATCCTATGTCTCAAATCAGCATTCTGGTGTAGGTAATAGAGTATATTATTTATCTCGTGAACTTGCAAAAAAGGTCATGCATGTAATAACTAAGCAAGACGAATATGTAAGCAAGGAAGTTAATGCTTATTATGTTCAAATTCCAAAATATATTTTTAAAATACCACCCGTTCCTTTATCACAAGTTTCGATCTTTAACTTGCTAGCATATAAGAAATTCAAGGAAATAAAGCATAAGATTAAACCAGATATAATTGATGTTCAGCATGTTCATGTTTCTCCTATAGTTCATATGCTAATAGAAAAAGATAATTTAGCAGTAACTTGTCACGGTACTGAAATTGGCTTATTCAATTTGGAGAGAAGTTATTTAAGCTTAGTTAATTTGATCAATTCGGAATTTGAAAAGAACATATTCAAAAAAAGCAAAGCTGTAATAGCAGTTTCTAATTATATAAAAAAAGAAATAATGAACTATTATGATCTTCAATCTAATAAAGTAATAACTATTCATAACGGAATTGATTTAAAAGAATTTAATGATGTGAAAAGAATAGATTTAAAAGATAAGCTTGGAGTCTCAAATATAATACTATTCATGGGAGGGTACTCGAAAAGAAAAGGAATTCATATCCTATTAAAGGCATTAGCTGGAATTAAAGAAAAAGATTGGACTTTAATAATTGTTGGTAGCGGAGACCTAAAAAGCAAAAAAGAAATTATCAATCTTATCAATATTTTAAATATAAAAAATAAAATAATAAATTTTTCAAATATTTCAAGAGGATTATTAAAGAGCATATTATTTGAAGCAGACATATTTGTTCATCCAGCACTTTATGAACCTTTCGGCATTGCAGTTTTAGAAGCTATGGCTACAGGTAAAGCTATAATAGCTACAAAAGCAGGAGGAATTCCAGAAATACTAACTAACGCAGGTATACTTATTAACACTAGTTCAGAAGAATTAAAAAATGCTTTAGAGCTATTAATTTCTGATATTGGGTTACGTAAAAAATACTCTAAGTTAGCAAAAGAAAGAGCAAAAATTTTCGATTGGACTCAAATCGCTGAGAAGTACAATAGTTATTTACAATGACAGATCATCTTAAACTATCAGTACAAAGTTTTCTTAGAAGAGTAGGACATTTTGTATTTGATCCAAAAATCTAAATTAGATTTTTCTTCAAAATTTGCTTTCTAAAAGGGAATGAAGAAGAATTATTTAGAAATAGCTGAGAATAGAAAACATCTACTTCAATACCATACATCACAGCACAGGGCAAATATTACTGTAAAGGTAATAAGTAAGATAAACAGAGCATGATAAATAAATTTTATTCAATGTTACCAACATTACCAAGACGATTTGTGGGGATTATCTTATTAGTTAGAGATTTAATTTATATAAAAACAAACTTACGAAAAGTCAAAACTCTTGACGATATTTTATATATAGCTTTTAATACAAGGATGATTCTTATTCCTATACAAATAAGAGAAGAAATAAAGAGTTTATTATTAATTCTGGATAAAGTTAAACCTAAAGTAATTTTAGAAATCGGAACTTCGCGAGGTGGCACATTATTCTTATTTTCGTACATCACATATAAAGACGCTACATTAATTTCAGTTGATCTTAATCAACATCTTTGGGTAAGAATTTTATTGGAATATATTCTTAAAGGAAAACAGAAAATATTTTTAATTCAAGGAGATTCGCATAGCATTGAAACATTAAGAAAGATTGAAGGAATATTGAGAGATAATAAGGTCGATTCCCTTTTCATAGATGCTGATCATAGCTATGAAGGAGTTAAGAAGGACTTTGAAATTTATTCACCTTTGGTAAGAAAAGGCGGAATAATAGCTTTTCACGATATAATTCCTGATTATTATACAAAATATGGGATTAAGACAGATTCGTGGGCTGGTGAGGTTTATAAATTTTGGAATGAAATTAAAGGGAAATACGAACATTTGGAAATAATTAAAGATAGAAATCAAGATGCATATGGTATAGGTGTTCTTTTTGTTAAATATTAGATTAATATTTGAAATGATCAATTTAATAAAATTATCAAGCCTTCGAGTCTTTATAAAAGTAAGAAAATATCAAATACGCTGATAAACCTTTCAAACATAGTTCTATATTCAATTATATTAGGTAGAAGAACAACTTTAATACTTGAAGTATCAGACATGCCTTTACAAAGAAGGCTTCCACTTGTACTTTTATGGAGATTAAAAATTTTGGTTTAATAAGAATCTTAAGATTGTAGATCGCTAGAACCAGAAATGGCCTGTATAGGTGTTCTTTAAATATTAATATTAATGAAAAATTTTTATTTTTTCAATTAAAATTTATGTTACGGATGATATATATGCCATTTTTGATCGTTCTAGCCTTATATTTAAAAGGCTAAATAGTTTTAAAGTTATAAATATTTGATTGTTGTGAAGGGGATTATTCTTCATGGAGGTGCAGGAACAAGACTTAGGCCATTAACGTATTCTGGTCCAAAGCAGCTTATACCGATAGCTAATAAGCCTGTAAGCCAGTATGCTCTTGAGGATTTAATTTCGGCTGGGATTAAAGATGTAGCAATAGTTTTAGGAGAAACATTTCCAGAATTGGTGCGGGAGCATTATGGTGACGGTTCTAAATTCGGTGCTCGTATAACTTATGTATATCAAGGCTTCCCTAAAGGAATTGCCCATGCAATAGGTTTATGTAAAGATTTTGTAGGTGATGAT
>Ga0080006_1152134_pt1 | contig 17901 bp, 12 predicted proteins | sample RS3BMetagenome_FD_69209 | JGI IMG/M metagenome (GOLD analysis project Ga0080006, IMG submission 69209) | Ferric oxide microbial mat and aquatic microbial communities from Rainbow Spring, Yellowstone National Park, USA - RS3B (SPADES... ... | reverse complement strand
GGGTAGGCTGGCGCCTTCTCCTGCCCCCTCTTCAAAACGAACCGCGCCACCTCCTCATCCGACTTCGGCACGATTTCATCCATGAGTATATAGATCAGGTCGAACCTTGAGAGTATGGTTGTGGGCAGGTCTATATTCTCGGCGAGGCTCATATTCGGGTTGAAGCTGCCCATCTTCGGGTTCGCGGCCGCGATCATGGTGCACCTGGCTGGCAGCTGGGTGTATATCCCCGCTTTAGCCACGGTCACCGTCTGCTGTTCGAGCACCTCGTGGAGGGCACCCCGGTCATCCTTCGACATCTTGTCGAGTTCATCCACGATGAGCACCCCCCCATTCGCCAGGACAGCGCTCCCCGCATGGATCATGAAGCGCCCCGTGGTCTCATCCTTAAGCACAGCCGCCGTGAGCCCCACACCCGAGGAGCGCGGACCCGACACGTAGACGCCGCGCGGCACGAGCTTGGACACGGAGAGAAGCATCTGGCTTTTACCCACCCCTGGGTCGCCCACCATTAATATGTGGATGTCCCCCCTCGTCACCGTGCCGTCCGGGTTCGCCTCGGCGGGCGCCCCGAAGAGGGCTAGGAGTATCCCCTCCTTTACCTCCTCCCTCCCCCTGATGGCTGGCGCAATGGATGCGATGAGCCTCTGCTTGATGTCGGGCTGCTTCGAGGCGGCCACAACAGCCTTCTTATCCTCCTCCGTGAGGTCGAGGTCGCGGTAATCTTTGGCATCCCTCTCCACGGAGAGGGTCTCTACATACACGAAGAGGGAAGCGGAGGAGTAGCGTAGGAGAGAGGAGACACGCAGGATCCCCGTCACGAGCACGCGGTCGCCCTGCGAGAGCCGGCGCACAACCTCCTCGGGCGCCGACACGGTCACCTCATGGGGCTGCTGGGAGTCCGCTGCCACATCGAAGACATCCTGAACCTTCAGCTGCACGGTAATCGCACACACCGACTCCTCCGCCGACACGAGGAGGCGGCCGCCGCACCGCGTATCCCCGTCAACCCTCTCCCCGCAGGTGGAGGGGGAGATCACGCTGAAATCCACTCTCTCCCCAACACTCTCCGCCCCACACCTCAAGCAGCGGAACACGGGGACAACCACCTCTCTCCTCGGCGGCGAGGCGGCTACAACCACACCCCTGAAGCACACCAAAGTGTTCGGCGCGGCTGAGAGAAGGGAGGTCACGCTTTCATGGGTGACCTCGGATGCTACAACCCTCGGGTAGATGGGTATCAGGTAGTTGACTTCACGTTCACCCTTACCCACAAGCCTATCCCTCACACGCCCCCACTCAGCCCCAACCACCTCAGCAAGCTCTGGCTCCTCAACCATCAGCCTTGTGAGGACCGCCTTCTTCAAATAGCCCAGGAAAAGCGTGGGGTCAGCCTTAGCCTCCCGCACTACATCGAACCCCCCGAGCTCCGCCAAATCCTCAACATCAAACAAAAAGGAGCGGGAGCCCCCCGCGGCCATCTCCCTTATACGCTCAACATACTTCTGATTCGACCCGAGCAGTTCGGATAAAGCCAAATCAGTGATCAAGGCAGAAACCAAACCCCCAACACCTTAAAAAGAAGGGAACCCCCCCTCAGCGGACACCCACAACCTGGATATGGTGGCACACGAAGCACTCCTGGTAGAAGGAACCCTTCACCGTCCTGTGCACTCTAACCGTAACACCACTACACCCATGACGACACTCCCTAACAATACACGAACCACTCATACCGAAACCGCACACAAAACCATTTAAACGACCCGGCAGCAAACCCGAGGGGGCGGAGCTGAAGGGGACCAGTGAACCCGTGAGCCCCCTAAATGGTGCAACGACCTTTGATGGAAGACGGGGGTGTGTCTAAGCTGCCCCGCTGGGTACCTTTTAAACTGAACTATCTATTGGGTTCGTGCCCAACCACCGCTTCCCGTGGCCCGGTCACTACTGCAGGCTCTCCCTCCACAGCGTTATAGTGGTGGCCTCATGCACTGTGCCAGCCACCTATGAGGACGTGTGCCGCTCGGTCTACTCGCCCCGCCGGCGTGGTGGGTCGGCTAGGCTGCTCTCAGCCCTGAAGCACCTGAGGGCTAGGGGGTACATCGTATTCTCCGGCGGACGCTACCGCGCCTCGAAGAGGGGTGTCAGGCTTCTCCGCTGGGTGGATGAGGTGGTTGGGAACGCTTTAATGGAACCCACCCCCTGCAGGGGCGCTGAGTACCTCGTGCGGAGGGGTGAGCGGACGCTGGGCGACCTCTTCTACCTCGCACACCTCCTGAAGGAGGGTGGGTGCCGGGGGTGCGCGGTCCCAGTCAGGCAGGTTGAATCCCTCAGGAAGGCTGGGCTCATCCGCGTCGAGGGGGGGAGAGCAGCGGCCCCGACGCCTGAAGCGGGCGCCCTGCTCTGCTCGGTGTTCGAAGCGGTTGAAGCCTCTTTAAAAGCCCTCCGCGAATACGGGGAATATGAGTTTCCTTCTAAAGGGAAAGGCGCGTCAGTCTTCAACGGGGGAGAAGCTGAAGCGTGTAAAGAATCTGTTAGAGAAGAGTAGGTTCACGATTAAACGCCTACCCTCAGAGGTGCCGGGGACCCCCGTCAGGGAGCCATACTCCATACACGGCTACCCGCTCGTCAAGGTGGTTGTGAGTGAGAAGGATGGCAACGGCTACTACACCGTGGTTGAACCCGAGGTCTCCGAGGAGCAGGAGAAGATTTACAAGCTGCTCATGGAGAAGCTCTACTACGGTCTTAGGCCAGCCCAGCAGGCGGCGACCGACCCACTGCGCTACGTTGAGGAGAACCTCCTCAGCCTGGCGGATGACATAGGCTTCGGGGAGGAGGTCAGGGCGAACTTCGACGTCATTATGTACTATGTTAAGAGGGAGGTTGGCTACGGTATCTGCGAGATACCCTTCAGGGATCCACTGATTGAGGAGATAGAGTGCCACGGCTACGGTATCCCCCTCACTGTGGTGCTCTCCAGAAGCGACTTTGCGAGGCTCACGACAAATATAGTGTTCGCCGATGAAGACGAGGTCGCACGCTTCGCTGAGAGGCTCTCGGAGCGGAGCGGGCGGGCGCCCAACCGGGCTAACCCCATCGTAGAGGGCGTCCTCCCAGAGGGCCACCGCGTCGCCGTGACGTATAGCGACGAGGTGTCGAGGCCGGGTACAACGTGGGATGTGCGCAAGTTTCCCGAGAAGCCGTTCACAGCGCCCGAGCTCGTTAAACTCAGCATGCTTAGCCCAAGCGTCGCCGCGTACCTCTGGTTGCTCATGGAGGCCAAACGCTTCGTCCTGGTAGTGGGGGCGACTGGCTCGGGTAAGACAACGCTCCTCAACGCCCTCCTCACCCTCCTCCACCCCCACTCTAAGATTGTCACGGTCGAGGACACGGCGGAGCTCAGGCTCTACCATAAGAACTGGGAGCGCTTCTTCACCAGGAAGGCTAGCTACATCGGTACAAAGGAGATCGGGATGAACGACCTCATCACAGTCGCACTCAGATACAGGCCCGACTACATCATAGTGGGTGAGGTGAGGGGGCAGGAGATGGCGGCCCTCATCCAGGCGGTGGCCACCGGGCACGGTGGGGCGACAACATTCCACGGTGGGGACACAAGCGACGTGTTCACCAGGGTAACGGGCCTCGCCCCCTCCCTCGCCGAGGAGTTCAAGTCGGAGCTCGCAGCCACAGTCATCGTAAGGAGGATCCAGAACCCCGCAACAGGGCGCTTCGAGAGGAAGGTCGTTGAGGTGGATGAAGTGAACTATGAGGCGGGGAAGGTGAGCGTTGTACCCGTGTTCTCATGGAGCTTCGAGCAGGAGCGCTACCTGCTGCTCGACCGCAGGGAAAAGCTTTCCCCCGAGGAGGAAGCCGAGGCTCTCGTCTCAAGCTCGAAGCAGCTTCAAATATCAAGTCAGCTCCTAGGCCTCACTCTCCCCCAGCTCAGAACCGCATACATAGAGCGCGCCAGACTCATAGAGGATGCCCTGAGAAACGGGATCACGGATTACGCACCGTTCTCCCAGCGCATAATCGAATACTACCTGGCGGGTAGGAGGAACGGTTCGGGACACCCCCCTGAGCAGGCGGTTGAGCTGCCGGCGGCCCCCATATTAAGCGGGGAACAAGAGGGGGAGCTCGGGGAGGCGGAGGATGCCGCGGCGGCTGAGGTGAATCAGAAATGAGTCAGACGAAGCTGAAAAAGAGTGCGGCGGGTGGGAGGGAAGCTAAGGCTACAGTGATCGCCTTTATGAACCGCTACCTCCTCGGAGCGGTTTTATCAACGGCGGCCGTGATTGGGTTAGCCCTCTTCGGTCGCTTCACCTTCGGGTTCCTGTTCATACGCCTCGGCCTATCCGCTTCCTCAGCGGCCGCTGCGGCGGGTGGGACAGTGCTTGGACTGTTCGCTTCGGCGAGCGCCTTCGCCTCGACTCTGTCTATCGCTGCCTTCCTCGACGCGAAGAGGCGCTACCCATCCACCCTCAAACTCCTCATCGAGGCGGGGGCCGCACCCAAAAAGAAGAAGGAGCCGTTCAGGGTGGAGCTTACCAGGTGGATTCTGAGCGAGGACCGCTTCCAGGACGTGGTGAGGTTCACCGAGTCCTCACTCGAGAAGGATGTGCTCTTCTCGGGGGAGTTCGAGAGTCCTCTGATCGTGGCCGCACAGTACACCGCCTACTTCATAATATCTCTCATAGCCCTCATCCCCATCACAATAGCCCTCTTCCTCCTCCTCCGCACACCCCTCGTGGCGGCGGCGCTCGCCGTCCCACCCCTCATACTGTTCTACCCCCAGCTCACCTACAGGAACAAGAAGTCGGATTACTCGAGAGCCGTGGAGGATGAGCTCCCATTCTTCGCCGCCGTAGCCACAATCATGAGCAGCGCTGGGCTCACCATCTTCGCCACGCTTCAGAGGGTCGCACACACCACTGTTTTCAGGGCGTTCAGGGGAGAGGCGAGCGTGATTGAGAGGGATGTGGAGCTCTTCGGGCGGGCGCCGCTCGACGCACTAGACGAGAGGGCGCGCACGCACCCCAACCGCATGTTCTCCGCCTTCCTCTCAGGGTACACCTCAATAGTGAAAAGCGGGGGGGAAGTGGAAGCATACCTCCTCCAGAGGGTGCGGGAATACCTCGACTGGCTCGCCTTCCGCTGGCGCCAGTACGCTGAGAAGGCGGCGTCAATCGGGGAGATGATGCTCACCATGTACTTCATCGTCCCCGTCTTCCTAATCTTCGGGGGAGCACTCGTCGGCTCATCACTTATCTTCCTGCTCATACCTCTCCCCCTGATCTTCGCGGCCCTGCTCTACTCATCCATCTCCACGAGCAGGCCGCGCTACCCCGACACCGTCAGCGCCAAGCTCATCCTGCCGATAGCGGTGGGCGTCGCCGTGGCAGTGCCGCTCATCCTCCTCGTTCCAAGCTACTCATACGCAGGAGTAGGCTTCGGCCTCATAGCCTTCGCCGCCGCCCTCGACGTGCAGACCGCTTCCCAGGTGAAGAGCATAAACGAGGTGGAGGAGAGCCTCCCAGTGTTCATCAGGGAGATAACCGAGTACAGGAAGGTGGGCTACGACCTCCTCAAAAGCCTCAGCAAGACGAGCAGGGACGCCGACAACAACAAGGCGTACAAACCCGGCTTCAAAGTCGTCCTCCAAGACTTCGTCGGCCAGATAAACCTTGGACGCACAGTGGGGCAGGCGGTCGCCAAAACCGGCAGCTGGCTCGGCCGCTTCGTGTTCTTCTCCGTCCAAGCGCTCGCCGAAGCGGGTAACGTTACACCAGCCCTACTTGAACAGCTCGGCGAATTCACCCACAGATTCGTGGAAGCAAAGAGGCAGACACGCGCATCCATACGCCTCTTCAAAATGCTCGGCATCATGATGCCCATCCTCCTCTCAATCTCAACCCTCATCACAGTATTCATGCTCCAAAGCTTCGCGACCTCAGGCCTAGGCTCAACCGCGGGAAACCCCTTCGGCACAACAACGGGCTTCAACCTGCAGCTCACACCCCTAGAGCAGGCAGTGATATACATATTCATAGTCACATCCAGCTTCAGCGTGGGCCTCGTAATCGACAAGGCAACGGAAGGCACAATACTCAGCCCAACCACATCAATCATAGCCACAGCCATAGCCATAGCCGCAGTAGCGGGCTTCGCACACCTGCAGCCACTCCTAAACCAAACACTCGGCTCAAGCCTCTAGCCGCGAACACCCAAAGCAACCACCCCACCCACCCCCATTACTGAAAATAGGACCTTCAGCGAGGAGAGTTACCCCTCCTCCCTGCATCTGAACACCTCAGAGCGCACCGTGCGGGGTCTCAGCCAACCGTGAGCTACTCCTCAGCTGAAGCAACTGAGAATTACTGTTTCCCCCACCCAAACCCCTAACAACCTTAAAAAACTTATTGAGATAGTGACTCATGTCTGAAGCCGTAGGTTTCGTCATATTCGTTATGGTAGCCCTCTTCCTATTCGCCTCCCTCATCGCAGTGGTGTCAGTGCTGAATGCGTCAGTGAACCAGCAGGCCGCCCAGATTGGGAGTGAGGAGGCGGTGAGCACCCTCTTAACCGCAGGCGGACCACAGTTCTCCGCCCCCTACTACCCCAACACGCCCGGCTACGAGGCGGATGGGGGGTACGCGGGCATCGTGCAGTCGTCCCCGCAAACCTACTCCTACACCACATACAACACGCAGACCGAGTACTACAGCTACCAGTACCCCATCACCACCACAACCTACTATGCGTACCCCACAACAACCACAGTGAACTACAACTACCAATACGCCACCCTCTCACCGCTCGCGGAGAGAAATGTGCCTGAGCCGCCCGCAACACACTCCTACACCTACTATACACAGGGGTACAACAAAGGCTACTACTCCTACCCGCAAACGTTTTATCAAACCTCCACCGACAGAAGCGGATCAGTATCACTCCGAAATGAGCAAATAACTTATTTAGGGCCTTTTGTTGGTTGTTCCTCGGCCCGAAGCGTCTACGGTCCATGCGCTACTGGGTACGAGAGAGAAACGGGTACGTGTTACGCCTCCTATTTCTACTCCTTCTGGATCCAGGGTTACAAGACGTTTTTCTATGATAATCCTCTGCTTTCTCTGATGCAGTATACTACATGGTCCTCTCCCCCCTCATCCCACATGTATTATGAAAATCAGTGGCATCCGTACACTTACACCACTTACACCTCTTCGCCGAGCTTCTACACCTACACCAACTACGTGGTTGGAAGTGAGCAGGTGCCCTACACTTACATGGCGAGCACGCCGAACACCTACACCTACACCACCTACAATAATGCGCCCAGTACAGGGACCGCCTACGTTAACTTCACGGTGATAGACAACGGGAACTACACTGTTGAACAAATCCCCTACACCTACACCTACACCGCCTCAACCCCACAGACGAACACGGGTGTATACTACGAGCCGACACAGGAGACCGGCTACGTGACGCTCCCAGTCTCCCAGCCGCAGGGCACAGTGTACACCTCGGTGTTCACTGTGCGCAGTCACACGAACCAGGCATACTACACCACACAGAACCCTGTCACTACAACCGTGTGGAATCCGATAAGCGGCACAGGCTTCTACTACTCCACATCCCTCGTCCCCACGCAGGGGACCTACCCGGTTCCACAGGACGTTTCGGGGACCGTCGTCATAGCCTACACTTGCTTAATAAACATACCAGTGTCATGCTATCTAGCCCTTTGCCATCTAAATCGGGTGACACTGTATTACCAGTCGGCGTCTGTCAACAAGCAGAGCTGGACCGTAAACCGTTACAACACACAGTATAGGATGGGGACCTATGTTCACTTTTTCGGTGAGCCGCATACTGGTTACTATAAGCAGACAAACTACGGTACATATGTGCTGTATGTGACTTCGTGGGTTACGAAGACCGGCAGCTATCTGGCGACGAATTGGGTCCATGAACCGCTCTTCGGCGTCGGCTACGAGACTCTTCAGGGCAGCTACCTCTCCTCGTCTCCCGTGCAGGATTCGGGTACGAGGTTTTCGAGTTCAACTGTGGGCAGCCCTTACACGTACTGGAATGCGACGATTGAGAACACGGGGTTTACCCCCCTCACGGTGAGCTACGTGGTCTACTCCCCTAAGACAGGAGCCCCATTCTCTGTGCCCCTCAGCAGCCCCGGTGCGCAGCCGCAGGGCACAGCGGCCTTCCTGACGGGTGGGGGCTGGGTGCCTGAGCCCTCATGGTCAGCGTGGGAGACGTGGCCAGCGGGCGGTGGGGGCGCCAGCCTCCCAGGGGGCTACACGGGCTACAACTGGGGTGGCTTCCCCTTCGCTGTGAGCGGCCCGCTCAACATGGGGGAGGGTGGAGTGACCCTTCAACCCGGTGAGGTGCTCGCCGTCCCCTACGTCCCAGGCTACGAGGTGGGCTTCGCGACACCACAGGGCCAAGTGTTCTGGATATACTAGCGCAGAGCAACCTCCTTCCCCCATCCCACCTATCCTTCCCCTTTCTTTTCTCCCTTCTTTTTCCCCGCTGTCCCCCTAGCTCTGGGGGGTGGAGCCCCTGTGCTTTTAAGCCGTGCACCGTATCAACTCTGAGTGAATATGAACCGCACAGTTGCGGGTTTAACTGTTGCCGTCATCATACTTGCCGCCGCGCTCGCCGCCGTCCTCCTGCTGCCCCACGCCGCGCCCAAGCCCCCCGTAGCCACAACCACTACCTCAACGTCTACTACTTCGACGACCACGTCTACTACTTCAACCACCACTACTTCAACGTCTACTACTTCAACGTCTACTACTTCAACGACCACGGTTGTCCCTGTGTCCTGCTCTGGCGCCTCCGCCTCACTGAACGCTGAGTATGTGATAACGCTTAATCCTAACGCGACGCCCTCCCTGAACCTCACTCCCTACGACTACTACTACTACTTCTATATCCCCTACGGCTCGACGGGCACAATCCTCCTCAACGTGAAGGCGAACGCCACTGTCCAAGTGCAGCTCTACAGCGAGGGGGTGGACACATTCGCGCTGATTAACCCGTTTAGGCCGGGGAAGACCTACAACTACGCCAATAACAGCCTCTCAGCGGGCGTCTACGAACTCTATATTGGGCCGCAGTTTTTCAATAGTTCAGTGAAGGTCGCGCAGACGGGTTCTGTGAGCTACACCAAGCCATCCGCCTGCTCCTACTCGGCGAGCTACTCTGGTAAGGGAGTCATCTACCCCCTCGGAACGAATAACCCCAACCTCACCACCGCCCTCTTCTTCTACGTCTACGTACCCCCGTGGGCTACGGGTCAGCTGAGCGTAGCGGTTAAAGCCAACACCACAGCGGTCGAAGCCGAACTCATCCAGATGTCCGTATACTACAACGCCTCGTCTGGGTTACCCATTATATATAAAATGGGGTCGAGCTTCACCTACAACGCCACCCTAACCCCCGGCATATACGAGGTATTCATCGTGGATACCGGGCTCGCTCCAGCGTCGGCGCAGTTCACGGCTAACTTTAGCTACACTCCGAGTACAAACCAATAATCAGCGGCGGGGCGAAGCGGAGAACAACCCTTTTTTTCAAAACCTCCCCCTTCAGGGCGGGGCAGCCCACCTTTTCTGGGCTGGCTCCCGCTGTCTTGGTGTGGGGGGTTTTTAATTTATTGTAGTGAGAAGTGGGTATGGCTTCGGATTACTTCTCGAAGATGAGCTACCTGCCGCGGGAGGTTGTTGAGGCGGGGCGCGTCCTCGCCGAGTATTTCACAGCACGGAGGGGGAGGAGTGTGACCCCCGCCTTAGCCTACGCCTGCGTCTACGCGGCCTCCAAGATCAGCGGTGTACCCATCCGCCTCACCAGGCTGGAGGCGATGAGCGGTGTGAGGAAGAGAGCCATTGTGCGCGCCCACCGTGAACTCGTGGATACGTTAGGCCTCGTGGAGCCCCCGGTGAACCCTAAGGTATACGTGAAGCACTACTGCGAGATATTCCACCTTCCCCCGGAGGTTGAGGCAAGGGCGTGCGCCCTAGTCGACCTCGACGGCCCCAACCTCCCCCCCGCAATAGCGGCGGGCGCAGTCTACTACGCGGCGGAGGAGGCGGGTGAGCGAATCAACAGGAAAGCCCTCCTAAGGGAGGCGGAGATAAGCCAGCCAACACTCATCAAGTGGGTCAAATACTTCAGGCAGGCCACCGCCAAGGGGGAGGATGCAGCGGCCGCCCAAACCACGGGTCAGAGGGGCACCACCCACTAGGAGCACCAGCACTGGGCCGCGGAGGGAAGGGGTTGGTGTTCCACCTGCCTGCGTTGCTCAGCGTTTTAGGTTCGCCCCGCTCTCCAGCGCCCTCTTCACTTCGAGGGTGACGTCCTCCACCAGGAGGTATTTGATGGGGAGCTTCTCAACCTCCTCCCTGGTGAGCACCCTGCCTTCAGGGAGCCTCCCCCCAGGCCACTCGACCTGCGCCACGATGAGTTTGTCTCCCTCCGCCAGCCTCACCGCCTTCCTGTTTGCCTCGACCCGGAGGCCGAGCTTCTCCGTGAGCGCCTGCGCTGTGCCCGGGTGGCCGATGGTGCTCTCGAAGCCGGAGGAAAGCAGCGCCTTCACCTCAACCTCACTGAGCTCCGTGAAGCGGATGTAGCTGTCTCCATCCGCATCCGCGCTCAACATATTCGCCGAAAACGCATTCGCAAGATATACAGTCATGGTTACCAACCTGAAAAACAGGCAAACCTTTAAAACGCAGGCGCACGCATTCACGGCTCACTATCCATAGTGAGCCACACCCTGAAGGCGGGAGCCTCCTGCCTCACCACCGCAGCCCCGCCCTTCAAGGGCGGGGTGGCTCACCCGCCAGTCCGACGGCTGCTAGAAGCGGGCTGCGGGCTGCGGGAGGCGGCTCCGGGTGTTCTGGGCCGCGACTGATCCCTTTTTTCCTTATTCCGCGTCGCACCTGCACCTTTTATAGCTTAATCCCACAAACTTTACCATGTCAGAGTCGGATAGTTCGGAGAAGGTTTTCGCGCCTTTCGACGTCTACCTGGTCAACCCGCATGTGCCGACATCCGGGAGGCTGGCTGCCAGGATAGACCTCACTGGGTTCAGTGAAGAAGCGGTCTCGGAGGCTGTGAATGAGATAAGCCGGAAGCTGGCCGAGATAGACCGGAAGTACGCCGTGGGCAACGCTTCGGGGAGGAGTAAGCGGGTGGCTGTTTTCTACGCCCGCGTCGAGGGGGAGGGCGGCAGGCAGGAGAGGAGGGTTATGATGCAGTTCACGCCCTACCCCTCCGCACTGATCAACTCGGTTGACAGGCTGAGGAGCGTGGTGTACGATGAGCTGAAGCTTCACAGCTTCGGGCTCAGAAACGGGGGCGCCGGTGGTGCGGATGGTGAAGCGGTGACTGACAGGCTTGTGACGAGGACCGGTGTCGTCAGGGTGGTTGAGAAGGTGGCCCGCCTCAACGAGGAGAAGGTTAAGAAGATAAGGGAGGCGATAAGGCGGTTCGAGCAGCTCGACGACTTCGCGGAGCTGGCGGAGATCGTTAAGCGCACCACGGGCGCCGAGCTCCCCAGGTTAGGCGGGAAGGCTGACAGCGCTGTTTTCCCCGACATCGAGGTCTCGTTCAGTAAGCCGGGCGTGTTCTTCAGCGAGTTCGAGAGCCTGCTTGAAGAGGGGGCGCGGGAGAGTATCAGGAGGGCTAGCGAGAAGGTGGAGCGGGCCGAAGAGGATGCCAGGCGGGAGGCGGAAGAGTTCAGGCGGAGGGCTCTTGAGGAGGCGAGGAGGGCCGCTGAGGAGGAGCGGGCGAGGATCGTCGAAGAGGTTAAGAGGCAGACAAGGGAGCGTCTCCAGGGCCTCCTCGAAGCCGTGAAGAAGGCCGCCGATGCGAAGGGTATGAAGTATCAGAGCGTGGTGGAGAGGCTGAGGGACGTGGCTGGCTACGCAAAAGACCTCGGCTTCAGGGATGTTGAGTCAAGCGCCAACACGGCTGCAAAAGCGGTCGAACTCGCCGCGGCACTCGACGGGGAAGGCATGGCCCAGCTAGCGACGAACCTCGGCATAGTGGCCGTGGGCGACGTGAGAGCCGACCTCAAAAACATAGCCATACGCCTCCTCGACGAGCCCGCCAGAGCCGCCGAGGAGAAGGCAGCCGTCACCGGTGCAAGCGCGGCGGAACCAGGCGGGGAGAAGCGGGTGAGCGTGGGTGGGGAGGCCAAGGACGCGGAGCTTGACAGCCTCGTGGATCAAATAGTGAGGGGTGTTTCGTTTTGAGTGCGCTCACGGCTCAGAGCATGATGAGGCAGCTCTTCGACGATATGAGGAAGGTGTACAGGGGCGAGACGCAGGTGAACGCCCTCACAGTGGTCTTCCTCGGCGCCCTGACGGGGAGACCGGTCTACCTGATGGGTGAGCACGGCAGCTACAAGTCGAGTATGGTAAGGGCGATTGCTTCGAGCTTCTCGAAGAATGTACTCATACTCTCCAAGACGTGCTCCACGCCTGAGGAGATCCGGGCCGCGGTTGAGGCCGTGGCGGAGCCCCTGACGTGGCGCGTCGGGACCGCGGCTACCGGGTCGCCCAGCCCGGTATCCTTAGCGGACGACCTGGAGGCAAACCTGGTCGCAGGGGTGGATGTCGCCTACAGGGAGAGGGGGAACGCCGTTAATGTAACGTTCGAGGTCGACCTGGAGAGGTTCGACTTTGCCCGTGATAAAAGCACGGCGAACAAGGCTCTGGCGAAATGGTTGGCTGAAGGATTCGAGAAGCCAGTCATAGTCTCCAGAAGACTCTCCGCCTTCCTGAAGCAGGTGACCCCCGAGGATGAGGTGAATGATGTGATGGGTAAGCCGGAAAGGGTGAGGGCTCTCCTCGGCATCAAGCCGCCGCACCTCCATAAGAGGGCGTACCTCGTGGGTGCCGACGTCGCCCTCCTCGACGAGGTTACATCCAACCCCCGCCTCGTCGCCTCCCTACACACCGCACTCAACGAGGGCACCGTGAACTTCGAGGGGCTCGGGGAAGCCCAGGTCAGACCATACCTAATCGCTGCGGCCGCGAACCCGGAGAACAGGAATTACAAGACGAACATAGGCATCAAGAACTATGCGAGCCTCGACCGCTTCAGCTTCAGCGCCCTCACCACGGCGCCGCCAGCCGAGGAGGTTGCGGGAGGCCCGGGGAGCATAGAGGAAGCCCTCCGCGAACTGGAGCGGAAGCCCCCGGTACCCGTGAGCATACTCGCCAAGGCGAGGCGGGACACTGCATCCGTCAGGATACCAGAAGGCGCGCTGAGCTGGGTGGACGCCCTCCTCAACGCCATGGATTCCTGCTACTTCTCAACCTCGACCTCGAAGAGGGCTGAGAAGAAGTCCAGCCCATTCCTCAGGGAGCACGACTGCAACCTCTGCGTGTACAAGTCCACCTGCATGGCGTCCATGGGAGCCATCTCCACCACCAGGGCGAAGATAGCCATCAAGGAGGGGGCGCAGGCGCTCGCCTACCTCGACGGGGAGAGCGAAGTAAAACAGCGCCACGTGGTGGAGGCAGCCCTCGTCACCCTCCCCCACAGGGTGAACTGGGGCAGGGAGATGCTTGAGGAGAGCGGTGGGGACGTGTATGAATGCACGAAGACACTCCTCCAGCGCTTCTCCGCACTCCACACAACCAAGCAGGTGAGGGACGGCTTAGCGAAGATAGCATCCGCCGGCCCCGGAGAAATAAGTAAAGTGCTCGCGGAGGTCGGGGACCACCACCTCCTCAGGTCGGTCGCCGATGCGAGGAGCGTGTACACCCAGCACCACGCGTCCTCGGACGCGGAGACCATGAGTGATTCCCAGGGGCAGGGCTCATCTGAGGCGCAGGCGGCGGAGGAAGCCCAAAATGGGAGAGGAGTTTAGCTACATACCTGACGGGCCCACATTCGAGGAGAAGGTGGCGAAGGCTGAGGAAATACGCGGGAGCCTCTGGCCGCCAGTGGTGAGGCCCTCAGCGTACATCGAGGGACCGGAGAATTATTCAGAAGTCGAACTCGCCACATCGGTTGTAACCCTCCCAGGCGGGTATCTCAGCGATGACTTTTTCGAGTGGAAAGCTACCCATGAATTCAAACACATGAGTCCGGATGGGAGCCCCCACACATTCGACGACGGGAAACGCGTGGAGGCGCATATTCTTGATCTGTATGGGCACCTAGATGTGCCCGAATCCCTCCTCGACTCCGCCACCAACGTCGCCGACGACGTGATATGCAACCTCCAGGTGGTCAGGCAGAAGCCGCATCTGAGGAAAACCACGAATGAGGCGGCGGCTAGGGCTATGCGGCAGATAGCTGAGAGAGGCGGAGACCTCTACGAAAGGGACGGCTACAAGATCATACTCGTCGAGCTCATGAAGCGTGTGGGCGCCACCGATGTGAGCGTACCGAAGGAGCTCAGAAGGATCCTCAGGGTACACGAAGCCGACCTCGACGAGGCGGAGTACTACCTAAAGCAGGCCATAGCCGAAATCGACATGGGAGCCGGCACACCGCACGAACTGCTCGCCAAGGCATCGATCAGAATATTTCAAGCCAACCCCCTCATCGGCAGACACCCGAAGGAGGAACAGGATGAAGCCCAGGGCGCAGGGGGAGGAGGTGGAGGCAGCGGTGGAGGAGGAAGTGAAAGCCAGGCTCAACCCGGCGCCGATGCCGACGCCGGCGGGAAAAGCCAGACCGGAGACAGCGGAGGAGACAGCGGAGGAGACAGCGGCGCCCAAAGTGATGGGGAGGGAGCGCAGACGCAGGGTCAGGGAGAAGATAAAGGAGGGGAAAAAGTTGAAGGGGAGGGTCAGGGTGGGGGTGCCGGGGGCGGCAGCGGTGACGCAGGGCGGGGAGGCGGAGCCCAAGGTGATCGGAGCTCTCCCGCTTCGGGGAGCGGAGCCACAGGTGGGGGTGGCAGCGGTGCCGCTAAAGGCGTCGTGGCGGGGGTCGGTGACCCGCTTAGCTGTGATACTAACAGCCGTGTCACGCCGAACGGGCTCGTGGGGCGCGTGGTGAAGATCGGTATGGATATGGGTCTCAGCGCGGAGCAGATACGCATCCTCCTCGGGAGGCGCGACCTGAGCAAGGCGAGGGTTGAGATGATCATGCGGGAGATCAGGCGGGGGGAGGTGGCTGAGAGGCTGTGGCGTGAGGTCATCGGCATCACGCATGGAGCCGGGGCGTCCTCAGACTACCTCTACGTGAACAGGCACCCCGCCTGGGACGGCAGCCCGGAGACGCTCGACGAGGAGTCGGTTGACGAGGAGCCATACGACCCACCGTCGTGGCGCGCCCGAGTCAGGGAGAAGTACATGGAGCTGGACGCAGCGGGGAAAGAGGAGTCGGGGTACAACCGCGTGCTGCTCATAGTGGACATCAGCTCATCCACTTCAGGCGGGGTGTTCGACGAGGAGTGCCGGGGGGCGGAGAGCGTGATAGCCTTCGCCGCCAAGGCGGATATACCCGTCTCAGTTGTACTCTTCAACCACGCCGCCCTGGGTAAGGACTTCGGGAGAAGCTACGTGGATGCAGCCATATACATCGAGGAGGCACGCCCGGATGGCTACACCTCCCTCCAACCCGCGATTGAGGAGGCGGAGAGCCACATGGAGCCCAAATCCCTCGTAGCCGTGATAACCGACGGCCTCCTAGTGGACTCCTCGGCTCGCGACGAATACAACTCACTTAAGAAGCTCGCCCAGAAGTGGGAGAGCAGGGTGCTCGTATGCGTCGCCCAGCCGAAGCCCGACAACCCAATGCTCAGGGAGATCGAGGGGGACAGGGACGGCGACGTAGAGGTCTACTTCATAGACGGCGGCGGCCTCCACAAGGTGCTCGCTGAGAGGATGGCGGAGGAGCTACGCAGAATCCAGGGCGGCGGCCACACCCGGTAGACCCCGGCTACAGGCGACCAAGCTACACCCGAACCCCACCTTCAAACATGGAGCGGGGTGGGTGGGAGGAAGGAAGAGAGGAAGGGGGTTCCCCTCCCCCCAAGTAAGCAACCCGATGTGGTTCGCGCTCCTCATCTTAGCGCTGAAAGCGTGTGTTACGTCAGCGGGTAAGCCCCTGCCCCTCATCCTTCGCTTCGCCCTTCGGGATATGGAAGTAACCGTACGAGTACTCATACTTCTTTGCAAACTTCTTGAACAGGTCGTTTCCGAGGCGCTCCGTCTTCACCTCGTAGTGGTCGCCCGCATCCACCACGCGCTCAACCTTGACGCCGAGGCGCTGTTCGAGCGCCTTCTTTAACTCCTCCTCAGCCCTCTTCTTCTCTGCGAGCTCTTCGAAGCGCCCACGCGCCGCCTCCGCAACCTCTCGCCGTATGAGTCCCTCCTCCGCCATCCGCCTCACGGCCTCCAAAACCTTGTGAACCTCCACTGTGAACTCTCCGTAGGAATACTCGTATTTTTTGGCGAACTCACGGAACTTCTCGTCGCCGAGCCTCTCGGTTCGCACTTTAAAGTACGGGGGGTGGGAGTCTTCGATGAGCCTGAAGGACTCCACTTTCACGCCGAGCGCCTCCGAGAGTATCTCCTTTATCCGCTCCTTTCTCTCCTTCTCCTTCCTCCTCCACTCCGCCGCCCTCTCCGCTTTTTCGAGGAGCCTCCTATCTATGAGCTCCTTCTCCACCATCTCCTTCACAGCGTCGGGTATCTGGTCAAAGCGCACCACGAACTCCCCGAGTAAGTATTCATACTTCTCCGCGAACTCCTTGAACTTATCTTCGCCGAGCTTCTCCAGCCTGACGCGGAAGCGGGGCTCCTCCACCTCCTGCCCCCTCCCGAGGTACCCTGTTTCATATGTGTATGCAACGACGCGTGCGCCGAGGGCCTTGGAGAGGATCTCCTTCTTCTGCTCGACCAGGCTCCTCTCCTCATCCTTCTTCCGTATCAGGTCGGCCCACTCCTTCAATGCGCGCTCAAGCTCGGCGGCCGCCCCCTCCCCGGCGTACTTCTTTGCGAGGGTGAGGGCGCGCTCCCTCCCCTCCGCTGAAAGCTCGGCGAGGTTCACGGTGAACACGGCTGACTGCTTCCCGCCCTCCCCGAACTCGGTGTCGTACCTGAAGACCGAGCTGAGCTCCCTGAACTCCTCGTCGCTCAGCCTCCTCGTCGGCTTGAACACGAATGAGGTAAAGGCGGCCCGGTCGAGTATGAGTGGGGCCGCCTCCTCCAGCCTCTTCTTGAGGGCTTCGAGCTCGCTTCTCGTAAACCCGGAGAAAGCGTCGCTCGGCACCCCCTCGACGAACACGGAGTCCCACTCTTCCTCTATCGTCTTCCCCGACGGGAGTCGGATGATGTTTTTGAAGGAGTATATCTTATGCCCGCCCGCCTCCCCGAGCTCCTCCCTCACCCTCTCCTCTTGAAGGGGCTCAAGCCCGCTCTCAGCGACGAGAAGGTGGCTCACCTCAACTCCCTTTTCCGATGCTTAGTACTTCACAACGGAGCCCACAGGCGCCTCGAACGTAGCGTCAGCGTAAAGCTTAGTGGACGAATGGTACCAGTCCTTCTCCTTCGGCTCAAGCTTCACGAAGCTGCCGTCAGGAAGGTAGGCTCCGAGCACGGATGCTTTCCACCACCTTCCCCCGCTTCTCGTAGATGCACTCCCAATCCTCAGCTTGAACTCAACCATAATTAACTCACGTCCACACAAGCTATTTAAACAAGTCGGGAAACCCGTCAGCTACCCCGCCCTCACTCACGGAGGGGAGGGGGTCTCAGGTGTCAAAGGATGAATGGTTATATTCCTTTATTCAAATTAAGAGATGTGTCAGGAGAAGTTTTCGCTGGATTTTCATTTATACTCCTCATAGTACTAATAGTAGTCATCGTTTATTATTCAAGGAGAATTTCACAGCTAAACAGAAAG
>Ga0080006_1138600_pt1 | contig 17902 bp, 16 predicted proteins | sample RS3BMetagenome_FD_69209 | JGI IMG/M metagenome (GOLD analysis project Ga0080006, IMG submission 69209) | Ferric oxide microbial mat and aquatic microbial communities from Rainbow Spring, Yellowstone National Park, USA - RS3B (SPADES... ... | reverse complement strand
GTGGTGCCCAGCTGGTCGCAGACCACGTCTTCAACCGTCTCTCGGTCTCCGGATGGATGGCCCGCACCGGTTTTCAACTTCTGGACCCGATCAAGACGGTCCGGGCAAGGTGGGACTTTCTACGGCAACTCCACGACCGAGAGGCGTTGCTGCCCAGGGAACAGCAACGCCGCTTCCTCGAGGTGGAGGGGTGGGTGGCGTGGTCGGGTCCCGCGGTCGCCGAACTGTTACGGCAGTTCGTAGTCCATAACCGCATGATGGCCGGCGGCGTCGTGATCGATGACACGTTGATCACGCTCGCGGAAATCACCTGTCCGGTCCTCGCGTTCATCGGCGAGATCGATGACATCGGCCAACCCGCGTCCGTGCGAGGAATCCGGCGGGCCGCCCCCCGTGCCGAGGTGTCCGAGGTGTTGTTGCGGGCAGGTCACTTCGGGCTCGTCGTTGGATCGACAGCCGCCACGCAGACGTGGCCCACCGTTGGAAAATGGGTGCTGTGGCAGGACGGTCGAGGGCCCAGGCCCGACGGCGTGCATGCGATGGAGGCCGACCCCGGTGTCGGGGCCGATGGCGCTGTCGGGCTGTCGTCGCATATCGGTCACTCGGTCGGTGTGCTGGCCGAATTGGGCATCGGCATGAGTCTGGGGTTGGTCGACTCCACGGCGGGGGCGGCGCACAGCGGCAGGGAGATCGCCGCGGAGGCCGTGCGCACCCTTCCCCGGCTCGCCCGCCTCGGGCGGCTGCAGCCCCACACCCAGGTGTCGTTGGGCGGCTTGATGGCCGAGCAGGCGAACAAAGCGCCCGGGGAAGAATGCTTTCTCTTCGAGGATCGGGTTCACACCAACGCGGCGGTTGATCACAAGATCGATGACGCGGTACGTGGCCTCATCGCCGCCGGTGTCCGGCGGGGAGCCCACATCGGTGTGCTGATGGAGACCAGCCCCACCGCCGTGACCGCGATCGCGGCGTTGTCGCGTCTCGGCGCGGTGGCTGTGCTGCTACCCCCGATGACGATCTTGCCGCGGCCGTCCAGCTGTGCGATGTGGCTGACATCCTCACGGATCCAGAGCACCTGGCGACGGCCACCGCGACCGGCGCCAGGGTGCTGGTTCTCGGTCGCTCTGCGGATGACTGCCGGAGAGGGTCAGAGCGGGTTGTCGAGCTGGACCGCCTCGATTTTTCCGGCGGGCGGCTGCCGCAGTGGTATCGGCCGAACCCAGGCCGGGCAAATGATCTCGCCTTCGTGTTCTTCAGCACGACGGGAGGGCGCCGCGTGGTCAAGGAGGTCACCAATCATCGGTGGGCGCTGTCGGCCTACGGCACGGCCACTGCCGCCGCGCTCGACCGCGGTGACACCGTCTATTGCTTGACCCCGCTGCACCATCCATCGGGTCTGATGCTCAGCCTCGGCGGCGCGGTTGCCGGTGGGTCGCGCATCGCCCTGACCCGGGGCGTCGACCCTATGCGGTTCCCGGAAGAAGTCCACCGATACGGGGTGACCGTGGTGTCCTACACCTGGGCCATGCTGCGCGAACTGGTGGAGGCGACGTCGCCCGAGCTTGCAGAACATCATCCGATCCGCCTGTTCATCGGATCCGGAATGCCGACCGGGCTGTGGCGGAAGGTCACCGATCGATTTGCCCCGGCCCGAGTGCTGGAGTTCTATGCCTCCACCGAGGGGGACGCGGTGCTGGCCAATGTCGCCGGCACGAAGACCGGCGCTAAGGGTCGGCCGCTGCCGGGCAGCACCGAGATTCGGCTCGGGGGCTACAACGCCGCGACGGGCCGGTTTATCGAGCATGACCACGGTTTCGTGCGCCCCTGCGCGGACGACGAGGTGGGTGTGCTGCTGGCGAAGCCGCGCTCTGGACTCGATGCGGCACGCGTGTCAATGCGCGGGGTATTCGCCAAGGGCGACACGTGGATCACCACAGACCATCTGTTTCGCCGTGACACCGATGGCGACTACCGGTTCGTCGATAACAGAAACACCGTGATCCAGTCGGCGCGCGGACCGGTCTTCTGCCAGCCGATTTGCGACGCCCTCGGCGACATCACCATGATCGACCTGGCCGTGGTGTATCCCGTTGCGACCGAAACGCACGATGTTGCGGTGGCGGCCGTGACGGTTGGCAAAGACGGCGTCCTGACTGGGGCTAGCCTGGGGGCCAGCCTGACCACCGCGTTGGGCGGCCTCCCCCGCGACCAGCGTCCCGCCATCGTCCACATTGTCGACCACATACCGCTCACGCCCTCCTACCGGCCACTGTCGGCCGAACTGCGAGAGGCCGGGCTGCCGGCGCCGGGGGAATCGACCTGGTACCACGACCTCGCTGATGGTCACTATCGACAAGCGGCCACCGCGGCGACACAGCACGACGTCTAGCCCCGGGAACCGCTGTGAGTGAGTAGGTGTCGATGAGCCGGCGGGTACGCGCGAGCACGGCTTGCAGCGGGATATGCCGGAAGTCCAAGCCAGCGGGCGCCGAACCAAAGCCTAGAGAGGGGCGCGGGCGCAGCAGCCCGCCGCGCTGCCTAACACACTTAACCGATGTTGGACGGCTGCTCGGTGCGCCCGCCGTCGGCCGGGTCCTCACCGGTGAGGGTGTCGAGGATGAATTGGGCGGCGCTGTGTCGATCGATACCCGCATCATCAGCTTGGGTGTCCAGTTCCCGATGAGCTTGCTCTGGCGTGTAGCCGCGCCCGATGAGGACACCGATCGCCTGATTGATGACCGACGCCGTTGTCAGATATGTCCCGGTTGTCAGATACGTCCCGGTTGTCAGATATGTCCCGGTGCCCGGCTCCGCGGGGAGGCTGAGATGCTGATCGAGCACGAAGTCGCTGGGCGGGCGGCCGGTGAGCCACGCCAGGTCTGCGGCGAGGTCGACAAACGTTCCCGGCGTGCCCGCGTAGAGGATCAGCGCAACCAATGGTGCCGCGCGGTCGTCACCGATACCGGGCAGCGTCAGCCGAAGCGAGGTGCGAACATTCTCGGCCGCGCCGTCCTCAAGGGTGGTGAAAGTGAATGGCGGAATACTGCCGTCCACGGTCACGCTGAGACCGAGATAGCTGGGCACGGCCGCCTGGGCGTCGACGCCCAATTGCTGCAGACTGTGCAGCATATCGGCACCGGGCTCATCCAAGGCGGCGGTGAGGATGCCCAAATCAGCGGCCAGGGCCGCACCGATCTCCATGACAGGACTGCTCCGCTGGACGCTCCCGGGCGCCGATCGAGCCTGCCGGTGCCGAACAGGCGAGTCGCCCTGCCCGGTGGGGGAACACGCGACGCGAGCCAGGACCCGTCACGTTGACTGTTTCCCCACTCTCCAACCTACGCGCGTCCCACCGTGCAGCGACGGTTCGGCCGAAGGTCACGAGCTCAGGTGGGCATACGTCGGGAGCGGGCGCGGCGCGCGGCTTCATCGACAATGTGTTGGGCCACGTCAGCCAATTTGCGGTGTTCAGCCTGGCTGATCGCCCGCAGCTGAGTGAACGCCTCCTCGGCGCTGCGCCCGCTGCGTCCCCGGATCAGGCCGATCGCCTGATCGATCACCGGGCGCGTCGACAACGCCGTCTGCAACTGGGCGGCCAACGCCTCCGCATGCGCGAGGACCTGGGCGTTGTGCACCGCCACCGCCGCAGGCTTGGCGAACAACTCCCCCAGCTCGGCGGCGTGCTCATCGAAGACGTCTTTGCCGCGAGCATAGACATTGATCGCCCCGATCACCTGATCGCCCAGCAGCAACGGCAACGACAGCGCACTGTGCACCCCCAGGCGGCCCACCCGGGGGCCGAACCGCGGCCACATCTTCTCCCCGCCCAACGACCCGGACCGCACCGTGCGCCGCTCCAGCGCCGCGGTAATGCACGGACCCTCCTTGAGAGTCACGTACTGGATCTCGTCGATCTCGGCGACAAACGGCGCACTCGCGCCCAACACCTCCACCAGGTTTTCCACCCGGTCGACCCGCAACAAAGTCACCCCGGCACCGTCGGCGCCCGGGATCGCGCGCACCGCAAACATCGACACCTCAGCCAGCAACGCAGGCAACCCCAAAGTCCCGGCCACCAAACCCGCCAAGTCGTCAACCGCGCCCCGCAAGTCAGCAACATCAGCAAAGACCTGCAACTCGCTCAGCGACCCCCGCGGTAACCCGTTGGCGTCCTCCGCAAACTCCGTCATACCTGCTCTCAATACTCTTGGCTGAACTGGGACTATACACCGAAGCCCAGCGTCCTACCCGCGGCGCAATCGTCGACGGATGAAAATGACCAGAGCATCGGCGGCGCGCCCGAAACCGGCGAGGCCAGCAACCGGACCAGACACCTGCTGGGCTCGAACGAGCCAAACCCCGGCAGCCGGTCGGTCTTGTCAGTGTCGTCGCGATCTCCGCTCGCGCGAACACCTACCGCCTCGCGCTCTCCACAGCTCGTCTCAACCGTCGCCGTGCGTGGTTCGGTCACCCCACGCGCCGCGAAATCGATTCGGCAGGCCGCTACGAGCAGTCCAACGGGTGTCGCGTGAAGGGCGTTGGGAAACAGCTGGTCTGGGATGAGTTGAGCCGTCCGCCGCTTAATTCAAGGAGCATTGGCCCCGAACCCTCACACACTCCGGTGATCCACCGGACGTCAGGTCACCATGACCACTTCACTTGAGTTGTGTTCCACCACCGGCGTTTCCCTGCCAGATCCACCCCGGACCGCACCCATTCATGATCCACACGCAGCCTTACCGGCCACCGTGCGGTGGCACTGCGGCACCGACACCGGGCCGCGGTCCCGGGTCATCGGATCTGGGACCGCATGACCACCTCTGTTGTTGAACCGGCGGAGCGACGCGTGACGTCGGAACCGAACGACTCTCCAGCGCCGGCGCCGGCAACGGTGTATCGCCCATCGCCGACCAAGCGCTGAGGCTCACCGGCGCAGAACTCGCACTGGTCGCCGTCACAGCCAACCACGACATACCCCCATCGGAGGTGGCCACTCTGATGATCGTGGGAACCGCCGGTGCCGCAATGCCATCGAGGTCGGCGGATGCCATCCCCATCGCCGGTACCTCGATCGGACAGGCCTTCGTGGAACGAACCCCTCGACGACTCAACAACCTCGACGTCACGATCGACGGTGTCCACCACAGCGGCCCGGCGCTGGTGCTTCCGCTGCGCACCACCGACACCGTGGCCGGGGTGTTGATCGTGCTGCGGCGCGGCGGCGCCCGGACGTTCAGCGAAGAGCAACTCGACATGATGGCGCGTTCACCGACCAGGCGGCGCTCGCCTGGCAACTGGGATCCACACAGCGTCGGCTGCGTGAACTCGATATTCTCGCTGAACGCGACAGGATCGCCCGCCACCTGAACCACCACGTGATCCGGCAGATCTTCGCGATCGAACTGGCTCTGCACGGGACGATTACGCGGGCGCGATCAGCCGAGGTGCAGCAGAGACTGTCCCGCAACATTGACGCCCTTGACGACGTCATCCAGGAAATCCGCGTCGCGATTTTTGACGCCCACGGCGCCATGCACGGTCCACTGCGGGACACAACCCGACTGCGCGAGCGGCTCGACGACGTCCTCATGCAGTCCTGCGGATCCGACCTGGAGACCACGGTTCAATTCGCGGGCCCCTTGTCCATTGTCGGCGCTGCACTCGCCGATCACACCGAAACCGTTGTGCGCGAAGCGGTCAGCAACGCCGTCCGACATGCCGGGGCGACCAGACTCGCGGTCACGGTAAAGGTCGAAGACAACGTCTGTATCGAGGTCATCGACAACGGCCAAAACATCCCCGGCGACGGCCTGAGCAGCCTGCATCACCACACGCAGCAGGCAGGCGGCACGCTCACCGTCGCGGATACTCCCGGCGGAGGCACCTCGCTACGCTGGTCAGCACCGCTGTCCTGAGCACCCCCCACCGCGACTACGAGCGGCTCACAGGGACGATGCGACCAGGCCCGTCGGGTCGGCCAGGCGGTGGGAATAACCCCACTCGTTGTCGTACCAGCCGACGTCTTCACCAGACCACCCGACGTGGGCACCACGTTGACCGCCGCCGCGCGCGCAGCGCAAGTCGCGGTGCAGACGTCATGCAGGTACTGGTCCGGGGTGTACGAGTGGACGGTGATCATGAGCCCGCCCTCGAATCCGAACACCTCGTCGAGCGCCATCGCCATCGGCGCCAGGCAGTTGGTCGTACACCAGGCATTCGAAACGAGGGTCTGGATGCCGTCGAAGTCGCGGTGGTTTAAGCCCATCACCAACGGTGAGGTCCGCACCCTTCGACGTCGCGGACACGCTTTCTCATGGCGCTCAGCCTCGCCCGCCGGCAGCTGCCAGCCCCGTCCAGGGCGGCAAGCTGAGCGTGCGGATCGCGCACGAACGCCGTCATCGCACCCCAACCTCAGCTTTTGCAGCTTCCAACCCCGGGGGCAACCACCGTCAACGCGGGACCATCGAGCCTTGCATTTGCTTCTGCCGAGGTCCCCTGATCGTGCTGGAGTTGTTGGGTACCGCCGCAGACCAAGCACACGGTGCGCTCGCATCTCGCGAATTGCGCGGCATCCCCGCGGCTCGTCATGGGTTGCGGTGGAAGGTGAGGCTGGCCCTGGACGGTGGCCATCGCTGCCTCGAGTGTGCTGGCGGCGGGTAGCAATCCCTGTGGGTCGCCGATCTGCAACATCCGGGAGACCGCGTTACCGGGTACCACTGCGCAGCTCACGCGGGCGCGCACGCAGCAGACGGAAACCCTCTGCAGCGCAGAGAAACCCTCGGTTCCGAAGAAGTCGAGGTTGCGCAGATCGAGGATCAGCCCGCGACAACGCGACAGGTGCGCCAGCGTGTACTCGGTCAGTGTGTCGGCGTTGGATGCGTCGATGTCACCGTGGGCGCTGATGACGGCTACCGACGACCTGAGTCGACGACTCGCTAAACGTGCGGTGTGACCCTCCCACGGCCGGGAAAGAAAGCCGCCATCCGGCAATGTGGAGGGGGCGGGCGAAGTTTTCATGGTGATCTCCGGCATGCGGTTGTCACCGGTGCGTTCGGCGCGAGCTGCTGCTCTGCGAGAACAGCGGCGGACGGCTGGCCTCATTCCGAACTGGTTGACGTCTCAACATGCTTGACGTTCCACCCCGCGGGAGCAATTGTCAAGCCGGGCCGTTGGATCGGCTGAGATGCCGCAACAATAAACCATCGACCGGACCCCTGCGCCATCTGCGTTGCGTCGTCGAACTGGGTTTGCCGGACGGTTCCGAATGCCGGACGGGAGGACCCCGGTCTGTGCGGAGTTGGTGGTGAGATGCTCAGTCCAAGCGAATCGGAAGCGTGGCGACGATGGCGTCGGTGCGTGCGCGAATCGTTGTGGCGAGCAGCGGGCCGCGTTGGTTGTTGCGGAGCGCCGCGCTGGTGTCGCCGCACCCGACGATCAGCAATGTGATTGGCCGGTTGCTCCCGCTTGGCGGCTACCATTGTGCCGATTGAACACCACGAAGCTGGGCCCTACCGTTCCGATGGTTCAGACTGACAGCTGCCGGGACCGACACCGGACAGGAGACCGGCAGTCAACACTTCGCCCAATCTCGGTTCCGGTCAGGTTTTTCGATTCGTCAGATCGACATCCCGCCCTGTCGTGGCGATGAAGTCGTCAATGATGTCGACCACCGCTGTCGGGGCCTCGACATGCGGGAAGTGCCCGACACCGGCGAGCACCTCGAGTCGGCTACCCGGCACGGCGTCATGAGCGGCGTAACCGTGGGCGACCGGAATGATCCGGTCCTGATCACCCCAAATCAGCAAGGTGGGTAATCCATAACTGAGATGGATCTTGCTGAGAGCACTGACCGCCTGGCCGCGGTAATCCACCACCGAGCGCAACGTACGCAGGAACGCCTGCCGTGACCGCTGATCCGACAACGAGCAATAGGCGTTCCACATCTCGCCGGCGCGCGGCGACTGAATCCCGGCCGACATGAGCCAGGAACCCAGCTTGTTGCCGACGGTCAATACCGGTTGCGGCGCGACCACTGGCAGCACCAACTCGGTTCCGGGTGCCGACAGGATCCGCAATAGCCAACTCAGGTCGGGGCCGAGGCCGCCGCTGCTGATCAGAACCAGTCGCTGGCAGTAGTCGCGATGTTGATAGCTGAACTGCATGGCCACACCGCCACCGAGTGATTGACCGACCACCGTCGCCCGGCTGATGCCTAGTTCATCGAGCAGATCACGCAGCGACGCCGCGAACGCCCCCAACGAATAGTCACCGCGTGGCTTGGCTGATTCACCGTGCCCCAACAGATCCGGTGCCACCACCCGATACTTCTTCGACAACTGGGGGATGACCGCCCGCCAGGTCGCCGAACTTCCCGCCATGCCGTGAATCAGCAGCAGCACCTCGCCTGCCCCCGCCTCCCGATAGGCAATACGCTCACCGTGCAGATCGAGAAAGTTCATCTCGTTCAACTGAACCGGTCTCCCATCCGCCGGTGTCCCGGCATGCATGCACAACGTCGTAACAATCACTCTCGGCGAATTGTTGTCGACAATACCGCAACTTACGGTCCCGTAGGTTACTTGCCAGTAGCCCACGGCTCCTGAGCGCCTGATCGATACCGCCCCCGTCTGCGCCTCGGCCGACATGCGGGGTGCGACCCCACTGGCGGATCGCTGCGATCGCTGTCTTGAGCCCGCGGCGCCGCCCGGTCGCTGGGTCGATCCCGGCGAAACCGGGCCCCAGTTGGCTGAACATCCGCTCGTTGCGGGTCTCCGGCGCGTCGTCGGCGGTATCGCGCAGGTAGCGATCCGGCAACGACAGCTTGGCGATGGTGCGCCAAGTCTTGCCGCACTGCAGCAGAAACGAGCCTGTGGTGTAGGGCAAGTCGTACTTGTCAAAGACCTCTTGCACCCGCAACGAGATCTCGCGCAACCGGTTGCTCGGCAGATCGGGATAAAGATGATGCTCGATCTGGTAGCACAGGCTGCCGCTCAGGAACCGCAGCGCGGGCCCGGCGTCGAAGTCGGCACTGCCCAGCATCTGCCGCAAATACCACTGACCCCGGGTTTCGCTGATCATGTCGGCCTTCGTGAATTTCTCTGCGCCATCTGGGAAATGCCCGCAGAAGATGACCGCGTCAGCCCACATGTTGCGGATTACGTTGGCAACCACATTGGCCTTGAGCGTTGACTTATAGCTCGCCGCCGGCGACAGCGAGGTGAGCGCCGGGAACGTGACGTAGTCCTTGACCACCTGTCTGCCCGCCTTGACCGCGAACTCGCGTATCTGCTGGATGCTGATTGCGCGGTCTGGGCCGGCCTTGAAGGCCTTACTGAACTCGATGGGCTGCAGGCCGATTCCCCATTCGAATCCAACTGCGAGGATGGAGTTGAACAGCAGGTTGCCGATGTTGAAGGGCTCCCAGGGCTGGTCGCGGGTAACTCGGAGGACGGTGTAGCCCACGTCGTCATCCATGCCGAGAATGTTCGGACAAGATCGCGCCGTCGTTGAGCAGCGCGAGGACGACGATCATGATCGCCGTCACGGGAAAGAAGCCGAAGACCAGGATCGCGGCGGTCACGAACAGCAGCATCCGCGACGTCTCAGAGATGCGGTAGATCGCATAGCTGTTCATCCGCTGAACGATCCGGCGGCTTTCCTTGATCGCGTCGATGATCACCGACAGGCCCGGGCTCAGCAGCACCATGGACGCTGCCGCGCGCGCCGCGTCGGTCGCCCCGGACACGGCGATACCGCAGTCAGCCTTCTTCAGCGCGGGGGCATCGTTTACCCCGTCACCGGTCATCCCGACGATATGGCCGTGCTTCTGCAGCACATCGACGATGCGGTACTTGTGCTCGGGGAATACCTGGGCGAAGCCGTCGGCCTGTGCGATCGCCGTCGCCTCGGCGGCCGTCACCTCCTCCTTGACGCCACCCAGCCCGGCGGCGTCAAGAATCCCGGCGCGCATCCCGAGCGCTTTGGCGGTCTCCCGGGCGATGGCGATGGCATCGCCGGTGACCATCTTGACCTTCACACCCATCTGTTCGGCCGTCGCGATGATCTCTTTGGCGTCTATGCGGGGCGGGTCGAACAGCGGCAGCACGCCCAGGAACCGCCACGGACCGTCGCCGTCGGCGCGAGCGACCCCCAACGACCGGAAGCCGCGCTGGGCGAACTCTTGCACAGCGGCGTCCACGGCTGCGTGCACGTCGGCCGCGTTGCCGGCCAGCGCGAGGATGACCTGCGGTGCGCCCTTGCTGACCTTGAACGACGGCTTGCCTGCGATCTCGACGCTGGCCTCTGTGCGCTTGTGGACCGCGTCGAAGGGTTGGAAGTGGACCACGTGGTAGGCGTCGAGTGCCGCCGGGTCGGCCAGTCCGGCCAGGACGGCCAGGTCGATGGTGTCGTTGTCGTCGACGCGCGAGGCCAGCGCACCGGCGAGGACAACGTCGCCGGTGCTCACCCCGGGCACGGCGAACGGGTCGCCCAGAGTCAGCTTGTTCTGGGTCAGGGTCCCGGTCTTGTCCGAGCACAACACGTCCACGCCGGCGAGCTCCTCGATGGCGACCAGCCGGGTGACGATGGCCTGCTTCTTGGCGAGCAGGCGTGCGCCGACGGCCATGGTCACCGATAGCACCGTCGGCATCGCCACTGGGATCGCCGCCACGGTGAGCACCAGGACGAACTGGACGGTACTCAGGATCGGATTGCCGCGCAGGGTCGACACGACGACGATCAGCACCACCATGGCCAACGCGAGCAGGATCAGGAACTTGCCGATCTGCAGCACCGCCTTTTGGAAGTGGCTGACGCTGTCGGCGGCTTGGACCAGTTCTGCGGTGTGGCCAAAGTAGGTATTCGTGCCGGTGGCGTACACCAAGGCGCTGATCTCGCCCTGACGCATGATCGATCCGGAGAACACCTTGTCGCCCGGTCCGCGGCTGGCCGGCAGCGACTCCCCGGTCAGCGCGGATTCGTCCACCTCCACCGGGTCGCCCTCGAGCAGGCGGGCGTCGGCCGACACGATGTCGCCGAGCCGCAACCGGATCACATCGCCCGGCACGAGTTCGCGCGCCGGGAGGGTAACCCACGTGCTGTCGCGCAGTACCCGCGCGTTGACCGCCAATTGGGCTCTGAGGGCGTCGATGGCTTTGCCCGCGGACCGTTCCTCCCAGAACCCGATGAACGCGTTGGCGGCGAGCAGCACGAAGATGATGATGAAATCCGGCCAGTGGCGCAGCACGCCCGACAAGATGACTGCAACCTCGATCATCCACGGGATCGGACCCCAGAAGTAACCCAGAAACTTCAGCAGCTGGTTGGTTTTCTTCTCCGCGATCTCGTTCGGCCCGTACTGAATCAGACGTTTGTCGGCCTCGGCTGCGCTGATCCCGTCCACCGAACTCGCGAGCTGTTTTTCCAGCTCGGGCATCGGCAGCGACTTCAGGTCGCCATGCGGGTCGGCCTTGGCCGGCGCTGCGGAGTTCTGGGGTGGGGATTTCTCATCCTCAGTGGTCATGGTTGCCTCTCACCTGCTCGTTATCATCGGGGTGTTTCGGACGTCGCGAAGTCACCCAGGATCACTCGTTGACCGATCCGCGCCGACGGATAACAGTCGCGGCAAGCGACCCGATTGGCGGCCGCCCGGTCCCGCAACGCCCGTTGTGCCTCCGGCCTGTTGGCCTCCTGGCCGCCCCAGATGGCGACTAACCCCACCCGGTCAACGCCATGACGATCACCGCGGCGATCATGGCCGGCTCTCCGTGGTGGAGGTTCCGTTGGCCACCGCCGCCGGGACGGGTATCGGTGGCTGTGGCTCTGGCTGGACTGCTGCACGGCTTTCCTGGGCCAGGAAGGTTCCGAGTTCGGCGATGGTCGACATCAACGGCGCCGGGAACACGATGGTGCTGTTTTTGTCGACGCCGAGTTCGACCAGGGTCTGCAGATTGCGTAATTGCAGCGCCAACGGGTGGGCCATCATGGTGTCCGAGGCATCGCCCAAGGCGGCAGCGGCTAGCGATTCACCTTCGGCGGCAATGATTTTCGCGCGCTTCTCCCGCTCCGCTTCGGCTTGGCGGGCCATCGCCCGTTTCATGCTGTCGGGCAGTTGGATGTCTTTGAGCTCCACCAAGGTGACCTGCACACCCCATTCGACGGTGATGACGTCAAGGATCGCGCGGATGTCGAGATTGATCTTGTCGGTCTCCGAGAGCGTCTCGTCCAGGCTGTGCTGGCCGACCACCTTGCGCAACGTCGTCTGGGCGATCTGATCGATCGCGGCATAGACATTCTCGATCGCCACCACCGACTTCACCGCGTCGATGACCTTGAAGTAGGCCACCGCCGACACGTCGACACTGACATTGTCGCGGGTGATGATCCCCTGAGACTGGATCGGCATGGTCACGACCCGCAACGAAATCCGGTACAGCACATCGACGAACGGAATGATCAGCCGCAACCCGGGTTGACGTTCCCCGATCACCCGACCCAGCCGGAACAGCACCCCGTCCTCGTATTGCTTGACGATCCGCACCGCCAACGCCAGCACCAGCAGCAACAGCACGACCAGAGCAACGACGACGACACCCAGCGCGTTCATCGCCGTGCACCTGTCGGTGAACCGTGCCGGCGGGTGCCCGCGACCACGTCCTGTGCAACCCTCGTTGTTGAGAGGTGAGGTACGGGAGCCGATCGAACGAAGAAACTCCGTAAAACAGTCATGGTGATCCCGACGTGCAAACGACCACCGAAGTGTAGGGGCCTCGGAGCCAACGCTCCTGAAGTTCTGCAGCGGACAGCCGAACTCATCCCGAACCAGCTGAAATTCTCAGCACTTCCCAGGCTACACCCAAGGGAACCAACCGGCGGACCCGTTCGGGGCAGCGCGCTTTACGAGGCTGCCTGCAGTCAGGCGGGAACGCTTATCTGCGAGTCGCGGTGACGTAGAGGATCGAGGCAGGCGCACCGCCAAGGCCCTCGTCCTGCAGCGGAGGTAACCTGGCAGCGCCGAGCAAATCCGTCAGGGTCGCCCCAACCGTGTCCCACCCCTTGGCCTGTAGGTATTTGGGTACGTCGTGGTATTCGCCGGTGTAACTCAGATCCACGGGGTCGATATCTATACCGTGCTCGCGCCAGTAGTTGACTTGGGCGGCCATCTGCTGTTGCGTCTCCTCGGACTGATCCGTCATCGCCCCGTAATCGCCGGCGAAGCGGCTGGTGGAAGCGCTCAGTGCAGTGGTGTTGTCCAGCAGCCGATCCTGAGCGTCGGGCGGCAAGAACCCGATCATCAGCCCCTCGGCGTTCCACGCCGTGGGCAGGGAAGCGTCGAAGCCGGCCTCCTGCAGCGCCGCCGGCCAGTCCTGACGAAGATCGATGCGCACCGTCCGCAGGTCGGCCGTCGGGACGGCGCCTAATCTGGCCAACGTCGCGGTCTTGAACTCGATCACCTCGGGCTGATCGACCTCATACACCGTTGTCCCAGCCGGCCACGACAGGCGGTACGCGCGGGAATCCAACCCCGACGCAACGATCACGACTTGGCGGATGCCCGCTGCTGAAGCACTGTTGAAAAAGTCGTCGTAATACCTTGCGCGCGCAGCAAAAACGTCGGTCATCCGGCGAAACCAGGGGTCGGCAGCGACATCGGCGAAATCCGCCTCACCCGCGGCCACCCTGGTAAAAAAGTCCAGGCCGACCGCGCGCACCAACGGCTCGGCAAACGGGTCGTTGATCACCCCTCGCCGGGTAGCAGCCGCTCTGGCAGCCGCGACCATCGTGGCGGTGGATCCGACGCTGGTGGCCAGGTCCCACGTGTCATCGTCTGTGCGCGCCGTGTCCACTCCTTCGACTAGTTGATGGGCCGACCCGTCTCGGACCGTCATCCACCGTACTGCGCTTGCTTGATCGACGTCGCCCCGCAGCAGACCGGTCTGATGGGCCAAGCGCGAAGGGTCAGTTCGGCATAGATCGACGAATTGGTGAGCTGTGTTGTGATGCCGTCAGCGGCGGATGCCGGCGCTGATTCGGTTCCAATTGCCTGATGCGATCTTCTCTCGTTCGACGTCGCTCAGATCTGCTTCCTCCAGAAAGCGGCGCGCGCCGTTGTGAGGGGCGCACCGGTAGGGATAGTCGGTGGAGAAAAGGATTCGGTCAACTCCGATGACCTCGAGTGCCCACCGCAGATATCGCTGGCTGAAGATGCCACTGGGCGTGACCAGCACGTTGGTGCGGAAGTAGTCGGAGATCGGACGTGCCCGTTCGGCGGCTGTCCTCAAGTCGTCGACCCTGTCCAGGTAAAACAGCACCATCTCGCCCCAATGACCGACTATCACTTCTAGATTTGGAAAGTGGTCGAAGACGCCGGCAAGGATCAAGCGCAGCAGCGCGACACCCACGTCGTAGTGCCAGCCGATACCGTAGGTGGCCAATCCGGCGTTGACTGTATCGTCGAAGCCGCCGTAGTAGGCGGCCTGTACCGGCGGTGGCGGCACCTGTGGATGTAGGTAGAGCGGCGCGTTGAGGGCGGCCGCGGCCTCGAAGATCGGCCAGAAGTCGCGGTGTTCCAGACTGCGCCCACGGCCGCGGGGGAAGATCATCGCGCCGTTGAGGCCCAATGTGGTTACCGCGCGCTCCAACTCGCTTGCGGCTTTGATCGGATCGCTGGTAGCCAGCGTCGCGAATCCCTGTAGGTGGTCGGGATGCGCGCGCACCGCGTCGGCCACGAGGTCGTTACAGGTCGTCTGCAACGTCACCGCATCGTTGGGAGTCAGGTTTTGAACACCGGGGCTAGTCAGGGAAAGAACCTGAACGTCGAGCCCAGTGTCTTCCATTGCGGCAAGGCGCTCCTCGTCTAGCTCGGCGAGGCGGTGCACGATATCGTCCCCGGCGGATAGTCCCGCCGGGTTTTGCCAGTGCGCCTCGAGACCACGCCATGCGTGCAGCACGTCGCTGGTGACAAAATGCTCCTCCAGACCAATGGTTTTCACGATTGCGACCCCTTCCTTACCCTCCGAACCCTCCGAACCCTCCGAACCCTCCGAACCCTCCGAACCCTCCGAACCCTCCGAACCCTCCGATGATGACCTCTCCGAAGTCCGGTGTCGAGTAGCCGAGCGCCGAACGGTAATAATTTTCCGGCGTAAGCCGAACGATTCCCCAATCGGTCGACGGGCTCATGAGCTGGTGTCATAGGCCTCATACGCTGGCGGTGTGGAGCGGCGACCCAACGGGGGAAAACGACAGTCGGCGTTATGTTCCGAGCAGCTCGGGTGCGAAAATTTCTTCCACCGTCAACCGGCGCTGCGACAGACCTTGCTCGAAGAAGTACCGCAAGAAGGTGTCAACGGTTGCATGATTGGCCTCGACACCGTAGGGCCACCAGTCATCGGGCAGCAGTCGGCTGTTCTTGTCATAAAGGGCACCGAACCACGGGACCATGACGTTAGCGTGGTGCCCGGCGCGATGTTCCTCGTATTCCTGAATTGCGAGGTTTTTCGCGTCGCAGAATCCTTGATATACGGCTTGTGCGAGCCCTGGCCGGTGGCCGAGAAGCTCTTTGCGGATCACGAGCGTGTGCATGATCGGGAAGATTCTGGTGCGTGCGAAGTATTCGCGTTCGACCGATTCGTAGTCTGCGAACAGGCGCTCGACCCGTGGTGAGTCTTCGGACAGACAATGCGGAACTTGGGCCGAAATGAGCGCATCAATCTGTCCCTCTGCGAGCATGTCGCTCAGAGATTTGTCAGTCGGGGCGGCCGACACGTCTACGTTTGCCGGATGAATGAACGGGACGAAATCAAAGGGCGCCATCGGCCAGTTCGTGCCGCCGACTCTCCAGCGACACTGATCGGGTGTGACGCCGTACTCGTCAGAGAGAATGCCTTTTGGCCAGATACCCGCATCATGGCCGTACGTGCCCAGTTCGCCGATCGTTTTTCCGACAAGGTCTTTCGGCTTTTCGATGCCGCTGGAAGTGTTGACGAAGATCGCCGAGTGACGAAAGTGACGAAGTGGGAAGACCGGTAAGGCGACGAATGGCGGGTCATCGAAGCTGAGGGTGCGCAAATAGAACGTCAGTCCCAACTCGGCTACGTCAAATGCACGGTCCCGCACCATTCTTGTGAAGATGTCCGATACGATGGGGGCGCTCTCAAAGGTGGCGTCGACACCGTCGATGCTTGCGCGGCCGTCAAACAGTGGGCGGGTGCGATCATAGATCATAGATCCAACTTTGAGCGTGTCGGTCATCGTTGGTTCTCTCAGACCCTGATTTTTCAGCGGGCTATGGGTTGAGGGCCGCGTCGTAGCGCGGAAGTGCCCTTCCTGCAAGGGATAATCGTGTTTGTGGAAGACGACGATCATCCCAGAGAAAGGGCACCCGTGTGGTGAATGCTACCGGTTTGTTGTTCGATGTCGATGATGCGGTGCTGGCGAGTCCAAAACACCCGGTGCCGCACCCGCTGATCACTGCCTCAGAGGATGATTTGACGCCGGTGGCGGGGGTGGCGTTGTGGGGTCCGTTGCTGGACCGGCTCAACGTGGTCGCCGAGGCCGATCGGCGGGGGCTGCGCGAGATCGGGCCGGGCGGCTATAGCGGTGGGCAGTGTTACCGGGCGCTGACCGAGGTTCTGTTGGCCGGTGGGGATTTCTTGTCGGATCGGGCGGTGATAGCCGATCCGGCGACCGCGGCGCTGCGCGGGAACAATCCGTTGCCGTCGGTGTCCACCTTGTGGCGGTTTTTAGGCGGTGCGGATTTGGGCCGGGTGTCCAAGGCCGCCGCGGTCAACCGGGTGATGCTGCGCCGGGCCTGGGCGGCCGGCGCCGCCCCTGAAGGCGACCGGTTGACCATCGACCCCGACGCCACCCGGGTGGCGACCTACGGGTGCGCCAAGCAAGGCAGCGCGTTCTCGCGTACCGGGCAGACCGCCCTGTCGCCGCTGGTGGGCGTGTGCGGTGAGACCGGCGACGTGCTGGCGCTGCGTGCCCGCGGCGGGGCGGCCAACGACGGCCGGGCGATGGGTAGCTTCATCGATGAGTGCGTGGCCGCTATCCCCGCCGGGTGCCGGCAGCGATATCGGTTGTGGCTGCGGGTCGACTCGGCGGGCTACCAGCAGCAGGTGATTGAGGCGGCCGAACGCCACGACACCGACTACTCGGTCACGGTCAAACAGTACAAGCCGGTCGCGGCCGTGATCGCCGCTCTGGCCACCGACCCGCACACCGTATGGGTTGCGGCGTCCGGGCATGAGACCGACAAGGGCAGCCAGATCGCTGAGACCACCACCACCACGGTGCTGGGGCGGTGTGTGCGGCTGATCGTGCGCCGCCAACCCAAACAGTGCGGCGACCAGCTGGCCTTCGACGACCTTGACGGTTGGCGGCTGCACGCGATCATCACCAACGTGCCCGCCGAGCGGCTCAGCGCCACCGAGGTCGAGGCGCATCACCGGTTGCGCGGCGGTGTCCCCGAAGACACCATCCGGGCACTCAAGAACGACTTCGGGATGATCCACGCCCCCGTGCAGTCGTTTTTCGGTAACTGGCTGTACTGGCACGCCACCGCGCTGGCGCACAACGTCGGGCTGTGACTGCGCACCCTTGAGGTGTTTCTGACTTTGCGATAGGGATTCGCGTTTGATCAGCCAACATTGTCGGGGTCCTAGATGGGTTGAGTGTGCCTTTGCTGGCGGCGCCAGGCAAGTCGGCGGTTGCGGGCTTGTTCGAGTCCGGCTTGTCGTGCTTTGGGGATGGCCTCCCCTCGTCCTTGGTGTTCGTCGTTGGGCGTGACGTATCCGATGCCGGCATGCAACCGGGTGGCATTCCAGAACTCGCGGGTGACGGCGAGTTCGGCGCGCAAGGTGCCGGCGCGGGCTCGCACCACGACGCGGTTGCGGGCCGCGAC
>Ga0080006_1138160_pt1 | contig 17907 bp, 10 predicted proteins | sample RS3BMetagenome_FD_69209 | JGI IMG/M metagenome (GOLD analysis project Ga0080006, IMG submission 69209) | Ferric oxide microbial mat and aquatic microbial communities from Rainbow Spring, Yellowstone National Park, USA - RS3B (SPADES... ... | reverse complement strand
CACTCGTCGACCGTCTCCATGTACGCCACCGGAAGAATCGCACCGCCAGCGCGATTGTGCGTGTTTTCCAGGCAAATCAGCGCCGTACGGGGATAGTGGATGTTCTCTCGACGGATCGCCGCACCGATGGCCGCGAGCGACATCTGCCCGCGTACCCCTGCGATCGTTCGCGTTTGCGCCCCCGCCAGCGCCGCTATCGCACCGACCTCATAGTAAAAAATGTGCGCATCGGCCTCCGCGATCACTTCATCACCCGCACGCACCTGCGCCAGCACCGCCACTTGGTTGCCCTGCGTGCCGCTACTGACAAGAAGAGCCGCCTCTTTGCCGAGCATTTGTGCCGCTGTCTCTTCGAGCCTGCAGACTGTGGGGTCCTCTTGGTATACATCGTCACCGACTTCGGCGTTAGCCATCGCCATCCGCATGTCGGCAGTCGGTCGCGTCACTGTATCGCTGCGCAGATCAATCATGTCTGATGTCCCCTGTCATTCCGGCCATGGCCGGCGTCTTTCTTGGGAGCGGCGCCAAGTGCAGCACCTCCCACTGCGAAGCGGCCACCGGTCCCGGTGCGCCCATCATCAAATCCGAACCACTCGACGTCTTCGGGAAGGCAATGACGTCGCGCAAAGAATTTTGTCGAGCCATGAGCATCACAATCCGATCGACGCCAAAAGCAATCCCGCCGTGCGGCGGCGTGCCGTAATCAAACGCGTCTAACAAGAAGCCGAATTTCTCTCGAACCTCGTCATCTGCCAAACCGAGCGCACGGAACATCCGCTCCTGCAAGTCGCGCTCAAAGATCCGCATCGAACCGCCGCCGATCTCATAGCCGTTTAGCACCATGTCATACGCCTGCGCCCGCACCCGACCAGGATCCGACTCGAGTGCCGAGAGATCCTCCGCCATAGGCCGCGTGAAGGGGTGGTGTTCCGCAACGTAGCGGGCCGCTTCCTCGTCATATGAGAGCAAGGGAAATTCCGTAATCCAACAGAATTCTAGCGCCGCCTCATCGATCAGATTCAAGCACCGTCCAAAATGCTGGCGCAGCGCTCCCAGCGAATCCGCGACGACCTTTTTGCTGTCAGCAACAAAGAGAATCAAATCGCCGGGCTTTGCGTCCGTGGCGTTGACGATGGCCTGGAGCTCGTCCGGTGTAAAGAACTTCGTGATCGAGGACCGCAACCCGCCCTCTTCCACGATGACCCAAGCGAGGCCCTTCGCGCGATAGCGCGCGGCGATCTTTCCGAGATCGTCGATCTCCTTGCGACTGTAACTTCCACAGCCTGGCGCCACAAGGGCCTTGACTTGCCCGCCTCGAGCCAACGCGTCCGCAAACACCTTAAACTCCGTGCCCCGAATCACCTCCGACAGATCGCATAGTTCCAGCCCGTAACGCAAGTCTGGCTTGTCCGAGCCGAAGCGGTCCATGGCATCCCGATAGGTCAGGCGCGCAAATGGTCGCTTGACCGTCGCCCCGATCGCTTTGGCAAACAGTTCCACCACCATCTGCTCCATCATGTCCTGCAGGTCCTCCATCGAGACAAACGAGGTCTCGATGTCGACTTGTGTAAACTCAGGCTGGCGGTCGGCGCGCAAGTCCTCATCGCGGAAACAGCGGACGATCTGAAAGTAGCGTTCAAAACCCGCCACCATCAACAACTGCTTGAACAGCTGCGGCGACTGCGGCAACGCATAGAACTGCTCAGGATGGGTGCGCGAGGGCACGAGATAGTCGCGAGCGCCCTCCGGTGTGCTCTTCGTCAACATCGGTGTCTCCACTTCAAGAAACTCCCGCTCATCGAGAAAACCTCGAATCGATTGATACACGCGATGGCGCAGGGCAAACGTCGCTTGCATCTCGGGACGCCGCAGGTCCAAATAGCGGTATTTCAAGCGGATCGACTCATCCGCGTCCAGGCCATCCTCAATCGCAAAGGGAGGCGTCTTCGCGACATTTTGAATGATCAGACGGGTGACCTCGACCTCGATCGCTCCCGTCTGCAGTTTCGGGTTGATAGCCTCTGCGGCGCGGCGCACCACTTTACCCTGCACGGTCACCACGTATTCGCTACGTAGCCGCTCGGCGGCCACGCGGGCGGATTCCTCGACGTCCACCCGGAACACCAGTTGCACGAGACCGCTGCGGTCGCGCAGATCAATGAAGATCACGCCACCGAGGTCACGCCGTGTCTGAACCCACCCGGACAAGACAACCTCTATCCCCGCCTGTTCCACACGCAAGTCACCAGCATGATGTGTGCGTTTCATTCCCATACCTCCTGGTTGTGTGTTTCGCCGCCTGCGATGTTCGCCGCCCCGATCACTGTGCGCAGCGGATCGCGCAGTGCCGACACCTCAGCCACAACGTCCGCCAAGGAAACCGTTCGCTGTTCCTTCGTCTGCAGATCCCGAACCGTCGCCACCCCGTGCACGACCTCATCATCTCCAAGCAGAATGGCCACACGCGCACCGAGCCGATCCGCCGTCTTCAGTTGACTTTTTAGACTTCGGCCGAGGTAGTCTGCGTCCGCGGGAATACCCGTGGCACGCAACGACTGCAGCAACCGAATGGAGGGAGATTTCGCTGCGTTGCCGAGCGCAAGCACAAACGCAAACGGCTGCACCGCATCCTCCGCCCGCTCTCCATTCGCGGCGCGCGCGAGAATCAGGCGTTCCATGCCCCCGGCAAAGCCGACACCCGGCAAGTCGGGGCCACCAAACCCTGCAACCAGTTGGTTGTAACGCCCCCCGGCCAAAATCGTGCTCATCGCACCGATGCTGTCTTCCATGAATTCGAAGGCCGTGCGTGTGTAGTAGTCAAGTCCCCGAACCATGATCGGATTCACGACATAAGGCACGTCGAGATCGTCCAGATACGCGCGAACTGCCGCGAAGTGGACCGTACAATCCCCACACAGCGAGTCCGTGATCGTCGGCGCGGTCAAAACGCGCGGGTGATCGCGATCGATCTTGCAGTCGAGGATGCGAAGGGGATTCTTCTCATAGCGCGATTGACAATCCGGGCACAGTTCCTCGACAACAGGTGCGAGGTGACTCAGGAGCGCCTCCTTGTGCGTCGCCCTGCACGTGGCACAACCGACAGAGTTGATCTCGAGGCGACACGATCTCACTCCGACGGTTGACAGGAACCGATGTCCGAGTTCGATGACCTCGGCATCAACCCGCGGATCATCGACACCGATCACTTCGACCCCGTACTGGTGCAGTTGCCGAAAACGACCCGCCTGCGGTTTCTCGTAGCGAAACATCGGCCCGTAGTAAAACCACTTCACCGGCAGCGGTCCGCCGTACTGTTTTTGCTCAACGAACGCACGTACAACCCCAGCCGTGCCCTCCGGCCGCAGCGTGATCGAGCGGTCGGCACGATCGCGAAACGTGTACATTTCCTTCTGGACGATGTCGGTGGTATCTCCCACGCCGCGCTCGAACACTTCAGTGTGCTCGAAGATCGGCGTGCGTACTTCTCGGTACTGGTACAAACTGAACAGTTCCCGTGCCTGCGCCTCAAGGTACTGCCACTCCGCGGTGTCGACCGGCAACAAGTCCGCCGTTCCCCGCGGTTTCACATACTCCGCCACTTGGCCCACCCCTTTTCAAACATAAAAAGACATCGTTCGTCCCAAGGGACGAACGATGTCTGCATCGCCCGTGGTGCCACCCTGCTTGTGCGCACCAGGTTCTCCCTTGGCGCACCGCTCGTTGTCGGTTTCGATAACCGGGACTTCCCCGGAATCCGCTTTGGCGACAGGCGCTGACAGGACCTGTCCGCGGCTGATGCGTTTACAGATTGTCTCACAGGTGTCTTTCGCGCAATCGCATCGGCAAGGACGCTCTCAGCCACGTCGTCCTCTCTCTGAGCCAGCTACATGACGCTACTCTCCTGATCTGCGACCAGTATGGAATTGATCGGTATTATAACAGCATGGTCGCGTCACGTCAAGTAGCCATCGCCCGGATTTGCGCCCTCACCCCGCAAACGGCGAGGGCGCTCCAAGAGATTGGGCGACGTGCAGCCAAGCGGAACTCACCTTACTGCTGATACAGCACCTCACATGTGATGCCCGGAACGCTCACGCTTCCGGTCGCCTTCCCGAGTGCCTTTTCGCCCATCACGCCTTGCGTGCCGACAATCGTCCACTTCCCGGCGGGGAGTGTAAAGGACTGAGCGCCATTCGGGTTGTAGATCACGACGATGTTGTCCCAGCGGTCGCCGTTGGCATGATTCGTCAGCTCAAATTCCACCGTGTTCGCAGGGCTGGTGAGAAAATCGAGATTTTGGCGAATCTGTGCCGCCGTCGTCATCCGGAAGGCGGGGTGGTCGAGACGCAAGTGAATCAGCCCCGCGTAGTAGGTAAACACCGACGGGTACTCCGCCTTGCGCGCCCAGTTGAACTCGTTGACAGCATCGCCTGCGATGTAGCTGTTGCCGTTGCCCCCTTTGGTGCGCAGCATCTCCTCGCCACCTTGCATGAAGGCCAGTCCCTGAGACGTCATCACCACAGACTGCGCGAGTTCATCCATCAAAATGCGGTCCGCCTTGGACGTCTGGGGGTTGCTGAGCTTCAGCTTATCCCACAGCGTGTAGTTATCATGTGACGTCACGTAGTTGACCGTCTCCGAAGGGGCTGCCGCAAAGTCCTGGATGCTGCTGTTGTAATAGACGCTGCCGACCACGCCGTTTTCAATGGCGGGAACGAAGCCCGGTGCCCCCATCGCAAAACCAGGGGCCGTCGGCTGGAACACATTGGCCTCGATCGCGTTTCGCAGGTTGTCATTGAAAACGCCGATGCCCAGACCCTTCTGCTTCCCCTTGACCAACAGTTGATCGGCAGGAAGCCCGGATGTTCCGCCGGTCCACGGCTCGCCGTACAAGATGATGTTCGGATCGATCGCATGCAGTTCCTGCGATACCTTCGTCATCGTGTTGACGCCTAGCAGCGCCATCAGATCGAACCTGAAGCCGTTGACGTGGTATTGCGTGACCCAGTATTTGAGGGAGTGCAAGATGAACTTCTCCACCATCGGACGTTCACTGGCCACTTCGTTGCCCACGCCAGATCCGTTGTAGTAGTTGCCTTCGTCATCCGTTCTCCAGAAGTACCCAGGAACTAACGTGTTTAACGCATCTCCATCGATCGCGAACGTGTGGTTATACACGACGTCCATGATCACGCCGATTCCCGCTTTGTGAAGTGCCAAGATCATCTGCTTGGCTTGCGTGATGCGCGCGGTCCCGGTTGGCGTGGTCGCGTACATCCCTTCCGGCACATCAAAATTCTGCGTGTCATAGCCCCAGTTATACGAATACCCTGGATCCGGGAACTCTTGAATGGGCATGATCTGGACGTAGTTCACGCCGAGTTGCTTCAGACTGTCCACGCCCGTCGACACACCGTCCGGTCCGTGCGTCCCGCGTTCCGTGAAAGCAAGGTACTGACCTGGATGGCGAAAACCGCCATTGGGATCGATCGAGAAGTCGCGAACACTCACCTCGTAGACCACCGCATCCACCGGGTTCGGCACCCCCCGATAGTGGTCCCCCTGCCAGCCTGGTGGGTTGGTTGCTGCCAGATCCACGATCTCTCCACGCGTCGCATTGGGCGCAATCGCCGTGGCATACGGATCGACCGCTGTCGCTGACTGTCCGTCGATCGTGACTTGATAGAGATAATACCAGCCGTTCAGGTTGCCCGGCACGCTAACATCCCACGTACCGTTGACGCCCTGCTGCATCGGGACCTGTTGAGTCATCGCCCCATCGGCCGAATTGAACAACTGCAGTGCCATGGACGATGCGGTCGGGGCCCAGACGCGAAAACTCGTTGACGTGGGCGTCCACGTGTTGCCCAAATCATGCCCGGTATACGTGTACTGCGGCAGACTGAGCACGTCGCGCGGAACGATCGGCGCCGATTTGAAACCAGTGGCATTGAGTACCAGCGCATCCGCGACACTCGGCGCAGTCATTAACTTCACTCTGACGAGTGTGGTCTGCATTCCGACGTCGCTGCTCGGCAGCGTCTGCCCTGGATTGTTGATCGAATCGTACACGGCGTTGTCCAGCGGTACGTACCAAATGGTGACCTTGCCACCTCCGGACGGGACGGTCAGCGTGACGTTCTGAGCGGGGTAGGCGGTCGACCAGGAACCACCGACCACCACTTTGTAGTGGTAGGTACCCGCCGACAAGGTCGCGGTGAATGCGTAAAGATTCGGGTTCACTTCACTCATCGCCGTTTGAGTGGACGTTGGATCCCAGTTTCCCGAGTCCCCCAGTTGCGTCTGAAAGTCCCCCGCCACGACCGCCTGTACGGTCTGCGCCGTCGTCACCTCGGAAACGGGAATCATCTGCCCTGTCGTCTGATCCGTCACGGAAAACGAGGTGCCTTTGCCCATCGTGACGGCTTGATTGAGGCTCGCTAGAACTGTATGGGCCCCATCCAAAAACGCGCTGTTGATGGATGGGACAATCGCCTGCTGCGCTGCCGCCTGAGAGTAAAACACGGTCGGGATCCCTGACACCAACCAGACTTGCGCCTCGCCGTTGGTCACATTGATGTACAGGTTCTGGTTGACGTCTTTTTGCAACCAGTTACCCAAGCGGACGATGACCCCCACCTGCGTGTCGTTGCCCGGCACCTCGGCTGTTGCGACTGCGCCGAACGAATCAGTCCCTGTAAAGTTGTATGCGTTGCCGTTGCCATTGGTCGGTGCATAAGGCCACAGCCAGAGATTCCAGTTGGCGTAGTTGTTGTCGAAGCGATGATAGTGGATGATGACCTTGGTCTCGGCCTGAGAACTCGCCGCGGCGGGAACACTTCCTTGAAACGTCATCACCATCGCAAACACGACCGCCAACAACAGTGCCAACCAAGCTGAAACACGTGGGATTCCGCGCATTGCCAAAAACCTCCTCCAAACGTTTGCACCAAGAAAGGTAGCCCTCGTCTTGGTGATCATCCTGAACTGGATGTATGCCTGTCGTCAACCGCATGGCAAGCAGGTGCACGTTACCCCCACCCGCTATCCGATCCAAACGGGGCCCACGCTCCGCAAGACCGTCGGACCACGAGCCGATGTTCCACGGTGATGCCACGCAACGCGAGCTGTGGGCTCGCCAACTGCTCCAGCAAGAGCCGGGCCGCCGTCTGACCAAGTTCAAACACGTTGACGTTCATGGACGTCAGTGGCGGATTCGCCAACTTGGCCAAGGGAATGTCGTTGAAACCGGTCACGGCCATGTCCTCCGGGATGCGATAGCCGAGCTCACCTGCAGCCCGCATGGCACCAAAGGCGAGCACGTCGTCCGACGCGACCACGGCACTCGGCCGGTCCGCGAGCGCCAATAGGCGCACCATCCCCTGGCATCCTGCCTCTTCATGAAACTCACCTGAATACAGGAGATGCGGATCCACAACGATCCCTCGCTCCTCCAGCGCCTGCGAGTATCCCGCCAGACGGTCGAGCGTCACGATCAGGTCCTGTGCGCCACCGATGAATCCGATGCGCCGATGTCCGAGATCAAGGAGGTGCGCAGTGACATCGTAGGCGGCCTTTTTGTTGTCGTTGTCCACCCATGAGACGGTTCCTTCGGCGTCCGGACGCCCGATCACCACCGTCGGGATCCCGTTATCCAGCGCGATGTCCAGGAGTGGATCATGTACCCGTGCCGTCAGCAAGATCACCCCGTCGACCCGCTTGCTGCGGGCCATCTGCGCCAGCCGCTGGCCGTCGTCCAGCCCATGCAAAGCGGTCGACAAGAAGATGTCGTACCCGGCGTTCTGCGCACTCTGGGCAATTCCGCGCAGGACCTCCGGAAAGAAGGGGTTCTGCAGAAACTGTTCGATGGTATTGGGAATGAGAATGCCGAGCGTCTGCGAGCTTTGCTTGACAAGACTGCGCGCCACGGCATTCGGATGATAATTGAGGTCCCGCATCACCTCCCGAACTCGTTCACTCGTCTCCTTGCTAATCCGCGGATTCTTCGACAACACGCGTGACACCGTCGAGGGACTTACGCCGGCCCGGAGTGCCACGTCCTTGATATTTGACCCCATCAGGCATCCCCCACCCACAGCAGCAACATCGTCTCACGGCCCGGCAACTCGAGCAGACTTGCGCGCGGCACCGCAGTCCCTTTTCCAAGGCCCCATACCACCGTCCAGTGACCTTCACCGCCCGGATCTTGATCCCGAAGTCTCAGTTTGACAGGCGAGGGCCCGGAATTGACCGCCGCCAACAATGTCTGATCCTCCGTTTGCCGCACAAATCCGTACAAAAACCGGTTCTGCCCCCGCCAAAGCGGGCGCAAATCGCCAGTTCGCAAAGCGCGATAGCGCTTGCGCAGTTCGTTCAATTCACGGTAGTGGGCCAAGAGGTCAGTGTCCTGCCGCTTTACGTCCCAGACCATCCCTGCCCGGCAAAGTGGATCGCCACCTCCAGACATCCCCACCTCGTCCCCGTAGTACAGTAGCGGGGCGCCCGGTAACGTCCACTGCAAGAAGCTCGCCAGCCGCATCCGTCTGCGATCTCCCTTGCACTCCGTCAACAACCGTGGGGTATCGTGCGAATCGAGCAGATTCCACAGCGTGTGCAGTGTGGCCTCCGGATAAAGCGAGCGAATGCGCTCGATCTCATCGTAGAAGTCGTGGGCGTTGCCACGGCCTCCGGCCAACCACCGCAGGATCGCATCGCGGAGTGGATAGTTCATCACCGCGTCAAACTCGTTTCCACGAAGCCACGGCGTCGCCACTTGCCAGATCTCCCCACAGATCAAGGCATCCGCTTTCAACGCCTTGATGCGCGTGCGAAAGCGCTGCCAGAACCGATGTTCCACCTCATCCGACACGTCCAAACGCCAGCCATCAATGTCGGTCTCGCGAATCCAGTACTCACCCACTTGACAGAGGTACTCCTCGACATCCGGATGCGCGGTTCGCCACTTTGGCATGTTCGCTACATAGCCGAACGTCTCGTAGTTGCGCTCTGTCAGGGATAAGGGCCACGAGTTCGCGTAGATCCAGTCCCGATAGGGCGATTCTTCACCGCGCGCCTGGAGGTCCAGGAAAATCGGATGGCCCGCTCCCATGTGGTTGAAGACGGCATCGAGGACCACCCTCATGCCAAGCGCATGGCACGCGTCGACGAGGCGACGCAGCGTTTCCAGATCGCCGAACTGTGGATCCAAAGCAAAGTAGTCCACAGTGTCGTACTTGTGGTTCGATGGCGCCTGGAAGATCGGCGTCATATAGAGAACATCGACGCAAAGGTCAGACAGATGCGGGAGATGCTCGATGATCCCTTGCAGGCTGCCTCCAAAGACAGAGAAAGGGGTCGGCACAGACGTCCACTCCGCGAACGTGGCGGCCGCTTTAGAGTCCTGCCCCTTTTCTGCCGCACGCGCAAACCGGTCTGGAAACACCTGATAGTAGACGGCGCCCCGAGTCCACTCTGGCGGGTCAAAACCATCCCGTTCTCCAAGATAGGGCACCTCAAACGCCTCTCCAGAGGTCGGCTCCCGTTCCGTCACACCCGCCCGACTGAGGAAGCGAGTGCCGCTACGCCCTTGGATGCGAAACCAGTATTTGAAACGCTTGCTGTCCCGCGTGAGTCGCGCTTGAAACCAGTCATGGTGCGGCGCCGTGAGTGCAAACAAATCGGCGCGCACACCCATGCGGGTGTCTAGCTCACGGAACTTGTCAAAATGAATGACGTCCACCGTCTTGGCTTCTCCGGCTGCAATGCGCAGACGCACAACCAATGCCCCATCGTCTGCATACGCGAACGGCTCGACCGATTCGTGGTAGGCGGAAAGGGCCACTGGATCAACGACAGATCGGTCGGCACTCATCCTTTGATCGACCCCGCCGTCAGTCCTTTCGAGATCAGCGGGCTGAGGAAGGCAAACCCGAGTGTCAAAGGCACTGCACTAATCAAAGCGGCTGCCGCAAATTCGCCCCATGCGTGCGACGCAAACTGACCACTGACCAAGGAGTACATGCCGAGGCCGAGGGTGAAGTTTTGAGGTGACTGCAACACCACACTTCCCAACACGTACTCGCTGTACGTCCCGATCAGCGAAAGAAAGAAGATCACCGCCAACATGGGCCGGGCCAGCGGAAGAATGACCCGCCAGAAGACCACCCAGTGATTCGCCCCGTCCATGATCGCAGCCTCGTCGAGTTCTCTCGGAATCGTGTCATAGTAACCCTTGACCAGCCAGATGCTAAATGCACTGCCGCCGATCAAGAGCAAGATATACACCCAGAGGTTATCAAGAATCCCCCACTGAGCGAGCACCGCGTAAATCGCGGCGACAGAGAGAACACCCGGGAACATTTGCAGGAGAATCAGTGTCATCAGTCCATACTTGCGACCAAAGAACTTCATGCGTGAAAACGCGTAGGCCCCCATTCCAGTAAGAAAGACCTGCGCCGTCGAGACGACGACCGCGACCAACGTGCTGTTGCGAATCCAGATCCCGAAGTTGGTCTTATCGAACAAATCCACATAGTTCGAAAACGAAGCGTTCGGCGGGATCAGCGAAGCCGAAAAGTCGGCTTGCCCAGGGTTGAATGACGCCGTGACGACGTACAGCATGGGGATCAGCGACAACAAAATGACAATCCACACAAAAATGCGCGTGATCCAGGTGACCGCGAATTCGCCAGGCTTAAAGGCACTTTTACTTGGCACGTCAGTCTGCCTCCTTAAACACGCCCGTGAACTGCATGTTGATCCAACTGATCAGCCCGACGAGAACGAACAGGACGACCGAGATGACCGCGGCGTAGTCATAGCGGTTGTACGTCAGCGTCATCTTGTAAGCCGCCGAAGCCAAGATGTCCGTATAGCCTGCGAAGGGTGTACTACTTCGAGCCGGTCCCCCTCCAGTCAAGAGAAAGACCGTATTGAAGTTATTAAAACTAAAGGCGAACGACGGAATCAACAGCGGCAGTGAGACTTTCCATACGCTCGGCATACTGATGAATCGAAACCGTTGCCACCAGCCCGCACCATCGATGGCAGACGCCTCGTAGAGCTCGTCCGGAATCGACTGCAAGGCACCCGTACAAACGGTCATCATGTACGGATAAGAGGCCCACAGGTTGACCATCAAAACGGTCACGCGCGCCCAGAACGGATTGACCAACCAAGGAATCGCACTAATCCCAAGCACGTGCAAAGCCGCGTTGATCTGCCCATAACTCTGGTTGAGGAGCCCCTGCCAGGCCAACAGGGAAATCAGCCCCGGAACGGCCCACGGAATAATCAGCAACGACCGATAGAGCGGAGCCTCTTTAATGTTCTTGTTATTCAGCAGAACGGCGAGCAGCAGCCCAGCCAGATAGTTGATCGTAGTCGTCAGGAAGGCAAACGTCAGGGTCCACAAAAAGGTGGGAATGAAGACGGCGCTCAGCGGATCGCTGGGATTCACGAGGTCCACGTAGTTCTTGACCCCGACAAACTGATAATTCATAAAATGCATGGCGTCCCAGTTGGTGAACGAGATCCAAATCGTATACAGCATCGGGGCCAGACTCAGGACACAGATGCTAATGAGCGCTGGGCCCAGAAAGCCGTAGGCACTCCACTCCGTCTTCTTCTTGCGTCGCTTCTTAGGTCTCTGGCCGGAACCGACCGATACTACCGCCTCGCTGCTCAATATCGTGACACCCCCACCATGCACTTTGCCGGCTCAAAACTAAAACTCTGTAGCGTCCATCTCAATAAAGAAATCCGGGGAGAGGCAAGCTCCCCCCGGACCACAGCGGAACTTAGCCCTGCTGTACTTTGATGGCTGTCTTGATGTTTTTCACGAACTGGTCGGCTCCACCCTGGGGAGTAATCGACCCTTTGATGATGTTGGCGATAATCGACATCGAGCTCCACACAGAACTCATCTGCGGGATGTTCGGCATCGGGATCGCGAACTTCAGGGCGGAGATGAACCCTTTGTCGTACTGGTTGTTCTGTACGACAGCTTCTTTTTGCAACGACAGGAAGGCCGGGAGGTCAGCGTTGACTTTGAAATAGCCCATCTGCCCCGCATCTGCCATGTAGGCGGCCAACGACTGCGCAGCGACCAGGTTATGACTGCGCGCGTTCACCACTGCAGTCTGAACGCCGAGGAACGGTGTCGCCGGATGGCCGTTCGGCAGATCCGGGATCCGCGCCACGCCGACATCGATTTTCGCTTTTTGCATGTTCGAGAGATCCCAAGGGCCATCGAGAATCATGCCGATCTTGCCAGCCTGGAAGTTCGCGACGGAGATGTTGCCCGTCGTGTTTGGATTCATCCAGTGGTAGTTCCAGTCGAAGCTGTGAATCAGTTTGAACGCAGCAACCGAGCCCGCGTTGTTTAGTCCAATGTCGTTCGCATTCAGCGTGCCGTGGTTATCCTTGAAGATGTAACCGCCCATGCCGCCGATGTACGCGAAGTCATAGTACAGGTTGTGCTGCGCATACCCAAAACCATGCGCGTTGGCGTCTTTTACGAACTCTGCCCACGTCGTTGGCGGAGTCGGGATCAGTTTCTTGTTGTAAAAGAGCGCGATACTCTGCACTGAGATGGGATAAGCCCACTGTTGGCCTGCGATCGTCACGGCTTCGTAGGTGTAGGGATTGTACAGTTTCGCGTTGAGGCCCGTTACAGGAGCGAGCAAGCCCTCTTCCTGAAACACGCCGTTGTTATCATGCGGGATCGCGAAACCGACGTCCGGGCCTTTGCCGGTGCGTGCAGCGGTCGAGAAAAACTGGAACGGGTTCGTCTGGTTGACGACCGTGACGGTATCCCCGTGCATCTTGCCCCACTGATTCGCCAACTGTTGTTCCACGGTGATCTCAGGCTTGCCCCACCATGACCACACGGTCAGGTGAACGCCGCGCGGTACGTTGTCGCGATGTTCCACTTTGGTTGCGGCAAAAGCGCCGCTTGCGACGGACATCGTGCCGGTCAGGGCCAAGGCGACAGCCATACTGACGCCGAATTTTTTGTTCAAGTTCATGATCGAAGTACCCCCTTGTGATTGAGTTGCACGAAAGTTGCACGATATCTGCCCCACTGCGTGAAACAGAACGGATCGTCCGATCCTTCCTAAAATGGTCGTGTCTCCAAGCTACGTCTCAGATCTACGATCGTTTCAGCGGCTCGCGAAGTGGGGAAACGTTTGCGCAACCTTCATCGTATATAATACTACGATGAAAGCGTTTTTCCTGCAAGAGTTTCGTAGAAATTTTTTCTTACTCGGCAAAAAGCATGACGGCGCCATACGCTGCCAGGGGAATGGTCAAGACGCCATCTTTGACGACGTAACGATGTCCACCGTGGAGAGAATCTTCAAGCACAGCGCCGCTTTTCAGCACGCCCGCCACCGACATGACGAGGGTTCGCGCCGGACCGTTGTTCACCGCGATCACCGCCGTCGCATCCTTGGCCGGATGTCCGAGCGCGTCTCTCCCACCGCGAATCGTACGGGCGTAAGCGATCGCGTCATGCTGTGCAAACAGTTGCGTGTAATTTCCAGACTGCAAGACCGGGTGCGCGTTGCGAATCTTGCCCAATAGTTGGAAGTACGCAATCAGCTTCTCGTTGGCGCGTCCCCAGGGATAGGTGCCGCGATTGAGTGGATCAGAAAATCCAATCATCCCGGCCTCGTCGCCGTAGTAGATGTCGGGCACGCCGACGAAGCCGTATTGGAAGGCTGTCGCTTCTTCCAGTTTGGCCACGCCAAGCGCCTGTTGGGCCGGTGTCGGCTTCCACGTCGCCTGCTGAAACGCCGTCAACCCCGTCGCATCCGGAGCCCCCTCGAGGATGGTCAGGATCCGTTCGGTGTCCTGCGAACCCAGCAGGTTCATCATCGCGTACATCGCAGGTTGCGGATACTGCTCGAGCATCTGCATCAGCGTGTCACCGAAGGTAGGCGCATTCATCGCGTAGTTTTGCACGTTGCCATCGTTGTAGTTGCCTCGGAAAAAGGAGATCATCGCGTCGCGAAACGGGTAATTCATCGTCGAGTCCCACGTGGTCCCGGTCAACCAGTCGACCCCGTTGTCGTTTGTCGGGTTGTTCCAATCCTCCCCGATGATCGCAGCCTGTGGGTCGACTTTCTTGACGGCATTGCGAAACGCTGTCCACCATGCGACTGAAAAATTGGAGTTATTGGCGGAATCGAGCCGCCAGCCAGACGCCCCCATCGAGAGCCAGTACGCGGCGACAGAGTTGGTGGTGGGGTTCGTCGGATCTTTGGCGTCGTATTTGCCATACACGAACTGCTGCCACGACTTGGCCGAGGTGTTCGTCTGCGGAAGCGTATCGACGCCTGACCAATCCACATAAGGCGGGGTGTTGCCCGGACTCCACTCGTAAAAGCTGTAGTACGGCGACTTCAACTTCGGATTCTGGTTCTCTTGCCACGCCCCGACGCTTTTGTAGTTTCCAAACTTGTTGAAATAGAGGCTGTCGCTACCCGTGTCTTCAAACACGCCATCGAGGATGATGTGCATGCCGCGCGCCTTGGCGGCCTTGACGAGATCGACATACGTCTTCAGCGTCCCGAACCCCGGATCGATTTCCATGAAGTTGCCCGTGTCGTACTTGTGGTTTGACTCGGACTGGAAGATCGGGGTCAGGTACAGGGTGTTGACGCCAAGACTCTGGAGATAGCCGAGGCGATCGATGACACCGCGCAGATCGCCGCCAAAAAAGTCCGTGTTCCAGTTGCCGTTGCCGTGGAGAGCCAATTCCTCTTTGTAGTTCGGGCTGCCTGGGGTCACGGTGACGTTTGGATCATACGGCGTGCTGTACCAGTTGTTGTGAAACTGGATCGGCACAAGCGCCTCCTGCCCATCAGGTCCAGCGCCGATCGCCAACTGCGTGCTTGGATTCTCGTCGTTCGCCTTGTTGCCATTGTCGAAGCGATCCGGAAAAATCTCGTAAATGATGCCATGGCGCAGCCACGCCGGTGTCGTGAATGTGCGCGCGTAGACGGTGATGCCATAGTTAACGACGCCAAATGCGTTGGGGTAGAGGCCTCCGACCCCACCGTATCCGTCGCCATTGTTGGCGTAATACGCAGTCACACCGTGGTCAGTCGCTTCAAACGAGTAGTTGAGTACGCCGGGTTTGGCGAGGTCCGCCGCAGGAATAGTTCCTTCCCAGACGGAGCGTCCGGCCATCGAACCGATCCCGCTGGCTTGTCTTAGAAACGAGTTCGGCAAACGATGCATGGCCAACGTGGCGGTCGCGTTCGTGCTGGCGTTTACGTTGCTCAAGTCGATCGTGGCGGCCGTCATCATGGCTGGCCCGACTAAGCGCAAGACGACCTGCGAACCCGTGGGTGCAGCGCCAAACGGCGAACGATAGAAAGAGTTCCAAGAGTTGGCGTAGAGCTCGCTCTGCCAGTTCGGAGCTGCAGCGCGATGCGTGGAGAGGTGGGGCGTGCGCGCGGCATGATCGGCGTGTTGACTGCTTTGACCATAAGCGGTCGTCTGCAGCATCCATCCTCCGCAAGCGGTTACAGCGAGCAGAGCAACGCCTGTGCGCCAGCCAAGTGAACTGCGTCGCCTTGTCGGCCGTGATGTGGTCATGATTCTACGCCTCATTTCATAGTGTGTTAGTGGAAACGTTTGCGCACCATGGGGGGATTGTAGCATATGTCTGGGTGGGGCGAAAGAGGGGAAATGCGCGCGCCGCCAAGTGCCCGCAAGCGGGCAAAAAGGCGGCGCGCGCATTTCCCCTCTTTCGCAAGGTGGTTCGGGAGGCTGGTGGGGGCTTGGGGATAAGGGCGGTGGCTTGGGGGGGCTGGGTGGTGTGCGGTCAGGGCGTGTCTCGCTTACGTGCCCGCAAGCGGGCAAATACGCGCCGCACGCCCTGACCGCGCGGGGCGCCGCGGCGCTCTCCGCTTTGGTCTGGCTGCCGGCTTCGCCGGCAGCTGTGAAGGACTAAAGCTGCATTTGAGAAAAGAGGGAGTGGAGGACGGCTTCTTTCTTGGCCCACACGGGATCGAGGGTGCCGACGTACACGCTGGGTTCGCGGGGGTTTTGATGGCGGCCGATGACGCCTTGGGAGGGAGCTACCCATTTGCTGGCGCCGCCTCCGCCGAGGGCGAGGATGGTTTGGGCTTCTTCAATGATGGCGATGTTATAGAGTCCCTCTTTGCCGGGGAGGGAGTAGCCGACGTTTTCGAGGTTGGCGAGGATGTCTTTTTGGCGGTAGAGGTAATAGGGTTGTTGGCCGACGGCGCGGAGTTCGCGGTCGGCGGCGGCCATCATGGCGATGATGGTGGGGTTGTCAGCGACGGTGTAGGCGGAGGGGTCGCGGGTGACGGCGGAGCTGTGTTTGTAGGAGAGGGTATGGACGGTGACGGCGTCGGGGTGAAGACGCAGGGTGCGTTCGAGGGTGTAGAGGACGTCATCGAGGTTCTCACCGGGGAGACCGAGAATGAGGTCCATGTTGATGTTGGTGAAGCCCGCTTCGCGAAAAAGGGTAAAGCGTTTGTCGACGATCTCGGGTGAATGTCCCCGTCCGATGGCGCGCAGGGTGGAGGCGCGGAAGGATTGGGGATTGACGCTGACGCGGTTCACGCCGAGTTCGCGCATGACGGCGACGCGATCCGCGGTGATGGTGTCGGCGCGGCCGGCTTCGACGGAGAATTCGCGCCACTGGCCGGCGTCGGGCACGTGGCGCAGGAGGGTTTCGAGGACGTGCCGCAGTTCGGGGGCTTTTAGGGACGTGGGGGTGCCGCCGCCGATGTAGACGGTGGTGACGGGGATGTTGTATTGGCGCAAGAGTTCCCCTGCGCGTGCGATCTCTATTGTAAGGGCATTGAGAAAACCTTCGGCGTACCGGGCTTTGTCGACCATCGAGTACGCCGGAAATGTGCAGTAGGCGCAGTGGGTCGGACAAAACGGAATCCCGACGTAGAGGCTGACGGCGCGATCAAGATGGTAGAGGTCGGGCATGACCGCGCGTTCGCGGCGGGCGATCTCGGTGAGCAGGTTGGCGCGTGGAGACGAGATGGCGTATTGATCTTGCAAATGTCGTGTCATCGCGGCATCCTCCGTGATTCCCTGGCGGTAGGCGACGTGGGCGAGTTTGCCGGGGCGGACGCCAAAGAGGATGCCCCAGGCAAGCCCGCGACCGGTTACGCTCGCGAGTGCCTGATGCATCACGTGCAACTGGGCATGCCGCAAGGCGCGCACTCTGTCGGATTCGTCGTCCCACGTGGCAAGGTGAACGACTTCCTCCGACGCCGCAGCCCCAGGTTCAAGGCGGCCCACAGTGGCGATGACCGTGGCGCTACCTCCTGTCTTGGCTGTTGTGTCGGCTGTTGTGTCGGCCCTTGGCTCAGGGTGCTTGACCTGAACGGACAAATGCCAGCGTTCCGAAGTGGCAACGGGGCCAGCCCAGTGGTCGACCGGAGCCTCCCAAAGGATCTGGGCATCCGTGATGAACTGGCGAAGCATACGCTCGGCATCGGGCCGCAGCCCCGACATCAGGCCCGCAAGAATCCAGACGGGACCTTCGGCATACGTCTCCACCTCTGCGCTCTTCATCGCTCCGCCCTCACCCATGCGGCTCCTATCCCCTTTCATGATCTCGTCCACTTGTCTATAAAGTCTCAGCCCACGTCAACAGAGGGAGCCGTTCTCCTTTGTGAAGAACGGCTCCAACCCCTCGTGGGACGAAGGCACAGCTGTCACACCACCTGGATGGTGGCCGTTCGGGCATCTCCGAAAGCGCCAATCTGCGCCGCTTGGGTGAGGCCGTCCGCGCGCAGTTCAGCCACAAGCGCGGACGCTTGGCTCGCGGGAACCGCCAGCAGCAAACCACCTGAGGTGACCGCGTCAGCCAGAATCTGACGCAGCAGCGAGTCGACCGAATCC
>Ga0080006_1098840_pt1 | contig 17908 bp, 18 predicted proteins | sample RS3BMetagenome_FD_69209 | JGI IMG/M metagenome (GOLD analysis project Ga0080006, IMG submission 69209) | Ferric oxide microbial mat and aquatic microbial communities from Rainbow Spring, Yellowstone National Park, USA - RS3B (SPADES... ... | reverse complement strand
AAGCCAACGCCGTACGCCGCACCGCCTCCTCCTGCTCTTTAGTGAGCAGGAGCTTCAGTTTGCACCTCAGCGATTGGGTGGCTGGCAATTCATTCAGGTTTACGAGTATTATGTTTCAGTTGTAAAGCATCGCCGCTGCGAGGCTGCGCTATCCCTCTGCCGCCTTGAAAGGCGGGGACTCCCGCGCAAAATTGTTGAATGGCATCGGACGCGTAACCATACGCCAAGAGTTACTGCTGGATTGAAATGGCCTCCAGAAATATGGCCTCCTGAAATATCATAACCATTAAAGCCGAACAGATTGCCAAGGGTGGAATTCCATCGCTTACTAAGACAGTGCACCCAATAGTTCGAACAAGAAAAAGGTTCCTATAAATTCAACGGTATACTTATTCATGATTTAGAAAAAAGAACGATCAAATGGAAATTATACAAGTCTTTAATGTTCAACACACACAAAAAAATAATTCATCTATTATTTAAAAATGACTAGGAATGTGGATTTCTTTAAGAAGTATTCTTTCACCCTCTTTATGTAGTACAGTGCTTATTCCATAAAAATAGCCGCTACAACCACTTGGGCTTATGTCTATTAAAACATACCCGCGATGCTCTGTATCGTTAAAAAGAATATGAGGGTTCTCTTTGAGAATTTTCTCTTTGCCTTCGATTTTGCCAGCCGGGGAAGATATTCCTGCAGTTCCGATTTCGCTAGCTATTTGCTCTCCATCAAGTAGTAGTTTGCCAAAAGAGAAAACATGAGTATCCCCACTTAATACAACAACATTACGGATCTGATTGTCACGTATTGCCTTTAAAATCTCGTTCCTTTCCCATGCGAATCCATCCCATTGATCTAAATTTATGGGTTTACCTTCTAGTTTGATATCCATCATCATATCCCCACTGGCAATAAATTTCCATTGGGCATGGCTTGATTTCAAAGAGTCAATGAGCCAATTTCTTTGTTCGGATCCAAGCATCGATCTTCCAGGTGCCGATGCCTGCATCATCGCTTCAACTGGGGCATGGACGGCAGGATGCCAAATATCTTCTTCTCGATATTGTCTGCCATCTGTAAGAAAACACTCGAGAAGATTCCCGATTTTAAAAGACCGGTAAAGTTTCCATTCTTTTTGTTGTCGAATAGGCAAATATTCAAAAAAAGCTTGATAAGCTGCTTTCATTCGATCGGGGTTATAGAATGAAAGAGCTCTTCCAGCATAATCATTTTGCACCTCATGGTCGTCCCATATGGCAAATAGAGGAAAATTTCTTAAGGCTTCCTGAAGATCAGGATCAGTTCGATAAAGCCTGTGTTTTGCTCGGTAGGTGGCAAGATCAACAGCCATGCCTACTGGATCTGGCCTAGCGCAAACTGTTCCATACACCGGAAATTCATAGATCCAATCACCAAGATGAATAATAAAATCAGGGTTGTCTTGTAGCATGTACTTATAGGCTGTATAAAATCCCGCCCCGTAATGCTGACAGCTGGCTATAGCTATTCGAATCTTTTCAGCTTTTAGCGGCAATGTTTTTGTTCGTCCTATCGGACTAAAATGCCCATTCCAAGACCAACGGTAATAATAGATCTTTGCAGGTTGGAGGCCTTCCACCTCTTTTTTTAAGGTATAATCGATTTCAGGAGAGGTTGAAACAATGCCATTGGCTACAGGTTTTTTAAATTCCGGATCCAGTGCGACTTCATATTGAACATTAATTGCAGGCATCGAACTTTCAATCCGGCTCCAAAGGATAACGGAGTTTGTGGTGGGATCCCCACTGGCAACTCCATAAGGAAAAAAATTGCCTTCTGTTTTTTCTCCAAATACAGAAAGAGAAACACAATTAAAAAGACAAAATAGAAAAAGGACTTTATAAAACATCGACCTCATAGAAAGAAAAGAAAAAGAGCAATATAATTTTTCTTTTCTTTCTAAAGGTCAATCGTTAAAAACACACAATCTATTTGATGGTTCTTTTCCCAGTAAAGCCTTTTTCCATTTCTCCCCCTACATCTTTGAATGACTTTTCCACATCATGGCCAAATTTTTTTGTATCTTTCTTTATTTTTTTCTTCGTTTTCTTTCCTGTTGTGGCTTTGTGATGATGTGTTTTTCCTTCCTTAGATTGATTTTGGCTGGTGTTTTTGTCTTCCTTTGTAATTCCCTGTGGGTTGTTCTGGGTTTGTGTGGCTGGTTGAGTACTTTGTGCTTTCCCACTAATAATCGGTATGCCAAAGAAAAGGCTTAATGTTAGGATAAAGACTGTCTTTAAATGTTTCATTTGTATTCTCGAAGTTTTAACCCTTTCTTAGGGTTTTCTACTATAATATCTTATAAAAGCTTATAAGTAAAGCATATAATAGAGAAGGATCTTTTTTCTAATTTTTCTCTTCTTTCTCCTCTTTCTTAGTTTTATTTCTTGCAATAAGATTACGCACTCCAAGACCAATTAGCCTAACGGCTCGATTCTTTTGTAAGTTTGCCTTTAGCAGTAAAATCCCACAGGAAGCGATCTCGAGGGGATTATGTGTTGGGGATGTCAAAGTGAGCTGGCGTAAAAGGGTAGAAAAATCAGAGTATCTTAACTTAATAAAGACTGTTTTTGCGACAAGTCCTTGTATTTTGAGATCTTCGGCCAGTTTTTGACTCATGCTGTAAAGCTCTTTTCTAAGCAGCTCCAGATTTTTAGTATCCTTATTGAAGGTTACTTCCCGACTCATAGACCGAGGTCTGCTTTCTAGCTCTAAAGGACTAAGATCTATGCCCAAAGAGGCCAGGTGAAAATATCGGCCTCGTTTCCCGAACCTTTCTATTAATTGTTCTTCTGGTATCTTTGCTAGATCATCAATAGTGATTACCCCCATGGTATGCAATTTTTTAACAGTTGCAGGACCGACTTCTGGAATTTTTTCTACAGGTAGGGGTGCTAAAAAAGTTTTTTCAGTGCCCTTGGGGACGACCTTGACCCCGTTGGGTTTTGCAAGGTCACAAGCGATCTTTGCCACAAGTTTATTGGAGGCTACTCCAATGGTGCTGGGTAGACCAAGTTTTTCTTTAATAGCGCTTTGAATTGCCAATGCCATCTTTTCAGGTTCGCTATGTGGGTCCAACTCCAAGCAAGCCTCGTCAATTGATACTTTTTGGATTCGCTCTGAAAAGGTTTTTAAAAGAGCATAAACTCTTGCCGAATATTCCTCGTAAAGAGCATGATGTGCGGGCACAAGGATAAGGCCAGGGCAAAGGGAAATAGCTCTTCGCAGTGGCATCCCGCTGTGCACCCCATACTTTCTTGCCTCGTAAGAGGCGGTAGATACTACTCCTCTGCCTTGTAGGCTTCCCATACATACTACCATTGGAGTTCCCTTTAATTCAGGATGCTGAAGTATTTCCACGGAAGCATAGAATGCATCGAGATCGATGAATATAAACCAACCTCTTTCCTTGCTTATGACAGATGGCTCTTCATAAGAAGCATTTGCAATGATCACAACTAAAAAAATAGCACAAAAGAGGGATATTAAGCAGTTTTTGATTCTTTTAGATTCCTCCAACAAGAAGAAAAAAAAATAACGTTATGCCTTATATAAAAGACCCAAGCAAGCTTAGACTTCAGTCCTGAGATGTTAATTAATCTGTTGATAAAAGGATTCAAAATCTTGTGGAGATATAATAAAAAGCAAACCCCCAGACAATGACAAAAAGAAGAATAAATACAAAAATAAAAACAGGAAATTTCATAGTTTTATAAAAAATTATTATGTTTCAATTTTGTTCTATTTCGGAAATGTTAGCAAAAATTTAGCGGATTTTTTTTTCTTATTTGTCCCTAAGTTTTTATAAAAATAGTGCACTTTCTAGTAGTTAAGGCATTTTATCCCAAAATTATAGATTTTTCTCCTATCCTATGTTTGGGGTGAATCAAAAGAAGGTGGATATCGATCTAAGGGACGAAAAGTTATCTAAGCCAATAAGTTTTTATTGGTATTTTGCCTAATAGGAAGGTTATAATAGTAGCTTTTCCCAATCCAAAGAAAAGGGTTTTTAATTTAAAAATTGCAGCCCTCTCCGTTACGGACAAAAATATCTGTGATTTATGCTCAATGAGCCATTAAAGTTTTCAATTTTCTCCTCTTTTTTTAACCACTCAATGCAACCTCCTTTGGGCATAAAAAAAGGCATATCAAATAGGTCAACTACTCCGTCCTAAAGAACGGAGCTTGCATCCAGGCTCCACCTTTGGCTTGCGCGTATCTCGAAAGACGCGCGGCGTTGGCTTCATCACCCGATGCTTCAGGGGCGGTTGACAATTGCCCCGTCCTCATCCAGTCTTGCCAGATGAAAAGCGTTCGCATGCTGATGTTCCTCGCAGCCACTAAATCGGCCTGGAGCGTATACCCACAATGGGCGCATACAAACAGCAGTCCCTTATTGGGCCGATTCTCCCGCCCAACATGCCCGCAAACCGGGTGCTCCCCTTGCGGTTGACCTTGCAGCGTTTGACGTAAACCTTCTCCGAGTGCTGCACTCGGTTCGATGACAGATAGCCTTTAGCCACTCCATGACTACCATCGCGTGTGACTCCGCGAATGCCCTTCGCTTGCAGCGCACTTCGTTTACTGGCGGCATGCGCTTGGCCAGGTGCCTTCGGTGTCCACTAGGATAAAAACGACATTTGCCTTGGGTATTGGATTCCACCGCGATGTTCCAGCGGTTCATGTCCACACCCTTGACCGTGGTGATAGAGGCCTGCGGGTTCCGGTCCAAAGCCTTTTCGACGGCCTTGTCGATACCCTTATAGCTGCGATATCTTCCCGCCCACAAAAGCGATACCGAACCACTTCCTCCTGCTCTTTAGTGAGCAGGAGCTTCAATTTGCACCTCAGCGATTTAGTGGCTGGCAATTCATTCATGTTCACGATTATTATGTTTCACTTGTAAAGCATCGCCGCTGCGCGGTGGCGCTATCTCTCCCCGCCTTGAAAGACGGGGACTCCCGCGCAAATTTGTTGAAAGGTAGACCAAAGCTATAGAAGAAAACGTGTGTGCTCGTTGATCAATAGGAAGGGAAAGAAGGAGGGGAAAAACCGGCGGTCTCGGGCAGATTCGAACTGCCGACCCGCGCTTAGGAAGGCGTACTTCTCTATCTGGAAGGAAGAAGCTCCCATCCTTTTTCGTACGATTTTCGTACGTTTTTCAAGCGGGGCTATCGCTCCGTCCTGCGGAAATTTTAAAAAAGATACCCAAAGTTATGAGCCGCAGGAGGCCGCCCGATAAAGCCCGTAAGGAGCGCCTGCAACGGCGTTTCCGGCTGTGACGCTCCAAGAGCTTGCCCTAGCGATCCTGGAAGCTCTTGCTCAAGCTCATTTGGGAGGAGTCCGGGCTAAAGGAAGAGCTTTTAGGGCTAACGGCAAGGTGTTTGGCATCCGAAGAAGTAGGACGGAGGGATTCCCAGGCCGTCTGGAAACCATCGGCCGGCTGACCACTGCTTTGAGGAAGCGCACAGAGAACGTTCTCGGGCCCGGTCGTCGGCGTCCAGACTGACCTAGAGCATGCGGCGGGAGACCGCGCGACGCTCCCCCGTGCGGCTGGTAGCTGGCGGCCTTGCCCGGGAGGGTCAGGACACACTCAGCCAGCGGGTCGCTCGGCAAAAATCGTGGAGTTTCGGGACCCGGACTGTGGAGTGCCGCATGCGAAGGTTGTGATAGCAGGCCGGCGGAGGGCGACGGTGCGCTAAAGCGAATATCAATTTGGGGGACTCCCGGAGAAATCATGGCCTCGCAGTGCCCCTGGAAACTGACCCCGCGTGTCCGTTTTTCCTCCGAAGAGGCCTTGGCTCACTCGCTCACCCTCAAAGTGGCTGCACGAAGGCGCTAAAAGCCGCCATGTGACCGCCGAAAAGAGAGCAGGCACACCGAATTCTTTCCGTCCTTTAAGTCAGCGATTTAGGGCCTTGGAAAGCAGTAAATGCCTTCGAAAACGGCCACACTATGAGCCAATAAAAACCCCGATGATAATCAACACGTTACCAGACCTTCCCCACCAAGCATAGTGTCAGGGATATGCAGGCTACTTCCCAGTGGACACCTAAATCCTTTTCCATTAGGCGAGAGAAGAAATTCCGCAGCCTATCCGCTACCTCTCTATCTGTTTCTTTGCCACCCTCCGGCAAACGCGATTGAACGGTTTGGATTGGTCTCCTACCGACCCCCAAAGTGCCCGTACCCGTTTTCCACAGGAAGAACAGATCGCTTGCGCCACCGCCTTTCATAGTAGAAAAGGAGTCAATGGTCTTCTGGTCGGCTATTGGGGTTTGGTGCCTTCCACACGCACCGGGCGGGGTTCCTTCCTAAAAAGCCTAGGCGTAATAAGCTTGAAATCGTTGCCAAGCCAATTTATTCTGTGAAATTATGGAGGGCCCCATGACTGACCACCCATTCGTTAGTCTATCAAAACAGCCTGTAACGCAAGATGGAACAAGTGATTATAATGTGCTACATCACTTCCACTATGAACTTCCAAATTGGAAACGTCTCAAGGACTCTATTTTTAATGATCTTTCGGATGGTCCTCCTTTTGGGGGATAAAATGGTGGAAAACTGATAATTCTATCGTTGCTACAGTTCAGAGAATATTGATCAGTGACACGATCTATCAGGGATCGAGGACGGTTCTTCAGAACCTATTGGAGGCCCATTTGCACTTTTTAGAATTGGAGTATTGGACCAAGTGCCACGAAGATTGGTTCAATGAGAATATTGAAGAGCATTTTGTGTACCGTCCTAAGAACTTGCTCCAAGCTATCTGCCCACGCTTGATCCAGTTGCATGCGGTAAATGTCGCTCGAGCTCTGGTCAGTGCCTTGGACTGCGTTGCGGCCGTGGTGGTAGGGGTTCTCCCCCTGCAGATGCCGAAAAGGAAAGGGATGGAACAAAAAAGGAAAGGGATGGAACAAATTACTTTTAGCTTCCTTCGGGGAAATATGAGAGAATTAATCAAAGATAGTGGTCTCCAGGAAAAAAAAGATAGTTACGTCCAGTGGAAAACAGGCATGGAGGTGTGCAAACGGGTCTCTAGCGACGGCGGAGAAGGCTGGATCGATTGGCTCCTTCAGCTCCGAAATACTTGGATGCACCGCGGCCGACAAACCGTTTTTTTTCAGGTCTCGCCTTCCGAGCTATATGGGTCGACTGGGCTGCTACGAGCCAAGGTAACTTGGCGGCTACCTAAAGATCCGGACATCCACGAAGTCTGGCGGATGGCTCAGGAAAGCCTGCTAGGCAAAGGCGAGGACTCGATGGGGTTTTGTCATCTTCTAGCAGGCGACGCTGTCTCTAGCTTTAAAGAGCTTCTTGAAAGATGCATAACCTTGATAGATACTATAGGTAAGGAGCTTTTGGAAGTCTGGGATTGGAGAAAGAATAATTGCCAAGATCAGCCGGTCAAAGAGCAGTGGCCAAATGTTGAGAGACAGAAGGACGCGATAAAGAAGGCAGGATTTCAAGGGCTTGCTCGAAACCACATGCCGGGAAGGCCTGGGTGTTTGCGAATCAATCCGTACGATTACAAGCGATTGAAAGCCGCTGCCTTGCACGACCAGGGTTTTGCGGACGTCTGGGAGCCCTTCTTTCGCTGGCTGGCGAGTGATAACGACAGTGTGAGATAGATAATGTTGGTGCCAGTCGTTATTGCTTGGATGAGCCTGGTTGACGCAAGGCCAGCTCTATAGGCGTTAAAGCAAGCGGAAGGGATAAAGGACATGAAGATCTCCAAACAGCAGATCAAGCAGGCGGTTGAACGAGCCCTGGATGAGCTTCCGGCTGAGAAGATGGCCGAGGTATTAGACTTTGTGCTGTTTCTTCCAGGGTCCATTGGGCTGAGGAAGGAGCCCGAGGGGAGGCTGTTCCCGAGCTCTCGCCCTTGATCCTGCACACGGTGCCAGCTTCACACCTGGATCGCCTGACGGGGCTTATAGCGGGGGGCGGGGATGCCGTCGCGGACGCCGAAGGTCTCTACGATGAGAATCCCTCGGCATGCCGCGATTGATACCAGCATCCTTGTCGCCCTCGTGGACAGTCTCGACCACTGGCATCCCAGGGCCCAAGGCCTGAGATCCCGATTGAGGTCATGGGGCTTTGGCCTGGGGAGCGCCTCCGGGAAGAGTTGGTCATGGCCCATGAGGAGTTGCCGGCGAGTGCGCATGAGCACATGGTTCAGCCGCGAATGGCTTCTCTTGACGACCCAACGGTAGCGCCCCAGCTTCTCTGAGCTTTCAATCCCTCGCCGTGCGATTCTGGGCTGAATTCGCCTTCTCCACAATGCCTGTCGCTTCTTGGCTGCATCATAGGCTTTATCAGCGTGCAGCTTCTTGGGCCTCTTTCTCTAGCCGGCATCGGGGCCACTTTATCGGTTCAATGGCATCCAGGGTTGCTTCCATGATGGTTGCTTCCATGATAAAAGATCTGTTCACCTTCCCCCCTGACTGGAGTCCGGGGTTTCCGGCGTCAGATGTTTTATGATGCTGCTGTCCAACGCCCCGCATCGGCGGCAGCGTGTAGCGCCGTCCGACTGATTTGCTTGTTATGCCATTATTGATGTGCCACGGGCGGAGCTCGTAGATTCGCCCGTATTTCGCTGCTGACTCCAAGTATTCCCGGCGAAGAGCCTCTCTCACGTCGTCCAATTTATAGGCATCTTCAACGCTGAGATAAGGGGACCAACCGGTATCGTCCTCTACCAGCCTGACCTCTACCTCAACCACATATTGACCTTCATGCAAATATTTTGACTTCTTTCGCTGTTTCATCGTTACCGCCACTGCGTGAATGTTTAATCCCACCGCTACGGATCCGGACGGTAGGCAGTGACCAGAACCACAGGTCTAACGACCGGACAAAGTCACGGTGGTCGGCTAGGACCGAAGAGTGAAGATTAAAAATAGTGTTCATAGATCTTCCTCCAGAAACCATTGGTATGCTGCACACACCCGAATGGTGTCAGCTGACACCTGAATTGCTTGGTCTCGCGTCAGCACAATCAGAATCCGCTCAGCGCGAGGATGGGTGCGAGCTGCTGCGTCGAGTGCACGCAATTCGCGTTCGAGAACCTCTGGCTGGGTCGGGTCCGCGCATACCTGGATGAGTAGTTCCCTCTTGCTGGGGACGCGCGCGAGAAAATCTACCTCGAATCCTTCATCAGTCTTCACATAGCCCACCTCCGTCCCTCGTGAGACTAGGGCGTTCAGCACTGCTGTTTCCAAGGAACGCCCCAGGTTAGCGCGACCGCTCGTATCGAACGCATGAATCAGCCCTGGGTCAGCAGGATAGATTTTGCGCGGATTGGCATTACGCTGCCGTTCAGAGTCCGTAGCCAGCGGCACGAGCGTCAGCAAAAAGGCATCCATCAGGTATCCGAGAAGGGCGTGTACCGTGTCTTTGGAAACGGCATATCCCTGGGATTTGAGATCGCGGTAGATAGCGTGCGCACTGAGGAGCGCGGCAGGGTTGCGCAGACAAGTCCGAGTAATCGAGCGAAGGGCAGCGATCTGGCTCACCTGGTAGCGCTCGACCACATCGCGCAGAAGCAGCGTGTCCACATAACTCTGGAGCAATTGAATGCGCAGGCGCATATCCAGCCCCTGAGCCTCGGGGAAACCACCCACCTGCAGATATTCGAGCAAGCGCTTCTCGATGAGCGAGCGCTCGGCCGCACTCAGTCGGGCGACGGGTTTGGTCGGCTCCTCATTCCGGTGACGAAGGAATTCGCGGAAGCTAAAGGGGCGTAGAACCGTCTCGAATCCGCGGCCACGCAAGGAAGTATGGACCTCGCGGGAGAGAAGACGAGCTGAGGAACCAGAGACAACCACCGCGGCCTTTTCCGTGTCCATCAAGCGGCGGATGAATCGCTCCCAGCCTGCAATCACCTGTATCTCATCGAAGAACCACCACACGAGCTCGCGGCCACGGAACTGTGGGAAGGTGCGGTAGTACTCTTCCAAGAGCGCATCGAGCTGCGAAAGCGGCAGGTCCACCAGGCGATCGTCATCGAAGCTCACGTACACCGCCCGTTCTGGGGCAAGCGCTTGCTGTTGTTCCTGCTGCACTTGGCGCAAGAAGGTGGTTTTGCCGACCCGCCGCATGCCGAGCACTGCATGGACCTTGTTCTTGATGGCAGGAAGCCGCGTATCCCGCTGGGTGAGGCCTTCCAGAACCACCGGCTCGAACCCTGCAACGAGCTTTTCTTGAAGCACTGGGTGTAGTGGCATGAAGGCCATATTACTAAATTCGTGTCCTTATGAAAAGGAGATAATTCGCGAGAATTGTCCTTTTCACAAGGAGACATCCGGGCAGCGAGTGGTAAACGGCAAATGGGATTCATTGAGAGATTCAAGAAGCTCGTGCTAGGGATTAAGGCAGATGTCCTAGTAGCTTCATTAAGAAAATTCTCTTAGGCATTGTTACGGACTACGCAAAAAAACTCTTGAGTTTCTGATCATCACCTCAGCACTACCGAGCTATCAGAAGTATCACCCATAGACAGTACCACTGTCGAAGTCTTGCAGATCGAATTTTTCGCTTCCGGCTGTGAGATTTTGGTGTCTGAGGTATGATGCTGCCGGATTCTATGGGGTCGTGATCGTCCACAAAAAGGTCGGAAAAACTGTGGATCAGAGGGCGGAGGCCTCCTTCCGGAAATGCGCGATTGAGATCCCTGACACCGAGCTTAGGCAGGAGCGGCAAGGGGAGAAGATCCGACCCTCACGTTCTGCATCGCAGCCAGGCGAAGCCTTTGTAAGCCTTCTGTTTCTGGACTTCTTGCTTTTGGAAAGCCTTATAGCCACTTTTTGTGTTGCCCCGTCCCGCGGAAGTGACGCGTAAACGCTTAAAAACGGCTGCGGTGTCCGGCGTTTCTTCTCTGCCTACTTCGCTGCAAGGATGGTAAACATGCACTCGAGTCTGGGAAGCTCGCGCGCCAAACCTAACCCTCTGGGATCCTGCGACCGAAGAGCAGTCGAAAATGCTGCTTGGAGCGACTCGCCAACAAAATCCACTCTAGTCCCTATTGGAAGCAACGAACCGGCCCTTGCTTTTCATGGTTTCCCCAACAGCCGAAGCACCAGCACCTCTCCCCTTCGGATGTACACAGGGTAAACGTCCACGGAGAATTGGGTGATGGAGTTAAACATTCCCCAATTGTAGGTTTGGGCGGAGCCAAACCCTGAGTAGCCGGCAATTTCCCTTTGTTCGGTTAGGATCCATACGGCGTTTCCCCCAAGTTTCCGGACCTCCTCCATCCATTGATGAGTAAGTATTGAATGGGCCAAAGGACGCGGGCCTGGCTTGTCTACATGAAGAACTCCCAGGAATCGATAAGGGCGGTCCGGTTTCGAGTAATACACTGGTATCACCTCCACCAACTCGACAAAGGCCCCGTGTCGGCTGCCTGGATGCACGGCCATGGAACCAGAATAGGGGGTAAAGTACGAAGACACGCATCCGGCCAAAGAAAGGCATGCCATAAGAAGCCAGAGACCCCAGAGGAAGCGGCCCGCTGTTGATCGAGAGCATCTTAGTTCTTGATTATCAATGCCGTTTTTAATGTCTCGCTACGTTAGGGTTGTGGGGCATATTTTCGGGTTTCCAAGGCTTCAAGGAGCTGAGGCGGAGGGCTGGAAAAGACCTAGCCACCAACTCCTGGCTCGCGGCGTTCTCGCCGTATCGGCCAGACGCAGCGCACAACCGTGCCATCACCAAAGGGCGCCCGTCCTGCCAGGAACGCCTCTCCAAAGGTTCTCGATCGCTGCTTCACCTCACCAATGACACCGACTACGTGAGTCACTTTATCGCGCAAAGAGCGGAGCGGATTTGCAGGACGATCATGGTGAGCGGTTATGCCGGTTTTCAGGAGACGGTAATGGTTCAGTGGCACCAGCCGGGGTGGAAAAACTTTTTGGAAAAAGACAATCCGTGGTGCGCCATGTGAAGAGGCGAGAGAGCGGAAGGGTGTTCCCTCCCGCGCATGTCTGCATAAGGCGAAGGCTAGCCCAACACTGTTTGCCATGACGAACACACAACGTTTGACGACCAAAACAATCAGCCAGAACCAGCCTTAGGGCTCCCCATGTCCCCGTGTTGGCCGCCTGCCCCGGTCACCCGCCCCGATGCAGCGGAACATGAGCGCAGCCCTGTGGGGCAGACCAAGCCCCCCGCGTTGGCCCTGCAGGTGCCGTCTAGCTCCTGTGACCTTCTGTGGAATCCTCCCCCTCCGACCTCCCTATATGTCACGGGGAAGGTCGGGCGGCTGTGGCGCGTCTGTCTTAGCAGGTTTTGAGCACGTTTCGTTGGTGCGTTCTGCTACGCTCAGATCTGCTCTGCTATCTTCTGTCCAGGGGAAAATTTCCATGGATCCAGAAAACGTGATGGATTGCTTGGTTATACCAGAGGAAAACGGCTGCCGTAGCCTGGAAACAATGGGAAAGACGGATTCTACCAGAGGAAAATTTCCTGGTCCTGGGAAGATTCGAACTCCCGACCCGCGCTTAGGAAAAGCGTTATGCGTTAATCTAGTAGAAGAATTTTTTTCTTGTGTTGTCGTTGATTCGTCGTTATATTTATCATTATGCTAAAACGAATCCCAAAAATAAGAAAGTCGGACGTTCCCAGATACAAATGGCTTGTGAGTTACTGGGGGGAGGACGGAAAATCTCATAGAGAATACTTTAATTCCGAAGCTCAAGCAAAGTCAAGGGCTAGAGAACTAAAGCAGGCATTAGAGGCGGCAGGGAAAGAAGCTTTGTCTCTTTCTCCACAACGATTGGCTTTGCTCAAAAAAGTAGAAAAGGTACAAGAAGAGCTGCGGCAACTCGGTTCCTCACTGGAGGAAGCTTTGGATCTGGGCCGAAAGCAAATCCAAACCGAGAGATTAAGCCCGGTTTGGGAGGAAGCGGTCGGAGCTTTTCTTGAAGCAAAATCTCGAGAGGTTGGACCTCGTCGTTTTTCTGATCTTAGGCGCTATCTTCGTCATGCCACCAGATTCTTTGGTGGCAGAAAGCTTGGCGGCATTTCCCGCACAGAACTTTTGGATTATTTAGGAAAGCAGCCTAGCGTCTGGACGGCTCGGAACGTACATCGTGTGCTCTCTGTCTTCTTTAACTACTCCCGTATGCGCCAATGGATTTTAAACAACCCTATCGCCGAAATCCCTGTTCCAAGGCCCAAACCCACTGAACCTCAAACTTTCTCTCCAGTCGATGTGCAGAAACTTCTCTTATATTCCCTGGAGCACGATCCTAAATGCCTTCCCCCTTTGGTCCTAGGATTCTTTGCAGGAATCAGGACTGCTGAGCTATGTCGTTTAACGTGGAAGGATATCACAGACAAGCATATTCGGATACAGGCAGGCAAAGCAAAAACAGCTTCCACCAGGATTATTGAGATCACAGAACCCTTAAGCTTATGGCTTGATGCCTGTCAAAAAGACGAGCAATCACAACCAGTGTCTCCTTCAAATCATCTAAACCAAAGACTCCGAAAACTAGCTGACAAAGCAGGAGTCAAGTGGGTGCCAAACGGTATGCGACACAGCTTTGCCAGTTATCACTTGGCTTTGTATGAGAATGCAGGAAAAACAGCAGCAATCCTAGGACACATAAACCCATCAGTCACTTATAGGCATTATTGTGCATTGAGAACCAAAGAAGAGGCAAAAGAATATTTTCTAATCAAACCTCCAATTACATTACCTGAGGAACTTCCTTTTAGATTGTAATGGAGAATGAAATGTATTTATTAAATAGGAAAGGCCGGACGGACTAGGCCCGGCCTATTTATGAAGTTATGAATCCCGACGAAAAAAATATACCACAAGATACTGAGAATTGCAAGGCCCTTCGTCCGCGGGACCCTTTCTACGCCCTTTATGTGCTCACCAATGAAGTAGTATTTCTTTACCCTCTTGAAAGTTACGCACGCAACTTGTTTACGACCTTACTCATTTGGGCCCATCTCTCGGAAACGCCTGAGGGGCTACAAGCACGGGAAACGATTAGAAAGGTTTTTTCGGCCTTGCTCCCACTGGTACAGGAAACAAAGAATATAATCAGGCGGCGATTTAAACCTCGGGATATGGAGGGAAAACAACTTTTAGCGTCTTGTGTGATGTCAGAAATCCTTCTGAAGAGATTCGAATCCTTATGTCGCTCACCATTAGAAGTCATGCCGGGGCAAGATTATGGAGAGCTGGTGGGTGAGCTTGTAGAAAAGGTTTTTAACGAAGCAAACTTAACGGCGTTTTATACAATCTATGATGAGCCCCCAAAGAAAATTTCTTGGAAACACCTTGGCTTCGATTTAGGTGAGCTCGCGAACAAGACAAGAAAGCTACAAGATGAGGAAGGGCTCCCCCTCTGGGGGGCGTGCAGAAAGATAGCTAACCAAGCTATAGAGCAACAAAAGCAAAAGGATCCAGACGTAATAAAGAAGGCCGCAAAAAAGCTAGCTTCCTCCACAGGCAAGGATCCCCGTACCATTACGCGTGCTGAGGTTGAAATTAAACTAGCCGACGCCATCCGCCACAAGATCTAAAGATAGACGCTTCTTCATTCCCCATAGACACAAAAAACTTTGGAGTAAACACAACTCCAAACTCCCTACTACCCCTACGCCTCTGTAGTTTAGGGTAGTATGAGTGAAAATTTTTTTCTTGTTCAAAAAAAGGATTTAGATCGATTGGTTCTGGTAGAGGATCAACCACAATGGCTCCAGAGGGCTGTTTACCAAGCTTTTTGGGAAGAGAAGCTACATCTTTACATCATTGACAAACAGATATGGATTGCCCTGACCGACCTTCAGAGGATCAAAAAACTCCATGATGAGATAAAGGAAGAGAAACAAAAAGTCGGGGAACATAACGCTTCTCAAATTATCCAAGCTATTTCACCAGAAAAGGTGGCAGCTAGCACTAAGGAAGACCGGCCAGAGGAGGTGGTGTATGCCTAAGCCTGGACCTGTTCCTTGGAGGCTTTTCACTGTGGGCGAGGCTGCTCAAATCCTCTCAGTGCATCCAGCCACTGTACGTAGATGGATTGCAAGCGGCCACCTTCAATTCCGCAAGCTAGGGAAGCTTGTCCGCATTCCTGAGGAGGAGCTTGCCAGGATTGCCCAGGAAGGATTGGGGAAGAGGAGAAAACGCAGTGCGTCTACAGGCCGAGAACTGAAAACAGAAAAAAAAGCCCTATGCGGTCATTCCCGCATAGGGCTCACCAAAATTAATCTTACTACCAATGCTGCAGGTTATGAATAACATAACAAATTCTTTCGAAAAAGAAAAGGAAAATTTTTCAGCTAGCGAGTATCTCAACCAACGGGGGATTGTAAATGTTCCTGAGGGTTTGGTTGAAGTGATCAAACCTCCTTTTGGGGAGAGGTGTTGGAGTGAAGTTGAAGAAAGGCTTCAGAACCCTGCAGCAGCAGATACCTTAAAGCAATACCAAAACAACATAGTCGAACTGGTATGGTTCTGTGGTACAGCTTGGAAGGAGGACAAGTGGCTGGAGCGCGTCTTCCTTCTTCGTCCTGTCTGGAAGAGTGATGACGACCAGGACAAATGGTTCGCCTCGTATGAGAAAAAAACAGAACACCCTCCAGGCAAGTTCCTGGCGCAAACAGGCGTATGGCCGATCTTTCCAATATCTAGAAGCTCCCACGGAGAAGGAGAGAGAGCGCTCTACATTGTCGAGGGACCTGCCAAAGCTTTGGCTGCTGCCCAGGATATGGACTTTGATGCAGACGTCGTGGGGACGAATGGTTGTTGGCTCACAACTTCTAAACTGCAAGATGGGACTCCCTCTTACCAACACAGGTTGCAACCGGCGCTCGAGCGGTTTCTAGAGGAGGGGAATTATAAGCGGGTGTACTGGGCGCCAGATGGGGATTGGAGAAATAACAGCAATGTCCTAGGCGCTGTTCTTAGGTCCGGATTCTCGATGTCCAAAAAAGGAGTTGAGTTTTTTCTTCTAACCTGGCCAAGTAATTTTAAAGGGTACGACGACTTCTCTAAACACTTAAGGGAAACAATCAACAACCCTGAGGAGCGCAAAAAGGCTCTACAAGAGAAGCTCCAAAAAACCCCTTTTGATCAATGGGTTAAAAACTGGAGCAACGACAACCCCTCCGAGGACAATTGCGGCATCTTCTTAAAGGCTCTAGCTTCCACTTGCGACACAGACGAAACCTCCCTCAAAGATGCTGTTAAAAAGTGGAAACCTCTGGTGCCGGCTTGTTGGGATTTAAGAGAAAAGAAGCTTGCCAAGATTCAACGAGAGCTAATTAATAAAAAGGCAGAAAGGCAGGCTAGCGAAAAGAACGGAGAAATCTCTTTATCTACTCTGCTTAGCCCGAAAAAGAAAAAAGATCCCAACTACCTTCTTCTAGCTAATAAAATCAAAGAATCTGGCCGCCTCTCTTTCATCCAAAATGAGAAGGATGCGTGGTATATAGATATAAAGAACAGTAAAGGAGAAATTTTAAAAACGATTCCTTTAAACTCTAGTGCGGCTCTAGACGCTATCGTGGGCCTGGCGGCTGAGTTTAAAATGCCTACTACAGGGAAGGAAGACACTCTTTCCACGCTTAAAGATTGGGTAGAAGCTGAACAGAGAGGGGAACCTAAATCAGAACATAAACTTTATGGTGGTAAGGTGGAAATACATACATATAGGTATGATACTATTTACGACGAAAAAAACTACACTCCGATCGCATTCGTGTGGATGGATAGCTCTGGGCAGGGGACCTTCGTGGTCGGGGAAGTTGAGAAGGAAACTCAGCAGTATAAAATATGGGAGCTTACCTATCACGAACTAATTAAGCGCTTCCCATCTCATCGCTGGGTCTTTCCTAAAGACACTACTTCTTTACCCAAGCTTGAGTTTCCTAGACCTGAAGAGTTGAAAAAAGAAGGACAAAAAGAAGGACCTTTGCTTCAACTCTGTAAAAAAATTTTTAAAGTCGATACCGAGACGGCCTATAAAATTGTAGCATTTTATTTACAAACCCTCTTTGGAAAAGTACCTCGCCGTATCCTCTTTATCACTGGTTCTCCTGGATCTGGAAAAAGCACGTTAGCTAAACAGATCAAAGCCGCACTTACCGGGGACGATAGTGTTATAAGTACTCCGGGTAAAAACCCAGAAGATCTCGCACTTCTATTTAGTCAGCAGGATATAGTTGTTTGGGATAATGTCGAACCAAAAAGTATAGATGCCGATAAACATCAACTCTTTTGTTCTGCCTTAACAGTAGGGGAACATTTCAAACGACAGCTTTATACTGATGATAAGATAATAAAATATGAACTTACTGCCAATGTTATTATCACAAGCATTCACCCACCTTCACAACTTGTCAAAAGCCCCAATGCAGCAGACCTTGAAGACCGACTTTTGGTTATAGAATGTCCTAGTAGGAGAGAGGGTGAACATAACATTTCTTCGAAATTTTTAATAGATGATGCTAAAAATCTGCGTCCTCTCCTTTTGGGATTATTGGCAATGGCTTTAGGAGATATACTGAAAGGTTGGCAAGCTTTGCCTCTAGAAGAACGCACAAGGTCTACCTCGCCGGACGGGCGCTTTGTAGAAATAGATCGAGGGATGAGTCTTTTGGAGGAAGCAGGATGGTTAGGGGAGCCTGGGACATTTAATAAAATCTGCAAAAAGAACGCCCAAAGAACCATAGAACAATATATTGAAGAAGATCCATATCTTACACTATTGAGAAATGTATTTATAGATGAACAGAAAGACGGAAAACTTGGACCGATTAAAGACACAGAACTAGCTGAGAAAATAAAAAATAAAGCCGAGGAGCTTGGGTGGAGCGAAAAGGACATAAAGGAGATAAACT
>Ga0080006_1128380_pt1 | contig 17911 bp, 18 predicted proteins | sample RS3BMetagenome_FD_69209 | JGI IMG/M metagenome (GOLD analysis project Ga0080006, IMG submission 69209) | Ferric oxide microbial mat and aquatic microbial communities from Rainbow Spring, Yellowstone National Park, USA - RS3B (SPADES... ... | reverse complement strand
TGCCCTCCGGGTGCCCCTCCTTGAGCCCTTCGAGGTAGTAGAGGAACTGCGGCGAGAAGAGCATGCCCTTCGGCCGCAGGCCCGCGACCGCCCGTGCGACTTCGTACTGCCCCGTCTCGTCGAACCAGATGGGTGGCCGCGTAGCAACTTTGACAACAGCAAGACCGCCTTGGCGCATCACGCCAAGGCGCTTGCCGCGGGGCCGAGGATTCATTCCCCGGGCTGCGCTGTCCAACGAACGAGCGCATGGGCGACGATCGGGCGGGCATCAGGGCCCGCATCGGGCGCATGTCTCAGGCGAATTCGAGCGAGGTCGTGATCGTAATGCTGCCGCCGATGCTGACCGCCACCGGGCAGTGGGACTGATGGAAGCCATAGGCCCGCAGTGCCGCAGTCTGCAGTTCCGCGGGACACCCCGCAAGTCGGTACGTTACGTGGATGCGCTTCAGCACCAGCACGCCGTTCTCGAGTTCCACCTCGCCTGTGGCCTCTGCCTTCAGCTTGCGGTCACTGGCGTCAATCTTGCGCGCCTCCAGCGCGCCCCCGAAGGTGCCGGTCAGTCAGCCGGCTGCCGTCGCGACGATGTAGTCCAGAGTGGATGCCCGTTCCTCGGTCCCCTCCGGCGCACCGTAGTGCTTGCGTATAGGGCCGTGCGTTCCGAAGACGACCGGATTCGCCTCGCCCGGCAGATGTGCCGTTCGAAGGCCGCCCCGCTGCCGTTCGACCTGGACATGTGACGTGTAGAAGACGTCAGACATGCCGCCACTTCCTTCCTGCAGGGAGTGTCGTTTTGGGCTCGCGCAAGGATTCGGGGATGGATCGAAACCGATGGTAGCGCTCCTCACCTGCCACGCGGATCCGCTCGAGATCGCGACGCGAATTCGTCCGGTCCATGCGCCCGCGGCCCTCCCCCTGCCGTTCCCGCGCGTCGCCCCCTGATCAGCCGGAGCGGTCCGCGCTCATGCGCTGTCGGCCGTAGTAGTGGGTCGCGTGGCCGCCGTAGAGTTCCGCGGCCTCCATCATCGTCTCCGACAGCGTTGGGTGCGGGTGGATGACCGTCGCCAGGTCCTGCGCCCTGAGCCCGATCTCGACGGCGAGCACGCCCTCCGCGATCAGCTCGCCCGCGCCTGCCCCGACGATGCCGACACCGAGAACGGTACCCGCTTCCTCGTCGAAGACGAGTTTGGTCATCCCCTCGGTATGGCCTTCTGTCCATGCCCGGCCGGACGCCGCCCACGGAAACGACGTGGTGCGGACGCGGTGTCCCTGGATCGCGGCCTCCCCTTCGCTCAGGCCGCACCAAGCGACCTCCGGGTCTGTGTAGACGACGCTCGGCACAGCCCGGGGTCGGTAGCGCTCTTCATGCCCAGCCATAACCGCGGCCGCCACCCTTCCCTCGCTGGACGCCTTGTGCGCGAGGAGAGGCGGACCGGTCACATCTCCCACCGCGAAGGTGGTGCTGCTGCCGCTGCGCCGCTCCTCGTCGACCTCGACGAAGCCCTGCCGGTTCAGCCGCGCCCCACTCAGCTCAAGCCCGAACCCCTCCGTGTTCGGCCTGCGTCCTACCGCAACCAGGACGCGGTCGTACTCCGCCGTCGCGCCGGTCGAGAACTGTACCCGCACGGCGGCGCCGGTGTCTTCGGCGGCCAGGACCGCAGTGCCGAGCATGAGCTCGGCGATCTCCGCCTTCAGCTTCGCTTCGAGCACACGCGTAAGCTCACGGTCCATGCCGGGCAGGAGGCCTGGGGTGAGCTCAACGAGCGTCACGCGCGCGCCGATCGCCGTGTAGATCGTCGCGAGCTCCGTGCCGATGTAGCCGCCGCCAACGATCAGCAGCCGGCGTGGAACCTGATCGAGGCGCAGCGCGGTGGATGCCTCCACGACGCGCGGGCTTTCGGCCGCGAATTCCGGCGGCATCACGGGCCGCGACCCCGTAGCCACGAGGAGATGCTCGAACAGCACCTCGCTGCTGGACCCGTCGGCAGCCACGACCCGGGCGCGATGCGCGTCGAGGAGGGTCGCTCTCCCTTGCAGGTAATGGATCCGCCGCGTTCTGGCGAGGCCCCCGAGACCTGCCGTCAGCCGCTGCACGACCCCGTCCTGCCATCGCCGCAGGTGTTCGACATCGATGGACGGAGCTGCGAAGTCGATCCCCATGATGCTCGCCCTGCGGCTCTCCCGGATGATCGCTGCCGCGTGGAGCAACGCCTTGGAGGGGATGCAGCCCCGGTAGAGGCAGACACCCCCTGGATTCGCCTCCAGGTCGCAGAGCGCGACGCCGAGGCCGTGGTCGGCCGCTGCGAACGCGGCAGCGTATCCGCCCGGACCGGCGCCGAGGACGAAGAGATCCCACGTCCCGTCAAGGTCAGGCACCGAAGCTCGCCTCCGCTTTGCCATCCGTGGAACCCCGCGCTCCTACGACTGCAGGCCGACGCCGACGGCCCCCCAGGAGACGTACTTCGTCTCCAGGAAGGCGTCGAGCCCTTCCTCTCCTCCCTCGCGCCCGAGCCCCGACTCCTTGAAGCCGCCAAACGGGGCCTGCGCTGTCGACGGCAGCCCGTCGTTCAGGCCGACGATGCCGTACTCGAGCGTCTCGGCCACCCGCCAGGCCCGACTGGCGTCGCGCGTGAAGAGGTATGCCGCGAGGCCGAACTCCGTCCCGTTCGCCGTCTCGACAGCTTCCTGTTCCGTGCGGAAGCTGCTCACCGCCAGGACGGGTCCGAACGTCTCTTCGTGCATCACCTTCATGTCCAGGCTCACGCCGCCGAGCACGGTTGGCTCGACAAAGTACCCGCGCCCGGGCATCGCGTGGCCCCCTGCAGTCAGACGCGCGCCGTGCTCGAGCGCATCCTGGATGTGCTCGAGCACCTTCTCGCGCCCTGCCTCATCGATCATCGGCCCCACCACCACGCCGGGGTCCAGGCCGTAGCCGACACGCAGGTTCTTGACCTGCTCCGATGCCCTCAGTAGGAACTGGTCGACGATGCTTTCCTCCACGAGGACCCGGTTCGCCGCGATGCAGCTCTGCCCGCCATTGCGGAACTTGGCCACCATCAAGGCATCGAGCACCACGTCGAGGTCGGCGTCGGCGAAGATGATCACCGGTGCCTGTCCGCCCAGTTCCAGCGAGAGGCGCTGCATGTTGCCCGCCGCCCGCTCCATCAGGTACTTCCCGACACTCGTCGAACCCGTGAAGGTGATCTTGCGCACCCGTGGATCCGCGAGCCAGACGTCCCCGATGCGCCTTGAACGCGATGACGTGACGATGTTGAGAAGCCCTGCCGGCGCACCGGCCTGCTCGAGGAGCTCCCCGAGGCGGAGCGCCGTGAGAGGCGTCGCAGATGCCGGCTTCAGCACCACGGCACAGCCCGCCGCGATGGCTGGCGCCACCTTGCGCGTGATCATCGCGGCAGGGAAGTTCCAGGGCGTGATCGCCGCCACGATCCCGACGGGGTGCCGCAGGACGAGTAGCCGCTTCTCTGCCCGGGTCGCGGGAATCGTACGGCCGTAGGCACGCTTCGCTTCCTCCGAGAACCATTCGATGAAGCTCGCGGCGTATGTCACTTCCGCGTCCGCGTCCGCGAGCGGCTTGCCGTTCTCGATGGTCATCAGCCGGCACAGGTTCTCGCGATCCTCCTCCACCAGTTCGTACCATCGACGCAGGAGCCGGCTGCGCTCGTAGGCGGTCGTCCGCCGCCAGAGGGCAAATGCCCGCGCGGCCGCCTCGACCGCGCTCCGCGCGTCCTCCTCGGTGCCGTCCGCGACCCGTGCGATGACCTCCTGCGTGGCCGGGTCCTCTACCCCGAACGTCTCGCCGCCATCTGCCGCGTCACACCATGCGCCATCGATCAGCAGTTTCGTCGGAGCCATCCACTCTGTCGCAGCACCCATCTGTCGTTGTCCTCCCCGCGGATTTTTCTCTCCGCCCTCGCGCCGCGGCCCTTGGGCCGCCCGCGGAGCTCGCTGCAGAAGAGCGGCCGGTCTCTCTATCGCAGGCTCACGAGCACCTTGCCGTGCGTATCGCCGCGCGCCGCCGCCAGGATGCCGTCCGGCACGAGCCGCTCGAGAGGAATGACCCTGTCAACCAGCAGCGGCGCCAGATCCAACATGGCAAGGAGGCCGAGAGCCGCCGGCAGGTCCGTAGTGCAGACGTGCGCGTTGCTCGTGCGTACGGTAATCTCGCGCTGGACCAGCTGGTGGAAGTCGAAGGGGACACGCCCCGTCTGCAGGCCGACGAGCATCAGCGTGCCGGACCGCCGCAGTAGCTGCATAGCGAGCCCGAGGGCATCCTCGCGTCCGGTGCACTCGACGACCGTCGTCGCGCCGTAACCGCCCGTCTCCTGCATGACGACCCCGGCCAGATCCTCCCGGCCGAGGTCGACAACGCGGTCGGCGCCGAGCAGCCCGGCGCGCCCGAGAGCCTGCTGGTCGACGTCCGCGGCGATCACCGGGATCCCCTGGCTCTTGGCGACGACCAGGTAGAGCGAGCCGACTCCGCCCACGCCGATCAGGACGAGCTTCTCTCCCGCCGGATGACCGGTGCGCCGCACGGCGTGGACCGCTACGGACAGAGGCTGGGCCAGGGCCGCATTGTCGTCGGAGGTGCCGCCCGGGATCAGGGCGCAGGTGTCCGCAGGCACCGTGACGCGCTCCGCCAGCCCACCATCCTCCTGAAAGCCGTGGGTGTAGTAGTGCTGGCACATGTTCGTCTCTCCGCGAAGGCACCATTCGCACCTTCCGCACGAAACTCCGGCGCCGCTAGCGACGCGATCCCCGACCCGAAAGGTGGCGACGCCCTCGCCGACCTTTGCGACCTGGCCGATGAACTCGTGTCCGATGACGATCGGCACCTTCCTCCCCGTCTGCGGATGAACCTCGAGGGGAATCAGGTGCGGCCCCCTCATGTACTCAGCGACGTCGGTACCGCAGATGCCAGCACGCACGACCTCGAGCGTGACCTCTCCCTGCCGCGGGTCCTTTGCCTCCGCGACCTCCTCGATCCGCACGTCCTCCCTGCCGTAGTAGACCGCCGCTCTCATAGCCTCTCCTCCGTCTCCTGCACCGGTGTGGTCGCCCTGCTGCAAGCCGTCAGCGCGGATCGATCAGGACCTTGCCGTGCACTTCTCCCTTGGCCGAAGCTACAAGCCCGCCGCCGACCAGATCCTCAAGGGCAATGACCCTGTCGACGAGCATCGGCGCGAGGTCGCGCTCTGCCAGAAGCCCCGCGGCGGCCGGCAGGTCCACGGCGTTGACGAGCGCCTGGCTGGTTGCCACCGTCACCTCGTTGACGACGAGGGCGTGCAGGTCTAGTGCGACAGTCCGGGTCTGCAGGCCGACGAGCATCAGGGTGCCGCCGCGCTGCACCAGGGTGGCCGCCGCCGCCAGCGCATCGTCGCGCCCGCTGCACTCGACGAGCGTCGCCACGGTGCCCTCTCCCGTCCGTCGCCGCAGGCCATCCCCCAGCCCCTCCTGGCGCAGGTCTATGACGCCATCGGCGCCCAGGGCCTCGGAGCGACGGAGAGCCAGGGGATCGATGTCGGCGACGTAGACAGTACGGCCACGGCTCTTCGCCACAGCGAGGTAGAGTGAGCCGATGCCTCCCGCGCCGAGGACGAGCATGGCCTCGCCGCTGCGATGCGGAGTCTGGTGGAAAGCGTGCATGGCGACCGCCAGCGGCTGTGTCAGTGCAGCGTTCTCGTCGGAGCAGCCGTCGGCCACCTGCGCGCAACTTGCAGCCGGTACGCGGACGAACTCCGCGAGCCCGCCGTCCGCCTGTAGTCCCAGGGCGTGATACCGTTCACAAAGATTCGACTGGCCGCGCCGGCAGAACCGGCACTCCCCGCACGGCACCACTGCGCTGGATGCGGCGCGATCGCCAGCAGCGTAGCCCTGCACCCCGGGTCCGACCGCCGCAACGCGGCCCGTGAACTCGTGGCCGATCGTGAGCGGCACCGCTCGCCCGGTCACCGGGTGGGGCGTGCGCGGGATGAGGTGGGGGCCTGTCTGGAACTCGGCGACGTCCGTACCGCAGATCCCGCAGCGCAGGACCTCGAGCAGGAGTTCGCCGGGCCCCGGGCCAAGCGGTACGGGCACATCGTCGATGCGCACGTCCTCGCGCCAGTGGTAGACCGCCGCCCTCATTGCGCGACCAGCGGGTCGTCCGAGACCGGCCCCTGGAGCGCTTCAAGCATGCTCACGACGGCCGCGACCTCCTCCTCGCCGAGTCCCCTCCGCATCGCCAGCTTGAGGAGATCGGCCGCCCGAGCCGTCATGGGCGTTGCGACGCCGCGCGCCGACGCCTCGTCGAGCGCCAGCTCCACGTCCTTCAGCATCATCCCGACGGTGAACCAGGGCGTCTGGGGCGGCTGCTGCGCGAACGGGATGCGGTACTTGAGCATCGGCGACGCCAGGACCGTCCCCAGCATCAGCTCGATCACGCGGTCGCGGTCCAGCCCCGCGCGTTCCGCAATCACGAGCCCCTCTGCGAATCCGAACAGCTGCAGCGGGATGCTCAGGTTGATGGCCAGCTTCAGCGCAAGCGCCTGACCGACGACACCGATCCTCTGGATGCTGCCCAGATGCCGAAGAACCGGTTCCACGCGGGCGACCACCGCTTCATCGCCACCCACGAGGATCACGAGGGTTCCGGCCTCCACGGCAGGGACACTGCCCGATACGGGCGCCTCGAGCCGAGCCGAACCGCAGGCCGCAGCATGTTCGCCGAGCTCAACGCTGAGTCGCGGGCTCACTGTGCTGAAATCCACCCAAGTCTTGCCCGTCCCGAGTCCCGCGACGATTCCGGCCGGCCCGAGCGCAATGGCCCGCAGCGCGCTGTCGTCGGACACCATGGACATCACGACGTCTGTCTCTGCCGCCACCTGCCGGGGCGACTCGGCAACCTGCATCCCCGCCTCATCCCGGAGCGCGGACGCCTTGGCCTGCGTCCGGTTGTAGCCCAGAACCTCGAACCCTGCCGCCGTCAGCCTGCGGACCATGGAAGCTCCCATCACGCCAAGCCCGACCATTCCCAATCGCATCTCGCGCGGCGCCTCCTCGGGGCTTCGCTGTGGTTACGCCTTGTCAGGCACCGTCGGCCGACATCCCCACTTCCGGCGGGCGCTCGGGGCCTCCCGTGGAGCCGCGGTCTGCCCCCAACTGCTCAGGCGTCCGCTGCCTGCGATGTCGAGAGCCACGGCGGATCAGGCCCACCAGACCGTCGCTGGCGAAAAGCCCAACCGCGATCAGGATGAAGCCGTAGATCACGCGGTCGATCTGCGGCGCGATCGCCATCTGCCCGGCCCCTATCTGCAGCAGGGTCGAGAGGCCCATGACGATGAGCGTGCCGACAATCGGCCCGATCCAGCTGCCTGCGCCTCCAGCCACGGCCATCAGCACCACCTGCAGCGTGATCAGGTCCGAGAAGATCGTTTCGGGGTAGATGAACTGCTGCTGAAAGGCGTAGATGCCGCCCACGGCGCCAGCGATCACCGCTCCGGCGAGAAAGGCGAGGAGCTTCACCCGCATCGTGCGGATGCCCAGCACCTCCGCCGCCGGTTCGTCCTCGCGGATGGCCACGAGCGCCGCTCCCCAACGCGAATGCTGGATATAGAGGGCAAGCGCTACGGCGACCACCGCCACCACCACAAAAGCGTCGAACCAGATGCGCGTCGCGTTGTCTTCCGACACCGCGATCGCCGGCAGCATCATGCCTCCCGCGCCGTTGGTGAAGCTCACCGTATCGGCGATGGCCATGAAGATGAACGAGCTGACAAAGGTGAAGATCCCGAAGTAGGCTCCGCGCAGGTTCAGGGAGACGACTCCGACCAGCAGGCCGGAGATACCGCTCGCCAGCATGCCGAACAAGATCGCCGGGATCACGGCGGCGTGCCAGGAGTTCGTCGCGACGCCTGCCGCAAGGCCTCCGATGCCGAAGAAGGTCACCATGCCCAAGTTGAGATACCCGCCGTAGCCGCCGAGGATCGTCCAGCCCTCGGCCAGGGCTATGTACATCACGATCGGCGTGATCACGCTGACCAGCCCGGCGTTCATCAGCCAGGCGGCCATCGCAAGCACCACGCCGGCGCCCGTGACCATGAGCAGACGTGTCGTCGTATACCGGCCAGTCAAGCCAGACTCGCGCTTTGCCATTGTCACGCCCTCCATCGCCGGCTCAGATCGAGCGGAAGCGCAGCGTCGCGGTTCTGCTCCGCCAGATGAGAGCCAACGCCAGCACCGCATACACCACGAGGTTCTGGTCGCTGAACGGCAGCCACAGTCCCGCCAGCGTCTGCAGGATGCCGAGGACGACTCCCGCCGCCAGGGTGGTCATCAGGTTGTCCACACCACCGAGCACGACGACCACGAAGGAGATGATCAGCCACGTGTCCTGGTCCTGCGGTGAAAACGGGAACAGCATGGCCAATGCAAACCCTGCGATCCCCGCGAGCGCGATGCCCAGCACAAAGATCACGGTGCGCGTCATGCGCACGTCCAGCCCGCAGAGCGCGGCTGCGCCTTCCGACTGCGCTGTGGCGCGAATCATCTTGCCGATCGCGGTCTGGCGCAGGAATGCGTACAAGCCGAACATGACCGCGACGCCGATCACTGCGACCCAGATCTGCACGAGCGAGATCATCAGCGGACCCACCTGGACCGTCGCCTGCGTCAAGGGAGTCGTCAGCGACACCGTGTTCGCGCTATAGACCCATGACGTGATATTCGTGATGACCTGGGCAACGCCGAAGAGCACAAGCAGAGTGATGGTGTCGCTCTTGCTTCTGAGATGCGTGAGGAGCACGCGGTCCAGCAGTCCGCCGAGGAGTCCGAAGGCGACGATGATCACCAGAAGTCCGAGGAAAGGGTTCATGTGAAACTTCGTAGAGAGCGACAGCAGAATGAACGACCCGAGTACGATGAGTGTGCCTTGCGCCACGTTCATCGTCTTGCCGAAGCCCATCGTAAAGGTGAGCCCGAGCCCGGTCATTCCGTACATGACGCCCACGAGGAGTCCGCTGATCAGCGTGTTGACAATGATGCCCGCCATCGTGTCGTCCTCCTCATCCGTTCTCGGGCGCCAGATGCACATCCAGCCATTCGCTGACGAGATCACGCAGCTTGCCCGCAAATTGCGTCGCTGGGCCGGACAGTCGATTCTGTCCGGACTCGATGGTATAGATGTAATCCGCCACGCTCCCCGCAGCCTCGATGTCCTGGTCGACAAGCAGGATGGTCTTACCGCGCCTTCGCCAGTTCTGCATGGCGTCGTAGGCGACGTCCACGAGGTTCGGGGCCACGCCGTTGGACGGTTCGTCCACGAGAAGCACGTCGGGGTCGGTGAGCATGAGGCGGGCCAGTTCGAGAATGCGCTGCTGGCCGCCGCTGAGGGAGCCTGCCAGTTTGTGGCGCAGTCCGCGCAGAATCTGATACTGCTCGTAGGCGCCGTCGATCGCGGCGCGAAACCGGCGTCGGTCGCCACGTAGGACGGCGGCGCCCAGTTCAAGGTTCTCGTCGACCGTCATGCCATGAAAGAGCGTGTGCTCCTGCGGCAGGAGTGCGAGTCCCTTGCGCAGACGGCGGTGCGCCTCCAGCCGGGTGATCTCCTCACCGCCCAGCGTGACCTGGCCCCGGTTCGCCGCCAAAAGGCCATAGAGCACTTTGAGCGCCGTGGACTTTCCAGCGCCGTTCGGTCCGAGCAGCACGGTGATCTTTCCGGCCTCAGCGGCAAGATTGAAGTCGCGAAGCACCCACTGGTCCGCGTAGTAGCTCGTGTACACGCCCGTCATCCGGATGTCGCTAATCTTTGCGCTCATATCTCCGACCAAGGTAGACACTGACGACATGCTCATCGGCCGTCACCTCGCTTGGCGTCCCATCCGCGATCATGGATCCCTCTGCGAGACAGACCACGCGATTGGCCAACTGCACAAGATCAGGTATTTCATGGCTGACGACCATGAACGTCGTGCCTGCCTCGCTGCTCCAGCGGCGAATGTTGTCTTGCATGACTGTCTTGATCGCCGCATCCACCCCCCCGAACGGTTCGTCCATCAGGACAACCCGGGGGCGTGTGATCATCGCGCGCGCAAACTCCAGGAGTTTCTGCTCGCCGCCCGACAGTTGGCTCGCGGTGGCCTTCGCAAGTCCATCGAGATGCAGCGTCTGCAGGATCTCGTCCCGGAACCCGACGTCGAGCCTGCCGGTCTCGATCGTCGGCAGCATCATGTTTTCCTGGACCGTAAGCGTGAGAAAGACGTGCGGATTCTGAAACGTCCGGGCGACCCCCAGGCGCAGGAGCGCACTCGGCGACAGGTTCTGCACCTCGCGGCCTTCAACGCGAATGACGCCCGTCGTCGCGCGGTAGACGCCATTGATCGTATTGAGAAGCGTCGTCTTGCCGGAGCCGTTCGGGCCGATCATTCCGAAGATCGATCCTTGCGCGACCCTGAAGGATACATCCCTGAGCGCGAAGATACCCCCAAACCGCTTGGAGACGTGTTCGACCACAATGCCGGCCGACTCTTCCTCTAACTGCGTGGCCAACGGTTGCACGCCACCTTCCCGCAGGGCTGGCGACAGCGGTGCTGCACGCACAAGCCCGCTACCTCGAACGGTCGACCGAGCGATGGGCGCCGCCCGATGCGAACCCCGGTTCACCCTAAGAAAGCCGGCCAGGGGCGCTCGCCTCCGAGCGCCCCTGGCCCTCCCGTCAGGGCAGCGGCGTAACGAACTTGCCGGTCGCGTACTTGGCGGGCCAGACGACGACGTTCTTGCCGTTGACGTACTGGACCACCAGACTGTTGAACGGCAGCGTGCCATTCTTCTTGTAGCGGATCTTGCCGATGGCCGTGTTGAACTGGTGGCTGAGGACATATTTGTCGACCGTCACCTGGTTCAGGGAGTGGGTCGCCGTCACGGCCGTCTGCAGAATCTGGAACAGCGCATAGGCGCTGGCGGCGTAGCTCGGCAGGACGTTGACCCCGTTCTTCTGGAAGAGCGCCGTGATGGTCGAGAGACCGTTGAAGTGCTCGTTCGGCATGGCCACCGTCGTGCTCAGGGTGCCGTCGGCGGCCGCGCCAAGGCTGCTCCAGTTCGGCAGGGTGGTCACCTGGGATCCGCCAAAGAACTCGACCTTGGGCTTGTAGCCCAGCTGGCCGACCGTGCGCGCAATGTCGAGAGCGTCCGTCGGCAGCGAGAGCGCCACCAGGCCGTCGGCACCGGCGAGCTTGGCTTGCTGCACCAACGAGGTGAAGTTCGTGGTGGTCGCAGGGTACTGCTGGTTCATCACGATCTGGTAGCCGTAGTGCTTGGCGTACTGAACGAAGCTGCCGTAGTCGCCGGGCACACCACTCAGCACTGCGAGCGTGAACGGGTTCTGGTCGGTCAGCACGGCCAGCTTGGTGGGCCGCTCGCTCTTCGGCAGGCTGTTGAGCACCTGGAACAACCCGTAGCTGTACTGGTTGTCCTGGTAGTTGTACGTGGTGATCATCATGCCCTTGGCCTGGTCGAACAGGCTCTCGCCGACGAAGCCGTAGTTCCAGAGCATCATGTGGTTCGAGAGGGCGATCGGCAGCACCGGCGCACCGAGGTAGGTACTGTACGGCGCAAGCAGGAAGTTGACGTGGTCGGTATTGATCAGCTTCTGGTAGAGCGCCGTGCAGGTCGTCGGGTCGCTCTGGTCGTCGTAGATGATCAGCTTGACGGGTCGGCCGAGCAGCCCTCCGTCCTTGTTGATCTGGTTCACCCAGTATTTGTCGACCAGGTAGTACTGCTGACCAGATTCAGCGAACGGACCGGTCAGGCTCAGCGTTCCGCCGATGACGATGGGTGCTCCCGACGGGGCTGCCGCTACGCTGGACGAACCTGCGAAGAAGACCATGCTGAACGTAGCGACTACCGTGGCCAGTGCCCCGAGCCATTTTCTAATAATAGCCAAAACCTTCCTTCTGGACCGCTATCCGATTAGCGTCACCGGCTGTTCCAGGATCGTCACGACTTCGCGAAGGAACTCCGCGGCGGATGCGCCGTCAACCACGCGATGGTCGCAGGCCAGCGTCAGCGCCATCGTCGGTCGAGCCACGATCTTACCTCGATCCACCACCACCTTCTCCTGCATTCTGCCGACCGCGAGAAGCAGCGCCTCGTCCAGGTTCAGCACCGGCAGGAACTGGTCGATCCCGTACATGCCGAGGTTGCTGATGGTGAAGGTGCCTCCGCGCAGGTCGCTGGGCGTGGGACGTCCCTCGCGGGCACGCGAGAGGACGGCTAGCCGCTCCTGGACGATGGCAGGCAAGCCGAGCTTGTCTGCTTCATGGACGACTGGTACCACGAGGCCTCTCTCGGTCGCCACCGCGATGCCGATGTTGACCGCCTCGTGCACGAAGCTGCCGCCGTCGGCCGGGCTCGCATTGAGACCCGGATAACGGCGCAGGACGTGTGCGGTGACGCGGATCAGCAGATCCGTGAGTGTCGCGTCCGGCAGGTCTCGCCGTACGGCGGCAAGCCATGCGCCAAGCGCCGTCGCGTCGATATCGCGCATCAGGTAGAAGTGCGGCGCCTGGCGCCACGACATGGCCGTCCGGGTAGCCATCGCCTCTCCGATGCCGTTCCACCGCTGCAGGTGCCCGACATCGGAAGCGGGCGCCGTCGCTGCCGAGGCGACCCGCGCGACGTCCTGGGCATGAAGCGGACCGTCTCCGGCAGCCAGTGCGGCGATGTCGACCCCGCTCTCACGGGCGAGCCGCCGGGCCTTGGGCGACATCGGAACGCGATCCGGCCGCCCCGGTGCAGGCGCTCTGAGCTCCTCGGCAGGGGGCATCGGCTCGGCGCCCAAGTTCTCCGGCGGCTCGAGCCCCGGCGAGGCCGGAACTCCGTCGCCGCGTGCTCCATGGGCGGCCTGCGGAGCCTCTTCCGCCTGCGCGCCGATCCAGCCGATGATGTCGCCGATCGGCACTGCCTCGTCGGTCGCATCCAGGACAATGCGCAAGAACCCGTCGGCGGGTGCCTCCAGCTCCACGACGCTCTTGTCCGTCTCGATCTGCAGCAGCGGCTCGCCCTGTCGGACGCTGTCGCCGCTGTCCTTGAGCCAGCGCACGATACGGCCGCTTTCCTGGGCCATGCCGAGCGCCGGCATGATGACCTCCGTTGCCAAGTTGCCTTCTCCCTTCATGCCCCCGGCTGGGCGCATGCGCCGATTGCGCCTAGAGCCCCTCGGCCTTGGCGTGCCGGTCGCCGTCGCCCTGCGCTGCCAGGAGGTCCCGGGATCCGATGCCGAGCGACCGCCCGACGAGGCGCTGCATCGCTTCGACGAGAGCCAGCGCGTCAAATCCGTACTCGCGCATGAGGTACGGCTTGCTTCCGCCGTGCGCGAACCGGTCCTGCAGGCCCAGGCGCACGAGAGGGCGGCCGATCCCCAGCCCCGCCATCATCTCGGCGACCGCGCCGCCGAGCCCGCCGATCACCGTGTGGTTCTCCATCGTGATGACTCCGTGGCGCACGCGCGAGAGCGCCTCCACGACCGCCTCATCGTCGAAGGGCTTCAGCGTCGAGATGTGGAGATGCTCGACGGCCACCCCCGCCTCCCGCAGGACAGCTGTGGCCCGCAGCGCCTCCTCCGTGGCGATGCCGCTCGTGAGCAGCAGGACATCGTCCCCCTTGGAGAGCTGCCGCGAGTGTCCCAGGCGCATGGGCTCGTCTGCGGGGAAGAGTCGCGGGATCGCCCCACGCACCAGCCGCACGTAAACCGGGCCTGCCACGGCGTCCGCCACGTCCAGCACCGACTGGACATCCGTCGCGTCGCCGCATTCCAGCACCGTCATGTTCGGCAGGGCGCGCATGACCGCGATGTCGTCGATCGCCTGGTGCGTCGCGCCGCCCGGCGTCACGATGCCCGGCAGGAAACCGAACAGGCGCACGGGCAGGTTCGGGTAGGCGACGGACATGGCGAGCTGGTCCAGGGCGCGTCGGTAGATGAAGACGGCGAACGTATGTACGAACGGGCGAAATCCCTCACGCGCCAGACCTCCGGCTAGGCTTATCATGTTCTGCTCGGTCATGCCGAGGTTGAAGAAGCGATCCGGGTAGGCAGCCTGGAAGAGGTCGGCCTCCGTTGAACCCGTGAGATCGGCGGAAAGCACCAGCACCTCGGGCTTGTTCTTCGCCCAGGCAGCAAGGTTCGCCGCATGCACCTGCCTCAGGACTTCCATGCCGGCTGCCTCCTCTCGGCGAGGGCCTCGAGAGCCTCCTGGTACCTGCGCCGCTCCTCGTCGCTCTTGAAGCGCACATAGTGGAGCTTCGGTTCGCGCTCGCGCAGGATGTCGAGCCCCTGCCACGGATTCGTGCGCGCGAGCACCACGAGCGGGCGCTCCATGCTCCACTGCGCCGCGGGGCGCTCGAGGGCGACGACGTCGTGCCCGTCCACCTCGTGCACTTCCGCCCCGAACAGCCGCAGCTTGCCGGCAAGATCCCCCGTGTTGAGGATGTCGGCGATGCGGCCGTCCACCTGCTGGCGGTTCACGTCGACGTAGACCGCAACCGTTCCGATGCGGTGGTGGCTCAAGACCGCGAACGTCTCCCATGTCTGGCCTTCCTGGAACTCACCGTCCGACATGAAGACGAACGATCGTCCGCTCTCGCCGTGCAGCTGACGGCCAAGCGCAATGCCCGCCACCTGGCTCAGGCCCTGCGCCAGGGACCCGGTCTCGATCTCCATGCCCGGCGAGTGCTCGGCGCCGATCATCTCCACGGTCGAGCCGTCCTGGTTGAACTCGTAGAGGGCTTCGGGCGCCATGCGCCCCGTCTCGACCAGCAGGGCGTAGAGCGCCAGTGCGTAGTGCGCGGCCGAGAGGTAGAAACGGTCGAGGTGTGGCGCATGGGGGCCGTTGTAGGCGGCCCCGGTGACGTAGACGTCGTTGCCTGTGTGCGGCACGCCTGGAAAGCGCGGCGGCAGAGGCGGGGCCGCGCTCGGCCCGAGCCGCATGACGCGCGTGTAGAGCGTCGCCAGGATGTCCGCAGAGGAAAACGCCTGGCTCAGATATCCTTCGTTGGTCTTCAGCGTGTACTCGAGCACTCTTCGCCTGATCCCCTGTGCCGCGCGCTGGGTATCGGCTACCCACGCTCCCCCTGCATCCTCGATGGTCATCAGGTATCCGACCCCTTCAACCTCGTCCTCTCAAGCGGGTCAGGGCCTCGTTCGGAGCCTGTCTAGTCGAGCAGGCTCTCCGAGCGGTTGTTGCGGTGAGACTGGGCATCGCGCGTCTGCGGCAGCGGGCCCGCCGCGCTGAAGTACTGCCGGCCGGCGACGAGCAGTGTCTCCGCCGGGAAGCGCGAGATGACCTCGCAACCGTCCGCGGTGACGATAAGTTCCTCCTCGATGCGCGCTGCCGAGCGGCCGTCGGAAGACGGCCAGAAGGTCTCGAGGGCGATTGCCATGCCGGGCTCGAGGACCTCGGGCTTGGCGAACGACGTCAGGCGGCTGAACACGGGCTTCTCCCAGTGCGAGAGCCCGATGCCGTGACCGAATTGCAGGCCGAAAGCCGCCTCCTCGTCCGGGTAGCCGAACTCCTCGGCCTTCGGGTAGCAGTGGCCGACGATCTCGGCGGTCGTGACGCCGGGCTTCACCATGCTGATGGCGCAGTCGAGGATGTCGCGGGTGCGCTTGTAGGCGTCGAGGAAGCCGGGCGACGCGCTGCCGACGGCGAAGGTGCGGTAGTAGCAGGTGCGGTAGCCGTTGAAGCTGTGGATGATGTCGAAGTAGGCCGCCTCGCCGGGCCGTATCAGCCGGTCGCTGTGGACGTGCGGATGCGGGTTCGAGCGGTCGCCCGTGATCGCGTTTACAGCCTCGACAAACTCTGAGCCGCGGTCGTAGAGGTAGCGGCTCACCAGACCGACGCACTCGTTCTCCTGGATGCCCGGCCGAAGGGCCCGGTAGAGCTCCTCATACGCCGCGTCGACCATCGCCGCCGAGGTGTTGAGCAGCACGAGCTCATCCGCAGTCTTGATGCGACGCGTCTGCAGCATGAGCTCGTGCCCGTCCACGACGTGCAGCCCCTCGGCCTCAAGCGCGAGCACGATCGGGATCTCCCCTACGTCCACCCCGACCGGGGCGTCCGCGAGTCCGCGCGCCTCGAGTTCGGCCTTGATCTTGCGGGCGACATCCTGCGGGCGACCCGCTTCGGGCGCAATCGCGCCATGGAACGTCGTGATGCCGGAGTGCGATCGCCCCTTGAGCCACGAGCAGTAGAGCTCGTGATGCTTCGCCGCCGAGCCGAGGTCCCACACGATGGGGTCGTCCCCGCGCGGCAGGAGCGTGAAGCGACTGTACTTGTCCATCGCCCAGGTGCCGATGTGCGCCGCGGCGACGTAGCGGATGTTTGCCATGTCGAAGAGCAGCAGCGCACCGAGCTCCGACGCGGCGAGGGATGCCTTGATGCGTCCCAGCCGCTCCTGGCGCAGCCGGGCGTAGTCGACCCGATCCTCCCAGTCGACCCCCATCGTACCGAACGTCTTCACACTCACCCCGTTAGCCCCCTCACCCGGTCGCGAGGTCCCTTGCCTGCGGTACCTCGCGCACCTTCGCTTCAGTCAGGTCCGCGCGCCACTAGCGGCTGTTGAGGTGCGACTCCGGCTCACGGGTGCCCGGCAGGGGACCTGTCGCGGTGAAATACTGCCGGCCGGCCACGACCAGCTTCTCCGCCGGGAAGCGTGAGATCACCTCGCAGCCGTCCTCCGTGACCACGATCTCCTCCTCGATGCGTGCCGCTGCGCGGCCATCCGGCGTCGGCCAGAAGGTCTCCAGGGCCAAGACCATTCCGGCCTCCAGGACCTCAGGGTGCTTGAACGAGGTGAGGCGGCTGAAGACCGGCTTCTCCCAGTGCGAGAGCCCGATGCCGTGACCGAACTGCAGGGCGAACGCCGCCTCCTCGTCGGGGAAGCCGAAGGCCTCGGCCGGCGGGAAGCAGTGCCTGACGATGTCGGCCGTCGTCACCCCGGGCTTCACCATGTGGATGGCGCAGTCCAGGATGTCGCGGGCGCGCTTGTACGCATCGACCAGCGCAGGCGATGCGCTGCCCACGGCGAAGGTGCGGTAGTAGCAGGTCTTGTAGCCGTTGAAGCTATGGATGATGTCGAAATAGGACACGTCGCCGGGCCGGATCAGGCGGTCGCTGTAGACGTGCGGATGAGGGCTCGCACGGTCCCCGGAGATAGCGTTGACGCCCTCGACGAACTCGGAGCCGAGATCGTAGAGACTCTGGCTCACGAGCCCAACGCACTCGTTCTCCTGCACGCCTGGCCTGAGGACCTTGTAGAGGTCCTCGTACGCCGCGTCGACCATCGCCGCCGCCTCGTTGAGCAGCACGAGCTCGTCCTGCGTCTTGATGCGGCGGGTCTCCAGCATCAGCTGTTGCGCGTCGACGACGTGCAGCCCGGCGGCCTTGAGAGCGAAGAGGACCGGCAGCTCGACGACGTCGACGCCGATCGGCGCATCGGCGAGGCCCCGCGCCTGCAACTCCGCCTTGACCTTGCCGGCGACATCCTCGGGGCGGCCAGCTTCGGGCGCGATCGCTCCGTGGAACGTGGAGATGCCCGGACGCGAGCGGTCGGCGATCCAGGAGCAGTAGAGCTGGTGGTGCTTAGCCGCCGAGCCCATGTCCCAGATGATCGGCTCGTCGTCCCGTGGCAACAGGGCGAACCGCACGAGCTTGTCGAGCGCCCAGGTGCCGATGTGGGTCGCCGTCACGTAACGGATGTTGACCATGTCGAAGAGCAGCACGGCACCAAGGTCCGACGCCGCGAGCGACCTCTCGTATAAAGGGTTCGGGAGTTGTCCCGGACCTTTACCTTTTGGTGGGTCGGGAGGCACCCAGCGGACTCTCTGCTGGAGGCGCCTTGGGGCTACACTCGGTGCGGGTGAACG
>Ga0080006_1096146_pt1 | contig 17929 bp, 16 predicted proteins | sample RS3BMetagenome_FD_69209 | JGI IMG/M metagenome (GOLD analysis project Ga0080006, IMG submission 69209) | Ferric oxide microbial mat and aquatic microbial communities from Rainbow Spring, Yellowstone National Park, USA - RS3B (SPADES... ... | reverse complement strand
CCGGAGATCTCCAGCCATGGGCGGGCCTCCTATCGGAGAGGATTGAAGTCGATGAGCGACCGGAAACGGAAATGAGCCAGGCCAACCTCGCGACCCACTCGCCAGTATGCCCCGACCCACCCCGACTTCGCCAGCCCCAGGCTCCTTGATACCGGAGAAAATCCGAGAGCGTTTCTCGACCCGATCGTCTGTCAGACCCACAAATCAAACCCACCAAAAGCGGTTTTTGGAAATTCAAACCCAAACTTAGGAAGACTGGGAGATATAGGCAAAGAACGTTTTGCCAATCATCCTCGCAGAAGTCGCCAACTCCGCCTCCCGAGAGTGAGAAGCGAGTGGCCCGGTCCTGATATATTCGCTCTGGATGGCCTCTCGCAAACCGCCTTTTTTTCGGAAACACCCCAGATTCGGAAATGGCTCCCGACCCCACTTCCGCGTTTCTGCTTCTGGGAGCAAGACGGGCCCAATCAGACAGCGACCTCGCGAGTCAGGACAGACCCGATGATGGGGCACGCTTCACACCGAATCGCCCCCAACCGCGCCCCGCAAATTTGGGTACACCCGCAGAGGTCACGAGTCGAAAAATCGGTTGCAGTGAGCAATGTCGGGACGTACAGTAAGTGAATCACTCACAACTGTTGAGGGTCAGCTCATGTCTGCCGCGATCGATGACGCTCGGCTTGCCGAGGACGAACGCCGCGCCGAGGAGGTCTACGACCGCCTCATCCGCCCGGTCCTGCGTCCCGAGGACGAGGGGAAGTATGTCGCCGTCGCCGTCGAGTCGGGCGACTTCGAGATCGACGCCGACGACTACGCCGCGACTGGCCGCCTCCTGGCCCGCCGTCCCGGGGCGCGGTTGTGGTTGATGCGGACCGGGCCGTCGGCGGCTTACCGGCTCCGCAACCTGGCGGTCCGACCGTGATCGACCGGGGCGAGGTCAATGAGCGGTTGGAAGCGATCGTCCCCTTGCGGGTGCGGGGTCCGGCGGGCGACGAGCTGGAACTAGCCGCCGTGATCGACACCGGATACACCGGGTCGCTGACCCTGCCGGCGGTCGTGGCGGCGTCGTTGGGCCTGGCGAGACGCTCCGGGGGCCGGGCTCTCCTGGCGGACGGTTCGGTGAGGCGGTTCGACACGTTCGCGGCGGAAGTGTTCTGGGGCGGGTCGTGGGTGGGAGTGGTGGCGTCGGCCGTCGGGGCGGAGACGCTGCTCGGCATGTCGTTGCTCAAGGGGCGAGGACTATGGGTGGAGGCGGTGCCGGCCGGGGCAGTCGAAATACGGCAATTGGGCACCGGGATCGCCTGACCTCGCACCGTAGCGGACCCGGCCCGCCGCGACGACTTCTAATAATAGGGGGCTTTCACTCGTGGGATCGTTTGAGAACATGATAGCCTCTGGATGTCGATCATGCTTTTTGCAGGCCGATTGATTTTAAATACCTCCATGTTGGATCATAGAACTCTGGTTTGCGAGTGTGGTCGAGCGGATCACCCTCCGGGACGACAATCACCAATCCTTGTCGGGCCCGAGTCAGCAAGACGCGGTAGGCGTTCAACCGATATCGCTGATCTTGTGGCTTGCGGATATTCTGCCATCGGGTGCCCTTGAAGGAACGGTAGAGCCAACTGTTCTCGTTGTGGATCAGGTCGCCGTCCCAGACCACGATGGCCCAATCCAGTTCGAGCCCTTGGACCTCGAATTCACTCGCGGCATCCTCGAGGTAATACGAGGACCGGACGTCCTGATCGTCGTCGAGGAACCAGTTGCATTCGTTGCCCTTCATCCCGCCGGCGACGATGCCCAGAGATTTCAGGCGACGCGCCCCCGAGGAGGCCAGAAGACCGTAACGCTCGGTCCCTCTTGAGCGTCGGCGAACCCACGTCTTGGCATCGATCAACGATCGGGTGATGCGAATTTCATAGTTGTCGCGGATCGATGCCAGGTATTCGCGGGCCGGCCCGACCGAACCGGTCAACAGGTGGCCAATACCGGACGAAAGGCGTTCGGAACGAAAGGAGCGGATCGAGACTCCGAGGTGCAAGTTTGGGACGCGATGGAGACGATGACCGAGCTCTTCGAGCTGCATATTGGGGAGATAATCATCGGCGGCAATCTGATCCGGGAGGTAAATGGACCATGTCGGGTAGAGGTCTTTCAGAGCTTGTAGCCATTCTTCCATGCCGGCCTCGCCTGTGTTGATTTCCTGGCCACCCCCAATCAGACAGACAATGACGGCCCACCCGGCATGACGATCCATGGCCCCGATCAAGAACGCCGGCTCGGAAAGATCAAAACCACGCTGCCCGCGTTTTTGCTGCATGAACTTCGAGGTCTGCTCGCGGTCCCAGGCACGCTGCGCCTCGTCGAAGACAACGATCCTCTCGGTTGGTGGTTCTGGATTACGCACGCATTCGTCGCGGAAGTGATGGATATTCTGGATGAATGCGGTTGACTTGCGGCGAGCCTCGTCCTTTGAGACGAAGTCGCCCCGACTTTTCGCCTGTTCAACGTCGTCGCGAGCCAGCGCTTCTTGAAGAACCTTGACGAGTGGGCCGTTCCCGGAGAGGAAAACGGCGTGCTCGATGCCCGAGGTATCCACCCTCCGGCGTTCGCTCGCCAGATTGAGTCCGGCGAGGGTCTTGCCCGCGCCGGGGACGCCAGTCACCAGACAGATGGCCTTCTCGCCCGTGGAACGCGCCTGATCGATGATCCGACCGATGGCCTCGGTGGTGGCCCCGAGGTTGTCGGCACCGGCTTCGGAGCGGGTGATTTCGGCGACCGCATGGCCTCGGTAGAGCGCCTGACTGGCCTCGATGATGGTCGGAGTCGGTCGATATCCAGCGGTCAACCAAATTTCGGGATCGATCCGAGTGCCTTGACCGAGTGTGAGCGCATACCTGATCGCATCGCCCAGAGTCTCATCATTGGCTGACAAAACCCTGGCCACGCCATCGGCGTCCACGGTTGTCTTTAAAGGCTGGGCTGGTGCCGCGGTGGCGACAAGGATCGGAACGATCGTGGCTTGTTGACACTCCGCGTGGAAGTACTTGAGATCCAGTGCGTAGTCGATGACCTGGTTGATCGCACCTCGGTCGAAGGTCTGTGCCCCAACTTTGAACTCGATCACCAGCACCGTGTTGCCGACCAGAAGGATGTTGTCGGCACGTTTTCCAATCCGGGGGATCAGGTATTCAAAGCAGAGTGTTCCATCCTCCAGATTCTGGATTGATGTCTGAAGAATTTCGATCTGCTGGAGCCAGGCATCACGCTGGGCCGAAGTCACTTCGCTGGCCTGAGACCTCACGAGTTGGCCCAAGATGGCGTTGTGATGTTCGGAGTGAAATCCCCTGAAATCGGATTGGTATGCGGATCGTTGAATCGTCAAATTACGATCTTCTTTTGAATGGAAAAATGGGGTCAGGCCTCGACCCAGACCCGGCCTTCGCGGACCTCGCAGCGGAACTTGTGCAGCGACTGGCCGGGCATGGTGGTGCATCGGCCGGTGGAGAGCTTGAACCGCCAGCGGTGGAGCGGGCAGATGGCCTCGCCGTCTTCAACCCAGCCGTGGGACATCGGGCCGTTGGCGTGGGGGCATCGGCCGAGCAGGGCGTGGTAGGTCTCGCCGTCGCGAAAGACGGCGATCCGGAGGCCGTCGACCTCGACGGCGAGGCCTCGACCTTCCTCGACCTCTTCCGCGCCGCAGACCTCGACGAACCGGGGCATCCGGGAAATCCTCCTTCGATCCTCCTGGCAAACCCGGGCGGTCGGGTGCCAGGTTCCGCTATAATAGTGGAATCGGGCGAAGTTGGTCGACCGAAGGGGGAGGACGGGCGATGGGGATCATCCACCAGCTATCCGCGTCGGTGATCAACCAGATCGCGGCGGGCGAGGTGGTCGAGCGGCCGGCGAGCGTGGTCAAGGAACTGCTCGAAAACGCGATCGACGCCGGGGCGACCCGGGTTGATGTCGCGGTCGAGCGAGGCGGGAAGGACCTGATCCGGGTCGCCGACAACGGCAAGGGGATGGCGCCCGAGGACCTACCTTTGGCCTTCACACCTCACGCGACCAGCAAGCTGCAAGACGCCGACGACCTCCACAAGATCCGGACCCTCGGCTTTCGGGGCGAGGCCCTGGCGGCGATCGCCGAGGTTTCCAAGGTCCGCTGCCAGACCCGCCAGAGCGACACCGAGGTCGGTTCCGAACTCTCGATCGACGCCGGGGTGGCCGGGCCCGTTCGGGCTTGCGGCTGTCCGGTCGGCACCGTGATCGAGGTCCGCAACCTCTTTCATAACACGCCGGTCCGCCGGACCTATCTCAAGTCGGACTCGACCGAGGCGGGACACGTCATCGAGATGTTCACCCGGATCGCCCTGGCGCATCCGACGGTCCACCTCACCTTCCGGTCGGGCGGCAAGGTCCTCCACGACCTGCCGAGCGTGACCGGCGTGAAAGAACGGATCGGCATCTTTTTCGGCCGAGAGCTGGCCGAGTCGCTCCTCTGGATCGAGAGCCAGTACGACCAGACGCACCTCTGGGGCTATGTCGGCCACCCGTCGCAGAGCCGGTCGAGCAACAAGACCCAGTTCCTCTTTCTGGGCGGGCGATACGTCCGCGACCGGTCGCTCGGGCATGCTTTATCGGAAGCGTTCCGGGGGCTCTTGATGGTTGGCCGGTCTCCCGTCGCGTTCCTTCATCTGGAAGTCCCGCCCGAGGAGGTTGACGTCAACGTCCACCCGACCAAGGTCGAGGTCCGCTTTCGAGACGCCCAGAAGATCTACAGCCAGCTTCTGGCGACGCTTCGTCAGACGTTCCTTGCCAGCGACCTCCATTCGAGGTTGCAAGCGCCGCCAAACGTCGAGGAGACGAACAAGGCCATCGAACCGCCGGCTTACGCTTTCGATGAGCGTACTGACGCCCGCCAGGAAGTTGCCTCGTGGTTTGCTCCGTCAACGCCCACCCCTTTCCAGTCGTATCCGAGTCCCGGATACGCGGGCGGTCCGGTTTCGAGTCCGAACTGGGGGGGATCGTCTTATGCTTCCTCGCCCGCGCCGGTCTCCACGCCTTTGCCGAAGCCAGCCCTCGACTTCGACGAGTTCGCTCCGCCTCCTCGGGAGAATGGAACGCGGGAAGCCGAGTCGCCCGCGACTCCGCCCGATCCCGGCCCGAGGCCGTTCGACGTCCGTGACCTGCCGGTCAAGGCGCTTCAGGTCCACGATAGTTACCTCGTGGCCGAGACCGCCGATGGGATGGTGGTGATCGATCAGCACGCCTTGCACGAGCGGATCTTGTACGAGGAGCTGCGGTTGCGGATCGAGCGCGGTGGCGTCGAGTCGCAGCGGCTGCTGGTGCCCGAGCCGGTCGAGCTGGAACCTTCGGAGGCGTCTGCGGTGCTGGAGCGTCGCGAGGTTCTGGCCAGCCTGGGCTTGGAGGTTGAGGATTCCGGCAATGGGACGGTCCTGGTCGGCAGCGTCCCGGCGATGCTCCCCGGCGTCCCGGCGGACCGCCTGCTCCGCGACCTCGCCGATCATTTCCGGTCCAAGCCCTTACCGCCGACCCGCGACGCGATTCTTGAGGACGTTCTGAGCATGATCGCCTGCAAGGCGGCGGTGAAGGCCGGCCAGAAGCTCGCCGCCGACGAGATCACCGCGCTTCTCGAGCGTCGACACCTCGTCTCCGACGCCCACCACTGCCCGCACGGTCGGCCAACAGCGCTGGTCTTCACCAAGTCCGAGCTGGAGCGCCAGTTCGGGCGGATTTGAAAAGTCTCATCCCCTCCCGTGAAAAGTCGAAGAAGATCCGGCCGATTCCGGGACTCTTCGTGGGAAGTGGGGACCGGTTGGGGTATCGTCCCAGGGATTGTCACTCGACGGAACAGCCCTCCCCGACTGGAGCCCCGCACCCGATGCGCCTTCGATCTCGATCGTTCCTCGCCCTCGTCTGGCTGGCCCTGGCGACCTCGTCCGCTCAGGCCGCCGATCCGTTCGTGATCAAGCCTTACCTGCAACTGGGCGACGCCCCGACCTCAAAAACCGGCGACCTCGCCTTGCTCTGGGGAGCCGAAGATAGAGACGCCGACTGGCTCGTCGAGTACCGGGTCAGCCCGGTTAGCGCCTGGTCCCGGGCCGAGGGTCGACCGATCCGCCGGGTTGCCTCGGCGATCGTCCCGCCGCACCGGGTTTATCGGGCCACCTTGACCGGGCTCCCGGCCGGTTCGAGCTTCTCCTATCAGGTTCGCAAAGGGGGAGAGGTCGTCTTCGAGAGCCGGGGCCAGGCCCGCAAGTCGCCCGACCAAGCCTACCGATTCGTGGCCGTCGGCGACATCGCCCAGGGGACCCCGGCGCAGCGGGCCATCGCCTCGCGGATGGTCGCGGAGAAGCCCGACTTCGTGATGATCACCGGCGACATCGTCTACGCTCGGGGGCGAGTCTCCGAGTACCGCGACCGCTACTGGCCGGTCTACAACGCCGAGGCCTCGCTCGCCCCGGACGGCGGCCCGCTCCTCCGGTCGACCCTGACCATCGCCGCCCCCGGCAATCACGACGTCGGCTCGCGCGACCTCGGCCGATACCCCGACGCCCTCGCCTATTTCCTCTACTGGGATCAGCCCCTGAACGGCCCGAAGGACGGCCCGTACACGCTCCCTCTGACCGGCCCCGAGGAGAATCAGAAAGCCTTCCTCGAATCGAGCGGCCCGAGCTACCCGAGGATGGCCAACTTCTCGTTCGACTACGGCAACGCCCACTGGCTGGTCCTCGACGCCGACCCCTACGTCGACTGGCGAGACCCGGGGCTCCGAAGTTGGGTCGAGCGCGACCTTCAGGCCGCCCGAGACACCCCCTGGCGGTTCGTCTCGTTCCACCATCCGGGCTTCAACTCGTCGAAAGCCCACTTCGAGGAGCAGCAGATGCGACTCATCGCCGACCTCCTCGAAGCCGGCAAGGTCGACGTCGTCTTCAACGGCCACGTCCACAACTACCAGCGGTCCTTCCCCTTAAAGTTCAACGCCGACCGAGCCCCCGACGGCCAGATGGTTCGCAACAAGAACCTCGTCCCCGGCCAGTGGTCGCTCGACAAGAACTTCGACGGCAAGACCCGGACCAGGCCCGACGGCGTGATCTACCTCGTCACCGGAGCCGGCGGCGCGGGGCTCTATAACCCCGAGCAGCAGGACCAGCCCGAGACCTGGCAGTCCTTCACCGATAAATTCATCTCGAAAGTCCACTCGATCACCGTGGCTGACGTCGAAGGCAAGACCCTGACCGTCCGGCAGGTCGGCGAGGACGGCAAGGAACTCGACCGGTTCGTGATCGCGAAATGAACGGCGGCCGGTGGTTGATCCTTCGATCGACCACCGGCCATCGAGCGAAAGGAGTCAGACTTTGTTTTCTGGACAGCCGGAAAAATCAAAAGCAAGTCTCAAGTTTCTCTATCCTACGCAGATAACGTTGAGGAATCTGAAGGTCCCCTTCAGCTTCTGCCTGAATGTCCCCTTCAGCTTCTGCTTCAGCTTCTGTGTGAATGTCCCCTTCAGCTTCTGGGGACGAAGGCTCGGCCAGCCGAGGAGGGCATCGACTTCGAGGAGTCCCAGAGGTAATTTGAGAGACGAGGGCGCTCCGGTTTTGCTCCGACCGGCGCCACGTTTTTCGAGCGACCGTCACAACTAAGCTGAAAGGAAGAAAACTGACATGAAGAGGATACGCTACACCGCATGGCTGGCTGGATTGATCTCGCTACTGGCGTTGTCGCATGCCGGGGCCGAGGAGAAATTGGAGCCCGGCAAGGATCGCATTGATGTCCCTGCCATCGGGGCCGGGTTGTGGATGCATAACCTGTTTCAGTCCGGCATGGTCATCCAACGCGACAAGCCGATCCGGATCTGGGGCTGGGCTGAACCCGGTGAGAAAGTCACCGTGACCTTTGGCGAAAAAACTCAATCAAGCACCGCTGACGCCGACCGGTCGTGGAAAGTTGAATTGCCGGCCCTGCCTGCCAGTTCCGAGCCGCGAACGATGGTCGTCCAGGGTAAAGCCAAGACGATCAAACTGGAGGATATCCTCATCGGGGATGTCTGGTTGCTAGGCGGACAGAGCAATATGGAGTTTCCGATCTACAAGGTTGATGGCGGTCAACTCGAAATCGTCTCCGCCAATTTCAAAAACATCCGCCTCTTCACCGTCCCGCAACTGAATGGCCCTGATTACAAGAAGTCCTTTCCGCGTCAGTATCAGTGGAGTGACTTTTTCTCGGAGCACTACCGGCAGGGATATTGGGATGTCTGCTCCCCGGCAACGGTCGCCGAGATTTCCGGCATCGGCTACATCTTTGCGCGACGGATCCACATGGCCACGCAAATTCCTATCGGCGTGATTGATGCGTCACGTGGCGGCACGTGCATTGAGACGTGGATGCCGCTGGAACTGCTGAAGACTATTGACACGCCGGAGGTCAAAGCCGCGCTGTCCGACTGGGACAAGAAAGTCGCGGAATTCAATCCGCAGAAAGACCTCGAAGCAAGGATCAAGCAGTTCAATGAACAGACGGCCCGCTTGAAGGCACAAGGAAAGGAGATCCCGGCAAACCGCACGCCGCCCTCCGATCTGCGCCCGAGTCCTGCTCATGACATGAACCGCCCGGGTAATTGTTACGCCAGCATGATTGCGCCGATTGCTGGATTTCAAATCAAGGGCGCCCTCTGGCATCAGGGCTTCAACAACGCGTTCGTGCCGAATGGTCACGTGTTGTATTATCAGGTCTTTGCCAAAATGATCGGGGCGTGGCGAGAGGCTTTCAATGACCCCAAAATGCCGTTTGGCATCATCTCGCTCTGCACCGCGGGGGATCCGCAAGACCTGGATAACTACCTTGAGAAGATCGTGGACGAGGGGATCTACATTCGTGAAGTCCAATACAAAACCTTCCTCGACTTCCAGAAAGCCGGCGACAAGAACGTTGGATTCGCAAGCAGTTTCGATCAACGTCGGGCCTGGTATCATCCGCAGATCAAGATTCCGATCGGCGAGCGCATTGCCAGGTGGGCGTTGGCGACACAATACGGGATGTCCAAAGAGATCCGCTGGCTGCCACCGACGATCAAGGAGATGAAGGTGGAAGGTGGTAAAATGATCCTGAAACTCGATTCTTCCGATGCACGGCCCTACAATGACGGTCCCATCCTTGGGTTCGCCATTGCCGGGAAGGACGGGAAATTCCAACCCGCCAAAGCCGAATGGGGCACCAATAGCGGCAGCAAACAGGAGGATCACAGCGTCATCGTGCTGTCCAGCCCGCTCGTGGCGGAACCCGTGTATTACCGGCATGCGTGGGGCCGAAACCCGCTGGCAAACTTGAAGGTCGACGGCATCCCGCTTGACACCCTGCGTAACGACAACTGGACGATCGCTGATATGTGTGAGCTTTACACCGGCAAGAAGACCTGGTCGACTGGCCAGATGGCCCAAGCGTTAAGGGCCGAAGACGTGAAACGCCGCCTGAAGGAGGCGGAAACCCTCATTAAGGAGCACCAAGGCACGAGCAAGGCTCGGTCGGAAAGTAAATGATGCAACATCGCGCATACGATGCCATCATCATCGAAGAGAATCAGAATTCTGAATGGGACATTCAGATTCCTCAACGACCTCTGCGCAGGCTAGATAACTCTCGACCAATAAGCGAGAGAAGAAAAGGGGGTCAGGAGCCGATCTTGGCCGTTTAGGCTGACCCCATCCACCTTGCGTCGGGCGTCTTGGTGGGATAGATTCGATACAGACATCCCGCCTGAGCTGAGAAAGCCATGATCTTCCTCATGTCTTCGCTTGTCCCATGACCAGGCCCCGCGTTTACGTCGAGACGACGATACCCAGTTATCTGATGGCATGGCCGAGCCGGGACCTGGTCCGGGCCGCTCATCAGCAGATGACGAGAGAGTGGTGGGCGCGGCGGGACGCATTTGACCTCTTTATTTCCGAGTTGGTTGTCCGTGAGTGTCAAGCGGGAGACCCCACCGCCGCGACCAAGCGGCTGGAGGCGATCGAGGCTCTACCCGTGTTGGGTGTGAATGCCGAGGTCGAAGCTCTGGCGCGTCGGCTGATGGCCGCCGTGCCGCTTCCCGAACGAGCCACGGCGGACTCCCTTCACATTGCCACCGCCGCCGTTCATGGCATGGACTACCTGTTGACCTGGAATTGTACTCACATCGCCAACGCCTTCTTGCGAAGCCGGATCGAAGCGGTCTGCCGGGAGACTGGGTACGAGCCACCGACCATCTGCACCCCGGATGAGCTGAACGAAGGAGACCCCGACGATGCCTGAAGATGATGTTCTGCTCGCCGTGCGGGCCGCCCGCGAGGAATACTGCCGGCAATTCGGCCATGACCTGAAGGCTATCGTCCACGACCTTCGTGAGCGAGAGCGGACTGGAGGTCGAGTCGTCGTCAACCTGTCACCTCGTCGGCCGACACCACCGGCTCACTCCCCCGTCAAGAGCACCGTATAAAACGAATTGGTAGACCGAGGAAAAATGAGGACATCGCTGAATTTTGGCATCAATTGGGCAGACTGGATGAGTAATCCCTCCTCAGACGAATTGGCCCAATCGCCCAAGGACCGTCAGAATTCGGCAACACCTCCTCCCTCCGCTCTCGATCGAACCCCCTCTTTTCTCAAAAACACGGTTTGGCGATCTCAGAATTTTGTGAATGTACCTCTTGAAGGGCGGACGTGGCGAACCCCTACTTGCGGCAAAGGGGTCGGCGGGACCGTCTTCGAGGCCATTCATCGAGTTCGACCCCATGCCCTGCTCGCTCGCCCAGTACGAGGCCAACGTCAAGAACGCTCAGAAGTCTACTGGTCCCAAGACCGCCGAAGGCAAGCAAAAGTCCCGCGCCAATAGCCTCAAGCATGGCCTGACCGGTGAGGGGATCGTCATCCCGACCGAGGACGCCGCCGCGCTGGATTTGCGGTTCGCGGCGCTCGAAGACGAATTAAAACCCAGTGGGACTCTGGCCCGGCAACTGGTGGGTCGGATCGCCTTGATGACGATCCGGCTCGACCGGTCGGCCCAGCACGAGGCGCAGGCGATCGGTCACCGGATGCGCAAGGCTCGGGCTGAGTTTGACGATGCCCGGTCCGCCGAGATGGAGAGCCACTACTCGTGGATCGGCTCCGAGCCGGCCACCAATGCCCGGCGATTGCGGATGACGCCCGAGGGGGTCCGCCGATTGATCGACGTCATCACCGATCTGCGGGAGGATCTCGACCACCCCGAGGGGCATCGCTGGGACTGGGCTCGGTGCGAGCAGTTTCACCACCTGATCGGTCTCCGAAGGGTGGATGTGCCGGTCAGCCGGGCTCGGGCTTTGTCGGACGCGATGGAAGGCAACTTCCGCAATCTGAACCAGTCCGATGGCGGCGACTTGCCCCTGAAGGAGCGCCAGGAATGGGCTCGAGTGACCTTGCTCGGCCTGGTGGTTGAGGAGCTGGCGAGGCTCCGGGCACTCCAGGACCAATTCGATCACGAAGGTCTGGAGCTGGATCGCGAGGGGGCCGCGCATCGGGCGATGTTCGACGCCTCGCCGGCCGCGACTCTGGCCCGGAAGTACGAGGCGGCATCGGAGCGGAGCCTTTACCGGGCGCTTCGCGAGTTTCGCGAGATCCAGGGAGACGTGCCGCAAATCGATTCAGCAGAAGAAGTTGCAAGCGAGCCGGTCGAGGAAATGGGTTCGTCTTTGTCCGACCCGGGTGAGGATATTATCGAAGAGTCGGGTGTCGATCCGATTTTGGAAACCGAGTCCGGCCCGGCTGTCGAGTCGAGCGGAAAAAGCTCGCCAGAACCCCAGAAGCGCCCGAATCTCCAGAAGATCAAGGCTCGTCGCAAGCGTTGATGGGCTGGTGGGTCGACCGATTGCCGGGGAAACCCTCGATTCATAGGGGTGAGAGGATCGCGGTGCGTCCGGGCATTGCCGGATTTGTAGTAGACCGGCCAGGCTAAATCAGTGGGTGGCCGGGGCCAAAGCGCAGTGTGCCCCGGTTCGTCGCAAGTCCAACCCCCGGGGCACGCTGCGCTTTGCCCCGGCCACCCAGCTCCGAGGCGTCTCGGCTGTCGACCGGCCCGTCCCATCCGGTGCGTCAAGACGCACCCGACAAATCTGTTCTTGGTTCGAGTCGGGGCGGGGAGACGTTCAGGTTCACGCTGATCGGCGGGTGCGGGAGCCGGTTCCGTTTGTCCTCGGTGACGCAGCTCCTGTCAAGAAAGAGGGCGAGGCGGGAAATGGCCCGCCTCGCCCTGGTTTTGATCATCCTGGGACGATTCAACCTTGATTACTTCTTCTTGTTCTTCGCCGCCTCGGCCTGGGCCTTCATGTAGGCTTCCCTTTTCTTCCGGCCGAGTTCCTGGCGCTCCTCGAACTGCTTGCGGAAGATCGGTCCGAGTTCGTCGGTTGCGCCGGGTTGGGTGAGATCCTGGCCTTTCTGGACGACGGCGAGGAAGCCGATGCACATCTCGTCGGTGGTGGCCTCGCCCCACTTCACGGGCTTCTGGGTCGGGTTGTCGTAGTGGGCCCGGACCTTGACCATCGAGCCTTTGGGCAGGTCGATGGGCTTGTCGAAATAATACGTGTTCTGCCAGTTGAAATCCCAGTCGCCGATCCGGACCAGGTCCTCGGTCCGGCCGTCGGGATAGGTGACGCTGACGGTCATGTCGCGCCCCAGGGTGTGCATATGTGGCGTGACGGCGAGGGCCGTGATGTCGACCGGGACCTTCCAGGCCTGGTCGGGGTCCTTCCAGCCGGCGTCGACCTCGAAGTTCCTCGACTGAGGGGGCAGATACAGGCCGAAGTTGGCGGCGAGGTTCCAGTGGAGGATCTGCTTGACCGGCTTTTTGGCGAAGTAGATGCCGATCCGGGTCCGGTCGGTCTCGGGCTTGCCGCTGGGGTGGTAGTGGACCTGCATCACGACGTCCCCCTTGCTCTTGAGGACCCGGCCGACGCCGTCGGGCAGGAAGCTCGGCTCGTTGCCGGGGGCCCAGCCGCCGAGGTCGCCGGTGATGTCGACCCCGGGTCCGGAGAAGCAGGCGTAGCCCAGGCCGGGGTCGGCCTCGTCGCGCTTCCGGGCCTGGCCTGTCGTATCAACGTAGGTCAGGATGTGGTGGACGACCTTCCGGTTGCCCGGCTGGTACTCGATCGCCGCGATGTACCTGTCCTCGGGCAGGTTCGTCGGGATCACGAAGCATCGATAGATGTCCGCGCCTTCGGCGGGGATCGCGTAATCCTCGGACGGTTCGAGGACGAGGTCCGGCGTGCCCAGAACCCAGCCTTCGGGATAATTCGGCGATGGGGGCAGGTCGGCCTTGTCGCCTTCGGGGGCTCCGGCCTCGGCCCAGGCGGCGATGACGGCGATATCGTCGTCGGAGAGGGCCTTGGAGTGCCGGAGCGCCGGGCCAACCTTGGGGTCGGGCTTCCAGGGGGGCATCCGGCGGTCGGCCACGACGTTGGCGATGTCGTCGGCTCGCTTGCGGGCCTGCTCGTAGGTCACCAGCGAGAACGGGCCGACCTGGCCGGGTCGGTGGCACTGCTGGCAGTTCTTCTGGAGGATCGGGGCGACCTCCTTCGAGAACGTCGGCTTGAGGGCGGCCTTGACCGGCTTGGGGATCGGGCAGCCGATCGCCTCGGCGTGGTCGACGTCCACGTTCTTCCCGTCCAGGACGGCGATGATCGCGTCCTTCAACTCGCTGGTCTGGGGGTTCGCCTTGCGCTTGCCCCGGGCGGGGAAGGTGTCGTCGACCCGCCCTCGGTAGCGGATGGTCCCGGAATCGTCGAGGACGAACGCCTCGGGCGTGACCTTCGCCCCGAACTTCGAGGCGATCGAGCCGTCGCGGTCGAGGGCGATCGGGAACTTGAGGCCGTATTCCCGGGCGTGTTTGGCGACGGCCTCGGCGGAGAGGTCGGGATCGACGCAGACGCCGACCATCGCGAACCGAGCCGAGGGCTGACCCTCGGCGATCGCCTTGAGGACCGGGCTGTATTCGTTGGAGATCGGGCATTCGGTCGAGTAGAAGACGACGGCGGTGACGCTCCCTTTGGCGGGGACGAGCGGGATCGACCGGCCGTCGATCCCCCGGACTTCGCGGTCGTCGACCCGACCGGGATTCTCGGCCCGGGTCGAGGAGGCGGTCACCAGGGTCAGGCTCGCCAGGGTGACCCATCCCAGCCAGGCAGCGGTTTGGAGCTTGGCGGACTTCAGTCGCATGAAACGGTTCCTCGGAAGAGATCGGGCGGAGAAGCCCGGGGGTCAACAGCCCCAGAGGCTCTGACCGGAACCTTTCGCCCGGGGAGGCCGGCGAAGGACGATAAGAGCCACTCGACGACGAGGGCCCCTGATCTGATTATAGCGATCCGGCCACGGTTTTTCCCGGATTCTCCCGATCCACCGGCAAGGACTCGTCTTTGGTCGTCGACGAAAAAAAGGCCCTGGAACCACGTTGTCGCGGTTCCGGGCCTCAGGGTTGTGACAGGATGACGGGCTAGAAGTAGAGCTGGAACCGCATCAGGAAGACGTCGCCGGTCTTCTGCCTCGACGAGGCGTTGTACTGGACCGGCTCGCCGAAGACGGCATGGTTCCAGTCGAAGACGAGCTTGATGTTCTGGTTCAGGTACCAGTTGAACCCGAGGTCGGTCATGTAAAGGTTGTTGGTCCAGAGGTTCGGGTCGGCCAGCCCGGAGCTGAAGATGTTCTTCGAGATATCCATGGCGTTGAATCGGCCCGTCAGCTCGACGGCACCAATCCCGAACCGGCCCGGTCGGAGGTCGAAGTCGTGAATCGGTGAGGGGAGGCCGCGACCGGAGACGGTCTCGCCGGTGAGGAAGTAAGCCGCCTGGACGTAATAGCTCTGCACGCCGATCCGGTCGTGGGCGGCCAGATTGGTGGTCAAAGCGTAGTCGTCAAATCCGCTCTGCCATTCCGCGATCAACGAGAGCTGCTGGTAGTACCAGGCCGCGTGCAGATCCCAGAAGGTCCGGAGACCCGACTCCCTGGCGTTCGTGTTGAACGAGAGCCATTCGATGCCATTGATCGAGTTGCCGGTCGGGCCGGCCAGGGTCCGGAAGGTCGGCGGGATCGGGACCGACGTCTGACTGCCGGTCATCACCGAGCCGCCAAAGACGAAATTCTCGAGCGGGGAGTCCGTCAAAGTGGCGAAGGGTCGCCAGTTGAGATAGGCGAGGAAGTTCTTGGCATCGCTGGTATCGACGTACGAGTTCCTCGCTGAATTGAAGATGCCGGCCGCGTAGTCGAGTGGCGCTGTCTCGGCGAAGAGGCGGCCCCAGACCTGCGCACCGATCGACCGATAAAGGGCGAAGTTCGCCGTGAACAGCGAGTACTCCGGCGAGATCAGGCCCTGGACCGGCTCGGTGTAAAACTCGTAAGTGAAGGGAGTCTTGTATCGGCCGACCTTGAACTGGACCCGGTCGTCGTAATGGGCGTTGAGGAAGACGTCGAGCATGTTGAACGCGTCGATCCCGTTCTGGAACGAGAGGAAATATTCCCAGGGCTTGGTGATCCGGCCGCTGAACATCCACCACTGCCGGGGGATCTCGAAGGTGTCGTGGACCGGGTTCTGACCCCCTTGCTGGTAGCCCCGGAAGTCGATCTGGGTCAGGTCGTGGAACTGGAGGACGAACTCCTGGTCCGGGGTCGTCAGCTCGAAACCCTGCCCGAACTTGCCGATCAAGGGGAAGTCGCGGAAGAGCGGCGGCTGGCTGAATCGGGCCGACGGCACCGGGTTAGGCGGCGAGCCCTGCCCCGGCAGGACCCGGGGCCCGGTCGAATTCGCGTAGTTCTCCGACAGCGGGAGTGGAGCCTTGCCCGCCCCCGGCACCGGGAAACCATCGGGCCCGAAGGCCGGCGGATTGCCGGGTCCGATGGGGGCCGATCCGCCCGCCACCCCCGCCCCGGCCCCCGGCCCCCCCGTCGCCGATCCCGGCGTCGCCCCCGCCACGGTCCCGGCGCCGGCCCCCGTCCCGATCCCCGTCCCCGCCGCCGACGAGGCCGGTTGTGCCGCGGCTCCCTGGGCCATCCGGCTCGACATCTGCTGCATCATGGCTTCGAGCTGCTGGATCCGGGCCTCCAGCGCGGCTTCGCGATTCGTCATCGGTGCCGAAGGAGTGGCCGGCGACGATCCGGCAGTCGAGGGAGCCTCGCCGACCGGGACTGGTGGAACCGATGGTTCGGGAACGGGTGGCGCCTGGGCGAGAGCCGAGTGGCTCCCCATCCCCGCGAGTAAGACGGCGAGCAGGAACGTGCCGTTCCTTCGCCCCACGAAATGAAAGATTCGCATCGAGCGATCGTCCTCAATCAAGCTCCAACTCAGGCGTCCGTCCATTCCCTGGCCAGCGTCATCCTCACGACTCACTGACGTGTTATCGACTCAACTCGATAACCACTCAAAGAATTCGCGCGATTTTGCTGGTTGCAATGATCGGGACGGTCGCCCGCCATTCGGCTCTGAGGATCAGCTCAGCTCGAAGTAGCCGGCCAGGGCCATCAAGGCGACTCCCGCCAGGAGGGCCCCCGAGAGCTTCCAGCGGTCGTGCGCATGGAATTGAAGCTCGGGCAAGAGGTCGCTCAGGGCGATGCAAAGAAAAGTCCCCGCCGAGAAGGCCAGGGTATTGGCCGTCACCCGGTCGGCGACCGAGCCACCCAGAAGACTCACGCCGATCCAGAAAAGCGCGGCACCAATGGGGATCATCATCGAAAACCCGAAGTTGACCAGGTGCGCGCGACCCCTCGGGACGCCCGCCCGGAGCATCAGGCTGACGATCGTCAGAGCGTCGGCCGGCTTGTGGACCAGAGTGGCGATGAAGACACCCAGGGCACTCGGACCCAGTCCCTGGTCGGTCCGGACAGCGCCCGCCAGAGCGACCCCTCCGGTCAGGGTGTGCAGGGCCAGGCCAAACGCCGCCGCACCCCAGTGCAATGAGGTCCCCTTGGTCGATTCGCCGGGCCCGCCGGGCGCCGAGGCGTCGACCAGGCCGGCCGAATGCCCCCGGCCGTGGGCATGCTCGTGAGGGTGCGTCGGGCAGGGTTCGAGCGGGTCGGCGGGTGCTTCGTGATGGTGGAACGCGAAGAACCGTTCGAGGAAAAAGAGCGACAGGAGCCCAGCGGCCGACCAGTTCAGCGAGGCCGTCGACCCCTTCTCGATCGCCTCGGGCATCATGTGAAAGAACGCGGCTCCCAGCATCACCCCGGCCGCGAAGCTGAGGTAAAGCTGGAGCCGGGTGTGAGTCAAGGTCGTCGCCAGGGGCAGGAGCCCGCCCAGCAAGCTCACCGCCACGACGGCCAGACACAAACAGGCAAGCACGACCGTCATCGCCAGACCTCGATGCGGTCGAGAGAAGGGGGATTTCCTTCCCGAATCAAGCCTTCGGTTCGGCCCGCTTCGGCCCCGACTGGCCCGGCGCGAGCCGGCGATACTTGGTCTTGGGCAGGTTGTAGACCCCCTTGTCGGGAGCCCACTTCTCGTCTTCCTGGAGCAAGGCCATCCGCTCGGGGCGAGTCAGGACGTTCCGGGCGCGGCCCATGCCGCCCCCCTTCTTCAAGCTCTTGTCGATCGACATCGCCCAAACTCCCGTTCAAAATCAGCAAGCGGACCCCATCAAGGACGGGGCCGCCCCACTGCGAGAAACCGTCAAAACCGGCGAACCGGCGGCGTAGCGATCGCCGGCCGAGTCAGAGACCCACCACTTTAGCCACCCCAGGCCCTCCGACGCAAGGCCGACCTGACCAAACTCGAAATCAAACCAATCCTCGTCGGATCGGCGTTTTCACGTTTCAGGGCTTGGAGGTTTCGGCCGGCCTGGAGGAATTGGCCTTGGGAGCGGGTTCGGCGGCGGCCTTGCGGAGCGTATCGAGCAGCTTCTTCTGGGTCTCGTTCAGCACC
>Ga0080006_1182463_pt1 | contig 17939 bp, 18 predicted proteins | sample RS3BMetagenome_FD_69209 | JGI IMG/M metagenome (GOLD analysis project Ga0080006, IMG submission 69209) | Ferric oxide microbial mat and aquatic microbial communities from Rainbow Spring, Yellowstone National Park, USA - RS3B (SPADES... ... | reverse complement strand
TCGTTCACACGCCACGCCAGCGCCGCGCCAGCACCAAAGCGAGATCCTTCGCGATGCTCAGGATGACAAGAGTCGGCGGCAGCCGCACGGAACAGGGCAAGCTTGCGATGCCGCGCGCAAGAGCGATCGCGCATGCGCCACGCCAGAGCCAGAGCGAGATCCTTCGCCATGCTCAGCATGAGAAGAGTGGATGGCACCACCTGGCTCAGGCGGTTGCGACGCAAGCTCCGGCTCAGAACTTGTAGCGTGCGCTGGCCGTGATCATGCGCGGCGGGCCGAAATAGCCGGTGATCATGCCCAGCGCGATGATGTTGTAGCCCGAGGTGCGATAGCGCTTGTTGGCCAGGTTGCTGCCTTCGAGGCTGTAGGTCCATGGCCCGCCGGTGCGCCAGATCACCCCGGCGTTGACCAGGCCATAGGCGCCCTGGGCGAGCACCGGGCTGTAGTTCTGATCGAAATACGCCAGCGTCTGATAGGTGACATTCAGGCGCGCGGCGACATCGCCGCCATCGCGCAGCGGGAAGTGTTTCCACAGCGTCAGGCCGCCGTTCCACTTGGGCGCAAAAGTGAACTTGCTGGTGGATGCGATGTTGACGCCGCCGCTGAGGTACTGTGTGTAGCGCGGATGCAGATACGACAGGTTGCCGCTCAACGTCCAGCGATCGCCCATGCGCCAGGCGAATTCGTTCTCGAGGCCGTCGATGGTGGCCTCGCCGGCGTTGGTGAAATCACCGAAGAAGCCGCGCTGGCCGTTGGGCTGCACGTACGAGGTGTACACCGACAGCTGGATATCGTGGTACAGCGCATGGAACAGGGCGCTGTTGAGCATCAGGCGGCCGTCGAAGAAACTCATCTTGGCGCCCAGCTCGTAGTTGAGCAGGGTTTCGTTCTTGATCGGCCGGCACGATGCGGGGATCGCCGTGCAATTGGCCTGGATGTTGTAACCGCCGGAATGGAAGCCGGTGCTGGCGGTGGCGTACAGGTTCACCGCAGCGCTGGCCTTCCAGCCCAGGGTGAGCTTGGGCGACAGATTGTTGGCCGAGGTGCTGCCCTCGAAGTCGGCCTGCACGCCGTTGGGCGTGGCGAAGTTCGCGTTCGGATAGGTGTCGTTCTGGATGATCGCGGTCTTGGACTCGTGCGTGTAGCGCGCGCCGGCCTCCAGGCTCCAGCGCGGCGCAAAGCGCCAGGTCGCGTCGGCGTAGGCGGCCAGGCTGCGCGTGTCCACGCTGCCGCCGCTGCCCACGTACAGCGAATAGCCCAGTTGCTGATACGGCGGCAGGGCCAGCAGCGCGTACTTGTTGATGCCCTCGGCGTAACCGTCGAACGCGTACACGCCGACCACGCCGTGCAGGTCGCTGCCGTTGTCGTACAAGGCCTGCAGTTCCTGGCTGAACTGGTGGCTGTGGTAGACGAGGTTGTTGTCCGCGATCGACACCGGCAGCGTGTCCACGTCGATGTTCATGTTGCTGTTGCTGCTGCGATAGGCGCTGATCGACTTCAGCGTCCAGTCCTCGCCCAGCAGCCAGCGCAGGGTCAGTGCGCCGCCGCCGCTGTCGGTGGTGTTCACTGGCGCCTGGTCGGAGCGCGTGTCATAGCGGCTGGGCAGGCCCCGGGTCTGCGCCGGGTCGAACGGGATCACCGCGAGCTGCGCGCCGCCGGGCGGGGCGCTGCGATCGAACTCGCCGTCCAGCGCCAGTTGCGCGTCGAAGCGCGCCGAGGGGAAATAGCCCAGCGTCACGCGCGCGGCGTTCACGTCCTGGTTGCTGGTCGGGCCACCAAGGTACAGGTTGTGGCCGTAACCGCCGTGGTGCAGGCTGGCGGCGGCGACGCGGAAGCGCCACACGCCGTCCTTGCTGGCGTTGCCGTAATCGACTTTCAGATCCTTGGTGGCGTGCATGCCCAGCGTCGCGGTGACCGATCCGGTCGCGTGCGTGGGCAGCGGCTTGGAGATGTAGTTGATCGCGCCGCCGACCGTGTTCTTGCCGTACAGCGTGCCCTGCGGGCCGCGCAACACCTCGATGCGGTCGACGTCGAACACATCCAGCAGCGCGCCTTGCGGGCGCGCGATGTAGACGCCATCGAAGTACAGGCCCACCTCGGGATCGAAGCCCCACAGCGGATTGTTCTGGCCGATGCCGCGCAGGTACACGGTCAGCGTCGAGCTGGTGCCCTGGGTCGGGCCGATCTGCAGGTTCGGCACCAGCCCCTGCAGGTCGGCCAGGCTCTGCACGTTGTTGTCGGTGAGCGCGCGCGCCGTCAGCGCGGTCACCGCGATGGGCACGTCCTGCAGGGTTTCCTCGTAGCGGCGCGCGGTGACCTTGACGGTTTCCAGATTGGTGACCGAGGTGGTTGTGCTCTTGTGCGCCGGAGCGCGGGCGCTGGCCGCCGCGTCACCGGCGCGTGCATTCGATGCGGGTGCCGGCGCCGCGTGCGCCATGTGCGTGCCCGCGGACAGCGCGATTGCGATGGCCATGGCGAGGTGCCGATGCGACATGCGATTCCCCTGGGTGGTGGGCAAAGGCGCGCAGCGTAATATTAGAGACTGTTAAACTGTTAATGCGCCGCAGCATGCCAAAACCTGCGGCAATCTGCCGCGCTGACGGGTCCAGCGTCGCGCCGACGCGTGGCGCGCGCAACATACGATGCAGGCACGGGTAAACTGCGGCGTTTGTCCGCCGTGCGCCGCGACCGCGCGCGGTTCGATGCCCCTCATCCTGCGGTGCCGCGCGCGAGCCTGCACCGCAAAGCTCCGGAACCCATGAAGACTCCCCAAGGACTGCAGGCGCTGATCGACGACGGCATCATCGACGCGGTGATCCGGCCGCTGAAGAGCGGCAAGGAAGCATCGGTGTACGTGGTGCGCAGCGGCGCCGCGGTGCGCTGCGCCAAGGTCTACAAGGACATGGCGCAGCGCAGTTTCCAGGCGCGCGTGCAGTATCAGGAAGGGCGCAAGGTGCGCGGCAGCCGCGAGGCGCGCGCGATCGGCAAGGCCACCCGGTTCGGCCGCAAGCAGCAGGAAAACGACTGGAAAAACACCGAGGTCGATGCGCTGTACCAGCTGGCCGCGGCCGGCGTGCGCGTGCCGCAGCCGTACGGATTTTTCAACGGCGTGCTGGTGATGGAGCTGGTCACCGATGCCGAGGGCCGCGCGGCGCCGCGTCTGGGCGAAGTCGATCTCGAGCCGGCGCAGGCGCGCGCTTTCCACCGGTTCCTGCTGCAGCAGGTGGTGCGCATGCTGTGCCTGGGCCTGATCCACGGCGACCTGTCGGAATACAACGTGCTGGTCGCGGCGGATGGCCCGGTGATCATCGACCTGCCGCAGGTGGTCAGCGCCGCCGGCAACAACGCCGCGCGCGCCATGCTGCTGCGCGATGTCGGCAACCTTGCCAATACGCTCGGACAATTCGCGCCCGAGCTGCTGCATACGCGCTACGGCGAGGAGATGTGGGCGCTGTTCGAGCAGGGGCGATTGCGCCCCGACAGCGAGTTGTCCGGCGCGTTTGCCGACGACACGCACCGCGCCGATGTCGATGACATCATGGCCGCGATCAACGATGCGCGGCAGGAAGCCATCATCCGCCAGCAAGGCCGCGAGGCGGCCAATGCGGCGGATTGATTCCAGGCCGCGCGGCGATTGACCTGCTCGAGGAGTGCTCGTGCCACGCATGCTGATCGACGATTCCGCCGCCGTCGTGCTGGGTCTTGCCTGGGCGCAGTTGCCGCCATTGCCCGCGCAGGCGCCGCTGCTGTTCCTGGGTGCGCGCAGCAGCGCGTGGCTGCCGGCGGTCGCGCAGCCGGCATGGCAGTACGCGCAGGACTTCAAGCCGCACGCGGATGCGCTGCAGGCACAGGGTTGCAGCGTCACGCCGGTGCCCGATGGCGCGCGCCATGCGCGTGTGCTGCTGCTGCCGCCGCGCCAGCGCCAGGCCGCGCGCGCGCTGCTGGCACGGGCCGTCGCGCACTGCGCCGAGGATGCGCAGGTGCTGCTGGCCGCCGCCAACGACGAGGGCGCACGCAGCCTGCAAAACGACCTCGCCGCGCTGGCCGGGCCGGTGTCCACGCTGAGCAAGCACCATTGCCGCGCGGTGTGGACGGCGCCGCTGCGCGCCGCGCACATCGACCAAGCACTGTGCGCCGAGTGGCGCGCGCTGGATGCGCCGCGCGACAACCCGGCGGGTTACTGCAGCCGTCCCGGATTGTTCGCCTGGGACCGCATCGACCCCGGATCGCAACTGCTGGCGGCGCAACTGCCGGCCGCGCTCGGTGGTGCCGTGGCCGATCTGGGCGCCGGCTGGGGCTATCTGTCCAGCCAGTTGCTGCAGCGCTGCGCGGGCATCACCGAGCTGGACCTGTACGAGGCCGACGCGCGCGCGCTCGAGCCGGCGCGCGTCAACCTTGCCCGCATCGCGCACCCGGCGCGCGTCGCGCTGCACTGGCACGACGTCAGCCAGGGCCTGCCGCGCCGCTACGACGCGATCATCAGCAACCCGCCGTTCCACATCGACCGCGCCGATCGTCCGCAACTGGGGCAGGCGTTCATCGCCGTCGCGGCCGCCGCGCTGCATGCGCATGGACAGCTCTGGCTGGTGGCCAATCAGCATCTGCCCTACGAGGCCGCGTTGACGGCGCACTTCGCGCAGGTCGAGGTCATCGCGCAGGCGCAGGGCTACAAGGTGTTGCGCGCCAGCGGACCGCGCGCATGAGCCTGTTGCGCACGTTGGCCAACCTCGGTTACGGCAGCCGCCGCGAGGTGCAGGCGCTGTTCGCGGCAGGGCGTATCACCGATGCACACGGCGCGCCGCTGGTGGCGGATTCCGTCAGCACCCACGCCGAGGTGCGCGTCGATGGCCAGCCGGTGGACCCGGCGCAGGGGCTGGTGCTGATGCTGCACAAACCGCGCGGCGTCACCTGCTCGCATGACGACGCCGGGCCGCTGGTCTACACGCTGTTGCCGCCGCGCTACCGCATGCGCAAGCCGCCGCTGTCGAGCATCGGGCGGCTGGATCGCGACACCAGCGGTCTGCTGTTGCTGACCGATGATGGCGCGCTGCTGCATCGGATCATCAGCCCGCGCCGACACGTGCCGAAGACCTATCGGGTCGAACTGGCCGAGGATCTGCGCGCGGACGCGGCGGCGCTGTTCGCCAGCGGCACGCTGCGGCTCAGGGGCGAGCGTACGCCGCTGCTGCCTGCCGCGCTGCAGGTGGCGGACCCGCGCCACGCCGTGCTGACCTTGCGCGAAGGCCGCTACCACCAGGCGCGGCGCATGTTCGCGGCGGTCGGCAACCATGTGCTGGGCCTGCATCGCGAGGGCATCGGCGCCTTGCAGTTGGGCGACCTGGCGGCCGGCGCGTGGCGGCCACTGGCAGCCGACGAGATCGCGCGCATCTTCGCTGCCGATCCGGCGCCGGATGGCGTCGCGCGCGCGTCCGCGCAGAGCCGCGCATGATGAACACCGCGTGGCCGCAGGACGCCCACGCATGGCTGCGCAGCGCGCGTCTGGCGCTACGGCGTTTCACACCCGCCGACTTCGGATTTCTGCACGGCCTGTACGCCGATCCCGCCGTGGCGCGGTATCTCGGCGGGGTGAAATCGCGCGACGAATGCGAAATCATGCTGCGCGAGCGCGTCCTCGCGTATTACGACGAACATCCGGGTCTCGGCATCTGGCTGACCTGCATGCGCGACGGCGGCGCGGCGGTGGGCTTGCACCTGCTCAACCACATCCGTGGCGAGGCGCACATTCAGGTGGGCTACGCGCTGGCCAGACCCTATTGGGGTCATGGCTATGCCACCGAGATGAGCCGGGCGCTGCTGCACTACGGTTTCAGCGTGCGCGGCCTGCAGCAGATCACCGCGATCACCGATCCCGACAACAGTGCCTCGCAGCAGGTGCTGCTGAAGTGCGGCCTGCATCGACGCGGCGCACGCGTGCTCGCGCACCCGTCCTATGCCGGCAAGCCGCTGGCATGGTTCGAGCTGGATGCCGCGGACTGGGCGCGCACCGCGCCGCCGTTGCGTGCCGAGGTGCGCAGCGAGCTCGCCTGATGCGAATCCGCGACCAACGATCGAAAAAGATCGGTCGTCATCCCCGCGCAGGCGGGGATCCAGCATTTGCTGAAGTCACTGGATCCCCGCCTGCGCGGGGATGACGAGCCGTGGGTGCGCGGGGATGACGAGCACTGGGATGCGCATGCCGGTCTGGCCGCGCACTCCGCGCGAATCGCAAGCCGCGCATCACGCGCGCTTAACGGTGGCGGCCTATGCTGGCCGCACTGCGGCCGCGCGCCGCGATCCCCATGCCGAGGTGTGTCATGACTTGCAAACTTGCGCAGCGCATTTCCACCGTATTGCTGGTACTGGCCTTGCCCATCGCGGCGCAGGCCGCGGGCCTGGGCGGCGCGGCACTGAAGCAGACCGACACCGCCATCGCCCACGCCGGCATGGCGCTGGGCGCGAAGGAACTGAAGATCGCGCACATGCACCTGCACCATGTCATCAATTGCCTGGTGGGGCCCAAGGGCAAGGGCTTCAACATGCACTATCTGGACCCGTGCAAGGGCATGGGGCAGGGCGCCATCGTTGACGCCATGGGCAACGCGCAGGCCGAGACCGATTTGCACGGCGCGCTGCAACAGGCCGAGATGGGCCTGAAGACCACCACGTTGACGGCCGCCCACGCCGACGCGCAGCAGGTGATGAAAACCCTGCGGAGCGCCGCCGCCCAGTAATCCGCAGCACACGCGATGCCGATCGCAAAACCCCGGGGCCAGGCCCCGGGGCGTTTTCGCGTGCATGCCCTGCATGACCCATGACCCATGACGCGGTTCCGGCTTCGCGCCACAATCGCGGCCTTATCCACGGGAGGACACCCCATGTTGCGTTGGCGTGTGATGGTTGCGTTGGGGCTGCTAGCCGCGGTGCCGGCGGCGTGGGCGGGCGAGGGGATGTGGACGTTGGACAACCTGCCGGTGAAAACCCTGCAGGAGAAGTACGGCTTCACGCCCGGCACGGCCTGGGTGCAGCACGTGCAGGGCGCGGCGCTGCGCCTGGCCGGCGGCTGTTCGGGCTCGTTCGTGTCGGCCGACGGCCTGGTGATGACCAACCACCACTGCGCCAACGAATGCCTGGCGCAGATCTCGACGCCGAAAAAGAACTACATGAGCGACGCGTTCATCGCGCGCAGCGAGAAGGACGAGGTGCGCTGCCCCGAGATCGAGCTCAACCAGTTGCTCGCCATCACCGACGTCACCGCGCAGGTCAACGCCGCGACGGCGGGCAAGAGCGGCGCCGATTTCATCAAGGCGCAGCGCGCAGTGATCGGCAACATCGAGAACGCCTGCGCCGGCAAGGACGCCAGGAACCTGCGCTGTGAAGTGGTCTCGCTGTACCACGGTGGCCGCTACGACCTGTACAAGTACAAGCGCTACCAGGACGTGCGCCTGGTGTTCGCGCCGCAGCAGGCCATCGCCTTCTTCGGCGGCGACCCGGACAACTTCAATTTCCCGCGCTACGACCTGGACGTCACCTTCCTGCGCGCCTACGAACACGGCCAGCCGGCGCACACGCCTGATTTCTTCAAGTTCAATCCGGCCGGCCCCAAGGCCGGCGAGCTGACCTTCGTGGTCGGCAATCCGGGCTCGACCATGCGCAACTACACCATTGCGCAGCTCAAGTCCCTGCGCGATGACCGCCTGTTGCCGCTGTACGGGTATCTGTCGGAAATGCGCGGCGTGCTGTGGGAGTACAGCCGGCGTGGACCCGAGCAGGCGCAGCAGGCCGGGGACGAATTGTTCGGCGTCGACAACAGCATCAAGGCCTTCACCGGGCAGTTGCAGACGCTCAACGACCCGGCGTTCTGGGCCTACAAGCAGAAGCAGGAGGACGCGCTCAAGGCCTGGGTGAATGCCGACGCCGCGCGTCGCGCCGAGTACGGCGACCCGTGGGCGAGCATCGCCAAGGCCGAGCAGGTGTACGCCGGGCTGGCCACGCCCTATCGCATGCTGGAACGCGGCCAGGGTTTCGACGCGCGCCTGTTCCAGATCGCGCGCACGCTGGTGCGCGGCGCCGTCGAGCGCGCCAAGCCCAACGCCGAGCGCCTGCCGCCGTACCGCGATTCCAACCTGCCGGCGCTGGAGCAGTTCCTGTTCTCGACCGCGCCGGTGCACCCGCAGTTCGAGCGCACCCAACTGGCCTGGTCGCTGGAGAAGCTGCGCCAGGCGCTGGGCGTGGATGCGCCGATCGTGCAGCAGGTGCTGGGCAAGCAGGCGCCGTCCGCGCTGGCCGCGCAACTGGTCGATGGCAGCAAGCTGGCCTCGATCGCCGAGCGCCGCAAGCTCTGGGCCGGCGGGCTGAAGGCCATCGATGCCTCGCAGGATCCGATGATCCGGTTGGCCTTGAAGGTGGACCCGGCGGCGCTGGCGGTGCGCAAGCAGGTCGAGGATGAAGTGGACGCGCCGGTGCGCAAGGCCAGCGAGCTGATCGCCAAGGCGCAGTTCGCGCGGCTGGGCACCAGCATTTATCCCGATGCCACGTTCACGCTGCGCCTGAGCTATGGCCAGGTCAAAGGCTGGGACGAGCACGGCAAGCCGGTCCCGCCGTTCACGCATTTCGCCGGCCTGTACCAGCGCGCCACCGGCAGCGATCCGTTCAAGCTGCCCGCGGACTGGATCGCGGCCAAGGACAAGCTCGACCTGCGCACACCATTCGATTTCGTCACCACCAACGACATCATCGGCGGCAACTCGGGCAGCCCGGTGATCAATCGTCAGGGCGAAGTGGTGGGCCTGATCTTCGACGGCAACATCCACTCGCTGGGCGGTGCGTTCTGGTACGACGCGCGCCTCAATCGCGCCGTGGCGGTGGACAGCGCGGCGCTGATCGAGGCCATCCGCACGGTCTACGGCGACCAGAAGCTGGCCGACGAACTGGTCAACGGCAAGCGCTGAGCGCAACGGGATGCCAGGCGGCGCGACCTGCGGGCCGCGCCGCCGCTATCGCGGTTGCAAGACATCGGTAAACCGGCGCACGCCTGCCGCGCACGGCCTGCGGCTATGCTTGCGCGTCATGCCGGTGTCATGGAGTCTTTCGTGCTGGTCACCCTCGTCATCATCCTGATCACCGCCGGCGTGTCGATCGCCGCGTTCAAGAACGTGCACCTGCTGGAAAAACTCATCCTGTGGCCGCCGCCGATCCAGAAAAAAGGCGAGTGGTGGCGCCTGCTGAGCTACGGACTGGTGCACGCCGATGGCCAGCACCTGCTGTTCAACATGATCACGCTGTTTTTCTTCGGCAGCGCCATCGCGCAGATCTTCACCGCGCGCCTGGGCCTGCTCGGCTTTCCGCTGTTCTATGCCAGCGCGCTGCTGGTCTCGATCCTGCCCAGTTACCTCAACAACCGCAACAATCCGCGCTACCGCAGCCTGGGTGCCTCGGGCGCGGTCTCGGCGGTGATGTTCGCCTACATCCTGCTGGCGCCGTGGAGCCTGATCCTGGTGTTCTTCATCCCGGTGCCGGCGATCATTTACGCCATCGTCTACACGGCCTACGCGGTGATGGCGCAGCGCCAGGGCGGCAGCAACATCAACCACAACGCGCACCTCACCGGCGGCGCCTATGGCGTGCTGGTGACCATGATCCTGCTGCCGCGCGCGTTCCCGCTGTTCATCGAGCAGCTCGCGCACCCGCATTTTCTGGGCATGTAGCGCACGCGCGGGCGGCCGCGCCCCGTGCCGCCGCGGGAACCCCGGCGGCATCCCGCGGTCTGCGATGGATGGCCGGTGCCATGTGGCGCCGCATCCGCGAGGCATGACATGAGTGAAACCGGCAGCAGTGTTGTCCGTGAGCCACACGCGACGCTCGGACATCGCAGCCCGATCCTGCGCGTGATCGGCATCGCCATCAGCGCGTGGCTGCTGCTGGCGGTGGTTGCCGGCGCATGGGCCGGATTGACCGCGCCCGCATCGGGCACGGCGGCGCTGGTGCAGGGCCTGACCGTGGCCGAGGTGCTGTTCGCCGTGGCGCTGATCCTGCTGGGCAGCATCGTCGAGGGTTTCGGCTGGGGTCTGTCGCTGGGCACGCGCTGGCCGTACACGCGCAACATCGTCACGCTGCTGCTGCGCGGCGATCCCGAGGCCGCGCACCGCATGCTGGCGACCATGGTCGGGCTGGTCGCGCTGGCGCTGGCGATCCTGCACCCGGTCGAATCCAGCTTCGTCGGGCTGGGCCTGGTGATCGTCACCGCGCTGTTCGGCATGGGCACGCTGTACGTGCTGGCCGGGCGCGCCCCGGCGGTGGTGCACGGCACCCACGGGCTGCTGGCGTACCTGGTGTTCCTCGATTACCTGGTCGCGCTGCATCTGCCGGGGGTGTCGTTCCCGATCTATCTCGAAGCCACCGGCGCGCTGCACGCGGTGCTGCTGGCGCTGTTCCTCGGCGGCATGGTCACCGGCCAGCGCGGCTTCGGCAAAGCCATCGAGGCGTTCGTGCGACCCAAGGGCGCGGCGCAGTGGATTTTCATCCTGCACGGCCTCGCCGCGTTGCTGGTGATCGGCACGCTGGGCTGGATGGAGGCGCTGTATCCGGTGGCCTTCGTGCTGGCGCTGGTGCAGGCGGCGGTGGGCTTCTTCGTGTTCCACGCGGTCAACCTGAAGCCGCGGCATCCGGGTGCGCTGGTGGTGTTCCACCAGGCCATGGTGCTGCTGATCACTTCGGCCATCGTGCTGCAGTGGCATTGATCACGGCGCGGCGTATCTGGACGCGCGCGCGCGGCGTGGGTTAGCGTGCGCGCTGACCCATGCCGTGGTCGCCTGTCGCGAGAATGCCGATGCATGCCGTTGCCCGTTTGCCGGTCCGCCGCGCCGCGCCGCGCTGGGCGCGTGGCTTCACCCTGATCGAGATCATGGTGGTGGTGGTGATCATTGCCGTGCTGGCGGCGCTGATCGTGCCCAACGTGATCGGCCGCGCCGAGGACGCGCGCGTGGCCAAGGCGCAGGCCGATATCCGCACGCTGGAATCAGCGCTGGCCATGTACCGCCTGGATAATGGCCATTACCCGTCCACCGACCAGGGCCTCGAGGCGCTGGTGAAAAAGCCCTCGGGCGATCCGCCCGCGCCCAACTGGAAGGAAGGCGGTTATATCGCCGCGCTGCCCGATGACCCCTGGGGCCACGCCTACCAGTACATGTGCCCCGGCCAGCATGGTCCGTTCGACATCTGGTCCAAGGGCCCCAGCGGGGTGACCGGCGCCAAGGACAACATCACCAGCTGGCAGCAGCCGAAGAAGCCGTAGCCAGGCCATGCGGCGCCATGTCCGCCCCGCTGGTCGTGCCGCAGCGCGCGGTTTCTCGCTGGTCGAGATGCTGGTGGTGGTGCTGATCATCGGCCTGATGACCGGCGTGGCCGTGCTCAGCCTGTCGCTGGGACAATCGCATCCGCTGCGCGACAACGCCGAGCGCCTCGCCGCGCTGGTGCGCGAGGCCAGCGAGAACGCCAGCATGCAGGGGCAGAACCTGGCACTGGGTTTCTGGCGCCACGGCTGGCGCTTTTACGTGCTGCGCGAAGGAGGCGCCTGGCAGCCGCTCACCGACGACACGCTGTTGCGCGCGCGCACCTTGCCGCAGGGACTGTCGCTGGCGCTGGAACTGCAGGGCGAGTCGGTGACGCTGGAAAACCACGACAAGACCAAGCCGCAGGTATTCCTGCTGTCCAGCGGCGAGATGCAGCCGTTCGTGGTCGAGATCAGCAGCCCCGGCCACGTCGCCATGCGCGTGCGCGGCAACGCCATCGGCGAGGTCAGGGTGCGGCGCGTGGATGCAGCGGGGGAGGCACCATGAGCGCGTGCCATGCGGCTGGCCGCGCGCACGGCTTCACCCTGCTGGAAGTGGTCGTGGCGCTGCTGATCGTGGCGCTGGGCCTGGCCGCGGCGGTGGAGCTGACCACGCTGGCCGCCGGCAACGCGCTGAGCCTGCAGCAGAAAACCCTGGCCGACTGGGTGGCGATGAATCGCCTGGCCACGCTGCGCACGGCCAGCGCCTTGCCCGCGGCGGGCTCGGCCACGGGCCACGCCGCGATGGGTGGCGACACCTTTTACTGGCGCGAGGAGATCAGCGGCGGCGCGCTGCCGCAGGTGCGCAACGTGCGCATCAGCGTCAGCGCGAAGGCCGACGGTCCGGCCCTGGTCACGCTGCGCAGCAGCCTGGCCGCGGCGCTGGTGCCCGCGGCCGCCACCAATGCCGCCATGGGGGTGCCATGAGCGGTCGGCGCCATCCACCACGTCGCGCGCGCGGCTTCACCCTGATCGAGATGCTGGTCGCGGTGGCGATCTTCGCGGTGCTGGCGGTGCTGGCCTATGCGGGTCTGGACGCGGTGCTGCGCCAGCGCGGCGAACTGGACCTGCACTACCAGCGCCTGCACGTGCTGCAGCGCGCCTATGAAGTGATGCAGCGCGATTTCAGCCAGGCCGCGCCGCGCGGCGTGCGCGACGAACTGGGCGGACCGCTGCCGGCGCTGCGCGGCGATCCCTCCGGACGCGTCGTCGCGCTCACCCGCGCCGGCTACCCCAACCCCGCCGAGGTGCGTCGCAGCCAGTTGCTGCGCGTGCGCTACGAGCTGCACGACCGGCAATTGCTGCGCCTGCAGTTTCCGGTACTGGATCGCGCGCCGGTCGGTTTGCCGAAACCGGTGGTGCTGCTGCGTGGCGTGCGCCACCTGCGCCTGCGCTATCTGGACGCGTCCGGCAACTGGCAAACGAGCTGGCCGCCGGCCGGCGTCACCGCTCCCACGCTGCCGCGCGCGGTGGCGGTGACGCTGCGCGTCGATCATCTGGCGGGGCAGGTGCAATGGCTGTTCGTGCTGCCATGACGCGCCGGCGGCGCGCGCACGCACCGGGCACGCGCCGCGCGCGCGGCGTGGCGCTGCTGATCGCGCTGCTGATCGTCGCCATCCTGGCCAGCGCCAGCACCGCGCTGGCGTGGCAGCAGACCCTGGCGATCCGGCGCACCGAGGACCTGCTGCTCTCCGACCAGGCCTGGGCGCTGGCGCTGGGTGGCGAGGCGGTGGCCACGCAAGGCCTGGTCAACAGCCTGCAGGGCGTCGGCAACGTCAACCTCACCCAGCCGTGGGCCCGGCCGCAGCAGGGTGAGGTCGGCGGCGACGCCGTCATCGCCGGCTCGATCAGCGACCTGCAGGGCCTGTTCAACCTCAACGATCTGGCTCCCGGCGCGACCGGCAGCGCGATCCAGCGCGCGCGCTTCCAGCGTCTGCTCGAGCTGGCCGGCATCGATCCCGGCTTGGTCGATGCGGTCGCCGACTGGACCAATCCGATCCCCGTCGCCACTGGCAGCGAAGGCGCCGGCGATGCGTATTATCTGGGCCTGCAGCCGCCGTACCGCACCGGCGCCGCGCCCTTCGTCAGCGCCAGCAGCCTGCGCCTGGTGCGCGGCTTCACGCAGCCGGCGTACGCGCGCATCGCGCCGCTGGTCAGCGCGCTGCCGCAGGTCACCACGATCAACGTCAATACCGCGCCGGTGCCGGTGCTGGAGGCGATCGGTCTCAGCCCCGCGCAGGCGCAGTCGATCGTCGCGCTGCGCGCGAAGACACCGTTCGTCACGCTGGCGCAGTTTCTCGACAGCGCGCCGCTGGCCGAGCTGCAGCTCGATGGCGCCGGGCTCGGCGTCGCCAGCGCCTATTTCCAGACCGCCATCGCGGTGCGCAGCGGCCGCGTGCGCAGCGATCTGTACAGCGTGCTGGCGCTGGGCAACAACGGCAAAGCGACCGTGCTGCTGCGCGCGCGCAACGCCACGCCCTAGCGGCCTGCCGGACTCGGCTCGGCCGGACCGCGAAGCCCGACGGCTGCTAGGATCATCGACGCATGGATTCCCTGATCATCCAACTCGACGCGGATGGCCGCGCCGCCTGGCGCGCCGCCGGCCAGACGCGGCACGGCACGCTGGCCGAGGCCGCCGGCGCGGCGCGCGCGCGGCAGGTCATCCTGCTGGTGCCGGGCGAGAGCGTGCTGCTGGCGCGCGTGCGCATTCCCAGCCGCAGCCGTGGCGAAATCGAGCGCGCCTTGCCGTACGCGCTGGAGGACTGGCTGCTGCAGCCGCCGGAAACCCAGCACTTCGCGTGGACGCGCGGCGACGGCGACATCGCCGCCGCGGTGGTCTCCGCGACCCTGCTGCAAGGCTGGATCGACGCCTGCGCCGCGGCCGGCATCGAGGCCGCGGCGATCGTGCCGGACGTGCTCGCGCTGCCCTGGCAGGCCGGACAGTGGACGCTGTTGCTGAGCGGAGAACGCGCGCTGCTGCGCACGGGTCCGCTGGATGGTTTCGCCTGCACTCGCGCGCTGTTGCCGGAGATGCTCGCCGCGGCGTGGCAGCGCTGCGCGCAAGCCGCGCGTCCGCAGGAGGTGCAGGTGCTGCGCGGCGATGGCGAACTGCCGCCGCTGCCGGCCGAACTGCCGCTGCATGAATCCGCGCCCGGCGTCGATGCGCTGGCGCTGCTGCAAGCCCCCGGCCTCGCGCTGAACCTGCGCAGCGGCCGTCACGCCGCGCGGCGCACGCGCGCCAGCGGGCCGTGGCGCTGGCTGGCGGTGGCCGCGGCGCTGGCGCTGGTCACCGCGCTGGCCTACTCGGGCACGCGCTACGTCATCCTCGGCCGCGAGCAGGCCCTGCTGCAGCAGGGCGTGGATACCCTGTTCCACCGCGTGCTGCCGCAGCAGACGCGCATCGTCGATGCGCGCGCGCAACTGGCCGAAGCCCTGCTCGACGCGCAGCGCAAGGCTGGCGGTGGCGGCGGGCTCGGCCTGCTGACACAGGCCGCGTTGCCCCTGACCGCGCTGCCCGGCGCGCGCGTGCAGCGCATCGACTACGCCAACGGCCAGTTGCAGCTTGCGTTCACCCTGCCGCGGCGCACCGATTACGACGTACTGCGCACGCAACTGGCCGGCCAGGGTCTGCGCGTGCGCTTGCACGTGCCGCCCGCGCGGCCGGCCGGCGCCTCCGCGCTGCTGCGCGTCAGCGGCACGGCCGCGCCATGAACGCGTGGTGGCAGGCACTGGCCGAACGCGAGCGGCGCATGCTGCTGGCCGCGCTCGCGGTCGTGCTCGCCGGCGTGTTCTACGCCGCGGTCTGGGCGCCGCTGCAGCGCGGCATCGCCGTGCGCGGCGAGCGCGTCAGCGTGTTGCGCAACGATCTGCTGTGGATGCGCGGCGCCGCCGTGCGCCTGCTCACGCTGCGCGCGCAGGCCGCGTTGCACGCGCCCGCCGGCGCGGCACCGGCCGCCAGCGCCTCGGCTTCCGCGACACTGGCCTCGCGCGTCGGTGCCAGCGCGCGCGCGCTGGGTTTGTATGGAGTGCTCGCGATGCCCGCCGGCGGCGATCACTCGGCCGCGCTGCAACTGCAGCTCAAGCCGCTGCCTTTCGCCAGCCTGCTGTCGTGGCTGGCCGCGCTGCAGGCGCAGGGCATCCACGTCAGCGCCCTGCATCTGCAGGCCGCCGGCGCCGGACAGGTGCAGGGCAGCGTGAGCCTGCAGCGCCAGGATTCCGCCAGCGCGGATTCCGCCGGCGCGGGTTGACGCGGCGCGCCCGCGCCGCCGCGCACGCATGCACGGGATGCCCGCAGCCGCGAACGGGTCTAGTCTTTTGCGCCTATCCGCATCCGGTCGAGCCCATGCACACGTACGCAAGCCTTGATGATCTGTCGGCGCAGGATCGTGACCTGGCGCATGCCGCGCTGGCCGCCGCCGCGCACGCCTATGCGCCGTACTCGGGCTATGCTGTGGGCGCGGCCTTGCGCACGCGCAGCGGCGTGGTGTACCGCGGTTGCAACGTGGAAAACGCCGCCTACGGCGTGGTGCTGTGCGCCGAGGTGGGCGCGCTGGCCGCGGCCAATGTCGAGGGCGCGGGCGCGGCCGTGCAGGTGATCGCGGTGACCGGGCGCCTGCTGGCGGCGGAGGCGCCGCGCAGCGCCGCGGTGGTCACGCCCTGCGGGCGCTGCAGGCAGTTGCTGTTCGAGGCGTCGCAGCGCGCGCACGACGACATCCGCGTGCTGTGCTGCAACCACGACCTGAGCCGCATCGAGGTGACCTCGATCGCCGCCCTGCTGCCCGCGGGATTCGGTCCGGCCAGCCTGGGCATGACCTGAGCGATCGGCGCGGTCGGCCACGTGGCCGCCGCCGCGTGCGCGCTCAGGCGTCGGCGTAGCCGCGCGGATTGGCCTGCTGCCAGCGCCAGGCATCGGCGCACAACGCGGACACGTCGCGCTGCGTGCGCCAGCCCAGGATCTGCGCCGCACGCGTCGGGTCGGCCCAGCACGCGGCGATGTCGCCGGGGCGGCGCGCGACGATCTCGTGCGGCAGCGCGCGGCCGATCACCTGCTCGAACGCGTGCAGGAGTTGCAGCACGGAGGTGCCGCGACCGCTGCCCAGGTTCAGCGTCAGCCGTTGCGGCGCGTGCGCGAGCAGGTGGCGCAGCGCCGCCACGTGGCCCTCGGCCAGATCCATCACGTGGATGTAGTCGCGCACGCCGCTGCCATCCGGCGTGGGCCAGTCGTTGCCGAACACGCGCAGCGCGGGCAGGCGGCCCACGGCCACCTGGGTGATGTAGGGCATCAGGTTGTCGGGCACGCCGCGCGGGTCCTCGCCGATCAGCCCGCTGGGGTGCGCGCCGACCGGGTTGAAATAGCGCAGCGCGGCGATGCGCCAGCCCGGCTCGCTGGCGGCGAGGTCGGCCAGCGCCTGCTCGATCATCCATTTGCCGCGGCCGTAGGGGTTCACCGGGTCGCAGCGCATGCCCTCGTCGAACTGCGCCACGTCCTGCTCGCCGTACACCGTGGCCGAGGAGGAGAAGATCAGCGTGCGCACGCCGGCGCGCTGCATCGCCTGCAGCAGCACGACGCTGCCGCCGACGTTGTTGTCGTAGTAGCGCAGCGGCGCGGCCGTGGATTCGCCCACCGCCTTGAGTCCGGCGAAGTGCATCACCGCGGCGACCGGCTGCGCGGCGAACAGCGCATCGAGTGCCTGCGCATCGCGGATGTCGCCGACGACCAGTCGCGGTTCGACGCCGCTGATGCGGCGCACGCGGCGCAACGACTCCGCGCTGCTGTTGCACAGGTTGTCCAGCACCAGCGGGGTGAAACCGGCTGCGATCAGTGCCACGCAGGCATGCGCGCCGATATAGCCGGCGCCGCCGGTGACGAGGATGGTCGGGCTCATGCGTGGCTCCCTGCAGATCGGTTTCTGTCGGCGCCCAGGCGCGGCGCGAGGTCAAAGGCGCAACGCGCCGGCATTCATGCCGTGCGTGCGCGGGAGTGTATCGCTGCGGATAACTCGCATCGACTGGGTCGACACGGATCCCGGCGTAGTGGTTTGCCAAAGCGCGAGATCCTTCGCTGCGCTCAGGATGACAAGGAATGCCGAGGGTCAGTGCGAGCCGGCCTTTTCTATTGTCATCCGGTTTTTTCTGTTGTCATCCTGAGCGCAGCGAAGGATCTCGCTCTGACTTTGACTCGGCAAGGTTCCCTTGTTCCGTGCGGCTGCCGCCGCGCGGGTTACTTTCCTCTTGGGGAAAGTAACCAAAGCCGTCCACGCGACGGCCTGCGCCCCGCTGCGCGGGGTGCCCTGCGCTGCTCGCCGGGCGCGAGCCGGCGCGAACTCGCCCATCCATGGGCTCGAACAGGCGCGCCTTTCCCTCGCACCCGACTGCGCTGCTCGGCGCTGGCCAACGCTGGCAAAGTCAACGGCAACGGCAACGGCAACAGCAACAGCAACAGCAACGGCAATAGCGCGAGCACTGGCCTTGGTTCTTGATCTTCATCCCCCTTCGGCAGCGGCGGGACTGCGCGGGAAAGGCACGAAGTGTGAGCGCGAGGGGTGAGGCAGCCACTGCTGCCGAACGCCCGCAACACGATGTTGCGGGCCGGACGATCCGGCCCGTGCAGGAT
>Ga0080006_1157607_pt1 | contig 17948 bp, 16 predicted proteins | sample RS3BMetagenome_FD_69209 | JGI IMG/M metagenome (GOLD analysis project Ga0080006, IMG submission 69209) | Ferric oxide microbial mat and aquatic microbial communities from Rainbow Spring, Yellowstone National Park, USA - RS3B (SPADES... ... | reverse complement strand
AAAACCTCAACACCCTCATCGGAGAGCTTGCCCTGGCTAAATCTGGTCAGTTATCTCCAGGAATCCCCTGCCTTTAGGCATGGGGAGGATGTCAACAATTTGTGAGAGGCTTTCTAAAACTTATCCTTAGTAGTTAGTCTAAGATTGATTTTCCCCTCTCTACTGGTAGATGGCTTACAAAATGACTGGATATCCCCTAAAAAGATAGCCGCCTACTCATTCCCTTCCTCTGTTGGTCTAACTCCATAAGTATTACCTTGAAAGCTAGGGATTAGACTTAATGAAGGCACGTTTTAGTCGGCTGTGATCTCATGCAGACATCAAGCTTGATATTATTGTTCCAGGCCGCTTTTGAAATGAATTGATGCAAAGCTTCTCAGCGTTAATTTTTTGAAGAAGAAAAAGTTCTAAGAAATTTGAAACTAACCATTTTTCTTTGGTCTTCATCCCAAAGATGAAGGTTTAGAGTTCTCAGACTAGATAGGAGAGTCAGAGTCTTTGCTTTTTCAAAAATGGGTTCGTTTTTGTGGCATTGTTTTAAGAAGTAATTGGGTATTTGGGGACTTAAATGATGGACATGGTGATAACCAATACTGGCGGTAATCCATTCTAAAATCTTTGGAAGTTTATAAAAAGAACTTCCTTCTAGAGCAACAGATTGAAAATCCCATTTTTTCCCTCTTTCCCAATAAACCTCTTCAAATTGATGTTGGACATAAAAGAGCCAAATCCCTGCGGAACCTGCAAGAAAAACAATCATAAGTTGGATAGGAATATATTTTTGCCAACCAAAGAAGAATCCAAGAGATACGCATAGGGAAAAAATACCAACATTTGTAATCAAAACCGATTGCCGCGCTTTTTTCCCTGCGTTTTTTGAAGCAAACCGGTATTTAATAAGAAAAAGAACAAGCGGAGAAATTCCAAATAAAAACAAGGGATGACGAAGTATTCGATAGCTTAACTTCCGCCACCATGGGGAGGCTAAATATTCTTTGACCGTCCATGTCCACATATCTCCAATACCTCTTTTGTCAAGGTTCCCCGCATTGCCATGATGAATGGAATGTTCCCATTTCCAATGATGGTAAGGAGTAAAGACTAGAATGCCAAGGAATGTACCAATGATTTCATTGGCCTTCTTCGACTTAAAAAAGGAGCTATGGCAGCAATCATGGAATAGAGAAAATATCCGGATTTGGAAAGCCGCACAAAGCACAACAAGAAGCAAAACAAGAAAAACTGAGACGGGAAGACTTAAATAAATGAGATACCAGAGTGCTGCATAAGGAATGAGTGTGTTTACCAGTTGCCAGAGACTTTTCCATAGGGAAGGCTTTTGGTAGGCAAGAACTTTGGCTTTCCAGGAATGGATAGTCGTTTCAGGATTTGCGCTGCGAATAGGAATATGTTGTGGAGTCATGAGAAGATAGAAAGGGGAAAAGGTTGTTCAAATTGTTCGAAAATAAAAGCTTAATAAAAGGATAAGTTTTTTATACTGTGGTTTTATAATATAATAGATATGAAGCGAAAACAAAGAATTTTCTTTTTTTTTGCAAAAAGAGTGAACGACCCTAGGTTATACCCTCTCTCTAGATATAGGACTCAGCACTCCAAAGGCGACTTTAAAGTCGTCTAATCCCATTGCCTTGGAGTTTAAAGGTGGCACAACCACCCAAAATGCACGAGAAAAAAGGTTACATCCTGCACAACTGTTTTAAGAGGGCAGGTGTGGGTAAAAAAAATCTAATTACCGATCCAAAAAGTTAAAGGAAGATCTTTTGATGTGCTTATCAAAAAAAATATGCATGGAATTGCTCTCTTTCATTTTTTCATGAAGCCTTTGTGCCTCAATCCATGGATACCACCGATTGGCTCGTTCATAAACAGGAACCCCCTTTTTTATTAAGAGCTTTTCTAGTTGCATTGGGTTAGTTCCTTTCTTTAAGACTTCTAACTTTGCAAGTTCTGGAAGACTGTAAGCTTCCTTTTTATTTCCCCAAGGCATGTAGACATCTATTGTCAATTTTGCTCCTTTTCCATGTTTTTTTATTAGCTTGCAAATGCTTGAAGCTGGAATCCTATCATCGAATTGTCCAACCATTTTCTTCCCATTGGAAAAGTGCAAAAGAAGAATGTCTCCTTTTTTTAAAGAAAGTTTTTTTTCTAAAGAATGGCTTAAAGCAAAGCTGAAAGGACCCAATCTATTATTAAAAGCTCCAATTCCCAAAGCTGTATTGGTATCAATCCGATCTCCTTTATAGCCATAGGCAACGACTCTTATAGGAATTTGTTCATTACCCTGATCATGGGAAGAAATCTTGCCTATTTTTAAGCTTTCTCTAAACTTTCTTTTATCATTCATCTTCCCTATATCATGTAGTTCGATCCTTTCACCGTCAAAAAGCCACCCCCCTTCTAATATTTCCTTCCGTATCCTCTGTCAAAGTTGGATAAAGATTGAACAGATTGCTTATAAATAAATTGTGAGAATCGCATCTTATTATTTCTTGGCTTACTGATAGCATTCCAGTAGCAATAAAGTTATGATTTTAGCTTCATCCAAAAGAAAAACAACGACTGCTACCAAAAAAACAGCAAAAGGCACTTCTGCCAAAAAAGTAAGAGCCCTCCAAAAGGATCAACAACCGGTCAAAGAGTTGAAGAAGGAGGAGAGAAAAGAGGAGAAAATTAGGCTTAAAATCTTGCTTGTTGCTTCTGAATGTAGTCCCTATGCCAAAGTAGGAGGGCTAGCAGATATGGTTTTTTCGTTAAGCCGATCCTTAGCAAAGCTGGATCATGAAGTAAAAGTCATTATTCCTTTTTATTCGGTTATTGACAAATCTCTCTATAATATTCGATTTCTCGGCTCTGCCTGTGTGCACATGGGCTGCAATTGTGAACATTGGATTGGACTGCATGAGGCATCTTTAGATGGAAATATACCACTTTGGCTTGTTGAATATGCGGATTATTTCAACAGAAGAGGAATTTATGATGAACCCGGTGGGGAATACAAAGACAATGCTTATAGGTTTGGTATGTTCTCCAAAGCCGTTCTTGAAATTTGTAAAGAAATGGGCTGGATTCCGGATGTTTTTCATGTTAATGATTGGCAAACTGCCCTCGTCTCAGTCTTTTTAAAGATATGGCCTAATCTTCTTTCCCCATTTAAAAATTCCGCCTCTCTTCTAACCATCCACAACATTTGTTATCAAGGCAAATACGATGCCGTGGTGCTTCCTTATCTAGGAATCGATTGGAAACTATTTACTGCTGATACGTTTGAAGATTATGGCCAAATCAATCTTTTAAAAGCTGGCATAGTGTACAGCGATTTTATAACGACAGTATCGCCCACTTATGCAAAGGAAATTCTCGAGCCTATTGGTGGAGCAGGACTCTCTGAAATACTTAGGAAAAGAGCAGATAGGCTCATGGGTATCCTCAATGGGGTGGATATGGAGGTATGGAACCCCAAAATAGATCCTTTGATCCCAGCTAATTATGATAAAACGGATCTTAAAGGCAAGCTGCTGTGCAAGGAAGCACTGCAGGAAAAATTCGGGCTTCGAAAAGCCACTAATATTCCAATTGTTGGGATGGTCACACGGCTTCATTTCCAGAAAGGAATTTCGCTTCTGAAATCCATTCTCAAGGAAGCGTTAGCAACAGAAGATTTCCAGTTTGTTTTATTAGGTGAAGGAGAAAAAGAGTTTGAAGATTTTTTTAGAACTCTCTCTATGGAATTTTCAGGGAAAGCAGCTTCCTTTATCGGTTTTTCTGAAGAATTAGCTCATCTTATCTTTGCTGGGAGCGACTTTTTCCTTATGCCTTCTCTTTATGAACCCTGTGGGCTAGGACAACTCTATGCCCAGATTTATGGCACTGTTCCCATAGCCAGAGCAACAGGAGGAATAGTCGACAGCGTCCTAGATATTCGCCAAGGCCCTAGCGGAACGGGTTTTTTATTTCATCAACCTGAAGCCACTGCCCTTTTAGAGGTTTTAAAAACAGCTCTTGAGCTTTGGAAAAACAAACCCCAATTGATCCAAACAGCTCGTATCAATGGCATGGGGAAAAATTTTAGCTGGGAGGAGTCCGCAAAAAAATATGAAGAGCTCTACACCAAAATTGTACAAAAAAAATATTCCTCAATTAGCGCCCACACCCCCCACAACCCATCCCTCTCCGCATCCCTCTTCCCATAGATCTGGAATCCATAGCGCCCATCCTGTTAGCTCTACATCCAGAAATTGCACCCGTGGTAGGTTCGTTTTTAGTTTTTTCCCTGACAGTAGCAACCTCTTGAGGAGTTATTGGTCCTCCCCCCCAATTGGACCGAAGATAAGTTAAAATAGCAGCAATCTCTTTGTCGTTTAATTGCGTCCTCCAAGCTGGCATATTTCCTCTATATATCTCTCCACCAACCTCGATTCTTCCAGAATAACCATTTAAGACAAGCCGAATCAATCTTTGAGAATCTCCGGTTAGCCAAGAAGAATTTTTCAACGGTGGATTAGATCCTAATCCTTCTCCATTGAGACCATGACAGCTTGAGCAATGCTCCCGATAAAGCACTTTCCCATTTTCTGAATGAGCGGAGAGATTGGCCCATGTATACAATAAAATCACAAAAAGAAAGCTTAAAGAGTTTTTGCTCCAATCGACTATCCTTAAAAGCATAGTATAAAGAATCCTATTTCTTTCAACATTCAAAACGGGTATTTTCTATAGGCTTTTCCTTCTTTTTTATTCTTTTTTTCTCCTAGCCTTGTTATAAAAAATGCTAGAGACCTATGCGCTATCCCCTTCCTACTGCTTTTCATTTTCATGCAATTGTTGATCTTACCTATCCCCTTCAGCCGAGTTTTCCGATTTTCCCAGGGCAGGGCTCACCAGCTCATATATGCTTCCAAACAACCAAAGAAGATGGTTATGCTTCTAATAGATGGGAATTACCAGAACACTGGGGAACCCATTTCGATGCTCCTTTACACTATTCGAAAGCTGGCAAATCGGTTGGGGATATAGAACTTCCTGATCTTTTTTCTCCCTTAGTGCTTATAGACATTTCGGAAAATACAACCCATAATCCAGATACGCTCTTAACCTTAGAGGACATTCTACTGTGGGAAGAAAGGTATGGAGCTATCCCTGAAAATAGTGTTGTCCTGATGTATAGCGGATGGGAAAAATGGATACAGACTCCCTTTTTTTACAATAAAAAAGAAGATGGGCTTTTGCATTTTCCCGGATTTTCTCTAGAAGCCGTTCAGTTTTTAATTCATGAAAGAAAGATTGCTGGGATTGGTGTTGATACTCTTTCTATTGATTGTGGAAAAAGCCAGGATTATCCGGTACACAAAACGCTATTCGCAGCAGGAAAATGGGGCTTGGAATGTTTGTGCAATCTTAAGGAGCTGCCCCCAGCTGGGGCGTGGATTTTTGTGGCTACTATTCCCTTAAAAGGTGCTACTGGTTTTCCTGCACGAGTCATCGGTTTTATACCCTAACTGACAATCATTTTGAAAGCAGTCTTGCTCCAGGTTTGAAACGGAAATAAGCCCAAGCCCACTGAATCAAAACAGCCAGTCGATTTCTAAAGGAGATAAGAGTAATTATATGGACAAGCAGCCAAACAATCCAAGCTAGATACCCATTAAATCCAAAATTATGGAATTGGACTATAGCTTTTCCCCTGCCCAGCGTCGTCATCATTCCCTTATTGAAATAATGAAACGCTCTTGGTTTTAAAAAATCCCGACCTGTTCTTCTTCCCACTAGAAAAGATACTCTCCTAGATATCTCATAGGCCGCATATTTACCCATCTGGATAGCCGCAGGAGCTACTGCAGGAACTCCAGCTACCATCGCCATATCTCCTATAACAAAGATCTCAGGATGCCCAGGTATTGTAAGATCTTCTAAGACTTTTATACGCCCATCTTTTGCTTTTGGAACATCTAATCCAGGCAGCTCCATCGCACATACTCCCGCTGCCCATAAAATTGTCGAAGCTTCCATCATACCATCTTTATAAAAAATCTTTCCTTTTTCGATCTTCTCTACCGGTTTCGCAACCATTATTTCTACACCCATTTTTTCTAAACGGCGGTGTGCTAATGCGGACAGTCTTTCATTATAAGAAAGAAGAATTCTAGGGGCGGCTTCCAGTAAAATGATTCGAGTTTTTGCTGGGTCAATATTTCGAAAATCTTTTTTCAGTGCCTTTTTAGAAAGTTCAGCTAGAGCTCCTGCTAATTCAACCCCAGTAGGTCCCCCTCCTACGATAACAAATGTCATATATTTTTCTCGCTCTTTAGGATTAGTTTCAATTTCAGCCTGTTCAAATGCATTAAGAATCACATTTCGAATCGAACGAGCATCTTCAAGGGTCTTTAAACCCAAACAAAAAGAGCTCCATTCCTCATGACCAAAATAATTAACCCGCATTCCTAAAGAAAGAACCAAAAAATCATACGGAACAATTCCCTTTGAACAGAAGAGCATTTTTTTCTCCAAATCTATTCTTTCAATAGTTTCCATCCGCACCTCTACTTCTTGCATCCTACTTAAAATAGAACGAATCGGCACGGCAATATCAGTAGCAGCTAATCCTGCTGTTGCTACTTGATATAGCAAAGGTTGAAAAAGATGGTGGTTTTCTTTATCGATTAAGGTGAGCTTACAGGGAAGTTTTCTTTTTTGGATCTCTTTGCCTAAAGTCTTTGCTGCCGTCAATCCACCAAATCCACCCCCCCCAATGACAACATGTAAGCTCCTCATCTTTTAATATAATAGAGAGCTATTGTACCGTTCTAGCAGAATTACTTATTCCTATTCACCTAGGTTCAATGCGGATTCCCTGTCCTCTTCAAGGCTAGTTTCCCTTAAAGGTTGTCTCCTCGCCTTGGTTGAGGATGACTACTTCAATGTTCTTTGCCTTGTAGATGGCAAAGACCAGTTCAGCGTCAAAGCGCAGCAACCTGTTTTTGTGGGAGACGACCAAGTGCCCAACTTCATCGCCGATGATGATGGCATACAGACACCACTTCAGGCCTTCTTATGATAGATCTTTTCTGAAACCAGATCGACGATGAGCTCGACCGTCCTATCTTGTCGGACGCGGTAAAGTTTCCAGCACTTGGCTGTCATCAAATGCCCATTTTTTTATCGCAAGGACAAAATAGGGGAAAAAAATCGATCTGCCTAGTATTTGTTTAGGGATTGGCGAAGGAAAAAATATTCAACAAAATGGTTAAGGAGCATGAGCCAAAGTTGCAAAGCGGTGATTTTTTGCTTTTATTTCCAGAGTAACTTATCGAAGGTCATGCTCCATTATTCATGTGCGCATAAGAACGGACAACTAAAGCCTCAGCAGTTCAAAATCCACTATGGAAAATCAAGCAGCGGCTTTGGCTGTCAGCGTACAGCGAAGATCCAGCTCCGCGGTAGCTACTAACTCATTCTGATGTTTTCTTTGACTTGTATTCCATCCCTGTTTATCCAGAAGCCTAGAGTTCCGAGCAGTGTTCTTCGATCCTTCGACCAAAGCATTACTCTGATACCCCTTCCGGCTGCTTTCAGAAGGAAGCACCGTCGGCAACTGACACATCCTTTTGTCAGTATGCCGATGTGCTCTCTCTCTCCACGCAGAAGCTATTCCCGCTCGCAACTTCTCCAGAAGTCCTCCCTCCGGACTCGAACCATTGCCACATTCTCACTTGTGCTGTTTTTTTTTTGACAGGCACACTCCTTTCTGCCCCCCAAAATCCCTCATGCCAGGAGCGGGAAGAAGACGGAATTGCTATCCAACAGCAAGCAATCAACCATGTGCTTCTTCTTTCCTTCCTCTTGGAGAAGTCGTCCAAGCCTCCGCAAGAGCCATCGGGAAATTGGTTCTTGAGCCTTGGGACCGGAACGGCTTTCCCGGAATTTGACAGAGGAGAGATCGTCAATAACCTCAACGGGATGGTAATGCCGATTAAGTACAATGCCGACTTTGCCTTCACCTCCCTCCTTTCCATCGGCTTCCGCTGGTTCGACTCTCAGCGCTTTGGCCATTGGTCCTTCGATGTGGGGTTTCTCGGCGCCTATCTTGGCACAGGGACCTCCGCTTTATCACAGAGGGACCAAAACAATTTAGGCTTCCTTGGTCCCGGAGGCTCCATTGGCTATCGATTCGGACAGGACCGATTCGAACCATTCATCGGCTTTGCCGGAGGGACGGCAATCGTGAATGTGGAATCGACAAGCGTCAATCTAGGAAACATTTGGGGCTATTGGTTTGCTCCGCGGAGTGGAATCCGTTATTATTTTCCCGGGACGCCCTGGTCGATCGGGATCGAAGGAATCTTCCGGTTTGTTGGAGCCCTCAACGGGTTTGAAGGCCCCTCTGCTGGATTCACTTTCAACGAGACACCCCACGCAGGCTTGGAAGGTCATTGGCTCTACGTCCCCCTCGTTCTCTTCGAGATCGGCTACCGCTTTTGATTCCTATCTTCTTCCTTGCCTTTTAGCTTGTATGCTCCAGAGTTGTTTCCGAGGCAAAGCAAACAACCGATGCGACTCGGCGGCCGGGCAGCCTCGGGAACTGGCATGATCCGTTCAGGCTCAAGCCCGTTGAAAGAGAGTAGGACTTTTAGCAGAGAAAAGAGGACATCTTTTTTCTTCTTCGACCCAAATCCGCTAAGGATCGCGCAGCGCCACACTGCCTGCGGTTCATTCGTTTTGCTCGTACGTATAGGCTGCACGCACGAAGGCGGTAGGGTCTAGCTTTGGGAAAGCTCGTCACAGTCAGGGAAATTCAGAAGAGAAAAGATTAACCCAAAAGCTTTCGGAATAGAAATTGGAACCGATCCCTTCGGTCGAGGGCGGTAAGATGCTTTGGAGATCTCTTCGATCAGGCGCTGGTCAAGCCCTAGGGCTGCGACCCGAACCCTAAAGCAATAGCTTGCTATTTTGTCTGCTCGACTATCTACTGGCTTCTAAGCGAAGCATCAAGTTTCCCAACAAGCCATGCCAATAGGGCTTTTTGCACATGCAACCTGTTCTCTGCCTGGGTATATATGTCTTCTGCTCTTTCCTTGAATAATTCAGCGGAAATCTCTTTATTGCGATACGCTGGCAGACAATGGAAAACCAACACCTCTTTAGAAGCAACTTTCACAGCATCTTCGTTGAGCTGATAGCCAGAAAAGTCGATCTGTCGTTTCTGCATCTCTTCTTCTTTACCCATCGAAGTCCAAACATCTGTATAGAGAAGCGAGGCATCCTGGCAAGCTTCCTCGATCGAAGTTGTATTGGTGACAAAAGGATTATCGATGGGGGAAAAATAGAGTGGGGGGGCAGCTATCGAAAGATTAAACCTAAAGATTTCGGCAGCTAATGCCCAGGATCTAGCAACATTACAACACCCATCCCCTACAAAAGCAATTTTTTTTCCTTCTATCGATCCCCTTTTTTCTTCATAAGAAAAGATATCTGAAAGGACCTGACAGGGATGTTCTTCGTCTGTTAGAGCATTGATGACGGGAATGTTCCCATAGAGGGCAAAAAGTTCAAGTTCTTTCTGCGAAAAAGTTCTCATGATTATTCCGTGTACCATCCTTCCAAAAACTTGCGCGGTATCTTCTATCGACTCCCCACGGGATAATTGCAGATCTTGACTGTTAAGAAAAAGGGCTTCTCCTCCAAGCTCCCGGACAGCCACTTCAAATGATAAACGGGTTCGAGTAGAAGGCTTTCTAAAAATCAAAGCCCAAGTCTGGGAGCTCAAAAAAAAGAGATTTTTTTTGCCTCTGTTTTTTTTGAATTCCGAAGCTTTTTTAAAAATCAATCGAGCTTCTTTTTCGCTGATATCTTTGATAGAAAGAAAATGGCGTAGCGGCTTCATAGAATTAACCCTTTCCGACGCTTATCGAAGTGGCTGTAGGAGTTCCATTAATCTCATCCTTTTCAATTACATAAATTTGTCTTTATAATAGAGAAAACAAAAAATGCTTGAGGATGCTTTCCGCCTCTTGAATCTGATCAAAAGAAACATTCAGTGGAGGCAACAACCTTATTGTATTGCCGCTTGAGGGGGCTACAAGAAGGCCTCTTTCCAGTAAAGCTATGGCTGCTTGAAAAGAAGGAATAGATAGCTCCAGTCCAAGCATTCCGCCCATACCTCTGACTTCTTGCAATAGGCTTTGAGGCTTTTTTTCTAGTTGCTTCAGAGAAGAAAGAAGATAGTTCCCCATTGCTAAGATATTTTTGTTCAAACCTTTTCTTTCAATCTCTTCGAGCACAGTGAGAGCCACATGACAAGCCAAAGGAGAACCCCCAAAGGTGGTCCCATGCGATCCTTCATCCAGTACATCGCAATATTCAGTGTTAATCCAACTAGCTCCAATTGGTAAGCCTCCTGCTAATCCTTTAGCAAGGGATACCCCATCGGGCAGAAGGTTTTGATAAAGCATTGTTTCAGCGACCAAACTCTGCCATGCAAGAAATTGGCCTGTGCGCCACATGCCAGATTGGATTTCATCGACAAAAAAAAGAATTTTTTTCTCCCAACAGATCTGTCGTATCTCAACTAAATCCTGTGATGGGAAAACATGCACCCCACTTTCCCCCTGAATAGGCTCAACAATCAGGGCTACTGTCTTTTCTGAAAGAGATTCTACAAACTCTTTGGCTCCTGCTTTTGGTATCGTTCGAAATCCAGGCATCGGAGGACCAAAGCCTTTTTTGATTCTTTGCTGTCCTGTTGCAGCTATTCCAGCTAAGGTTCTACCATGAAAGGAGCCTTCAAAAGAAAGAATTTCAAATCTATTTGAAGACTCCCCATATCTTCTAGCTACTTTAAAAAGACATTCATTGGCTTCGGCTCCGCTGTTTGAAAAAAAAACTTTACCTTGGCCAATAAGAGAAACAATTTTTCGAGAAAGCCTCCAAGCAGGCTCATGAAAGTAGAGATTAGAGCAATGGATTAGTTTTTCGGACTGGTGCTGCAAAGCTTCACGAATAACCGGATGGCTATGGCCTAAAACATTAACGGCAATGCCTCCAGTAAAATCCAAATATTTCTTGCCTTTGATATCCCAAAGATAGCTTCCCTCCCCATGATCTACCACCAGTGGCAGTCTGCGATAGCTAGGAACTATATATTGTTGATATCCATCAAAAATTAATTGTTCTTGGCTAATTTCCTGCATTTATTCTTAACCAGCTAATTCCCATCTTTTCGATAGCCTACAGTTTTTTTCTCCAGCTTTATAGCAGCTTTTTCTTAATCCGACAGCTCCACTCCCACTTCATTATGTTTTTTTTTATTATAGGATGATTTCAGTTCCTATTCCTTTATCTGTAAATATCTCTAATAGCAAGGCATGAGGCATTCTGCCATCCAGAAAATGCACCTTTTCTACCCCCGATTCTAAAGCTTCAAGAGCTGATTCGACTTTGGGGATCATGCCTCCATGAATACTTCCTTCTTTTTTTAATGCATCGATCCTCCGCTTATCGACAACTGAAATGGTAGAGGTTGGATTTTTTTCATTCGCAAGGATACCGCTGGTGTTGGTAAGATATATTAATTTTTTTGCTTTTATAAATTTTGCCATTTTACTTGCAGCAATATCAGCATTGACATTGTAAATTTCACCGTTTTCCCCTTTCGCTAAGGGAGAAACAACAACGATAAACTGATTATGAAGCAGTTTTAACAGTGGATGTATATCCGCTGCAATAATCGAGCCAACATACCCATAATCAATCGGATGGCCTTGAGAAGAAAAAGCCTGCCACTTGACAGCACTAAAGACTTCATAGCCTGGAATAAACACCGCTTTTGCTCCATACTCAATAATTCTCTGGGCTACAAAGGGGCCTATTTCTTTACAAAGCACCTTTTCTATTAAAGCAACAAGGTCTTTGTCTGTTACCCTAATTCCATTGACAAACTTTGGGCTCATTCCCTGGGCTTTCATCGCTTTGTTGATCGCTTCCCCTCCTCCATGAATAATCAAAGGATGGATCCCAACAGCTTCAAGCAAAACGATATCCCTCAAGGTCCTTTCCACAAGAACAGGGTCTTCCATGGCCGCGCCCCCATATTTGATTACAAAAATAGAATCTCTAAACTTTTGTACATAGGGCAGAGCTTCTAAAAAAATGCGGACTTTTTGCTCAGGAGTTAGTTCTTCGGCATTTATAGTATGCATTGAATTGCTCTTTATTCTCCTTTGTTAATTCTCACATAGCGTTCAGAAATATCCGTAGTAAAAAATCTATATTGTCCTGACCCAATATGAAGATCTACGAGAAGAGAAAACATTGGCATTTTTACAGTTTTTTTAATCAGGCTTTCCTTGATTTCGGTTCTTACCCCAGAAGCAACAACTTGAAAACCATTATAAAAAAGATCAATTTTATTCTGATCCACATTCGCCCCTGAATATCCAATGGCACAGAGGATTCTTCCCCAGTTGGGGTCTTCACCATTCCATGAGCATTTCACCAGCAAAGAATTCCCTATGGATCGGGCTACAAGCTCCGCTTCTTTTTCTGAAGCAGCACCTTGAACAAAAATTTCAACGACTTTAGTTACCCCTTCGCCATCTTCCAACACCTCCCTAGCAAGCCGATCCAGAACCAGTCGCAAAGCATTTTTAAAAATTCCCTTCTGAGGGCTTTCCATGCCGATCGTTGTATTTTTTGCTAGCCCATTCGAGAACACTAAAATGGTATCGTTGGTTGAGGTATCCCCATCGATAGAGATCCTATTGAAGGTTTCCTCTACACAGCTGTGTAAGACACTATTTAGGTATTCGGGAGAAAGAGAAGCATCTGTGGTTATTATTCCAAGGGTTGTTGCTAAGTTGGGAGCAATCATTCCAGCCCCTTTGGCCATTCCTCCAATAATAATTTCCTTGTCTTCTATTTTTACTTTTAAAGCCGCCTGTTTGGGGACCGTATCGGTAGTCATTATTGCTTCAGCGGCATCTTTCCCTCCTTCCACATTGAGCTGCTTACAGGCCTTTTCTATCCCTCGGATAATTTTTTTCATGGGAAGATACACCCCAATCCTGCCTGTCGAACAGACACACACTTCATCTGGAGAACAACCCAGAAAAGAGGCTGTCACTGTAGCCATCTTCTCAGCATCTTCAATGCCCCTAGATCCCGTACATGCATTGGCATTACCGGAGTTAACAACGACAGCCCTCGCTTTGCCTTTTTTTACCCTTTGCATGGATACGATGACGGGGGCTGCTTTCACTTTGTTTTGCGTAAACACCCCTGCAATATCTGCAAGTTGTTGAGAAACCACCAAAGCCAAATCGCTTTTTTTACCAGACTTTATGCCACAACTTATCCCAGAAGCGAGATAGCCTCGAGGAGCCGTTACACCTCCAGACTTAATGAATTCGATAGATTCCTCTTTCATGGGCCTAATCCAGTGGTTTGAGCTAATCCAAATCTTATGTTCATCGCCTGTATAGCCTGTCCCGCTGCTCCTTTCCCTAGATTATCAATCGCTGCTACAACTAGACACTTCTTCTTTTCCGCTAACAAGTGAATTGAAAAATACAAATAATTGGTATGGAGTACAAATTTCAGCTCTGGCATGATCCCCTGGCTCAAGACTTTTATGAAGGGGGATTTTTTATAAAATTCCATTACCGCATCCTCTGCTTCTTGTTGAGAAATATTGGTGGTTAGAGTAGCTGTGATGCACAGCAGAATGCCCCTACAAAGAGGAGCCAAAACCGGCACAAAAAGTACACCAACAGGCTTCCCCACTACCATTTTTTTTATTTCTTGGAGGATTTCAGGGACGTGGCGATGATTTGGGAAACCATAGGGTCTCAAATTTTCAGAAATTTCACTAAATAGTAGTTTAGAATCCAAAGTCTTTCCCGCACCCGTAGTCCCGCTGATGGCAAAAACTTCGATCAACTGGGGATCAATCCATCCTTTCTTTAGCAAAGGGATGATAGATAGAAGCACACCAGTTGGATAACAACCCGGCATGGCTAATAGGTTTGAGGAGCCGATCTGTTCAACGTAAATTTCCGCTAAGGCATAAACAGCCTTCTTCAAGAGCTCTGGGTAGGGGTGAGAAAATTTATAATAAAGTTCATAATCCAAAGGATTTTGAAGACGAAAATCGGCACTTAAATCAATGACGACCTTGCCTTGTTCATACAGATAATGAGCATAAGGCAAGCCTTTGCCATGCGGTAAAGCAAGAAATACAGCATCGGTTTCTTTACTTATTATTTCTAGCTGGTCTGGATTACTAAAGGGCAGGTTCCCATACCTACCAATGTTTGGGAACACAGAACCAAGGGGCATATTCTCATATTGTCTGGAAGTAATTATCCGAAGATCAATTCCAGGATGATTGGCCAGCAGCCTTACTAATTCTTCTCCTGAATACCCTGAGGCCCCAATGACACCGACTCGGATGGGAGACATGACAAAAACCTGAATGGGTCTTATTTTAAGCTTTTTACAAGAAAGCTACTAAAAATGTACTTTGAAAGCAAAAACTAACGCTTGGAGAATTGAAATCTTTTTCTTGCTCCAGGCTGTCCCGTTTTTTTCCTTTCTTTCATTCGCGGATCACGTGTCAAGAGCCCTTCTTTTTTCAACAAACTTCGATAAGAACTATCATACTTTACTAAAGCTCTAGCCACAGCCAATTTCATAGCTTGGGCCTGGCCCATCAATCCCCCTCCAGTAGCCTTTCCAATGATATCAAACTTTTTCGTCCCTTCGACCACTTCCAAAGGTTTCACAACTTCCCATCTGTGAACAAAAGTTGGGAAATAAAATTCAATATCTTTCCCATTAATTTTTACCTCTCCCTTTCCTGGTTTAAGAATAACTGTCGCTGTTGCCGTTTTCCTTCTTCCAGTGGCTTGAATCTGCATATTATGAGGAATCGCTGTCATCGTAGTTTCAATCTATTGAAATTGGAATAGGTTTCTGCGCTGTATGAGGATGTTCAGCCCCCTCATAGACATGAAGTTTGGTATATATTTTCCTACCAAGCCTATTATGTGGAATCATCCCCCTGACCGCATGCTCAATTAAAAATGTGGGCCGTTTTAAACGGATTTTTTGCGGCGTATAATTCTTTTGTCCTCCAATATAACCAGAATAGGTAGAATATCTTTTTTGAAATTCTTTTTTCCCACTGAAAATAGCTTTGGAGGCATTAATAATAATAACGTTGTCTCCAGTATCTACGTTAGGGGTAAAGATAACCTTTCCCTTCCCCCTAAGGAGGGTAGCTGCCTTGACAGCAACCTTACCCACTATCTGATCCTTGGCATCAATTAGATACCAGTTGCGACTAACTTCTGTTGGCTTTTGAAAATACGTTTTCACTGAGGAAAAAACAATTGTTCCTTTTCGTTCGCCTGTCAAGGAATTAACTTCATGAATTTTTAAGAAAGCCTTTAAGGAGGCGTTCGCATTTATCCAAATGTCGTTTTATTGTAACCCCATAAATTTGCTGGAACGTCAGAAAAATTAATAAAAATACGATCAGGTTTTATCCTGCAATGTTTTTCGATCAATGCACAAATTTCACTAGAAAGCTCTCCGCAATTGTTAACAGGAAGATTAATAGCCCGCAATTCCACAAAAGCCGCTGGTTCTTCATTTCCAGAGAAAAGGAATCGCTTTGCCCCCGAATAACTGATCATTGTATAACTTTGCGGTTTTTTTAGTTTTTCGACAATAAAACGACTGGCTGACTCAACAAGCGCCTTTTGTTGAGCCTCAGTTAAAGCAACGTTCGTTTCGATTGATAAATATGGCATACTTGGATACTAATCAGTTGAAAAAATTATTGCAATAATCCATTTTAACTAATCCTTACATTATAAGAGGAAGAAAGATAAAATTTTTTATCATGATTTATTTAAAAATAAACTAAAATTTTAACTATTATTCAGTTGTTATGGGCATTGGTTCAATTTCCATTCAATTACCTACTACAAAAGAAGGGACAGTTGGCCCAGAGATGTCTGGAGCAGATTGTGTGGTCGCTTCATTGGAGAAAGAAGGCGTAACCACCATTTTTGCTTATCCTGGTGGTGCCAGTATGCCTATGCACCAATCTCTTACAAGAGCTAAATCCCTTAGAACCGTACTCCCTCGGCATGAGCAGGGTGGAGTTTTTATGGCTGAAGGCTATGCTCGAGCCACAGGAAAAGTTGGAGTATGCATGTCAACCTCTGGTCCAGGAGCCACCAATCTTGTCACTGGTATCGCTGATGCTTATATGGATTCGGTTCCATTAGTTGCCATCACGGGGCAAGTCAAAAAAGATATGATTGGGAAAGGAGCCTTTCAAGAAACGGATGTCTTTGGGATTACCCTGCCTATTGTTAAACATAGCTATTTGGTCATAGATCCAAGAGAAATTCCACAGATCATTAAAGAAGCTCTTTTGATCGCCAGGTCCGGCAGGCCTGGACCAGTTGTTATTGATATTCCAAAGGATGTCCAACAAGCTGTTTTTAAACCCTTTTTCCCAACTTCTACAGGTCTGGAATCAAAACTCGCTCCCCCGCCTTTGGATCCTTCCCTACCGAAGACGATTCTCGATTGGATAGAAAAAGCTAAAAGACCTGTGCTGTATGTCGGCGGAGGCATTATTTCCAGTGGCGCTCATCTTGAGCTTTTAAAATTCGCTGAAAGAACAAACATTCCAGTAACAACCACACTGATGGGTATTGGCTCCTTCCCTGAGAACCATAAACTATCCCTTAAGTGGCTTGGTATGCACGGAGCAGTTTATGCGAATTTTGCGGTCGACCAGTGTGATCTACTCCTAGCCTTTGGAGTTAGATTCGACGATCGGGTCACAGGGAAAGTCGACGCCTTTGCCCCAAAAGCTCTCATCGTGCATATCGACATCGACAACTCTGAGTTGAATAAGAACAAAAGAGTCGACTTAGCGGTTTTGGGGGATATAAAAGAGGCCCTTTCTAAGTTGAACCAGCTTATTGATGAAACAAAATGGCATCCTCCAGACTTTTCCACTTGGCATGAAGAAATCCAAGCTTGGAAAATAAAATTTCCTTTTCGTTACAGAAAAACAGAAGCTCACATTCTTCCTCAAATGGTTGTTGAAGAAATCTACAAATTGACTCGAGGCGAAGCGATCTTAACCACTGGAGTGGGTCAACATCAGATGTGGGCTGGACAATTCTATAACTTTCATCATCCACGGACCTTTTTGACATCCGGCGGATTGGGAGCGATGGGATTTGGCTATCCGGCTGCGCTAGGTGCAAAAATAGCGATTCCTGATGCAACGGTCATAGATATCGATGGAGATGGCAGTTTTCTAATGAATATCCAGGAACTTGCCACTGCAGTTACTGAAGAAATACCTGTTAAGGCTGTCATTTTGAATAATCAACACCTTGGAATGGTAGTGCAATGGGAAGACCGGTTCTATGATAGTAACAGGGCCCATACTTTTCTTGGATGCCCAAACAATAAAAAGAGAATTTATCCTGATTTCCCTCAGATATGCAAAGGCTTTGGGGTAAGAGCAGAAAGAGTAACAAAACCTGAGGAATTGGTTCCTGCCCTAAAAAGAATGCTTGAGGCTCAAGAACCATATGTTCTTGATGTCATCGTTCCCTATACCGAGCATGTTTTACCTATGATTCCTGCAGGAATGACTGTTAAGGACATTATTATTGATAATGATTGATGCTCAAAGAAAACTTTAATAACACGATTCTTAGTTTGCATATATATAGACTTCCTCTAGAGATTACTCCTCCTACACAAGGTTTCACAGATTGACATCCTCCCCATGCCTAAAGGCAGGGGATTCCTGGAGATAACTGACCAGATTTAGCCAGGGCAAGCTCTCCGATGAGGGTGTTGAGGTTTTGATAGACCCTGACACTCTCATCGGC
>Ga0080006_1165735_pt1 | contig 17959 bp, 16 predicted proteins | sample RS3BMetagenome_FD_69209 | JGI IMG/M metagenome (GOLD analysis project Ga0080006, IMG submission 69209) | Ferric oxide microbial mat and aquatic microbial communities from Rainbow Spring, Yellowstone National Park, USA - RS3B (SPADES... ... | reverse complement strand
TCTGGCATTACGGGCGGCGTGGAAAAGCCAGGATGCACGCTGGGAAAGACTATGGGCCAATCGCCCGGCTTACGTTTCGGCCAAGATCCCAAAAAAGGCTGCATAAACTGTCACAGGCCCTTTTGTATTGATTTTTCCGCCACATGCTTGTTTTTTCACACTATTGTGCTAAACTGTAGATCTTTGTAATTGCCGGTGAACCGGTTGGCGCTTGGCACGGAGTGTGCGGTTATGTCATTAGATCGAAGCCTCAAGGGTAAAAGTACTTTGGAACGTCACCGTAATGTTCTCAAGAGAGCAGAACGTATTGACATGCTTGAAGATAACGATAAATGGAGCGAAGGGAAGTCTGGCGTATACAACCTCCCCAAGGTTGCACATCGCAAGGCGGTAGCCGCCAAGAAAGCCCCCAAGGCTGAAGCCGCTGGCGCAACTGCCGCCGCACCGGGTGCGGCCGCGGCACCTGCCGCCACCGCTGCTGCTGCCCCTGCGGCCAAAGGTAAGAAGTAATCAACCAGAACTTCAGGGACATGGGAACTTGCGAAAGCAATATTCCCATTGGCTTGCGGCCGTTATTTTACAGGCGTCGCTCCAAATGTCTTCAGAACCATGGGTTTTTATGCCCTGTAGCCGGATTGGCAATTCGAGATTCTCATGGCTCGCCAGCGGTCTTTATCAACAAATATGCTCCAGCCGGGAACGCTTGTTCTGGCCGCGCTTTGCCTGTTGGCCGGTATCTGGTTGGGGCACCTGCGGAACCATACTCCCGCAGCCCACCCACAGGTAAATAGTTCGCTGAACGTCTATTTCTCGCCGGATGGCGGTGCCACACGGGAACTCGTGCGGCTAATTGATTCCGCCCAAAAAAGTGTTGATGTTCAGGCATACAGCTTTACCAGCAAGCCTGTCATCAAGGCCCTGATTTCTGCCAAAGACCGGGGCGTAGACGTTGAAATTATCCTGGATCGGTCTAATGTTGAGCGCAAAAATTACCGCACGCACTCATATCGCCGCTTAATCAGCCCCGGCCTCGACGCCGTCTATACCGCCGGTATTCCCACATATATTGATGACCGCTATTTGATCGCCCATAACAAAGTGATGCTCATCGATGGCCACATTCTCATTACGGGAAGTTTCAATTTCAGCTATGCCGCCGCCCATTTCAACGCGGAAAATATGCTGGTAATAAAAAACATTCCGGCCTTGATCAAACAATATCAGACGAATTTTGAGTTTCATGAGAAAACCAGCCAACGCTACAAGCCTGGCCTGATTCTGGAACACCAGTTCCATTTTCCGCGCTATCATTGAGCATCAGTCTTATATTTTTCAATCAGCCGTATTGACTGCTGGGCGGCTATTGGTGGCTGGGGCAGTCGTGGCCTGAATAATCCGCACATTTCCTCGGTAGGAACCACGTCTTCTTTTAATAATTTTCATGTCAATGATCCCGCGCGATCGCGGTTTGGCAATACCATGGGCGAGATGCCATCGGCACCTTGAGGTCCTTCCAGTACTTTTATCGCGGAAAATTCATCCAGGTTCAGTACCACCTTTTCGCCATCATCTTTTTGAATAATCAGGCGATCGAGCCACAGCCGGTTTCCTTTATTGCGGGCAAACCAACTGCCGCTTTCCTGCCGCTCCTGCCGCAGCACCGTACCGATAACACTGATGGGGTAAACGTGCGATCTCTGGGCGATTTGCTGCGTGACTTGAACCCGCGTGCCGGGGCTATACAGCAGGGTCTTCTGAGAATCATTTAATGCGGCTGATGTTTGCGATTCATTCAAGGGTGGTTCTCCTGCTCTATTCAACTGTGCGGTGTCGCACCGGCTGACAGAGAAATTCCAGCAATTCAACATACCCTCTGCCCGCCCGGCAGGCAAGTGCCATTATGGTATCATGCACGCTGCCGCGTGTGGGCATTGGTTGGCAATATCGTGTAAACTGATCTTGAGAGTAATGGGAAACGAGGACGGTCGGCAAAAAAAGCTGGTCTGGCACTGGTTATGACTGAATTACAACATCCAACCCTGCCACAGGTGCATATTCTTAAAAAGGCGATCGACATCTATCTGCCTTTGGCCTACCCGGCGGGAGATATTCCTGATGTGGTGCAGGCACGGATTGCTCCGGTGGCGGCTTCGGCAGATTCTGACTTTATCAAACCCGAATGGTTTGAACCTGCGGATAAGGACGGGCGGGCGGTTTATCGCCTGCGTCTCGGGCAGGTGGCTTATCCACATATGAAGTTAAACGTGGAGGAATCCCCGGACCGTACCGGTTATCTGCTGCTGGCTGATGCCCATGATAATCACCTGATGGCGCCCGAAACGTCTCCGGATGCGAAATTTTTAAGTGAACTGCGAAAAAATAATTCAGAACTGGTGGAAAAGATACAGTCCGCCTGGACGCAGGCGGGGCTTCCGACCTTCCGGAATTATTTCCGCGCAACGATGGAACGGCGGGCTGGCGCAAAATAAATATCGGCACTTTCGCGATGGCGCGATTTCTGATACAAACTTACAAGTTTTTTCCTCGACGCTGGTGTAAAAGGTTGTTGACTCATGCCCAAAAGAACGGACATTAAAAGTATCCTCATCATTGGTTCCGGCCCGATTGTCATCGGACAGGGTTGTGAATTTGATTATTCCGGTACGCAGGCGTGCAAAGCTCTGAAGGAAGAGGGCTACCGCGTGATACTGGTAAATTCCAATCCGGCCACCATCATGACCGATCCTGACATGGCGGACCGCACGTATATTGAACCGCTGACCGTAGAAGCGGTTGCGAAAATTATTGAAAAAGAGCGCCCCGATGCGCTGCTGCCCACGCTGGGCGGACAGACGGGGTTAAATTTATCCGTAGCACTGGAAGATGCGGGCATCCTGAAAAAATTCGGCGTACAGATGATCGGTGCCACGCGTGAGGCCATTCATCGCGGAGAAGACCGCCGCAAATTCAAAGCCATCATGGAATCGATTGGCCTGAAATGCCCGCGCAGCGGACTGGCGTACAACATGGAGCAGGCCAAAAAAGTCGCCGAAGAAGTCGGTTTGCCCTGTATTATCCGGGCGTCATTTACCCTTGGCGGCACGGGTTCCGGCGTGGCCTGGAACATGGAAGAGTTCGAAAACATCGCCCAGCGCGGAATCGACGCCTCGATGATCAATGAAATTCAGATTGACCAATCGTTGATCGGCTGGAAGGAATATGAACTGGAAGTCATGCGCGACAAAGCCGACAACGTTGTGATTGTCTGCAGCATTGAAAATTTTGATCCCATGGGGGTGCACACCGGTGATTCGATTACAGTAGCCCCGGCTCAAACGCTGACGGATAAAGAGTATCAACGCATGCGCGATGGGGCCATTGCGGTTATCCGAGCGATTGGTGTGGAGACCGGTGGATCCAATATTCAATTTGCCATCAACCCGGCCAATGGTGATATGGTGGTAGTGGAAATGAATCCGCGGGTGTCCCGCTCCAGTGCTCTGGCCAGCAAAGCTACCGGATTTCCCATTGCGCGCATTGCCGCCAAGCTGGCGGTGGGCTATACGCTCGATGAATTGCCCAATGATATTACCCGCCGCACCGTGGCGTGCTTTGAGCCATCGATTGATTATGTGGTGGTGAAAATTCCGCGCTGGACATTTGAAAAATTCCCCGATGCTGATGAAACGCTTACCACGCAGATGAAGAGCGTCGGTGAGGCTATGAGCATTGGCCGGACATTTAAAGAAGCGTTGCAAAAGGGCATCCGCTCGATGGAAGTGAAACGCTTTGGCCTGGGGCTGGATCGCATTGATAAATGGTGGCGCCGGCAAGTGGTGGAGCTGGATGTCCAGCCTGCCGCCACGCCATCGAGCCTGGGAGATCGCGGCGCCTTTGTTACCCGCACGGCGGCACTGGAGCAGGCGGCACAGGTCTGGCCAATTCCCGAGGACCGGCTTATTCGCAAATTATCCATCCCGTCGCAGGGGCGGCCATATTACATCCGCTACGCATTTAAAATGGGGTATACCCTCCAGCGTGTGCACGAGTTAACCAATATTGACCCCTGGTTTCTCTCTCAAATGAAGGATCTGGTGGATTTTGAAGACAATTTATTCCAGGCTCGTCCCCATGCCGCAGCTTTCATGGCCGGGAAAATTTCCGCGGATGATCGGCACGGTTTTGCCGCACTTTTACGCCGCGCCAAGGAAATGGGGTATTCCGATGTGCAACTGGGCACAATATGGTCCTTGCAACCCGCGGAAGTCCGTGGCATCCGCAAACGCCTGACCATTGAACCGGTTTATAAACTGGTGGATACCTGCGCGGCTGAATTTGAGGCCGCCACCCCCTATTATTACTCCACCTATGAAAGTCCCATCACCCGGCTGGAGAATGGTCGGTCCATGCAGCAGGTGGATGATGAAGTGCGCGTTACGGATCGCAAGAAAATTATTATTCTGGGCGGCGGCCCCAATCGGATCGGGCAGGGTATTGAATTTGATTACTGCTGCGTGCAGGCGGCCTTTGCCTGTCGGGATTTGGGCCTTGAAAGCGTGATGATCAACTCCAATCCGGAAACCGTCAGCACGGATTACGACACCTCGAATCTGCTGTTTTTTGAGCCGCTGACGCATGAAGATGTCTTGAATATTGTCGAACGTCTGAATGGCCGTCCGCTAAGCCAGCCCGGCGGGTTGGTGCAGGGCGTTATTGTCCAATTTGGCGGCCAAACGCCGCTGAATCTCGCCCGGGGCCTTAAAGATGCGGGCGTGCCGATTATCGGTACGGCGGTAGAGTCCATTGAAGCCGCGGAAGATCGGGATAAATTTAACCGTCTGATCAAATCCCTGGGCCTCAAGCAGCCCGAGGGGGGCATTGCCCGCAGTGCCGAGCAGGCGCGCAAGGTGGCGACGGAAATTGGTTATCCGGTGTTGGTGCGGCCATCATTTGTGCTTGGTGGCCGGGCGATGGAAATTGTTTCCAATGAAACCCAGTTGGATTATTACATTCGCCATGCGGTGGAAGTGGCTGATGATCATCCGATTCTTATTGACCGCTTCCTGGGTGATGCCACAGAAGTGGATGTCGATGCGCTGGGCGACGGAGGGAATTATCTGGTTATCGGCGTGATGGAACACATTGAAGAAGCGGGCATTCACTCCGGAGATTCCGCATGTTCACTGCCACCGTTCAGCCTGCCGGCGGAAATTGTCGCCCGGATTCGTGAAAATACCCTGGCTCTGGCAAAGGCGCTGGGCGTGCGCGGGTTAATGAATGTGCAGTTTGCCATTAAAGATAATGAAGTTTACGTGCTGGAAGTTAATCCGCGGGCAAGCCGGACGGTACCGTTTGTCAGCAAAGCTACCGGAGTGGCTTGGGCACGAATAGCAGCGCAAGTCATGTGCGGTAAAACGCTGCCGGAGTTGGGTGTCAGTGAAGAAATTATTCCCCAAAAGCATGTTGCGGTGAAGGAAAGTGTATTTCCGTTCAGCAAATTCCCCGGTGTGGATGTGATTTTAGGCCCGGAAATGCGTTCCACCGGTGAAGTGATGGGCATTGATGCCAGCTTCCCCGTGGCGTATGCCAAATCTCAGATGGCTGCGGGTGGAAGTTTACCGGCTTCCGGTACGGTTTATATTTCCGTGCGCGACGGGGATAAAAAAGCGATTATCGAATCAGCGCGGAAAATCGCCCAGGCCGGTTTTGAACTTATTTCCACCAGCGGTACCTGCGCGGCGCTCAATGAGGCGGGCGTTCCGTGCCGGAAAATAAATAAAATTCAGGAAGGCCGGCCCAATATTATTGATGCGATCAAAAACCACCAGGTGCAGTTGCTGATTAATACGCCCACGCACAAAGGGCCAACCACCGATGAAGGCCGCATCCGGGCGGCTGCGGTGCTGCACCGCATTCCAATTATCACCACGATAACCGGCGCTGAAGCCGCCGCCGATGCCATTGTCAGCCTGAAACATGGGGATTGGACGGTCAAGCCCATTCAGGATTATTACGCCGAGATGAAGCGGCCATAAGCAGCAGGTATGGTCAGATTTTGATCAATGATCGCGGGAATTTGGGCTGTCGGAGGCACGGTGGCGGGGGGCGGAAGGCCTCTGGAAGGCGGATTTACCCGGTTTTGTCAAAAAATGTGATCCCATTGTTATAGCGTTCGCTTGAAAGCCTTGGGCTTGGCGGGTAATATCTTGGGTTTACCGATGGTTCGGGAACATAAGTTTCCGCCATCTGGCTGATGGAAAAATCCGGTTTTGATCTCTGGTGCGTGGTGCATGGAGCGGATTGGATAAATTCATCAAGCAGGCAGACGAGGTATCGCGTGGCAGTTAAGATTCGTTTAAAGCGCTTTGGTCGTAAAAATCGTGCATTCTGGCGTATTAATGCGGTGGATCACCGCTCTCCGCGGGATGGCAAGGTTATTGAAGAATTGGGCTATTATGATCCTATCGCCAAAGACCCTGCCCGTCGGGTAGTGGTCAACAAAGCGCGCGTGGAGCATTGGATTAAAGTTGGCGCTTTGCCCAGCGATACGGTGGCGGGGCTGCTGAAAACAGCCACAGATTCCGGCGCCGCCGCTGCGGTACCCGCCGGTGTTTCAGCCTGACCTTGAAATCAGGGGCGTTTGTGGCCGCGGCCGCATGGTGGATTGAAACGATGATGCGCGTTGATATCCTCACGCTCTTTCCGGAAATGTTTCCCGGTGTTCTGGGAAGCAGCATTCTAAAAAGGGCCGCCGAAAAATCGCTGGCCCGTTATCATCTGCATCAGTTGCGGGATTACACCACGGATCCGCATCGAAAAGTGGATGACCGTCCATTTGGTGGCGGGCCGGGAATGGTGCTGATGTGCCAGCCGGTGTTGGATGCAATATCCGCCATTGAAGCCATGGATGCGGCGGTGGCCACCCGGATACTGCTGTGTCCGCAGGGCCGGAAAATGGATCAGGCCTTGGCCCATGAATTAGCAGGTAAGCCTCGGCTGTTGCTGGTTTCGGGGCATTACGAAGGGTTTGATGAGCGGATTCGGCAGGTGCTCAATCCGATGGAAATAAGCATCGGCGACTATGTGCTCTCCGGCGGAGAATTGCCGACCATGGTAGTGCTTGATGCGGTGATTCGTTTGATTCCCGGCGTTTTAGGCGACCATGCCAGTGCCGGGGCGGAATCGTTTGCGATTGCGGATGCGGAAATCAGCGGTGGCTTGGAATATCCGCACTATACCCGCCCGCGAAATTATCAGGGCCTTGAAGTGCCGGAAGTGTTGACTTCCGGAGATCATGCGGCCATTGCCCGGTGGCGGGCAGAACAGTCCAGGCAGCGAACCGGTCAGCGTAGACCGGATTTACTGGCACCCCGGTAAGGGGCGAAAAATTTTGGCCATACGGCAAATCAGTGCCGCCGGCGTAACGGACCCGGGAATAAATATCCGAATTGGAGTTATCCATGCGTAATGCACTACTAAGTCATGTTGAATCCAAACACCTCCTGGCCAAGCCGCCGCAATTCGCCATTGGCGATCTTGTGGATGTGCATTGCCGCATTGTGGAAGGCGATAAAGAGCGTATTCAGGTTTTCTCCGGCACGGTGATCTCGCGCAAAGGTGCGGGCATCAGCGGCACATTTACCGTCCGCCGGATTGTCAACAATGAAGGCGTTGAGCGTATTTTTCCGGTGCATTCTCCGAAAATTGAAAAGCTTGATGTGCGACGCAAGAGCAAGATTCGCCGCGCCAAGCTTTATTATCTTCGCGATTTAACCGGCAAGGCCACCCGCTTGAAGGAGGGCGCGCCGATTGTTCCATCCGACAAACAGGCGGAAGCTCCAACGGTGGCTCCGGTAGCTGCCGCGCCGCAGGCCTGATGGGCAACCGCAATGGCTTTGGGTTCATGGAGAACCACTTATGCGAAAATGGATGTTCGGATTAGGTGTTCTTACCGCCGCAGGCCTGATATCAGGATGTGCTGCGCCCCCGTCGACGACCACACGTTTAACCAGTGGTTATCAGGATTATCAGCAGGGGCAATTTATGGCTGCGGAAAATACCGCCCGCGCTTTTATTGCCAGCGATACGTCCGGTCAGAATCTCGGTGAAGCCTACTATCTTGCCGCCATTTCCGAAGAACATCAGGATGAATTGGCTCTGGCCGCACGCGATTATCGCTCTGCCATTGACCATTCCCAACGTGCGGATCTGCAGGGAAAAAGTTATAAAGCTCTGGGCGATATTTCTTTTATTCAGGCCCGGTTTATTCAGGCCGCGGCGGATTATAGAAATTCTCTAACCGTTGATCCATCGGCCACACCCGACCAGCGGATGCTCTACCGCCTCGGTGTTTCTCTGGAAAACAGCGGACACTGGAATGCCGCCCGGCAATATCTGGATCAATTAATCGCAGCGTTTCCCAATTCCCAATTATCCAAAAATGCTCTGCAACGGTTATCCATGAATCATTTTTCGCTGCAGTTTGGCGCATGGAATAATGCGCCGGCCGCATGGAGACAAGTTGCTGCACTTAAGGCCCGGGGCGTGGGCGCATTTGTTCTGCCGCACACCCTTGCCGGTCATACGCTGTTTCTGGTGCAGGGGGGCGTATACATGACCTATTCCGCCGCAATGGCTGCCCGCAGCGCCGCTGCCGGGAAGGCCCCGCAGGTGATCGTCGTACCGTGAGGTCCGCTTGCTGCCAAAACTTATAGCTGACGCTGGCGTTCCGATGCTGTTCTGGCAGATGCCGATCATGGCATTGGCGATTGTCCCGATTATTGTGGTCGAGTCGTTCGTCGTTTGGCGGAAGCTCCAAATGCCCGTGGCGAGCGTGCTTCTGGGCACGACCCTCGCCAATATTATCTCGACGTTTGTAGGAATTCCCATGGCATGGGCAATGATGGTACTGCTTAACATCGCCAGCGGCTCGCTGCCATTCTGGAATCTAAACAGCCCCATAGGGATTTTCGAAGCGGTCGTACTTCAGTCGTCGTGGCTCGTTCCGCACAGCAATTCACAGCTTTGTTGGATGGTTCCCACGGCGACGCTGGTGTTGCTAATCCCTTATTTCTTTGCGTCGGTGCTTTCGGAGGGCTGGGTGCTTCGGCACTTGTGGAGAATGGAGGATAAGCGGCTGGTCAGGGCGGCCAATTGGCAGGCAAACCTTGCTTCGTACATTGGATTGGCGCTGGTCACGGGGGCCTGGCTTTGGATGTCCATTGCGGGAAATGCAGTGATTCGGCAATAAAGTTACGGGTGCCCGAAAGACGATCTGACCTATTGCAATAGGCTACCGGATGCCCGTGGGCCCTCCGGCAACAGGCAAATACGGTTGGCTCTATCGCGTCAGTGCCTTTATTGCCCCGGCCTCCGGGATCGTCTCCGTATGTGTTAACAGGTCATTAATGATTGCCACAGTGTCAAGGCCATCCACGCGGGCGTCAAAATGGGTGATGATCCGGTGGCGCAGGCACGGCAGCGCCATGGACGTAATGTCCTGCGGTGCTACATACGCCCGTCCGTTGATTAACGCCTGCACCCGGGCGGCCAGCATAAGGGTTTGGGCGGCACGGGGGCTGGCACCATAACGGACATATTTTTTTACCAGCGCTGTTGCATGGATGTTGTCCGGATGGGTGGAGAGAATCATTCGCGCAATATATCGCTTTAATATCTCCGCTACGCTCACGGCGCGAACCATCGCTTTCATTTCCGCCAGATGGCCGGCATTCATAATGGTTAAAAGCGCCGGTTTGGTCGTGCCGGTGGTGCGATCCATAATCTGAACCAGTTCATCGACGGGCGGAGTGCTGATAATGATATTCATGGCAAACCGGTCCAGTTGCGCTTCCGGCAATGGATATGTGCCTTCCATTTCCAGCGGGTTTTGTGTGGCAATGACAAAAAATGGATCCGCCAGATGGTGGGTGGTGCGCCCGACGCTGATGGACTGCTCGGCCATGGCTTCCAGCAGGGCGGATTGGGTTTTCGGTGAAGCGCGGTTGATTTCGTCGGCCAGAATGAGATTGCCGAATAACGGGCCCGGTTGAAACTGCAAACTTCGTGCGCCCAATGCGTCGGTAACCAGAATGGATGTTCCGAGAATATCGGCGGGCATAAGATCCGGAGTGAACTGAATGCGGGAAAATTTCAGGTCCAGCACCTGCCCCAGTGCGCGTGCCAGCACGGTTTTGCCCAGGCCCGGTACGCCCTCAAGAAGTGCGTGACCGCCGATAAGCAGGCAGCAGAGCGTCTGCCGGATGACATCGGTTTGCCCCACCATCACCTTGCCTAATTCATGTTCCAACGACGCATAATGTCGCTGGAAATCCGTCACACCGGGTGCGGAAGTTGCCGGAATATCAGCCTGGGCCATGCCTGCTCCTTGGGTTTCATTCGCAAAGTATCATACGGCATTTTTGCATAATTGTTGATTCGATCATCTGGTGCTTTTTTACAAGGCCTTGTCAGCCGGTGGATAGCAAATCAGTTCCACGGTATTGCCCGCGGGATCTTTGAGATATATTCCGCGTGTACCGTCGCGATGGGATGCGATTTTCTGGCCATGTTTTTCCGCGGCGATTTGCAAATCCTCGGGGGAAGCGCGCATGGCAATGTGCGGCGGATGCTGCTGCGGTGTTACCAGGGCAATTTTCCCCTGCCCCAATCGCAAAAAAGCCCATGAAGCATCCTGATATAAAATTTCCGCACCGAATTCGTTGACATAAAAGGCGGCGGTACCGGTGATGTCGGGGGTTTGAATCGCTACATGATCAAGTGAAAACATCTGACACACTCCTTTTGATAATTGTATGCGGTTCAGGCGGATTCGCCATCAACGGGAGAATCAACGGGCCATATTTGACCTTTTTCCGGACAATGCTAGGATATTGCAGGTTTATTTGAGGTGTGCCGTGCGGACAGATTGTGCAGTTATGATCCCGATGATATGCGGGATGCTGCCGTCACAGCGGGGGATAAATTCCCGTGCTGCTGTCCGCGCTGTTATTGGCCGGCCCGTTCATTCATAGCGCCCGGCAGGCAAGTGTGGTCTCAAAAATTCAGAAACTTTTAACACCCTGCTTCGAGAGTCTTCCGGGCGCAGGGTGTTTTCGTTTATAAACTTAAAGAGTGCGTCGCCGGCGGTAAATCCTTATAATGCCACCGGCAGCCAATGAGGTAATTGTATGCAAAGAATAGAAATTTATGACACAACATTGCGGGATGGCAGTCAGGGCGAGGGCGTAAGTTTTTCCCTGCAGGATAAATTACTGATCTGCCATCGCCTTGATGAACTCGGTGTCGATTTTATCGAAGGGGGTTACCCCTTATCCAATCCGAAGGACGCGGCGTTTTTCAATGAAGCCCGGGGATTAAAGCTTAATAACGCCAAGCTCCTGGCTTTCGGGATGACCCGGCGGAAAGGCGTGGCTCCGGCGGATGATGTGGGGTTAAATGCCCTGCGCGACGCGGAAACGCAATATATCACGTTGGTGGGAAAAACGTGGGATATTCACGCCACAGAAGTCTTGGGCGTTTCCTTGCAGGAAAATCTGGACATGATTGCCGATTCGGTGGCGTATCTGACCAGCTTGGGCCGCAAAGTGATTTACGATGCTGAGCATTTTTTTGATGGCCTGAAGGCCAATCCGGACTATGCGTTGAAAACCATAGCGGCGGCCGCGCAGGCCGGTGCGGTTCTGGTGTGTCTGTGCGACACCAATGGCGGCACGCTGCCGCCGCAGATACAAAATTGCGTGCGGCAGGCGCTGGAAATAGTAAAAGTTCCCATCGGCATTCATCCGCATAATGACAGCGGCGTGGCGGTGGCCAATGCACTGGCCGCCGTTACCGCCGGGGCCACGCAGGTGCAGGGCACCATCAACGGCATCGGCGAACGGTGCGGAAATGTGGACATCACCACGGTGATCGCGAACCTGCGGTTGAAACTGGGTTATGACTGCCTGAAGAAAGATTCGTTGATTCACCTCACCGAGACTTCACGTTATGTCTATGAGATCGCCAATTTGAATCTGGTGAATAATCAGCCATATACCGGTGCCAGCGCCTTCGCCCATAAGGGTGGCATGCACGTTCATGCGGTCAATAAAATGGCCAGCAGTTATGAGCATGTTGAGCCGGAACTGGTGGGCAATTCGCGGCGAATATTGGTTTCCGAGCTTTCGGGCATTTCCAACATCGCCGCCAAGGCCGGCAAGAAATTTAATATTGAAAAAGACCGCGCCGCGCTGAAGAAGGTTCTGGATCAGGTAACGGAACTGGAGTCGCAGGGGTATCAGTTTGAGGCGGCGGAAGCGTCGTTTGAATTGATCCTGCGCCGGCAGATCGGGCGGATGCGCAAATTTTTTGAACTCAAGAATTACCGCTGTGCGGTTTCCCGGCAGGCCAATGGACAACCGGTTACCAAGGCTACGCTTTCCGTAGTGGCCAATGGTCGGGATATCAACGCCTCGGCTGAAGGTGACGGCCCGATCAACGCGCTTGATGCGGCATTGCGGCACGCCTTGGCACCGGAATTTCCGGCGATTGCCGATCTGCATTTGGTGGATTACAAGGTGCGGGTTGTCAATGGCCGGGCGGAATCGGCGGCGAAGGTGCGCGTGGTAATCGAATTCCGTTCGCCGGAAGGTGTGTTTGGCACCATCGGTGTATCGGAAAATATCATCGAAGCCAGTTGGCAGGCCATCGCCGATGCGGTGGAATATCGGCTCATTCACGCCGAAGAAGCGGCAATAAAAGTGCAAACGGCGACGGTGTGATCTATAACGCGTTAAGTTTTCAGCGAGAGAGCATCAGAGCTGAAAGCTGATCGCCGAATGCTGACCGCAGAAAACTGAAAACTAATAAAAGGATTCCTGTGACTGAAGAACTCTCAAGCCAATACCAGCCGGTGGAAGTGGAAAACCGGATTTATAAAAAATGGCTGGATCAAACCGGTGGCTTTCATGCCGTCGCAGGTGATAAGCCCGTGGATCAACGCTTCAGCATGGTCATTCCTCCGCCGAATGTGACGGGAGCCTTGCATCTTGGTCATGCCATTAACGCTACCATTCAGGATATTCTGGCGCGCTATCACCGTATGTCTGGCCATGACACGCTTTGGATGCCCGGCATTGACCATGCCGGCATTGCCACGCAGGCGGTGGTGGAAAAAACGATTTTTGAAAAGGAAAAATTGAATCGCCATGATCTGGGCCGCGATGAACTGGTCCGCCGAATTTGGGAATGGAAGGAAAAATTCGGCAATCGCATTCTGGATCAGTTAAAAGCGGTGGGGGCCTCCTGTGACTGGCCGCGGACGCGCTTTACGCTTGATGACACCTGTGCCGATGCTGTGCGTGAAGCGTTTTTCCGTTTATTCAAAGGTGGCCTGATTTTCCGTGGCCTGCGTTTGGTCAATTGGGATACGCATTTACAAACCGCCGTGGCCGATGATGAAATTTACTACGAAAAGGTCAAAGGCCAGATGACCAGCATTCGCTACCCGCTTGCCGATCGGCGTGATGGTGATCCGGAATATCTGGTGGTGGCCACCACGCGCCCGGAAACCATGCTCGGTGACACCGCCGTGGCCGTGCACCCGGATGATCCGCGTTATAAACATTTAATTGGCCGACAGGTGATTGTGCCGCTGGTGGGGCGGAACATTCCGATTATTGCCGATGGCTTATTGGTAGATCCAAAATTTGGCACCGGCGTGGTGAAAGTAACGCCGGCACATGATCCCAACGACTATGCCACAGGCAGGCGACATTTTTTACAACAAATTAATCTGCTGACACCGGATGGAAAAACCAACTCCGCTGGCAAAGGCGAATTCCGCGGCAAGGTATATGATTACAAAGGTTTGAAATTCTCGACGGAAGCCCGCAAGCGTGTTCTGGCCGATCTGGAAACGCTGGGCCTTATCGAAGAAAAAAAGCCGCATGAGCATGAAGTCGGCCACAGTGACCGCAGCAAAACCGCCATCGAACCTTATTTAAGCGAGCAATGGTTTGTAAAGATGGGCGATGTGGACGGTGGCGTTACGCTGGCCGATGGAACCAAATCTATGGGACTGGCTCAGGCGGCCATTGACGCGGTGAAATCCGGTCGCGTAAAAATCGTTCCGGAACGCTATGCTCAGGGATATATCGACTGGCTTAGCCAGAAACGTGACTGGTGCATAAGCCGCCAATTGTGGTGGGGCCACCGGATACCGGTGTGGAGCGTTTCGCTCCTTCTGCCACCCGACGCTGAGTCCACGATCGAAAATTATTTTGAGGCTATTAAAACAGCGCAGGGGAAAGTCGCCCGGAAAATTAGAGAGCATCTGGATGGCTGTGGATATACGGATGGGGCGGACTACTCGATCCAAACACCACCCTCTGCTACGGCCAGCGACGCAATCCGAATTTGCACCAGATCTCGCGGGGTGGAGGAAATTCTCTCTGAGCTATGCGACCACGCGACATTCCTCCGTGGCGGGCCTGACGGCCAGCCTATTCCGGGGAAGCCGTCGTCCCAAGAGACACACCAACTTGCGAAGGGAATATATCAGGTTGACCAAGACCCCGACGTGCTCGACACCTGGTTCTCCTCCGCCCTCTGGCCATTATCCACCATGGGCTGGCCCAAGAATGGCACCAGCGATAAATCCGAGGATCAACTGCTTCCCTATTACTATCCCACCAGCGTGCTATCCACCGCGCGGGAAATTTTGACGCTCTGGGTGGCTCGGATGGTCATGTTCGGCCTATATTGCCATGGCGAAGTGCCCTTCAAACAGGTGTACATACATGCGGTCATTCAAGACGGCAACGGCAAGCCGATGAAAAAATCTCTGGGTAATGGCGTGGACCCCGTGGACATTGTGGAAAGTCATGGGGCCGATGCGTTACGCTTCACTCTGGCCTCCATGGCCACGGAAACCCAGGACATCCGCCTGCCGGTGGTCAAGGATAAAGAAAGCGGCAAGAACACCAGTCCCCGTTTTGATGCGGGCCGCAATTTTGCCAATAAAATCTGGAATGCCTCGCGGTTTATTTTGTCTAATATCGAATTAACCACCGTGCCGGCCCTTGATGAAATTATCCAGATTTCCGATGGCAAATACCTCGAAGACCGCTGGATTTTAAGCCGCCTCAATGACACCGTGGCCCAGGTCGGCGGTCTCGGTGGGGAGGCAGCGTGCCGGGATAAACATAAAGGCCTGATTGAAGAATTCCGGTTTGCCGATGTCTGCTCCACGCTTTACAGCTTTTTCTGGAATGATCTCTGTGACTGGTATCTGGAAATTGCCAAGTCCCGCATTCGCCAGAAGGATCAACGCGTTCAGCGTATTTTGCTCTATGTGCTCCGCAGCAGCCTGGCGGTGCTGCATCCGGTGATGCCGTTTGTCACCGAAGCGATCTGGGAGAAATTGCCCGGATCATCTGCTCTGCTGATGCTCTCGGCATTTCCCCAATGTGATCCGCGCCTCAATTACCCCGAAGCGGAAGCCAAAATTCAAACGCTCCAGCAGATCACCCGGGCCATCCGTGATATTCGCAACCAATACAATGTTGATATGAAGCGCACGCTGGAAACCACAATCCAGGCGGCCACCGCTGATGCCGCGGTCATTACCGGTGGAGTGGACATTATTGAATCATTGGCCAATACCAAACTCGTTGCCATCGGCCCCGATGCCCAAAAGCCAGCCAACGCGGCCACCGCAGTGGTTGGAACCACGCGCGTGTTTGTAGCCGGTGTTATTGATCGCGACGCGGAACTCGCCCGGCTGGAAAAGCGCCGGCAAGAACTGGAAAAACTCATTGCCTCCAGCAACGCTAAATTAACAAATGAAGCCTTTGTCAGCAAAGCGCCGGCGTCTGTGGTGCAAGGCTTACGCGATCAACTCCAACGGCAGGAATCTGAAATGACCACGGTACGAACCAGCTTAGCTGAATTAACTGTGGCGTGAGGCAGCCGAGGGTTTTCCAAAGCGCTGTCCAGGCACCCACCGGATCAAACGGTGTTGGGTGTAAAAAACAGCGGGCCGGAAACAGAATCATGAATGATTTGTGGGTTTGGCATTGGTATTCAGTGTGATGTCGTCTGCCCGATCCCTTTCACTGCGGCAGAAGCAGCCACCATTGGGTCCCACAGCCATCACCGGACAATCGCTTTCGCGCACCACGGTTTCCACGGTGGATCCCAGAAAAAATTTACTCGACGTCGTTCGGCCATGACTGCCAATAACAATTAAATCCGCATGCCACAATCGGGCCACCGCGAGAATCTCACCGGCAGGATTCCCACAGCGCACAAAATGCTCAGCTGCAACCAGATGGGCTTTTTCCACTACCAATCGGCACAGCGATTCACCTTCGCGTTTAAGCTTCTCCAGTGTTGCGGGCGTTAAATGTTCGGCACCGGAAATCGACACCGGTGACACATCCACCACATGCACCACCGCAATATCCGCCGCCAGATCCTGTGCCAGGCTTAATGCCGTTTCAACCGCCCGTGCCGCCGGCGGGCTGAAATCAACCGCTACGAGAATTCGCCGCGCCTTGCATTTTCTGCAGGGTTGCTTTGGCTCAGCGATTTCCTGCGAGAATGTGTCTACCAGTTCGCCGGCCCGTTGCGGCGATACACCAGCCTCCAACAGCACTTTTCGTGCTTCGGAAAGGAAATGTTCAATATTCAATGCCGGGGAATTTCCGGACATTATCATTCTCCAAAGTGTGCCAGCTATCAAGGCTCTCGGCCCATGTTCAAGTATCGCGGGTCGGAGCGGTAAAAACCATCGGAGAACATCGGTGTCATGCCATCAGATAAACTCGTAATTCGCCGTAGGAATTTGCCCTAAGAAGCCCTTCCAAGCGGCGGTTACCGCAACCCGGCGCTTGCCTCAAAAGCAGTTGCTGTGCCCGGCAGGATGCAGCCGCGATTTCACGCGGCCATCAACGGAATGCGATTACTATTCCGCCAACCCTTTCGCTGTGGTATAACCCACCTTGAGAACCTGTATTCCCGCGGGATTGTGGAGGATGTCGATTTTGAAATTCGCTGCCCAGTCGCCATCCTTCAGGTGATGACAGGCGTTTTGCTTTGATCCGTCGGAATTCCTTCGGCGTGAACGCAGTCCAGCCCGCCTGACAACCACTCCCCGCAATAATATATGGAAAATCCACGCACCGTGTCGGGAAATTCGGTTCAGTGTCCGTATACTCGTGTGGGGGAGACGGGCCGCCGGTATTATGGCGACGAATCCGGTGTGAGTGCTTGAAGGAGCGATATGAAAGACGAGACAAATGAGTCTGAGCGTTGTATAGGCTCCGGAGCGCGGGAATCAGCAGTTCCTGAGCTTGCGCAGGAAAAATTTACAACGCTGGTGCGAACGCATAGCGGCTGGGTGTACGCCATGGCTCGGCGGCAGCTTGGCGATCCCGGTTTGGCGGAAGATGCGGCACAGATGGTGTTCCTGGCGCTTTCCCATAATTCAATAAATCTCTTCACACAGACTATTGGGGATTTTTCTACCCGGACCTTCGCGGTGGGAGCAATCACCAGGCACGGCAGGCTCGCGGTACCAATTCCCGCAAACAACCCTCGGATGACCAGATTCACCACCTCGCCGGGGCTCGCAGACCAGGAATATACGGTTGAAACCATCTCTGTTGCCGCGCGGGACGTGAAACGCTACGTTTGGACCGGAGTTTCGCCCCCAAAACGTGATTTTCGGAAGAGAAACCCCTTGATAGCATTGCGTTTGATGCGTTTTCGGGCTGTTTTTTGTCGGCAATTTGTACCCATGTAAATGACAATATTATGCTTGACATTAGATATTATTGTGTATATGATGTGGGCATGTATATCGAAGATGTTCCAAATCGCAACTCCCGCCCCGCCACGCTCGTGCGGGAATCGTCACGCGAAGGCCCCATCGTGCATAAACGCACCGTGGCCA
>Ga0080006_1138325_pt1 | contig 17960 bp, 19 predicted proteins | sample RS3BMetagenome_FD_69209 | JGI IMG/M metagenome (GOLD analysis project Ga0080006, IMG submission 69209) | Ferric oxide microbial mat and aquatic microbial communities from Rainbow Spring, Yellowstone National Park, USA - RS3B (SPADES... ... | reverse complement strand
GCCGGCTTTTATCGGGAGGGGTTCCTCTTCCGCTCAGTTGTCTCTGGCCCTGAATACGTCTATCTTCCGTATATACTAAAGTTCGTCTCTTTTACAGAGATCAATCATCGTTGCCTTTGCCGGCTTTTATCGGGACGGGTGCCTCTTCGTCTCAGTTGTCTCTGGCTCTGAATACGTTTATCTCTCCTGGCTCTCCAGCTCCGTTGACCGCAATTCAAGGATTTTGATGGCAGCGTTGACGATTCGATTTTCGATTGCACGGCATTCGGATGCTGTCGACAAATTCCATGCATAAGCGGAAGTTGCGAGCAACGCATCGATTTTCATGCTCAGCTTCTTCGTAGACAGCATCGATGCGTCCACTACATCTGTGAAACTTGCCTGTGGCCGGGTGATCGCATATGTGCACCACATCTCGCCCTCTGAACGCTGCCCTGCGGCACCTCCAGGCACGCTTCATCGCTTGGTGTACACCCACGAGGTGTACAGTGGGATCCCCTCGATGTCGTGTTCCGTTTCCACGTCAAGTGCCATCCCTGACAATCATGGGGTCGTGTGGGCGATGCCCATGGCGAGAGCGCTCTCTCCCGCATACGCATGCCCACACTGCTCTATTCGATAGAGGAGCTGTGGAACGCGATCTTACCGATGATGACAAAAGCACCGGACGCATAATCCAGGCTGGAAAGCTAGTGCAGACATTGCGACCAGTCCATGCTCCCATCGTGTAAGACGGTGAAAAACTCTCCCCGGAAAAATCGCCGCGTTCGCTCATACCCGAGTCCATGATCCTTTCCGATGCAGACAGTAAAAATGTCGGCAGCCTCAGCGAGCATACCCCATTGAACATATCATACCGCTGTAGACTGCCGTTGTATCGATAGCCATAAACAGAAGATGAGTTGTCTTACGGATGAAATCGATTATTTCAACGTGACAAGTTCAGTGAACTTTCGACACGAGCAAGTGAACAAGTCGTCCATACACGATCATGAGTTTTGTTTTCTCCTTCATCTAGCAGCGCAAAATCACAACGCGCATCATTTGCCCTGCAACAGCAAGATCGAAAAATTCGAATCATGCGTAACTTGAGCATGCTAGACCGAAGGACAGGAAAACAGGGTATACTTGTACATATGGAAAGTCTAACGACACCAGTGATATTAAGAATCCTATTCGAAACCGTTGCCCATTATCTTGGTTCTGGTAACGTACCGTATTCCAGCGGCTAAGGATCCAAGCAGCAACCCCAAATCGACTACCGAGAAACCCACAACTTTCTATGCACCCGTATGCACTAATCACTGGAATTCGAATGTTGATGCTTTCCACTCTGATACAACTTCCGCAAAAATCGCAATGCTGGAGCAGAGCGAGCAGCGCGGATTCCCCTGGTAATCCGCGACTAGTCCAGGTCGCTGTGGATCGAGAGCATGCGTCCCGCGCCATGCCACGATTTTCGCCTGCGATCATGGGGCACATTCACGTCATCACGTCGCTCGTGACGATTCCTGTTGAACCAGTGCCCTTTACGGTGTTTCCTGATCCATGGCGGAGAGATGGACTAGTGCCTTGTCGGCTTGGTAGGCGACGTCGACGTCGGTTTCGGCGTCGCTCGCTGAGGAATGCGCCTCTAGTGCTGGCCGCAACTGCGTCATACGAGCTTGCTTCGAAATGTATGGAGCCAGTCGCATAAGTGTTTTCGCGGTAACAAGACGCACGTTCGGAACCGGGTCGCTGCTCGCCTTTTGGACCAGCAGGGGCAACAGGTACTTTTCATTGGTTCCCGGATCCAGAGCAGTTGCGAGCTCTCCCATCGCCTGCAACGCTGTAATCCGGTACAGGTAGGAGGTGCTGGTCTCAAAAATACGCTGGACACAGGGTATCGCCTGTTCGATTGCCCAGCTAGCCCCGAATAAACGCACCAGCTCTGCCAGGTTTTTGATCGCTGCCTCTCGAACAGCGTATACCGCATCGGTGAGCCACGCTACGCAGAGCAGGCCCAGCTTGCGATCGAGGTCGAAGTACTGCCGCCCAAGCTGCTTGGCCAACGATGCCATATGCTGAATGATGGCTAGACGGACACGCCAGTTGCGATCCTCGGCGAGCTCAACAATAGCAGGAAGCAGGTCGCTCACGAGACGCTCGATGCCCACTACTGCGCTGAGCTGGTCGAGGTTCGAGATCACGCCCAGTCGTACGTCGGGGCAATCGTCTTTGAGCAGAATCAAAACAAGTGGAAACAATACCTGCAGCGTATGAGAACGGCCCATGATGGGCGCCAGTGCCAGGATCGAGCCAGCGACTGCAGTTCGGACGTGCTGATTGGCATCGTGGACAAGCTCCTTCATAACGGGAACGAGCTCCTGTACGGTGGCCTCAGAGCTGGCAGCTCGGACAACATCGGCGAGCTTCAGCGCTGCCGCAGTGCGTACCTCTGCTTCCCCGTCACGAAGCAAGCGGCAAAAGATACCCACCATACCATCGGGTTTGATTGTACTCAGTCGATCTGCGACTAAGTATCGAACTCGCCACGACTTGTCTGCCGCCAAGCGGAGAACTAGTGCGAACAGCGTCGGTCGATCTGTCTCAGGCAAGAGGCTCACGATTTTTTCCGCGTTCTCTACAACCAGCAGTCGCACAGAATCCTGGTCATCTTCCGCGAGCTCTGCGAATAATTTGAGCAGGAAACCCGACACGTGAACTGGCTCGAGCGCTGCCGCAAACTCAGCAAGATGCGACGCTGCTGCCCGCCGCACCATCGGCGTGTCGTCCTTCGCCAGAGAGAGAAACAGCGACCGCAGCTCCGCCCGCGCATCTGTCTCAGACGCCACAAGTCCAGCGTATGTGGTCGCAAAAAGCGCTGTTGCCGAAATACGCGAAGTAAACCAGTCACCTTCGGCGAGCCGCTTCAGCAATGGGTAGAAAGCGTCCAGAAACCAGTGCTCGCCCGGTTCACAGCAGCGAGCGAGCGAGAGAATCGATTCGACAGCACGCTCCCGAACAACGGTCTCCTCAACCTGAGCGAGTTGTTCCAGCGGTTCGAGCATCGCAGATAGATAGTCTTTTCCCCCGACGTATGGGAGAAAGCGCTCGTCCAACTGGCCCGCAAGCGCGAGCAGGACCTCATCTTCATCATCTATGGTCTCCAGCACGAAAGGCAGTAGCTCCGTACGTGTTCGTTCTTCCCCGATGGCTTTCGCTATCCGTGGAAGCTCCTGTATCGCGTGTATGCGTAGCGATACATCGTCGTGACGAAGTTCGTCTATAAGCGCTGCAACTGGCGTCGCATCGGCTGTTGCATCAGCGGAGCGTGTCGAAGTGTTCAGGGTGTCTGCGGCTACTTCCATGCTGGCCAAGCAACGCAAAGCCGGAATGGTTCCAGACCCAACTCTTCCGACTGAACCCGTCCGATCTTGAAGCTCCGAACTCTTCGCCACCAGGTACCGTTCGTTCGCGTCTACGTAGTACCGCTACGAGAGCCTGGTGCGAGCTTCCTGCGTGCAGGCGCTAGACTCGCGTCTCTCTCGCTCTGTCTCTCGAGCTGAGGTGCCAACGAACTACGCACACGCACACGCACGCACACACACACAGCAGACCTGAGCCTGGTGTCGTGGATGGACTGCCTCCTGACACGATACGCGAACGAGGTAGCTTCACGCACGCTTTCCAGGTAGACGCAAGCGATTCACTCACAAGTCAACTGCCTAACGCCCAGGAAGCAGCGTTATACGGGTGGTGAGCGCGCAGCCTTGAGAGCACGCCAGCTAGAGGCGCTTGCGACCAGCTGCGCAACGAAGCCTATCAAACGACAGCGTCTGCTGTCTGGCACAGCCACAACGCCGGCTCGTATACCCTTACGTTCTGGACGAGTACGAGGCGGATGGCGCAGGTGGCGTTCGGGCGCGCTGACGACCGCACCCGCCGCCGTCGCCTGTACGACACAGCGGATGTGCGTCCGGCGTTGTGGCGTGCAGCACAGGGCCGCGCCGCCACATGCAGCGTATGATGATCCCCAGATGACATGTCCGTTTATTCCTCATCTTTCTCATTATGATATGGTCACGGAGGCAGCAGCAGCAGCAGCAGCGCCACCGGAATCGCCGTGCGCAAGCGTCCGGCGGCGGCGGCGGCGGCGGCGGCGGCCACCGGGGCGAATACCGCAATCGATACACTGCTTTCTGGGTTGCATTGTTTAGACGCTGCGTTTCCAGTGCAAAACACTGTGCTGAAACGCTCGTGAATTGCTGAAAAAATACATACGGGGAAACGCTTGCCAATTTTGTAAATTTTTGTCTGAGAACCGCGGAACGAGTTTATACAACACGGTGCTGAAGCTTGTTCTCGGAGACTTGAACACGTCCCTGCTCGGTAGCGCATCATGTTTGTTGAAACGTTCGCAGTGCTCGCTGGTGCGCGTTTGGCGACCTTGTGGCGACTCAGGGCGAACACGGTCTGCTCGGGTGTGGTCTCGCACAGGCCACGACTGGCCTCTGGTGCTGTGGCGAGCGGCGCTCGACAGCGGCGAACGCCGAGAGGCGGACTGAAAGCAGCACGCCGAAACCTTCACATGACAGCGGAAGCGACCCCCATTCAACCCAGCCGGGAGGATGTCTTGCTTGGGCAGCTGGTGTTCATGCAACCTGAGCTGCTCCCCAAGTTCATCGAGGAAAATTTGGAGGAGTTTGATGCCGCTTTTTACGAATTTCTCCAGCAAAAAATAGACACCACAAAGGACCTCGAGGAACGCGTTACGCTGAGTACTTTGAAAGATGCTATTACCGATTTGATGAACGAGTTGCTGCGAAAGCAGGGATCGGAAATGAAGTCTGCAAAACCGGAGGAACGCCCGGACGACTCTGAAATGACGTTACAGCGGGAACTTGAACAGCTGTACCAGAGTTTGGCGCAGCACGCCAGCGATGAGGATCGCCTCCGCGTGGCAGTCGCAGCCAACTATGACCGCTTCACTGCTGCGTTCTTGAATTATGTCTTCGAGAGGGCCCACGGAGAACAGAATAACAGCGCTGAAGCCGCCAAAGTCGCCCAGGCTATCAATGATGAGATGAAATCGCGTATGGATCGAGCCGCGCAGCGCCTGTCAGAGGTGTTGCGCAGCGGCGCGCCCAAGGCAATGTCTATGAAGCTGCGGGAAATCGGAGCGAACGGGGGTATTGATGAGGCATTTATGCTCATTATGCAGGCGAATATAGAGAGGGCGAAGAAGGAAGGTGCGAACGCGCAAGTAATTTCCATACTGGAATCGCTTCGGCAGGAGGCATCGCGGATTATTGACGAGGCTGTGAAAGACAAGGAGCTGCGTCTGGTGCGTGCGCTGCTGCGCACCGAGGACCCCGAACAGCGGCGGCAAATGCTGTTTGCGGCCTTCTCCCCGCGGGATCGCGTCTTCATTGCTCCGGACGCAAACTCTGAGGCACAAATGGAAATCGACGGCAAGCGTTTCCTGGAAATTCTCCGCGAGCTCATTGAAAAATACGGAGCCATTGACGAGAAACTTGTTTCTCGTTGCCGCGAAATCGGTGATCAAGCGGACGAAGTGGCGCGTGAGCTACTGGAGCTTGTGGGTAAAAGCCCACGCGAGATTCAGGATGAGGCCTGGATGCGCACTTTATCCGTGTTCGAGCTGGAGCGAATGGAAATTCAGGCTGAAATGGAGGGTCGCAAGTTGCCCTGGCAGGAACGCCCTCCTGGATTCGATGAGCAAGGTCGTCGGCATCTGTAGGGCACACATACACACACACAGACAGACAGACAGACAGACAGACAGACAGACACACGGGTCCGCAGTGCCGATGGATAAACCGCTGCAGCACGCTAACGATCGCTGCAGATCCGATGCATCGACTGCGAAGAAAGTGATGCGTTTGTGTGCGTTTGCGCCCATCGACGACAGTAAGTTGCAATAGACACGTACACATCAGCCCCTAAACCTGTGTGACTTTAAAAAGGAACATGAAAATACTAGCTCTGTTACTGCCTTGCGGTTTTTTTTCTGCCTTGATGCACAGCCATAAGATTCAACGCACAGCAATGGGAGCTGAAGAATTCAGAGGTTGTTCTGAGGTTCTCGGTCGCATTTTCGGGAGTGGCTCGTTTCACGCCTCGCCGCTGGCATTCACGACACCACCGGCATGACGATCTTTCGCGACGTCGTTGAATAACGGTTTGCAAAACAGCCGATATTCTCATATAAATCATAGGTATAAGAGTTCGGTTTGCATCTTAAATTGCGAGTAGTGTGCTCAAATAATGTATGGTTCAATTTTTCGATCTTTCTGATTCAAGGCAACACACGGTGGGCGGGAATCCGCGCTCCTGGACTGATGACGAGAAATGCTCGACGCCATGACTCGACGACTTGTTCACAGGCTCATGTCGAAGCCAGGCTCAACATGTCACGTCCATGAATCGAATCTGTTTCAAAGACATAGCCCTCTTGCTTTGCTGCCACCGACGATAGAGCATTCCACAGCAGCACGACGCCACACACTGGAAATGCTCCGGGAGGCCCCTGTCTCTTGTGTTGACTTAAAAAAGCGTCTTGCACTCGAATTCCCGGCATCACATTGATCAGTTGTAGTGGAGCATGCGTCACCGCTTTGCACGAAGTTAGCGGAGACGTTTCGAAATTTCTCGACGTGTTCTCCAGCCTGGATTTGCCCTCTGGTAATTGCGGCATCATGGATAAGATTGTATTCCACAAATCTTCGATTGAATGGAACAGCATGCGCTCGCATATGCAGCAAAACTTGTAGTCGACGTGGACATCGACTCAAAGAAACCCATGGTCATTGAACCTGCACCGCGCTAGGAAACGGAGCAGAGCAGCTTCGCGAGCCTTCTGTACCCGTCAGCCGTGTATACTGAGCGATTAAACAAGCGCTCGCGTGAAATACAACGGACCTTGAATGAGCATATGTGCCGTAGATATCGAAACATCTCACCAAATCCAAGTCATACCGCTGCGAAATGCGCGCCAAGGCTGCATACGAAGCAAACGGAAACGGTACGCGACCCGTAGATCGCAACATCTGCTTGAGCATACCATGCATCCACAACTGCCGGAAAGAGCAGAGCATCGAGACTTTCATATTGCCGTCACCATCGTTCGCATGCAGGCACCGGTCCTCCCGGGAAATCATAGACTGGTACAGTGGGAGCTGGAACAACCAGCGCGGAAAACGAATCATTCGCAGAGAAACCTCGCAAAGCTGGTGTCGATGACAACGGCAAGCGACACAGACTTTAGAATATACATCCCAGTTAGCGCACCGGTTCCGTTTTATGCGGATGCGAACGTCGTGTAGACGCCCGAGTCCTCTTCACACAATCTTCTTCCATTTTCACCTGACACGGGTATAGCAAACTGCGCTGCCTGCACTGGTGCAGGCAAGCGCGTGCCCTCGAACCGGTACCCCGGTCAAGGCGCTGTGTCCGCCAGCCAGACAGCATTCGGACCCCGATTGACCGCTTCTCAGTCGATGGTGTGCTTGAAAAGCTCGCACCGCGCTCGAGACTCGACCTACGAGGATATAACACCTGAAAGGCAAAGTTTGCTTTGGCGGGGAACCGCCCCTGTCCGTCAGACTGTGCCAGCGGGCCCGGATGTCGCCGATGAACTCCACGGCGTAGTGTAGGTCAAAGTGCGAGGGTGCTTCGCGCGCATGAAGCGGAAACGAGCGCTCAGGCGGTTGCAACCTGGGCAACAACAACTCAAGCCGGTGCCGAGGCACGAGTCTTCGGTTTGGGTCTGCTGCCCAGCGTGCCACGAACGTCTGGCGGCAGCGAGTCTGAGCTTTCACACCCTCTATGACTGCAGCGAACGGAGGTCACAGGGCGTGCTCGCTTCTGCGAACAGCAGCACCAGCAGTACTTGGGACAGGTTGCCAGACGAGACACCTGGATCAGCGGATACCGCTCGGGACGCCTGCCTGGCGCAGACGCAAGCACAGCAGAACAGTTCGGACTCTGCTGGATGTCACCGAAACACAACTGGTGCGGCGGCGTCGTCGTCGTCGACCGCCTCCCAGCCAGACGTGTCAACGACGAATACGAGTTTGCAGGCTGCATACCAGACACTCACAGCAAACGTGCCGTACACGTCTTCTCCACACAGTGAAGCGCGGAACGCGTTTCGCTTACTGATGACGCCTCAACGCTACCTAGCCTGTTACTGGACCATGCAACGCTTTTATCGCGGGAATGATGCCACCGGTGCGAACGGCACCTATTTGCGCTCGGAACTGCTCTTCGCAGGTGATTCGCGACTAGAGCGCCTGCTTACAGAGCCGTGTTGGCGATGCTTGGGTAGCACGCGACTCGCTGACGCACTCTGGCGACCTAGCAACGTTCGCGAACAGTACGCAGACGCCAGCAAAATCCGAACCCAAGTCATTTGGCTGGCGCACAAGTCCCTCTTCGAGCATGACGCATATGTGCCGGCTACAAAGCTTCTTGAGGGACGCGAGCCGCGTCTCCCGCGTGCGCTGCTGCTGTCGGCGCTGCAGAAGAGCATCCGACGGGCTCGCTGGCCCCAGGTTGTTCGCCTCTCGCGCTACCTGATCGATCGATACGGTTTGGGTATGGTTGCGCGGCGACTGCTGGTTATCACCGTGGAGGATAGTATGGCACACCCAGCCATGCCGATCCTGGCCTGGTTCATGGGCACAGCGAGTAAGGGCTACCAACCGACTGCAGCCGATGTCGATGCAGTGCTGCGGTTCGCGGCTGAGATCAGCAGCGTCGCCGTTCGTGACTTGCAGGTATCGAGACGCTATCACAGCATTGAGGCGTTCCAGCACGACTGGGCGGTATGCGAGGAAGCTTTTGGAACGTTGGTACCGGCACCAGCGCGGGCGCTCGTTGCCTCGTTGTTGTTGCGGGCGCTTTTCGGCGGCATGCACGGTGATCAGCTCATGATGCGGGAATACGCTGTGGAATGGTTGCGACGGTTTCTCTTGGATACACAGCGTGATCCGCTTCAACTGGAGATACCAGCCGCACCACTGGCGATGCTGCAGGATTCGATGTTGTCGCCAAAGATACCGTCAGTGGATCAGGCGTGGTACGCTGTCGCAGACGCTGCTGCCGCCACTGCGCCATCTTGGCTCCAGTTCTTGGAAAAACTGTACGAAAGGGTCCGTAGCTTGTTATCCTCGCAGCAAATCGGCTGGGAAGCGGACCAGTGCGTATCTATTACCGATATACCGCCGGCGGCAGTAGGTCCATTCAGCGGTCTTCCGTCACCAACGTCAGAGCGAGTGCAGCGGAGTCGCTTCTGGCAGCGCATAAGCCGGACACTCCTCGACTATGCTCCCAAAGCAGCACCAGAGGATACCTGGGCCTCGCTTATCTGGCATTTGCGGGCCAAATTAAACGTGCGGCCTTGCTGGTCGGTCGTCTTCGACGACAACGACGAAGACGACAACTCGACGTTCACCGTTGCGCTGCAGCTCGCGGATAATGCTTGCGAACAACTCCAGCCGTTCTTCACCAGTGTACAGCAACGAGTGTGTTGGCAGAACATAGCACCCCAAGTCGAGGCTTTATCCATGATGGTCTTGCGCCGCTATTTCTCTGAGCACCAGACCCGAGGATGAGCCTTCATGACTTGTCCGTAGCCGACGGGTGTCAGCGCGGGCCGCGATCCGCCGAGTCCTCGCCAACGGGTTCCTTTGCGAGCACTTGGGATCGAGCTTCGATTCGCTGTCGATACAGGCGCACGAGGAATCCTATGAGTAGAACAGCACCCACGATCGTGCTTCCTAGACGAAGCGTATGGGCCCAACTGGGCACCGTTGCCGCCTTTGGAAGCGCTCCGTCGGCACCCATCGAGAGTAAGCTCAGGTCGCGGGCGCCGACGCCAGCCCCGACCAATGGCAGCAGACCTGGCACAATGCCCAAAGTCGTCGTCCAGAGAAAATCGCTGAATCGGACGCCCACAGCCGCAAGCAGGTAGTTATTGATAAACGAGGGTACCGGTGAGAGCCGCATGTACAACATCATAGACGGACCCTCGCGGCGGACGATGTCCAACCAGTACCGGAAACGTGGAAATCGTTGGCACTGTTTCTGCACGTAACCATAGAGCACAGTGCGACCAAGGATGAAACACGCGATCGCCGCCCCCAGTTTGCTCAGATGCATCGAAAGAAACCCCAGCGGAAAACCTAGCGTGTATCCAGCGGCGACCTCGATCAACGCCGATGCCGGGAAACATAACACGATAGCGACAAAGTGCAGCAGTGCGAAGGCTGCAGCAATCTTACCCGGACCGTGCTGGTCCGCCAGTGTCACCAGCCGCTGCACCAGGCTCGAGAAGCGCGCGTGCACCCAGGGCTGGTGTCCCAGCTGGTAAAAAACCACGACCACACAGAACAGCACACCTGCGCCAAGAAACCACTTGATCCGCGTATTTTTATTTTGAACTGTTTCCGACTCGATGGACTGGACACCTTTCGTGCCTGGTGCTGTCACCGAGGCTTCATTCGTCACCCAGGCGCAGGCGCGTGGCGTACGAGCAGCCCTCTTGATCGCGCACACCGAGCTCCGTGGTCGCGATTTTACAACAGTTCGACACAGTCCGAGCCTGGATGTACTGCGTCTTCCGCTTCCGATAAACATCTGGAAGGCCATCGTACCGCAGGGGCTCGTGGAAGTCGCCCCAGTGCACAGCGCAGACACCACAGATACGCAAGCCATGAAGGACACCGCGGGTGCAGTGCAGGGTGATCGCGCTCCATCCATGTGCCATAATGTCCTCTATTTATCTAAATATTCATACTTGTCTAGTTAGGTTAAGAGCTCCGTGCAGGACCCGCGGCAGGTCGCGACTCGGGACACGTCATCGGCAAGCATTGTCCACGAGACTGATTTGCAACCGCTGCATCCATATCACGAGTAGCGTGGAGCGTGCTGCGCTTGAAGTGGCGCTAAACGATGCGCCGTTTTGCGGTGTCGATGACCCCGAGAACAGCACTCCACACAGAAGACATCGTCAGCATCCGCTCTGTTCTACGCAGGGTTTTGTAGTTCCGTATGGCGGTCATGCGCAGGCGTTGAACCCTGCAAACAGCATCAATCACGGGGAATATTGGTGCTTGTGCCAAAGCTGCTCTATCGCTTTCGTCTTCAGCGATGAACAAGTCGGCGTTCATTCGCCACGATTTGATGCACATCAGCTCGCCGGAACTCGGGTGTGACTCGCACAACGACGTGCACACCGTGCGCAGTCGTCGACAGCATGAGATGATACTAGACGGTAGTGGTCGCGTACTAACGCTACTTGTCCACTTGTTCGCGTGCATGTATGCTTAAAGCGCTTTTACAAACATATGATCGATGTTTCGTCCGGTTGAGCAGAGAACTGGAAACCCAGCAGCAGCCTGACTGCGTCGCGGACACCGAAACACCTCGACCATGAGGATGCGTTCAGGACGACTCCGAAGCTGAGGATGGAAGCGACGCAGCAGATGCGGCCTGGAAGCGCGTATGTTGCCAGATGCAAGCGCCGCCATGGGTCAGCGCCAACCTCGGACTTTTATGGACCGAGGACCAGCATGGATTCGATGCGCATGTAAGGAACCGACACGTAAGTTTTTTCCAGTGAAGCATTTCGTCACCAGGGCAACGGCGACGATGAACAGCAAGCGGAGCACCACAACCACGTGCCTCTGTGCATGAACCATAATGGGGTGAAGAGTCCGACGTGAATGGGTGTTTCACGACGGACGCGCGCGCGTCACTGTTGCAAGCAAAGCGGCCCGTTTGCCGAACAGGGCGCACGGTGGCGACAACATCGTTGAACGAGCTTGAATCGAGACCGCTGATGGTACGTCTCGCGTTGCGCGTACTGCAAGATGAAGGTACTGCGGGCGGTAACGGCATCATGAGCGTTTCTCCAAAGACGATGAAGCGGTGATCTGCACCAAACAAGGAGCCTGGTGCGGGCGAAGCTTCATAAACAGCCTGCAGATCGAAAGAGCATCATCTATCCATGGAAGAGCAATCCTGCTCAGGTGATCGGTCACGTCGCCTGTGCTGTACGGATCTCGAGTGTGACCATGATTCTGGGGAGATCATGCATCCAACGGATGCTTCTGCAGCTGTTGCCACAAGTGCGCTGGCAACTGCGCGACAATTTTCAGGGATTCTCGTATGATAGCCGCCGGCGGAATGCGAAAAGCGTCTTGCTCTTTTCTGGGGTTCAAAACCTCTTTGACAGTAACCGTTCGACTCAGAAGCTGCTCGCGTGCACAACGCAGTCGAGCAACCACAAACACCACACCGAAATGGGCGCCGAACGCGAGAATCCAGTCGAGGAGCGGCATGGCATCCTCGAACGGCGGGATACAAAGAGAAAACGAGAGCACCGCCGGGAACCCGTGCACGAGAAGCGCGCGTTCCAGACCCAATGGATCTCCGCTGAGCATTGTGGCGAGCTCCTGGTCTACATGCTGGATGGTACGGGCGGCGAGCCGGCAACCCTCGTAGGCGCCAGCTACCGAATTCACTTGGAGATAGCGCGGTGCATAATCCTCCACAAGGCACACAAGCAGCCGAAACGCCTCAGGCTCGGGCAATACGTGCAGGAACGATGCTGCGTAGAGGTTCATGCCCTGCACATACGTTTGGTTGTTGTGAACCGCGACCGCCAGGAGAACGCGCGCAAGCGCCTCCGGTGGCACCCGATGACGAACCGTGTCGCATCCACGGAACGTCCGCGGAATATCCTGCTCAATCTTTTCCCACAATTGTTTATAGCGGGCAAAGCTCGTGCCAATGCTATCGAGTAAATCTACATAGCTAGGAACTGTCGAGCGCGCATCATTTCGCGGCCTTTGGGAGAGCAGGAGCCACGAGGCACCTCGCGGTGTTCGCAACTCCTTCGGGAACAACGACTGACAAGCTACAACTTGGGTTCCTTCGAGTCTGTTGGATCCGCACAGCTCCCCGGAAACATCAAGCACGTCGGACGCCTCAGAGGGTAAAAGTCGCCCGCTGGCGAGCCACTTGCGCAGGGCCGAAGCGTTCGCTTCGCGCAGGGCATCCTGCCAGCCAGCGCTCTGCTCTGTAGCTGTCGCCGCCATCCCCGTGGAGCCCACCGCTCTCCCTAGAGAAGCCCCTCGGCGATCATATTTACAAGTGGGGGATGATCTGGAGCTGTCAGTGGTCTCGCTCGAAAGCCGCTCGAGTGCACTCCCGCTCATCTCCAGCACTCGCACCGGCACGAAACACAAACCACGTTCTGGGGTGCTCAGCGGGGGCGCGCGCGCGCGCACTGCACTGGAACGTTTCCAGCGCCCGGCCGACGGCGCGCTCGCGATACGCCCCCGCTGACGCTGACACAGATGACGCTGGCGTTACCAAACAGACGCATGGAAATTTCAAGACACGAATGGACAGATAGACAAAATAATATATATAAATGGACACAAGTGATATCGGAAGCACACCAGCGCGATGCATGCGCAGCGCGCCGCACGGTGTGCGATGCGCTTCGTACGCGAACATCCGCGTGAATCTGGTGTGCACCGCGATCCAGGCAGTCGAGAACCGCGTTCAGAAGCGTGTTAGGCCGGCGCCTGTGTCGCGAAAAACGGCGACACATGCTCGGGACGATTCCGAAGGGCGGTGTAATTAGTACCCAGGATTCGCTCCGAATGCCGGGTATCTCTGTTGATTCGAGGCGCAAAGGTATGCCTGCGTACCAAAGCACTGTGAACCGAGACTTTTGGTGGCGAGTCGTGAAACCCGCGTTGGGTGCCTTACGTTTCTAGCCGGCGCTTTCCCTTGCATAGCGAAGCCGAATCTGTCTCGATGCTCGGCGGAATGCCAGAAATACCCGCTATCTCCCAGCGGATCTACGGGCAGTGGCCGGTGGAAAGTCGGAGGTAGCGCGCGTTGTTTTGGCTGCGTTCCCTGGTCTACGTCGACGTTCTGTGGACCAGAAAAAAAGCTTGCGGTGCCGGCACATGACGCCCACATACAACGACAACCCCTCAACCAGAGTCTGGTCAATTTCTGGGTTCACTGGCCTTAGACACGTATCAAATTAAAAAATTGGACACTGAAATACCCGCTCGGTCCGTGACATGAGCTTTGTTCCCGAACTTTACTGATTTGCATGGCGTCGACATTCGAACTGCACCAATAAAGCAGTATGGATTCATAGGTGTAAGATTCTCGGGCGTGATTTTGGAGTGCATCCCTCGACGCGTTGCCACTGGCTCTCGCTATGTCACCGAAAGCAGGATGATTTGCGACGCCCTCGAATACGGCTTCGTTCAATAACCAATATCAGTGTCCAATGCATGCGTTCCAGACTCCGCGTGTCTCTGTTTCATGTGTATAGCGTGCCCAAATCGCGCGTCCTTCATGACGTGGAACTTTCTGTTTCAAGGCAACGCGTGAGCGCAGTACTTTGCGCGACTGCATTGACGGGAGCAACCATTCGATATCGTCCGTAGAGAGCTCGTCGAGAGGTGCGCGCTGAACGTGTATTGAACTCTTCATGCCAAATCATCAATGCCCTTTGAACGACAATTCTGTCTCTATGTCGATTGACGAAAGCAATATTCGAGTGCAGCGTGATACCTCTTCTGGGATACGCATCCAGACTCCACCGTCGGTTCTGTCTTCATGAGAAATCATCTTGGACGCGGTCTCCAGTGATCGCGGGGATCGATACCAGTGGGGTGTGCGATACCGCTTTGCACAAAGGGAGCGTGGGCCGGTCGACACCTGTCGATTTGCGATCCAACCTGAATTTTGCTTCCGGTACCTGTTTCTTCATGGATGACATTGCGTTCCGCATATCCTCTATCGAATGGAGCAGTGTGCGAGCGCGTGTGCTTCATAAAGCGTGCTGGCTGAGGTGATCGCCCAGAAAAGGCCCGTGATTCCAGTATACGACGCCGGGCGCCGAGTCTGATGACAGCATCGAGGGCATCCCTCTGTGCTCGTCGAGGTCGTGGACCGAGCGCTGAATCAAATGGTCACGCGCCAGAGGACGGTATTTGGAGGTCAACGAGGCATCGGGGTCGACGTATGGGAGACCCTGACACTGCTCAGGTGTCATTGGTACGACGGCTGCACCGGGGCTGTTTACAAACAAGATCAACATGACAAGTAAAATGCACATCGCAACTTTTACCTACGTACGAAATACGTTGACAACAGCAGCAAGCGGCGAACTCGAGACATTCATACAGCTATCAACATCCTTCGGCTGCTGATGACGGAGGTGCAGGGACAGGAGCGACTCACGTACTCGATCCCGGAGAAGAGCGAGAGCAGAAGCGGAAGCAGTCTCAGAAAAAGCGCGCACATTCTGGTGAGGATCACAATGGCAAGGGACCCAGACTTTGGAGAGCAAGCCCAAGTTAGCGAGCAGGGCCATTCTATTTTATTTCGATAGAGATGTGTGGAAGGCATCTTGTCCGTACTAGCTGCCTGTCGGACGAGCGCATCTCATGGAGGCGTGCTGCCTGTCCGTTACCCTGCTGCCGCTACCGATGGATAGATGGGTGCTTGGATTCCCATCCAGGCATGCACGTGAGAGGGGAAATGCTTGGCGGCGGTTTCCGCTGCTTTGCAGGTCAACAGACAGTCCTCACATGTGCCGTGCATACCTCATACGCCGCCGACCAGGTAGAGGCGCTCGCACAGGACGCGCTCAAAGTACGCTTGCGTTTGGCTCCAGGTTTCACCACATGGGATACGGCCGGCAGCTTCGCGCACTGCGACTGCCCCGGCGCCTCATCGAACTCGCTGGGATCCAAAAAGAATCCCTTGGCACCCAGGGAATGGATGATGGGAAGCGATTCCGCGTCAACACGCTCATCCATGGCTGAAGCACTCGTCGCTTCGACCAGGACTGGGCGCCTCCTTTAGAGTTCTCCTTCACGCAGATCATGATCTGCCAAGCAACTTTCAAAAGCGTCCAGTGATACGCCTACAGCTGGGCGAAGGAAACCTTTCAGGTCCTGTGTATGCCTCTCGCTTCTAGTTACATTTCCCGAGTGACGATTCCCAGCGTCGGAATCGCCATGCGCCCCCGGTATCGCCACATGTACGTGCATAGCATCTGGCAACGCAAGCCATGCGTCAGTGCGGCGCCTAGCCCGAACCCGCGAGTCCTGTGTGTGTGTGGGTGTGTTTGTGCGCGCGCACCGGAACGCCTACCAGCCGCCCCGCTGGATGTCCGTGCGTCATGCCGCTAACTATATGCATCTACATAAGGTTGCATGCTTCGACGCTGTACGATAAAACGGAGTGCTTGGAATGCATTTTTAGAAACCGAGTGCCTGCGCAGCGATCGGATTCGAGGCGCTCGGCGTGCTCTGGGTGGAAAGCAAATCATCGACATGTATCGAGCGTTTACGTTGTGTTGATGACCGGGACTTTGGTGCCCCCAGCGCTGGTTGGAGCGATCCCCCCGCTCTTCTTTAGCGCCTGTTCCAGGACTGTTGCCAAAAATGTCGACGGCGCACCGCATTTCTACACCGTCCGTTAAGATGGTGGTGGTTGCCGCAGTGCAGCGCTCGGGTACTGCTTTTTTGCGCTACGCAGGCGTGCTAGCCTGGTATCCCAGAAGTAAAACAAAAACGTTCAACGACCATGGAGGGTAAATACGTATACCCACGCGCATGCGCCTCTGCGCCGTTCGTGACCGGTCCCCTGGCATCTATTTCGGTTTCTAACAGTACACTTCGAGCAGCAGAGGTTGCTAGATGAAGTTAGATCGCCTCAGCTCCCTGGTCTCTCGTATTCAGCATCCCACATCGTCTGCTGCTGGGTGACGGCGCTGGTGTCTCAGTTGACGAGCTCCCTGCGTGCATTGAGGCTGGTGGAGCTCCCCAGCACAAGGAGGCCTCTAATTCGAGCCCTCTGTGGCACTGCAGTAAGGTCATCGTCCCGTAGCGCAAACGCCCTCTCTCGCCTATTTCCCCCTTCTTCTTCGTCGACACTTGCGCTTTTCCCTCGATGGGTGGAGAAAACAGAATTTTTCGTTTTCTTTCCCGGCAGCCGGTGATGACAGCCTTCGAGGATCCCCGACGCCCATCTTTGCTCCTTTCCCTTGGATTCTTACTTTTCTTCAATTGAGCGCACGTCGAACGCATCCGCTCTAAACTGCGAAAACGAATTTGACGACACGCATCTGGGAGTCGGAGCACGATTGATGAGAAAGACTATAAGCACTGAACGATGACTCGCTGCGTCAGCCTAGTCCATGAGGTCCTCCGGCCGAATGCGATCAAGATATCGGGGCTGTAGACCAGACCCGCCGCAGTTGAGACAAACCACAGTGCTTCGCCCCTTGCAGTACGAACATTCCTTTTCATACTGCCCGAAACCGAGCTTGCCGCGACCCTGGCAGTACCCGCAGGCAACCTGACCGTCCCCACGACATTCCACGCAGGGTTCACGCCGACCCCGGGCCTTCCCGCGCTCACCTTGCACCTCTGTGAACGCGAGCAAACCTATACCCGCAATGGTACCCAATCCGCCGACTATCAGGGCAGTCAGCACCTCATCCGATAGCTCCATAGAAAGCGACGGCCGGCCAGTCTTCGAACTCGGCGAACGAAACGCGACGTGTCGCTGCCGTCGTTCAAGTCGCTCCTGGCGCTCTATCGCCCAGTACTTCCAACCGTGAAAGCAGCAGCCCCGTGGCTTCCTTAACACATTTACCGAACCCACGAACATGAACGAAGCCCTAGTTGAGAAGCGCTCTCGCTTCCAGAGGCGTCTGCTATGCGTCTGCGAACGTTCACAATGGGGCTCGCGGAGAGCGACGCTTATTCCGGCACCGAGCGATGTCGCTGGCATCAGCGCTACGAAGCGATGCGCATGCCTCGCCATTCAAGTTCTGTCCATATGTATACATTCCAGTATACCTATGTACATTCTGCAAGTGTCGCTAGCGCTGGACATCG